>Ga0209939_1000126_pt1 | contig 12805 bp, 10 predicted proteins | sample SalPon2A_A_D1_MG_FD_185714 | JGI IMG/M metagenome (GOLD analysis project Ga0209939, IMG submission 185714) | Soil microbial communities from South San Francisco under conditions of wetland restoration - Salt Pond MetaG R2A_A_D1_MG (SPAdes)... | ecosystem: Environmental > Terrestrial > Soil >...
TTAACGGACAGATCGAACTTCACCAGGGCCCGACGGCTTCTGAATCCCGCATCCAGGCCGGTACGACCTGCGAACAGAAATATGCCCTGGCCATTGCTGAGTTCGTTCCGGGCTGGAGGAATGTCCATTTCTGTCTGGTACAGGGTGTTATCCATTTCAGCTTCCACCTCAATGGTGGACCAGGAAAATGCTGAAACCGGAAAGCCTCCGGTCAGACTGATTACCAGAAGTAGAATGTATCTCAAAGATTCCGAGCCTGAAGGCATCAGCTGCACACCCATGGTGTGAGTCGGGTCAGGATTCGAAGTCGCTCTGGAAAATCATGTCAGGAACCTCACTCAAAGGTTCGAATATACCCATTGCCGAGTAACCGTTGTAGCCAGGAAAAACTGCGGCCCGGGTCGTCGGTGTATGCTCGCAGCGAGCTTCCAGGTATTCGCTTAGGACTCTCCTGAAGTCTGTAGTGGTTGCAAGAGCACCCTGGAAAAGCTCAGGGTCCGTTGAGCCATTCTTTGGATTGGGATAATTCACAAAACCATCCGCGGTCCCCGGATACAAACCGGGCCAGTCACCATACAATGCGCCACCATTAACCGGCTTGCCGATGGCCATCATCAGGTTGCCATTGCCATGATCAGTGCCGACCGAGATATTTTCATAAGCGCGACGGCCAAATTCACTTTGAAGTATGACCGTGGTGCGATCGGCATAGCTGCCCCCGCTCTGGTTCAGATCGTTCATAAAGGCAGCCAGCCCGGCTGAGAGATCAGCAAGAAGGTTATCGTAATTATCCGGATTGTTCTGGTTAGTATGACTATCGAAATTGTGATAATCGATGGTGAAGATTCGCGTACCCAGGTCCAGCTTGATCAGCTGAGCGACATCACTCAGTCGATTGCCTATCTGGTTATCACCGTATGGCAATGAACCACTGCCGGTGTATTCCTCATCGAAACTGGTTCGCAGAATTGACTCAGCGGCCAGCGCCTGGCCACCGGCATGACTGAATTCATCTGAAAACTGACCATAGATCTCAGGCAACATTTCCAATTGCATATAGCCGTTGTCATCGACGCCCCATCGCCAGAATGCGTTATCGAGCTTGAATGCACCCGGAGAGGTGACCGAGAGTGTGGAGTTGTTTCCAAGCAAACTCGCAGGCGGATTATTCCTGAATGCAACGATCGGCATGAATATCTCTTCAGGATACTGCCCCAGTGTTTCTCCCATAGCGAAGAAATGCCTGTGCAACCAGCCACTGGGGGTGCCAACGAAGCCAGGCGTTCCAAGCTCGACATACTTCTCGGCATCAAAATGACTCCGCGATGAAATATCATCCGGAGTGCCCGCGGCATGGACAATTGCGAGCTCACCAGCGTTGTACAGATCAAGAAGCGGCGCTGCCACGGGATTAAATCCGAATGACTCTGATCCGATGGGCAATGCTGAGCCTGGTCCGGAATCAGGTATATGAAGGTTTGGCCGCATGATGGAGTAGTACTCGTGGTCATTTGCACCCAAAGGCACGACCAGGTTGCATCCATCAATGCCGCCACGCAGGAAAATATGTACCAGGATTTCTTCGTTAAATGGTGCACCCGCCTGCGTTGAATGCGTTGCGAAAGCACCTGCCGCAATCGTTCCAAGTGCACTGTTTTTTATGAAGTTTCTACGTTTCATCAGAATTCACACCGTTTCTGGTTCAGCGCCTCAGGTTTTCAGGAAGCATTGAGATACTCGCCACCAGTGCCTGCAAACGCTGCGGGACGTAAGCCAGCCATGGTTGGTTGTCCCAGTCATCGGCATCAAGATCCAGCACAGTTTCCGGACTTGCAGCGTTTTGCTGCATAAACGCCACCAGCAGGTCACGAATCCCGGAATCCAGCTGTGGTGTAGCCGGACTTGTAGCGTCATAACCGAGGATGGCGTTCACCCAATAGTCCACGATATTGCTTGCCGTTCGTTGAGATACGGTCAACGAATTTTTGGTGGTTGAAGTGGCGTCAACGGGAAAATACTCATGCCAGTTTCCGCCCGGATTGAACAAATCATCAGGCACCCAGTCGAGCAACAGGAAGTTCAGAACGCGCCATGTCATCACGAGCGGCGTGCTTCCCAGCCATGCCGGTTTGGTGTCGGGAAAACCGTCAGGAGTCACCCAGCCGAATGGCATCTGGCCTGTTTCAGACATCAACCAGTAGAGATCCTGGCTGAATTTGTAGTTGACGCCGTTTTGCATATTAAGCGCCCAGTTTCCAAACGGTTCAGGACGGACCAGTTTCTGTGCCGGCCCTCCGCAACTTCGGAATGTACCGGCAATCAGTTCGAATGGTCGCCTGGATTTGGAACCCCAGTTGGCTGAGTCTTTGAATTCATTGGAAAGAATGATGGTGCGAACCACCTGCTGGAGCTGATCCGGCGCCTGCCACTGATCGTTAAATACCGTGGCTGCCTGCTCAACAATTGCAGGAACCGGACTATCACCGATCAGCCGACGACACAGTTTCTCGCAAACATAACGTGCGGTTCCCGGATGCATTGCAAGGAGATCCAGCACTTCACTGGTTTCACCCTGCCCTGTCGCGGAAATATCAATTCCCATGACCCGTTTTTGAGATTCTTCATGCCACTCACTGTGATAAACAAATTCTCCGGTATTGCCGCCAGTCGTGTATTGATTGCTGATGGTCCAGCCGGTCAGGCACAGAGTGACCTGGGCCACATCTGCCTCGGAATAACCGGCTTTGAGACCGGCTGGCAGAACTGTCGACGAGCCGGCCATCTGGGTAGCATCCGGTATGGCCCCTTCGGGAGTGAAACCGAATGAATGGATGGCGCCCAGCGTATGCAGTTCCTGCAGTTCACGAGCGAAGTTCTCGTTTGGCCCGTACTTCGAATTCCAGACATTGTCCAGGTAGTACATCATCGCAGTGCTGCGTGTGACGTCACCGATCATCTGACGGAAATTCCCCAGCATGTTGGGACGAATCACGTCGCGATCGTAGTGAACAAATACCGGGGATACCTCGAATTTTCCGCCGTAGACGCTAAAGTGCGTGTGCCAGAAATCGGCAAGCACTTCTGCCAGTTGCCACTGGCTGTATGTCGCCCGAATCAATGCAAGGTATTGCGTTTCGATCAGCGGATACTGGTACAGGGGCCATGGTGGTTGGGCCAACACCCGTTCCTGCCACAACGTCGGCAGGTCATCTTCAAGGGTTTCGAAGTTGAATTCCGGGTGGTTGTATTCAGCCTCAAGTGGCGGATCATTGGCTGGCGGCCAGGAAGGCACGTAGCCTGCCAGTTGGGCATCTACCCATGCTTCCAGCCGGTCATCAAAACTACCGCCCAGCGCCTGAAAAGAAGTCAGATCTTCCGGTCGGTAGCCAAAAGTCAGCCGCCTGAGTGCCCGTACAGCCGGATCCGGCAAATCAGAAGCTGAAGGCGCCGGCGAATCAGGGGGTTGGTGCCCCCGGCGATAAAGTGGCTTGAGGTGAGATCTGCCATCCTGACCGTCGGCGCTGGCTGTAGATGACGCTACAACGCCGACACCTGCAAGACCGGCAGCGGCGACACTCCCCGCTCCAATACGCAAAAAATCCCGGCGTTTTTTGGTTCCCTTGTTGCTCATTCCAAACTTCCATGTTTGTGGAATCAGAAATTGAAGTGTTCCTGCACACCCTTTGCGAACAATCCATATCCGCTATTTCTATGGAACTTACAATAGCATAAATCCCGGAAAAACGAGGAAAAACATATCACTAGGGCATGGTTTTGCCTTGATTGGAGCAGGGTTGCAGTATTGCGAAAGCGTTTCTGCTCATCCAGGGTCTGTATCATTCATGTTTTGAAACGAAGTAAACGTTAATGGCGCTGCGCTGCATACTGTTGATCCTGATTTGTATGAATATGATACCGGCAGGAATCATGGCCGAGGAATCGGCACGCTATCGGGTCACTTTTGAAGCCGACTGGTCCAACGTCACGCACCCAACGGCATACCCTTCGAATGCTCATTTCTCGGGGCTTATCGGTGCAACACATGATAACGACGCTGTCATCTGGCGATCAGGTGAACTGGCCAGCAGCGGAATCGAGCAAATGGCGGAAACGGGCGGGAAATCATCGCTGCTTTCTGAAATCGCTGCGCTTTCCAATGCCGGCTCGGTCGAAAACACACTTTCCGGCGGGGGAATTGCCAGTTCGCCGGGTACTGTCAGCCTGGAATTCAATGCCAGCCGCTCCCATTCGCTGGTCAGCCTGGTTTCAATGATCGCACCGAGCCCGGACTGGTTTGTTGGCGTTGACAGCCTGCCCCTTCGCGAGGATGGAAGATGGATCGAGGAGATCAGCACAGAACTGCAGGCATACGATTCAGGCACTGACAGTGGCGTTGATTTCACCTCAATCAATTCCGACACACAGCCACCGGTGTCAATTTTTCATATTAGTGAGCAACCATTTCAGGACCAGGTACCGCTGGGTCGATTTGTATTTGAGTTACTTTCGACATCAGGCAGTTTGCAATTGGAAGGCAGCCTCAGCGGGCTGTATCACGATCCAAACCGGGTGGGTGAAGGCATCAACATCCTGATTTCAGAAATTGGTGACCGCCGCTTCCTGTTTCTGACCTGGTATACATACGCCGAAGGTCAGGCGATGTGGCTGGTCGCCAGCAATGATTTTGAACCAGGTGATGATTCAATTGAGCTGGAACTGCTCAGAGCTTCGGGCACAGGATTCGGACCTGACTTTGATAACTCGGAAGTCGACCTGCAGGCCTGGGGAACCATCGTGCTGACATTTCCGGAATGTGGATTGCTTGACGCCTCATACAACAGCATCATGCCAGGCTTCGGATCTGCTTCAGTTAATCTCGAGCAATTGGTCGGTGTATCGGGTACCACATGCAAATGACGCGTTCCTGAAGCCTACGGACGCGACTGGCCGTAAATCAGCACTTTTTCCTCGGTCACAGGCGGAAGTCCGTTTTGTGAACGAAGATACTTCGAACCCACTTTTTCCGCCACGCCAATGCTGCCCGTGTTGCCGCGCAGAATGACATGTATGACCTCTGACCAGCCGAGTTCATTGAATGCATAGTCGATGGATGCACGCGCTGCCTCGGTGGCATAGCCTTTACGCAAATGATCAGGTGAGATGGTCCAGCCGACTTCCGGTGCCGGCCATCCTTCCGGATACCAGGGTCCTACCCTGCCAATCCACTCGCCGGTTGCTTTCAGCTCCAATGAGAAAAAACCATATCCCCGGATTTGCCAGTGACCCATCACTGAAGCCATGCTGCGCCAGGCCTCAGCCCGGCTCATCGGTTTTCCCCCCAGGTACCTGACCGTTTCCTCATCCGCCAACGCTTTGGCCAATGGCTCAAAATCCCGCTCCGGATCAATGGGGCGAAGGATGAGCCTGTCTGTTTCGATTTTCATAAACCGATTCTATTCCTGGGGGTGGAGCAGTAAAGCAATCTGACCCGAGACGCTTTCAAAAGAACAGATCCGGCCCGGTCATTACAAAACGCTGGTGTCTATTCTGCCTTACCGGCATCGCGTGCTGCGTTCAGACCATCACGAAGGGAAGTTGCCCAGCTCCTGATTGCCTTGTCAGCAGCTGCCTTGTTTGATGCCCTGGACTGCCATTGCATGTAGCCGCGCCGACGATCTTCTTTACGATCCAGGCCTTTGGCAATCAAGGCACCCGTCGTTGAATCATGGATTTCAAGGTAAAGGGTCATTTCACCGGCACTTTCCGCATAAGTTCGATTTCGTGCGGCATTATTTACATCCGGCGCAGTAGGATCCAGGTTTACAATCGACGGCTGCAAAGTCAGGACATTTTCACCTGGTGTGTCCGTAACACTCCAGGAATCGTCTTCTTCGAACACCGAAGTGAAGACTTCATCAAACTGAGTGGCCAGGCTTCTCCTGATCCGGTCCATATCGCTTTGCGTGATCCGCATGCTGCCACTGCCGCGATTCATGTCGCGACGGTAGTTGTCACGGAAAGCAATTTCCGGTTCCATCAGGTGAACGGCATCGTAACCGGAAAAATCCGCGCCCGGAAGCACATACACAAGCCCCCACTCGCTGCCGGGAACTCGCTCAAGGCCTTCTTCAGTGACTTCGGGTGGTTCGTCTGCAACCAGCACGGCACTTGCGACCAGGCAGATCAATCCAAGCAGCCCTTTTATCAAATGTGTTGATGTCTCGGGTTTTAATGACATGTCATGCTCCTAAATCAAGTCATTCAGCTGTTTGTCACAAACTGACCTGCCGAACAAAATGTAAATTGATAAGATGTTTCACAAACTACATGAGGGTCTTGCATCATTACATCAATTTTTGATCAGTCTCCCGAATTTTGCCAATTCCGGTTTCATTGCCGGTGCGAGGTTGGCGCCAGCTTCAGATGAATAAAATCAGCCGGGTGAATTGCCGTCTGAAACACTGCGAACAGCCTGTCCCAGCTGATAGCATCCTCGCTGGTGGTCCCATGATATGAAAACCAGCTCACTTATTATCTCGATTTCTGCCTGCCTGGTGGCTTACACCCTGCCTGCTGCTGCGCAGCAGGAAGCCGAGCCGCTGTTTCAATCCAACTCAACGGTCGACATTCAGCTCAGCACACCATGGCGCGATGTACAACGCGGTGACGAAGATGAATCCTGGCCGGCTTCCTTGACATGGACAGATGAAAACGGGCAGCAGTCCACGCTGGAACTGACAGTTGAACAGCGCGGCAAATCCCGCCTGGAAAAATGCAGCGTACCGCCTATTAAACTTAAATTCGATAAGCGTGTGAAAGTTGAAGGGCTGTTCTATCAGCAAAAGTCACTGAAGCTGGTCACCCATTGCAAGAATCCTGAAAAATGGCAGCAATACTACATCCTGGAGATGCTCGCCTACCGAATCTACAACCTGGTCACCGACTACAGTTTCAGGGTTCGGCCGTTTGAGATTACTTATTACGACACCGAACGTGACAAGGCAGAAGACCCACGCTTTGCATTTGTTATTGAGGACGACAAGGCTGTTGCCAGGCGGCACGGTCTTGAAAAGCTGAAAATAAAAAAAACCACCCCTGCTCGTCTGGATCCTGTTGAAGCCAGCCGGCTTGCGTTGTTTCAAATGATGGTGGGAAACGTGGACTGGTCGCCCATCATCGGGCCTGACGATGGCTGTTGCCATAATGTAAAACTGATTGGCTTAGATCCTGAAACCGACCCGATCATTGCCATACCATATGATTTTGATGCCACTGGTCTTGTGGATGCACCGTATGCTGAGCCGAATGCCTTTCTTCCTGTCAAATCAGTGCGTGACCGGCTCTATCGCGGATATTGCGCTCATAACGCCACTCTGGGCCAGGCGCGGTCGGAGCTGATATCCCTGCGAACTGAAATCCTTGCTCTTTTTGATAACGAATCCAGGCTGAACAAACGCTCACGCAAAAAAGCCTTGAAGTACATCGAATCTTTTTACGAACTGCTGAACAGCGACTCGGAATTTGAAGAAGACGTGGTATCGCAGTGTCGTGGATGATGACAGGAATGACAATCAACGAACGCGCTTACACTGCACCAGTCTGGTATACGCCCTGACCGGGGTCAAAGTTTTCTAGTTCAGGTTTCGTAGGTAGCCAAGACCACCTTCCACCGCCGCAACCTGGGCCTGGGTGCAGTTTTCATCATCGACTTTGGGGCTGTCGGGGTAGACCTCCGTGGTTGTGACGTAAGGCGCACCAGTCATGCCCATGCACAGGCCCCATTCGCTTGCACGGTAGTTGATGACACCCCATTGCTGCAGTTCTTCGCCGATGATTTTCCCGTCTTCAGGTGGCGCAATGTGCGTGACCTGCTCCACCGATGCAATCACCGCTTTTTGAAATTCTGCCGCCGGTTTTTCGGTGTCACCAACCGTGTAGAAACCATCAGGTATTTGCCAGACATCCTGTCCTTTCGCATCGCGAGCCGCCAGAGCAGGACGGAATTCTGAATTGTCGGTATCGGTGGTTTCATGCAAGTCAAAGTGTGCAAGAAATGACACGCCCTGATCGCTGACGAGCTGCATCATTGCCAACGCTTCTTCGCAACGACTGTCCTTGTGAAAGGACCGATTGGGATCGATGGCCCGTGGATTCCATCGATTGATGGTTTCATAGCCCCAGGGACTGAGGCAGGGAGCAACAAGGATGTTAAACCACTCGCTGTATTCTTCAGCGTGTTGCATCAGGAAAAGTATCGCACCCTGGACGCCACTGGTTTCATAACCATGGACACCTCCGGTGATCAGCACGTTCGGTTTTCCGGAATCCCAGGAACGCGTTTTAAACGCCATCAATGGGTATCGCTCCGGATCGATCGAGAGCGATCCATAATGAATCACTTCAAAAGTATCTCCGTCAGTATCCAGGCAGTTCAGTACTTCGTCCTGGTAAGACCGCTTAATGCTTTGCTTCGCCAGCCATTCCTGCTTCTCGGCGTCACCCCACGGCTGTCCGGGGATTCCAATGGGGTAGCTATAGGTTTTGCTCATATCATTCATTCTTCTTGTTAAGCCGCCCATATTGCTGCAGCAGGTTAATTACTTGTTGGTGATCAATCGCCTCAACCCGGTAGCCATTTGCGCCTTCCATGGTTTCGGCAGCAATCAGAGCATTGATGATGGCTTCTTCTGTTGCATTGATCACCGCCTCATATAGGTAGTCCAGGGTATAGACCGCATTGTCGGAAAGGGCTTTCAAAGTCACTATTTCGCCGTCGATGTCCGGAGCTCCATTTGCTGTTGAAAAAGCCAGGAAAATTTCACCCGAGGTGCGTTCAGCAATTCCTCCCACCAGGGCCACACCCATCGCTGGTCGCTTTGCCAAGCGTTGCAACTGCATGGGCAAAAGCGGTGCGTCAGTGGCCACAACAACAATGATCGAGCTGCCTGATGTCTGGGTGGTGCTGAAATGATTGGTCTCATCCGGATTTAATATTTTGCCGACCGGAACACCGGCAATGGTCAGCCTCCATGGATTGCCATGGTTGGCCTGGACCAGCACGCCGACAGTGTACGGACCGACTTTACGTGAACTGGTGCCGGTTCCTGCCTTGAATCCATGAGTAATCATGCCAGTTCCACCACCCACATTGCCTTCCGCAACGGGTCCGCTGGTGGCGCTGTTGAGTGCCTCGTAAACATGTTCCCGCTTGATATGACGACCATAGTGGTCGTTGAGATCGCCATCCCAGGTTTCAGCAACCACTGGCAGATGAGTCATGGCATCAGGGTTGCGCTCTCGCATCCAGTCAATGGCTGCGGCATGCACGTCGCCAACACTCACAGTATTCGTCAGCAGAACCGGGCCGCCAAAGGTTCCGAATTCATCGATCCAGTGGGTGCCCGTCATCTCTCCGTCGCCATTCATCGTGAATCGAGCGGCAAATACCCGGTTGGTTGTGTGCTTTCCGAGCGGATGGATCGCTGTGACGCCGGTTCGAATTGGCCCCTTACCAATCACCAATTCGCCTTCACCACTGATTAAAGTGGCGTAACCCACCTCAACGCCGGCAACATCAGTGATTGCATTGTGAGGGCCAGGGGTGCCATCAAACGGAATACCCAGGTCACGCGCTCGCGTCGCACCGGATGTAGAACCTGCCCAGAGCAGAAAAACCAGGGCCATGAGAATGAATTTTGTGTTTGTCACTCTGACTTTCTCTCCATTTTAAAGACCAATAGTAGCCATGATGGTTGCAGCCATAAAGCCAGGCTTCAGAACCTTATCACCAGCCATTGACCCGCTCCCATCGGTCAACAACCTGGTTGCCTTCAACAACCTCGTAGTGAGTGTAGGCTGCAGCCGTGATACAGGCATGATTGGGTAGAATTCGAACCTTGCTCCCGATCGGCAGTTGTTCATAAATGTCAGGGTCACTGACCGGAATAACCCCATGCTCCTGGCTGACACTCGCGACGTAAAGGTTGTCAATTTGTTCCAGCGTGAGCACATCACAGACCTCACCGTAACCAGCCTGGGGCCAGTTTGCGTTTGCACTGATGTCCTTGGACAAGGCAAGCGCCCCCGTATCAGTGACGATTTGACCTGCATGCCGATTGTGAGAGATCACCGTCCCAAGCACTGATAATGCCAGTTCTTCACGGGTACATACCTGCCGGGAAAGCTGATCCAGGTCGAAAAACACATAGACCCCGGGCCGCATTTCTGTGATCCCTTCGAAGCTCTCACCATGTACTGCAGTCGGTGTCGAGCCGGCGCTCACCATCGGACAAGGCAACCCGGCATCCCGCAGTTTTTGTGCAGCCGTTACTACTGCCTCACGCTCCTGCTGTGCAACTTTCTGGATTTCCGGGATATTTGAAGCCACGTAGGAATGTCCGCCATGGGTCAATACTCCCAGTAATTCTGAACCGGGTGACTCGTGGAGGATTTTCGCAATCTCAAGAAGTTCGGGGGAACCGGGCAAAACGCCGGTACGTGCATCTCCGCTGTCGACTTCAATCAGTACCCTGAATGTATCAGCCCCTTCATATGAACCTATAGCGCTTGCAGCTTCAACACTATCTACAAGAAGTTTCAGGTCAGCCCCCGCGGAGATGAGCGCATCGGCATCGGGAAGTTTTCCCGGCGCCATGCACACCGCATAGATAATGTCATCAAAGCCGTGACGCAGAAAATATTCAGCCTCTGCCAACGTCGAAACAGTGACCCCGCCATTGTGCCCGGCAGTTGCAAGCCTTGCGACCTGGTCACTTTTTGCTGATTTCAGATGAGGCCTCAGGGCAACACCATGCTGTTTCATCCGTTGGCCCATGCGAATGGTATTACGCTCCAATACTATATGATCTAATATTAGAGAGGGTGTCTTTAAATTATTGATATTCAATATATTACTTTCACATTAGGATCGATCGATTGAATTCATAAAAGCCCTTCAGCAACTCCATTGCATCGGTACCTGGCACATCACGACGGTTCACCCACCTCTTAATAACCATGGTTCATGTCGCTCAAAAGATTGTTTCACATATTCAGGCCAATACCTTTGTGATGATTTCTGCAGCCCGTATCAGGCCATTGGTTTTATCCAGTTCGGCCCGAAATTTCTGTGCAGTAATCCTGTAAACAGGATTATTCAGGACAGCTTCAAGCCCCTGACCGATCAGGTCGCTCGAAGCACGGTTTTGTTTCACCCTGACTCCGGCCTTGATGTGAGCGACTCTTGCAGCAACCCCAGGCTGGTCAGCGCGTCCACCAGGACATTGTTAACAAACGTACTTACTTCAACACGCTCAAAACGAAGATGACTGCCGCCTGGAGCATCACTGGAAAAAAGCGTGTTGTTGATTCCGAAAAACTCGTGGCTGACGCACTGCCCACGAAACATAGAAGAACCACCATTACGAAAAAACGCATACGTAATCTCCAGCAGACTTTCCCCTGGACTCTAACAAACCCGTTTCCCCGGCCAGGGAACAGCCTGGAAAGGGAATAAATTGGCTGATTCGTTCAGACCAACCCGGCCTTACTCAATGGCAATTCACGAATTCGTTTACCAGTCGCCGCAAAATAGGCATTGACGATGGCCGGTGCCACAGGCGGAACACCTGGCTCACCCACACCCCCCGGCTTCTCACTCAGGTTCATGATGTCAACGTGAATGTTGGCCGGTGCCTGGTTCATGCGCACCACCTGGTAGTTGTTGTAGTTATCCTGCACAACCACACCATCTTTGGCAGTAATCTCACCAAACATGGCCAGGCTCATGCCGAAAATCCCTGCTCCTTCCATCTGCGAGATCACGCGGTCCGGATTGATTACGAGCCCGGCGTCGACCGCAAACCACATGTTTTGCACCTGCATTTTGCCGGAATCATCAACCTTCACATGGGCGACGGTCCCAATGGTGCTAAGAAATGACCGGTGAACCGCGATGCCAAGGCCTTCACCATCAGGCATGTCACGACCCCAGTCGGCCATTTCGGCAACGCGATTGAGAACGGCTGCATAACGATCAGAATCGATCGGGTGATCATCAAGATCCTGGTCATAATTCGGGTACTCTGCCCCGTGGTCTGCAGGATTGTGTTGCCGTCCTGAACCCACCAGTTTCAGAAGATAGTCGCGTGGGTCCGCTCCTGCCTGGTGCGCCAGTTCATCGGCAAACCCGCAGATTGCAAATGCGTGATAAATGTTCGAGACCGAGCGCAACCAGCCAATTCGGATATGCGCCTGTGCGTCACCGGATTCGAGACGCATGTTAGGAACATCGAACGGATTGTCAGTGAACCCAAGACCCAGTTCCATGGTCACCGGACCGGTATTTTCCGGATCGAAGGTAGAAAAAATTGATGGAAAAACGGTGCGATGCAGCCAGGCTGTTGTATTTCCCTCGTCATCAAGACCAGCCTTCAGGTATTGGGCGCTGACAGAATGGTAATAACCGTGTCGAACATCATCTTCTCGCGTGTAGGTAACCTTGACAGGACGCCCGGATTTGCTCGCCAGCCAGGCTGCCTCGGCCGAAAAATCCGCCTTGGATTTGCGTCCGAACGCGCCACCCAGGAGAGTGACATGAACTTCAACCTGGCTCGGCTCAATCCCCAGCAGGCCGGCCACGGTTCCCTGCACTGCTTGCGGATGCTGGGTGGCCGCCCAGATCTCGATGCCCCCATCCTCCTTCATCCGGGCAGTCGCAGCCGGTGGTTCCATGGTCGCGTGCGATAAATGAGGGGCATAATAGTCGGCCTCGAGGGTATTGGATGCAGAATTGAAAGCCGCGTCA
>Ga0209939_1000128_pt1 | contig 12634 bp, 10 predicted proteins | sample SalPon2A_A_D1_MG_FD_185714 | JGI IMG/M metagenome (GOLD analysis project Ga0209939, IMG submission 185714) | Soil microbial communities from South San Francisco under conditions of wetland restoration - Salt Pond MetaG R2A_A_D1_MG (SPAdes)... | ecosystem: Environmental > Terrestrial > Soil >...
CCGACAAAAATCGCCTGGGCCAATGCATAGAACCGGGTCAGTTCACCTACCGTATCAACCAGCAGCACCTGACAGTCGTCTGAACAAGTGTCCGGATTAGAAAACGTGGAACGCAACATAAAGGGGATATCTTCGGTTTTCAACAACTCAGCGACAGAATTAAAACGCTGTGGATGCCTTGGTGCGAGAACGAGAAAGCTGGGGATCCCCTGTTCAATAAGTTGTCGATGACACCGAATCATAATCTCGGCTTCGCCAGATCGAATTGAACCCGCCACCCAGACAAACTTGTTTTCAAATAGTGGTTTGAATTGCGTATTTTCAATCAGACTGTCTATATCTGGAGCCGTCAATGGCAAATCAAACTTCATATTGCCGGTCACATGAACAAGATGAGACGGTGCGCCAAGTGCTTTAATCCGTCTTGCACAAGCAGCATCCTGCATGGCAATCACTGAAAATTTTTCAAGTAACGGTTTCATGAACCGCTTGACAGTCAAATAGCGAGGAAAGGACTTTCTGGAAATCCGACCGTTGGCAAGAACCAGGGGGATACCATATTGCTTGGTGTATCGGATAAAGTTTGGCCAGAGTTCTGTCTCAATAATAATGACCAACTCCGGATTGATGGTCTTCAATGATCGTTTAACCGTCCTGGAGAGATCAAAGGGCATAAAGATCGCGAGATCAATACCTTCAATTGAACGAGCGATCTCATGCCCGGTAAAGGTCATACCGGACAGAACCAAACGACATTGCGGATATATTTTCTTGAGACCTTTGATTAAGGGAAGTGAGGCACGGACTTCACCGACGGAAACAGCATGAATCCAGAAAGTCTGTTCTCCGCGCAATATCTGCAGTTCTGCGGTAGAAAAAAAACCCAGCCTTTGACGAAGGCCTCGCAAGCTGTTCCCGTATGGCAATCCCTTGATAAAGGCATAAGGAATCAAAAACAGGGTCGCAAGCAATAAGATTAAATCATACAGCAGATACACCTTCGTAACCCTCCAGATAGCCCTGTGCTTTCTGCTGAACTTCATTCATCGCCTGTTGCAGGCGGGATTTGAACTCACCGACACCCTCTTCTTTTGAAAAAGAAAGCGGTTCACCAAAAGCATAAACACACCGTCCAAAAGGAAACGGAAATAAAAACCGATCCCAGGAAGAGAAACGAATCCCGCGACTGCAGGAAAACGCCATTGGCACGACAGCGCGTCCTGTCAAGCGAGCCAACTGAACCACGCCATCTTTCAGTTCCTGACGAGGACCTCTAGGCCCGTCGGGTGTCAATACGATATCCACCTTTTCCTTGCCAAGGGCAACCAGTGATCTGAAGGCCGCCCGGCCTCCACGGGATGAAGAACCACGTACCGCCTGAACATCAAAATAGCGCATGGTACGTGTCAATAACTCTCCATCTTTTGATTCACTGATCAGAACATTGACCTTTGGACCGCGATAGGAGAAAACCATCAACATTGTCTGCTCATGCCAGTAAGGCATGATAATCTGCTCACCTCTTTCCCAGAAAGAACGGGGGATTTTTTCTCCAACGTATTCAACCCGGTTCAATCGATATATCATACGGATAAGAGCGGCGGCAAATGGCGGAACCAAAGCCAGCAACAGTCGATCCTTAAACCTCATGAAACGACCCTATTCTCGAAATTGAATATCGTAAAGACGCTTATACAAGCCGTCCTGTTCCTGCAATTGCTGATGTGTCCCCGACTGACAAACTCTGCCATCCTGCAAAACAAGAATCTTGTCAGCATGAACAACTGTTGAAAGACGATGTGCAATCACAATTGTGGTGCGGTCACGCATCAGGTTACCGAGTGCCCGTTGTACCTTTGCCTCGCTCTCGGTATCAAGTGCACTGGTCGCCTCATCAAGCAAAAGAATCGGCGCATCTCGCAACAGGGCACGCGCAATGCAGAGCCGTTGTCGCTGCCCACCAGACAGCCGCACGCCGCGATCGCCGATCATGGTGTCGTAACCCTCCGGCAAACAGCGGATAAATTCGTCGGCGTAGGCTTTTTTCGACGCCTCAATAACCTCCTCATCCGAAGCCTCCGGGCAACCGTAGCTGATATTTCCCAGAATCGTATCGTTAAACAGGAAGGTCTCCTGATCGACCAAAGCGAGATTGTCGTGCAGGCTCTTTTGTGTCAGTGTGCGAATGTCATGCCCATCTATGCGTATAATCCCATCACCGGGATCGTAAAATCGATTCAGCAAGGCGATAAAGGTTGTCTTTCCGGCTCCACTCGGTCCAACCAGAGCCACGACTTCTCCGGCATTTATTGTCGCTGTGAAATCCTGCAAAACCGGCTCGTTATCATATGAAAAGTTAACGTGTTCAAAAGAGACTGCCCCCTTGCTGCGGGTTAACTCGACAGCGTTGGGAATCTCAACAATTTCCGGCTTCTCATCAATTATTTCAAACATCCGTTCTGCTGCGCCCAAGGCTCTCTGAATAACATTGTTAACCTTTACCAGACGTTTTAACGGGGCATACATCAGGGTAATTGCCGTCAGAACTGAAAACAGCTGCCCTTGAGTCATCTCACCACTCATAACCCGCTCCAAACCGAACCAGAGAGCGCCAGCAGCTCCAAAGGAGCTCAACAACTCGACCACCGGAGAGGACAATGCTTCGTATTTAAGAGTTTTGCGAATAAACCTGTAATAGGAAAAATTTTGGTCTTTAAAGTTGGCGATTTCTTTTTTTTCAGTGGCAAAAGATTTGATGACCTTGATCCCGGAAAACGTCTGTTCCAGTACACTGGTCAACTCACCCATGGCACCCTGTCCACGTTTGGAAACCCTTTTGATCCGCTTACCAATCGTCGAGGCGGGCAAAGCCGTCAACGGAACTACGATAAAAGCCATCAGGGACATTTTCCAGTCCGTGTAAAATGCGACACCAACCAAGGCCAATAATGTCAGTGAATCTCGAACCAGAGTAACCAGGACATTGGAAAGCGTTGACTGCACAAGATTGACGTCGTTCAGAATACGCGACATCAGAGTTCCGGACGAGTGCTTTACATAAAAGCTCATGGAAAGCCGGACCGAATGCTCAAACATATTATTGCGGATATCCTGAATGGCGAGTTGTCCGGCAGTGTTAATGAAATACCCTTGAACGTAACGTGAAAAACCTTTGAACGCGGCCAAAGCAATGACGAAAAAAGGAACCAGTTTCGCCAGATCAAAGTCACCTTTCACAATAATTTTATCGATGAACGGTTCTACCAGTTTGGCAACTACCGCATCCGAACCAGCCACCCCCACCGATGCCAGCACTGATAAAAAAATCCGGCCTTTGTATGGAGCCGCATAACGTACGAGCCGGTAATAAAGATTGCGGTTATCCATTATTCCCCTGTCCCTTTCTATATGATGGGGAATGTAAAACACCTCGACTCATCTCGGAAGCCATTACGGCGACCCTTCTGGAACAACCGGGCTCTCCCAATAGTTCACAGACACGATGCAGGTCACACTTAATCCTTTTCGCATATTCCTTATCATCCAATATCTTCAAAATTTCAGAACTAAGTGTATCAGGGTCCGCTTCATCCTGAACCAGCTCAAGCACTACCCTTTTTCCGGCAACAATATTCACCAGACCAAAATGATCAACGTTGACTAACCGCGACCCAACGGCATAAGTCAGAGGGGCGGCCTTATACAAGATCACCAACGGGGTTTTGACTAACGCGATCTGTAACGTGACGGTCCCAGAGACACTCAGGATGGCATCACAAGATTGTGCGACTTCGTAGATATTTTCATTTACAATTTCGACCTGCAGCCTCGACTCAGTAATTTTTTGTTCAAAAAAAGCCCTGTCAAGCGATGGAGCTACGGGCAACAAAAACCGAACCCCCGGCTTTTGTTGAAGGATTTTTTCCGCAGCTTTCAGCAATGTCGCGAAAATATACTTCAGCTCACTTTTCCGACTGCCAGGAAAAATCCCAACCACTGGCGTATGATTTTCAATTTCCAGCTTTGGCAATAAAGATCCATCAGGCTTTTGGTTTTTATACTCGTCGAGCAACGGATTGCCAACATAGGTCGCCTCTACCGGTTCAGAGGCAAACAATTCAGGTTCAAACGGAAAGATAAGAGCCAGCCTGTCAACTCTTTCGCCGATAGTTTTGATTCGTCCCGAACGCCACGCCCAGACTTTGGGGCTGATGTAGTAAAGAACGGGAACTCCTGCCTTTTTAGCCACTTTTGCCAGACGCAGATTGAAATCAGGAAAATCGACAAGAACCAGCAAGTCAGGCTTTTCAGTCCCACGTAATATGCTCTTCAGTTGACTGAATCGCTGAAGAATCTGAGGCAGTTGAAACACAACTTCAACCAGTCCCATCACCGAGAGTTCGTCAGATGGAAAAAGGATGCGGCACCCTGCGTCACGCATCCGCTCTCCACCGACTCCAAAGAAACGGAGTTCAGGATCAATCAAAGCCGACGCCTGAATCAGATTCCCTCCGTGCAGATCCCCTGATGATTCCCCGGCAACGATCAATGCGTGTCTATTTTCAGTAGAAGGTTGGGGCATCTCCGCAATCCAAAGCTGAAAAACAAAAGGCGAGAACCAAACGGCTCTCGCAACTTCTGCTGCCATACAACAATAAACTGTTATCGCGCCAGACCACGCTCACTCTTTTTTAGAAACTCGACAAATACAGATAATTCCGGCGAAGCATCGAGTTCTTTTTCGATTTTGTTGACTGCCTCTTCAAGTGACAAACCGGAACGGAAAACCAGACGGTAAGCCTGTTTAATGCTTTTCAAAACGGAAGAACTAAATCCGCGGCGCTTCAACCCGACCAGGTTGAGGCCAACAACTTTCGCTCGGTCACCTTGTACGATGGTATAGGGAACGATATCTTGAGCAATCATCGAACCGCCACTCGCCATCACATGGCAACCGACACGGCAGAACTGGTGAACAGCAGAAAGTCCGCCCAGAATAGCAAAATCATCAACCTCAACATGCCCAGCCAAAGTCGCGGCGTTAGCAAGAATAACGTGGTTACCGACAACGCAATCGTGGGCAACATGGGAATAAGCCATGAACAGATTATCGTTTCCGACCCTGGTTATGCCTCCACCATCTTCGGTACCCAGGTGGATGGTAACAAACTCTCGTATTTTATTTCGGTCCCCAATCACCAAAGACGATTCTTCACCATGAAATTTCAAGTCCTGTGGGATCGCCCCGACAGAAGCGAACTGAAAAATCTGGTTATCGCACCCGATCTCGGTGCATCCCTCAATGACCGCATGAGAGCCGACCGTTGTTCCTGAGCCAATCTTGACACGTTCACCAATCACGGCATAGGGACCGATTGTTACATTAGAATCGATCTCCGCCCCTTTCTCTATTATTGCTGTTGCATGAATCATCGTAACGCCTTATCTATTTGTCGGCAAACGTAGCCTTCAATTGTGCCTCTGCCACCAGAGTGGTTCCAACATAGGCCTTACCTGAAAACAGGTAAATACCCCGACGACAGGAGACCAACTCCACCTCCAGGCGCAACGTGTCTCCAGGCATTACCGGTTTGCGGAAGCGGGCCTTTTCAACACCAACAAAATAGGTAACCTTGTCTTCGCCGACTTTATCGATAACAGCAACGTACGCGCCTCCTACCTGAGCCATCGCTTCAATGATCAAGACACCAGGCATAATTGGATGGTCAGGAAAATGTCCCTGAAAGAAAGGTTCGTTGATGGTGACATTTTTATAGCCAGCGGCTTTCTTCCCCTCTTCAAGCTCTTCAATGCGGTCAACCAGCAAAAAAGGATAGCGATGGGGAAGGACCTTCATGATCTCTTGAATATTCATAACCAGCATAATTTTCAACTCTCCTCAAGTTTTGATTGTAGTTGTTCTATTTGCTTCTGTAGGGTCTTGATCTCTTTTCTCATCCGCGGCAACTTTACAAAACTCATGGATGCCTTCAGCCATTCCTTATGGGGGATCGCCGGAAGCCCCGAAAACATTTGAGGTTTTTCATCGCCTTCAAGCACATTGGTAACTCCAGCGCGTCCGGCAATGATGACATTGTCTCCCACCCTGACATGGCCTGTAACTGCCGACTGGCCACCAAAGGTGCAGTGGTTGCCAATTTTAGTGCTCCCGGCAATACCAGTCTGCGCCGCCATAACGGTATCTTCGCCAACAACGACATTGTGACCAATCTGTACAAGGTTATCAAGCTTTGTCCCGCGACTGATCCTTGTCTCACCGAGCGCGGCACGATCGACACAGGCACAGGAGCCTATTTCAACGTCATCTTCCAGAACCACGACGCCGACTTGAGGAATCTTAAAGTACCGGGATCCGTCAGGCGCAAAACCGAAGCCATCAGAGCCGATAATCGCTGATGGTTGTAAAATAACCCGGTTTCCGAGCCTGCAATCTTCTCGAACAACAGAGCCTGCATGGAGAATGCAATTTTCGCCAATCTCAACGTCATCATAAATGATGACGTTGGGATAGAGAATCGTGCCAGAGCCGATCGCCACATTTTCGCCAATCACGCAACCAGGATGAATGGTCACATTATCGCTACAACGGGCGGTCTCAGCGACATGCGAGCCTGGAAGTATTCCGGTACGACGAGTCGGGGATTGATGCAGATGAGTCAAAATTCTGGCAAAAGCCAGATAAGGGTTCGCGCAGACCAACAAACTCTGTCCGGCAGACTTAACGCCTGGAGCGACGATAACAGCTGAGGCGTTGGATTCGCTCAGAAGAGGTAGATACTTCGGATTAGAAAGAAAGGTAATGTCACCTTCCACAGCGCTATCGATGGGCGAAACACGAGATATTTCCAACCCGGAGTCACCCTCAACCTTTCCGCCAACCAGATCTGCCAGCTGTTGCAGTGTCGCCATCAGCCCCCTCCTTATTTCTCTTTTGCATTATATGCGTCGATCACCTGCTGGGTCAGATCGATACGCCTGGAAGCATACAATAAAGAACTTTCTGTTTTTTCCAAGATCACATCGTAGTCGCCTTCCGCACCAATAACATCGATAACCTCGAAGATTTCCGCAATGATCTGTTTGGTAAAATCGGCATCCTTCTGCTGCAATTCTTCCTGAATATCCTTGGTGAAACGTTCCAGTTCTTTCACCTGCTGCTGATATTCACGAGCTTTTTGCGCCTTGGCATCCTCAGAGAGAAGAACGGCCTGTTTCTCAATGTCCTGCTTCATGGACAGAAGGGCATCCTGTTTTTCTTTTACAACCAACTCATACTTTTTTACTTGCTCGCTGATCTCTTGCTTGGCTTTCGCACCCGCATCTGAAAGGTTCAATGCTTTTTGCAAATCAATATAAGCTACACCGCCTGCAGCAAAAAGAGTGGTCGCAGAAAAAAGTAGAGTCGTCAGAACCAGTGCCAATGTTTTCATTGTTATACTCCTGTTAAGTTTTTGTTAAAATGCGGTGCCGATTGAAAATTCAAATATCGTTTGCTTTTCGTTCTCTTTCGGATCCAGATTATATCCCCATTCAAAACGCAATGGTCCCAGTGGACTGAACCAGCGGATGCCCGCTCCGGCACTGTAACGCATGCTCTCAAAATAATCCTCTTCCTCCAGCCACGCATTACCGGTATCGAAGAACAGAACCCCTTTCAGGCCCAGGCTTTTCGAGATAGGGACAAGATATTCCAGATTGAAAAATGCCGATTTTTCTCCACCGATATAGGTGTAATCTATGATATTGCCGTTCGCATCGAGATCAGGTTCTTTCGGTCCGACTTGCCTGTTTTCAAAACCACGGATAGACCTGAGGCCACCGAGAAAAAACTTCTCTGTCCGGGGGATAGGATCATCAGTGGTTTCAAATACATACCCCATCTGTCCATGAAGAGACACGACTGTTCCCAGAAAAGCCGGCCAGAAATGGCGATGCGAGCCAACAAGCTTGCCGAAATTTTCTGTTCCACCAAGGCCAGCGTATTCAAGGGTAAATTTGGAAACGCCGCCACTCGACGGATCCTGATAATAATCGGTGCTGTTCCTGTTGATCGCTACTGTGACAGAAGAGAGTGTTGAGTCACCTTCGTCCTCTTCCCATACACTCCCGGGGGTAACGTCAAAAATATTCTTCTCTTCGTAGCGATAGGTCAGCAAGCCCCTGATATTTTTTGCAAGCGGATAGCCAGCCATAACCGCACCACCAACCGTTTGTTCAGAAAACTCGCTCCAGTCCTGATCTCTTCGGTAGAGATCAAAACCGAGGGTCCATTTCGAATCCAGAAAATAGGGATCTGTCACCCCGATCCGATAGGTTGTGGTTGATCCGCCTAAAGAAGCCGCAAGGTCAAGCTTGACGCCATAGCCCAGGAAATTATTCTGACTTATCGATCCCTGTCCAACGATTTTCTCGACGGAGGAATAACCGACACCCAGAGTAAATGTACCAGTAGGCCGTTCAGTAACCTCGACATCCAGATTCGCCAGTGATGGATCTTCTGATTCAGAATCACTGACATTGACCGTCTCAAAAAAACCCAGGTTTCTTACTGATCGGCGACTCTCACGGATTTTACTGGCGCTATACTGATCCCCCTCAGCCAGTTCCAACTGACGCCTGATAACCTTGTCACGTGTCTTGGTATTGCCACGAATTTGAATCTTGTCAATATGAACCAGCGGGCCCTGCTCTATATCAAAGGTCAGATCGATCTTCAGTTTCTCTTTGTCTTTCTTGGTCAAGGGTGCCACATTCACGTAAGCATAGCCCTGGTCTGCGTATAGATCATTCAGCGCCAACACAGACTCACGCAGTTTGGTCCGGTTGAAAACCTCACCCGGAACCATCGTAACCGATTCCATCAGCCTGTTCTCGGTGGCGAGAATGTCACCATCAATACCAACAGTACCAACCTGATACTGGTTCCCTTCATTGATCTCGATCAACAACTCCAGTGTTTGACCATCATCACTCAGGGAGACTTGGGGTTGAAGAACTTCGACATCCATATAACCCCGATCATGATAAGCCTGCATGATCAGAACAACATCGTTTCGGGCCATATCTTCTCGATAAGACCCGCGACCGGTCAACCATGACAACCACCACTTTTCACGAGTTTCCATAATATCTTTCAAGTCGTCGTCATCCATCACCCGGTTGCCGGAAAACATGATTTTCCCGACCAGAATATTGTCTCCTTCATCTATCTTCAAGGTCAGAATGGCTTCGTTCTTCTTGTCCGTGACGATGACAGGTTCTATCTTTGCGGCGTGATGCCCTTCTTCTACATATGCCTGCCTGAACGCAGCTATTGTTGCTTTTACTTTGCGCGGGTCGTAGAGTTCAGGGACATTGATGGTCATCAGTTCACGTAAATCTTCTTCGGATAGTTCTTCAAACCCCTCAAGCCTGACCTCTCTGAGGAGCGGACGCTCACTGACCGAGAAGATCAGTACTTTTGCCCCTTCTCGGTCAACCAGATCAGCAGAGATATTATTAAAGCGACCAAGCGCAAAAATATCCTGGACGGCCTGATCAATCTGTTCATCCGACACTGTTTGACCTGGTTGTATTTTCAGAACGGACTTGATGCTGATGATCGACACCCGGTCATTTCCGGAGACAACAACATCATCTATTTCATAAGTCTCCGCCGAGGCCAGACCCGACAGAGTCAGCAACAACAGGAGAACAATTAAACCGCGAACAGACATAAGGGTGACTTCATCCTCTACTAATAATCTATGAGACAGGTAAACATCCTGCAAAAAAATCAATTCAGGCTATCGCTGATCAGTTGACCATCTTCCATCCTGAGCGTCCGGTCCAGGCAGGTTGCAAGATGTTCATTATGGGTCACAATCACCATCGTCAAACCACGATTTTGGTGCAAACGATCCAGAAGTGCCATAATTTCATCGGATGTCCGGCTGTCCAGATTGCCGGTCGGTTCATCGGCCAGAAGCAGGCGTGGCTGCCGAATAAGAGAGCGGGCAATTGCTACACGTTGTTGTTCACCACCAGAGAGTGCCCCCGGTTTATGATCGAGACGATCCTGCAAACCGACTTCAGACAGCAATGCAGCGGCCTGGGCAGCTGCCACTTTGCGTTCCATCCGCCCGATCAGCAGGGGCATCATGACATTCTCCAAAGCGGTAAACTCCGGCAACAGCTGATGAAACTGAAAGATGAAACCAACGGCACGATTACGAAATTCGTCTAACCGGGCTCCCTGCAGAGCAAATACATCCTCACGATCAAAGAGCACCCGGCCACTACTCGGACGGTCGATCCCTCCGAGAATGTGCATCAGGGTCGTTTTCCCCGCGCCGGACCGACCGACAACGGCGATCCGTTCACCATCAGCGACAGTGAGATCAAGCTCGTAAAGAACCCTGAGATCTCCCCTGGCCGTGGTAAAATTCTTGCACAGATTTTGCACCTCAATCATCGGCTGAACCTATTCATAACGCAGAGTTTCGGCCGGATCCATCCGTGAAGCGCGCCAGGCAGGATAGATCGTAGCAGAAAGAGAGATCGTCATTGCGACCACGACCACGGCGACAACATCGGAAGCCACAACCTCAGCAGGAAAATGTTCCATGCCGTAAACGGCCTGGTCAAATATTTTTATCCCGAACTGACGTTCAAGAGCCTTGATGATGGCATCAGCATATTGAGCAAGGGCAACACCAAGAGCAGAGCCCATCGAGGTGCCGAGTGTTCCGACGATAAATCCCTCAAGGACGAATATCTTCATGATACTGCGAGCATTGGCACCCATGGCACGCAGCACAGCAATATCACGATGCTTTTCCATCACAACCATGATCAGTGTAGTCGCGATATTAAAGGCAGCGACCAGTACGATAATTGCCAGCACAATAAAAAGCCCCAGCTTCTCCAGCTTTAAAGCCGAAAGAAAAGATCCGTACAGGCTCTGCCAGGGCCGAACAATATAGGGAAATTCGAAGTGACGACTCAGTTCCTCAGCAACGGCCGGCGCATCGTCATAACGATCAATCTCAATCTCTATGCCACTTACCTGGCCCTGCAGATCGAAAAACCTCTGGGCGACATTCAGTGGAATATAAGCATAAAAACTATCGATCAAACTGCTCTGCTTTTCAAAAACTCCGACCACCTGAAACGGCTTCATCTTGGGGATCATGCCGAAGGGGGTAATGTTGAACAGAGGTGGAATCACGTTAACAGAATCGCCGACGCTGACTCCGATGCTGGTCGCTGTGTCGATACCTATAATGATCCCCGGACGATCAGCCTCTTCATCATAAAGAAGTTGATCGGCCGGTAGGCTGCCGACGGTCAGCAAAGGTTGCCGAAACACTTTATGAGTCGACTCCACCCCTTTGACACTGACGGCCGCTACGTTGCCTCGTGAAACAAGCATCGCTTCTTTCGAGATAAAAGGAGACACCGACACCACATGCGGCGTCTGCTCCGCCTGTTTAACGACCTCCTGATGATCTTTGAGTCCTTCTCCGAATCGCTGAACCAGAACATGCGGAACATTGCCAAGGATCTGCTGACGCACGCCATCCGTAAATCCGGTCATTACAGCCAGTACCAGAATCAAGGCAGCGACCCCCAAGGTTACTCCGGCAATGGAAATAAAGGAGATCACCGAAATAAAGGTCTGCTTCCGCTTGGCGCGCAGATAGCGCAGACTGATGAACCATTCGTAGGACATTAGTGATCCGTCAGGGAAACTCAGCCGACTTCCGGTCTGAGTTGGGGGAAAAGAATGACGTCTCGTATCGAGGCAGAATCGGTCAACAACATAACCAGTCGATCAATGCCGATCCCCTCTCCAGCAGTTGGAGGCAGACCATATTCCAAAGCGCGGAGATAATCTCCGTCCATGGCATGAGCCTCCTCGTCACCAGCCGCTTTCTCTTCCAACTGTTTGAGAAAGCGATCTTTCTGATCAACAGGATCATTCAATTCGGAAAACGCGTTGGCAATCTCACGACCAACCATGAACAACTCAAAGCGATCCACCACCTCGGGATTGATATCATTCTTTCTGGATAGAGGAGAAATCTCGGTGGGGTACTCTGTGATAAAGGTTGGTTGCCAGAGGTTTGGTTCCACAACCTCATCGAATATTTCTGCCAGCAATTTGCCATGCCCGGTCTTGTCATCCAGATCAAGACCAAGTTTTTTGGCATAAGCGAAAGATTGATTACGATCCTCAAGGACAGACATCTCTACCTGCCCGTATTTGACGATCGCCTCCTTTAGGGTCAGACGATCCCAAGGTGGAGTCAGATCAACATCCTTTCCACCATAAGGGATCACCAAACCACCACAGACTTCCCTGGCAACATGGGTGATCAGGTCCTCGGTAAAGTCCATCAGGTCATTATAGGTCGCGTACGCCTGATAAAACTCCATCATTGTGAACTCGGGGTTATGCTGAATGGAAATCCCTTCATTGCGGAAATTCCGGTTGATCTCAAAGACCCGATCATACCCGCCGACAACCAATCGCTTCAAATAGAGTTCTGGAGCAATCCGCAGAAACAGGTCCATTTTCAACGTATTATGATGAGTGACAAAAGGTTTGGCGGTCGCACCACCGGCCACG
>Ga0209939_1000129_pt1 | contig 12633 bp, 9 predicted proteins | sample SalPon2A_A_D1_MG_FD_185714 | JGI IMG/M metagenome (GOLD analysis project Ga0209939, IMG submission 185714) | Soil microbial communities from South San Francisco under conditions of wetland restoration - Salt Pond MetaG R2A_A_D1_MG (SPAdes)... | ecosystem: Environmental > Terrestrial > Soil >...
ATGACCGACGCAAAAATTCCGGCAGACAGGCTTGATCGGGCCTTACGTAAGGCTGTGGGTCGCAGTTTTAATGCTATTACTGTTGATGCTGACACTTCGACCAACGATACAGTGCTGCTGCTGGCTAATGGCGCTTCGGGGGTCTCAATCGAGGCTGACACAGAAGCTGAAGAAGAATTTTATTGCCATCTGGAGAGGGTATTGGTCGATCTTGCCAAAATGATTGTCCGCGATGGTGAGGGTGCGACCAAGTTGGTCGAAATAAGAGTGACTGGAGCCAGGGATGATGAACAGGCAAAGATGGCCGCAAGGGCTGTTGCAACTTCGTCATTGGTGAAGACAGCATTCTTTGGAGAGGATGCCAACTGGGGCAGAATAATTGCCGCCGTCGGGTATTCCGGTGTTCAGGTCGATCAGGAGAAGATCGACATCAATTTTGATGCGGTGCCTGTAACGCTAAATGGTCTGGGAACGGGAGTCGAGCTGGAGGAGAAAGCGACTGAAGTTCTTAAGCAAGGGGAGTTTACAGTCAGGATTGAACTCCATCAGGGGTCTGGAACGGCCAGCTATTACACTTCGGATTTGACCTACGAATATATCAAGATAAATGCCGAGTATCGAACCTGAGTTCCTGCTGTTCATGCAAAGTCCTGCTCAATTCATTGATCATACCCTGCTTCGTCCCGACGCTACTGAAACCCAGATCCTGCGACTCTGCGAAGAAGCTGTAGAATACGCTTTTGCATCTGTTTGCATTCCACCTCTTTTTGTTCCTCTCGTCGCCCGCACGATTTACGGTTCAAGCGTCTCTGTCGGAACCGTCGTCGGGTTTCCCTGCGGCTACAATACCACGCGCCATAAAGTCCTTGAAGCGCAGGAACTGGCATGTCAAGGAGCCACAGATATCGATATGGTGATTGCGGTGGGGCAGTTCTTATCTGGAAAGCTGACCTACGTTGCAGAAGAGATTACTCAGGTTGTTCTGGCGGCTCCTGAAGCAAAAATTAAAGTTATCCTGGAATGCTGCTGGCTTGATCAGGAAATGATGGCAAGGTTGACAGATGTCGTCGTCCGCTCCGGTGCCGACTATGTCAAAACCTCAACAGGGTTCGGTCCTGAAGGCGCCTGTGAAGAAGATGTCCGAACTCTTGCGCAAACGGCCGCTGGACGCATCGGGGTCAAGGCTGCTGGCGGTATCCGTGATCTGGCCACCTGCCAGAGGATGCTTGCAGCGGGAGCAACCAGAATCGGTACCAGTTCGGGCATTAAGATAGTTGAACAGTGGAAAAGTTATTGTGCACACTGCAATGATGCAGATGTTTAACCGCACGATCCTGATCATCCTGGACGGGGTGGGCATTGGAGAATTGCCGGATGCCGCCGACTATGGTGATGCCGGATGCGCGACGCTGCAACATGTCGCGGAGAGAGTTGATGGTTTGAAACTGCCTCATCTTCAACAGTTGGGGTTGGGTCGCATTGCATCTTTGGCGGGGATGTCTCCTGTTGCTGCTCCCATGGCCGGTTGGGGGCGGATGAAGCAGCTTTCGGCCGGGAAAGATTCCGTAGTTGGACATTGGGAGCTTGCCGGGGTCGTTCAGGAACAACCCTTTGCGACCTTCCCTGATGGCTTCCCTCGAGAGGTCATAGATGCTTTTACCAAAATGACTGGTTTGCCTGTACTGGGAAACGTTTCCGCCAGCGGAACGGATATTCTGGCGCGCCTCGGTGAAAAACATCTCCTGACCGGAGCTCCTATCATCTATACCAGTGTTGACTCGGTTTTACAGATCGCCGCTCACGAAGAAATTATTCCACCGGAGCGGCTTTACGAGCTCTGCCGGATCGCTGAACGGATCGTTGCGTCTTATCGTATCTGTCGGATTATTGCCAGGCCCTTTGTCGGCGAATCTGCTACGACATTTAGGCGAACCTCCAGGCGGCATGATTTTCCATGTTCGCCGACCCGCCCGACCCTGATCGATTGTCTGCAACGGGCCAGGATTCCAACCTGCAGCGTTGGCAAGGTTATCGATCTATTTGCCGGAAAAGGATTTGAACATTCGTTACCGACTATCAATAACGCGGACGGGATGAGCAAGATACTCGCTGCCATGAAAATGGTCGAACGGGGATTGGTTTTTGCGAATCTGATCGATTTCGATATGCTCTATGGACATCGCCGCGATGTGGAGGGATACGCCCGCGCTCTTGAAGCATTTGACAGGTGGTTACCGCATCTTCAAAAAGAAATGAAGGATGATGATTTGTTGATTATCTCAGCGGATCATGGTTGCGATCCCACGGCTCCCGGAACAGATCACACCCGTGAATATGTCCCGTTACTTGTATGGTCACCCTCCCTGCTGCACGGTTTGAATCTGGGGGTGCGGGAGAGTTTTTCCGATGTTGGGGCGACTATCGCAGAACAGTTTTCAATCAGCTTGGAGTGTGGTACAAGCTTTCTAGCTCAACTACGCGGAGCTGTTCTCGCCGATCAAAACTGATTGGCGCACGTGGCCCGTTTTTTCTTCTTCGTTAGGGAGGGTAAGATGCTGAAAAATTTGCTGCTGATTACATTGTTAGTTCTTGTTCTGATCCCCCAGGCTTTCGCTGCAGGGATGACCGTCGCTGAAGGTGTTATCACTACCCAGGTTGTCGACCGGGCGCCCGTGGATGAAATAGAGAGTTATCCCGCTCAACAGGGAACCCTGTATTGCTTCACCAAGATCGTTGGGGCGGAGGGTGATGCCGAGGTGACACACGTCTGGCTTTATCAGGATAAAGAGATGGCACGTGTCACCTTGCCGGTTCGTTCAGCCTCCTGGAGAACAAAGTCTTCAAAAAATATTCTTCCGTCATGGGCGGGAGATTGGAAAGTCAAGGTCCTTGATGCCGAAGGGCAGGAATTGGCAGTTATTCCATTCAAGTTGTTGTAGGGCAAAGCTGTAAACGCACAAAAAAAGCACCCTAGGCGGGTGCTTTTTTTGTGCGCTGAGGTCATCGATACTCATTTACTTTTCTTGCCACGGGCCGCACGTGCCTTGGCCAGGTTATCCGCCAGTCCACGATCTATAGCCATTTGCCGTCTACTTTCAGAGTAATTTCGCGCAGCCAGAGTTTGCGTGCGCGGAATGTCAAACTGTTTTCTATACTCCGTCGGCTTCATGTCATGTGCCGTTTTCAGGTGTCTGGAAAGCGTTGTGAATCCCTTGCCGCAGATCATGCAATAGATCTTATCTTTTCCGAACGCTTTCTTCCGGGTTACAGCCGGGGCGGCATCTTCCTGTGTTGTTTGGTCTGTCGGAAGTTCTCCTTTTTCCAGAGCCGACAGTGCCGCATGCACTTCAGTCAGTTCAGACAGAAGTTCTTCTTTAGTCATTGTTGTCGTTGAGGCGTGGGCGGCGATAATTTCTGCTGCCATTTCCATTACTGTTGCCATACTTTTATCCTCCATTGCGGAATGTAAAACACATTGATCTGTAATTCATGATCTAAATACTTTATTTAACCTATTTGTCAAATAAATCAAGAATAAATTAAAAATAAATATTGTATTTGTGTAAAATTAAATCCTGATACATAAAATTCAATATATTTGACATTTGCACAGATAGGATATTTCTTTAAGAGGAAAAGTTAATGAATATCAGGGAACAGCTTGAGAAAAAAGAATATCAGATATTATCTCCACATGCGGCTTTCAGTTCTCAATCCAGGGGAAGGAAGTCTGTGGATGAGTTATGTACGGTAAGAACAGTTTATCAGCATGATCGGGATCGAATTCTTCATTGTAAAGCGTTCCGTCGACTCAAACATAAAACTCAGGTTTTTTTCTCTCCGGAGGGTGATCATTATCGTACACGCCTGACCCATACACTTGAAGTCTCGCAGGTCGCAAGGACGGTTGCCCGAGCTCTTTCACTCAACGAGGACCTGACTGAGGCGATTGCGTTGGGGCACGATCTTGGACATACCCCTTTCGGACATGCTGGTGAAAAAGTACTGCAGGAGCTTGTTCCCGGAGGGTTCCGTCATGTCGAACAGAGTTTACGTGTGGTGGATGTTCTGGAAAAGGATGGGCAGGGACTGAACCTGACCCGGGAAGTTTGCGATGGCATCCTGATGCATTCAAAGGGGCGTGGTCCGTTGTTATCCCCTGATTCTCACTCGTCGGCGAAGACCCTGGAGGGGCAGATTGTCCGACTTGCAGATATTATCGCCTATGTAAACCATGACCTTGATGATGCCGTTCGGGGTGGACTTATTGATGAGTGCGAAATTCCAGAGAGTGTTGTTTCTGTTGTCGGGGTCAGTCATTCGGGGCGGATAGGCAGGATGGTCAGAGATCTGATCAAGCACTCATTGGCTACCGATGAGGCCGCAATCAGCCTTTCAGATGAAATGGATGAAGCTATCTGTGATCTACGTAACTGGTTATTCACAAGAGTCTATCAGGTCGATCATGTCCATGCTGATTTTGTCAAAGCGTCCCGGTTGCTACGTGAGCTATACCTCTATTATCAGGAGAATGAGGAGGCTTTATTACTTCATGGCGGGCGCAGACTGGCGGGTGACTCGCTTGAAACCTCTATAGCTGATTTTATCGCAGGAATGACTGACCGGTTTGCTCTGGCGCTCTATCATCAGATTTTTCTCCCACAACCATGGCGCTCTCAGTAAGGTCTGGTAACTCATTGATTTTCCCTAAGAGAAACTTGACACGTAAAACCCCACTATGCTAGCTTTAGCGCGGCTTAATGGGCTTTTTTCGGTGCGTTGTTTAGTGTTTTTTGAGACAACTGCTTGATTCATAATCTACCTTAGTTTGAATCTACAGCCCGGCGGCACTCTCTCAGGTCCTTCCAGCAGTTCGACCGGGCCTGTTATCAGCAGGTTGGTATCTGTGGGGGAGTGAACCTGTGGGTTCATTTGAGAAAGAAACAATTTAGAGTAGATTTGTGCTGACGTTTCGACTCTGTTGATAATCTGTCCTTTTAAGTGACGGGCAGTGATGCTAGGAGGCATCAATGACAAAAAAGCTACTGTTGGCTGACGACAGTTTGACAATTCAGAAAGTTATCGGAATTATTTTTGCCAACGAAGATTACCAGCTACTGGTGACGGATAATGGTAACGATGCTCTGGAATTGGCCAGCAAAGAGATTCCCGACCTGATTCTGGCAGACGTGACGATGCCAGGTAAGGACGGATTTCAATTGTGCCAGGAAATCAGGCAAACGGCCGGGCTTGAGCATGTTCCGGTCCTTCTGTTACCAGGAACCTTTGAGCTTTTTGACGAAGATCGTGCCCGCTCTGTAGGGGCCAGCGGATGGTTAACGAAGCCTTTCGAGTCTAAAGTCCTGGTCGACAAGGTGGAAGAACTTCTGTCTGCTGCTCCTGTGACTTCAGCCGCACCGGCCATTGAGGAAACTCCGGCCATTGAAGAAACTCCGGCCATTGAAGAAACTCCGGCCATTGAAGAAACTCCGGCCATTGAAGAAACTCCGGCCATTGAGGAAACTCTGGCCATTGAGGAAACTCTGGATATCGAAGATCTTCCAGTTCTGGAAGAAGATGATGACATCTGGGGCTCCGTCTCTTTTGAAGATGATGATCTGCAGGGCGCAATGGGTGATGAGGCGTTAATGGAGGAACCTGCCGTTGCAGAAACCCCGGCCCCCTTTATTGATGATACTGCTGCGGCCGAGGAGGCGAGTAGCGGAGGCCTTGAACTTGCCGACGATGACGTCTTTGATCTGGATGACGATGCCATAATTGCCGAGGAACCTCTTTCAGGATCTGTAAGTTCGGTAGATGGCAATGCCTCAAACGAAATGGAAAATATTTCCTTTGAGGCGCCTGTTGAGATTCCCAAGACCGGATCGACTGTTGAGGACGCTTTTGTAATCGGGACTCCTCCGGCTGATGAGTCAACATTCTTTGAAGAATCTACTTTCACTGATGAGCTGCTTGTGGAAGAGGCTCCGGCCGAGGTTGCAGCGCCAGAGACGCCTGTTACTGAAGATGCTTCCATGAAACTCGAAATGGAATCGTCCCCCTTTGTTGACGAGCCGATTGTCGAGGCCAATTCAGCCGCAGCGTCAGCGTTTGCTTCTTCCCCAGAATTGGAGGAGAAGCTCCGGTCTCTCTCAGAACGGGACCTCGAGGCAGTTGTTGAACGGGTTGCCGGACCCCTGATTGAGAAGCTTGCCTCTGAAATGCTTGAGCGCATTGCCTGGGAAGTTGTTCCGGATCTGGCAGAAAACATGATTCGTGAGGAAATTCGTAAAATCAAGGAAGGCACTGACTGAGTCGGGTTTTACGACCCCAATAGAAGATCTGTATCGGGGGGATGGGCGTGTCCATCTCCCCCTCTTTTTATCCCCGGTTGACTCCTTGTCTTCCGGGGATGCAAGTTGATAAGGAACGCATCAATGGATAAGCAGTTGCCTAAGGGGTACGACCCCGCCCGGATTGAGCAGAAATGGTACCACACCTGGGAAGAACGTGGAGACTTCCGCGCCGACGAGACAGCATCGAAAGCTCCCTATTCTATTGTCATCCCGCCACCCAATGTTACCGGCGTACTGCATATGGGGCACGCCCTGAATAATACCCTGCAGGATATACTCTGCCGCTGGAAACGGATGACCGGGCATGAGGTTCTCTGGATGCCGGGAACCGATCATGCCGGAATTGCCACGCAGAATGTGGTTGAAAAACAGTTGGACAGTGAGGGGAGAGACCGTCATGAGCTGGGGCGTGACAAGTTTATTGAGCGGGTCTGGCAGTGGCGCGAAGAATCGGGTGGACAGATTATCAACCAGCTGAAACACCTTGGTGCAACCTGCGATTGGGAACGGGAACGTTTTACCATGGACGAGGGTTTGTCAAAGGCTGTTCGTGAAGTTTTCGTTCGTCTCCATGAAGAAGGCTTGATCTATCGGGCGAATCGTCTGATCAACTGGTGTCCACGTTGCCATACTGCGTTGTCTGATCTTGAGGTAGAGCATCAGGACAAAAAGGGACATCTCTGGCACCTGCGTTACCCGGTGGTTGGAACTGATCGGTGTCTTGTGGTTGCCACCACCCGTCCTGAGACCATGCTTGGAGACAGTGCTGTTGCGGTCCATCCGGACGATGAGCGGTACGCAGAGTTGATCGGTAAGAGCGTGATGTTGCCATTGGCGAATCGTGAAATTCCTATTATTGCTGATGAATATGTCGACAGGGAATTCGGTTCCGGTGCTGTGAAAATCACCCCGGCACACGATTTCAACGACTTTGAAATCGGCAAGCGGCACAACCTTGAACTTGTCAATATTCTCGATGAATCAGGTGTTATCAACGAAAACGGAGGCAGCTACCAGGGGCAGGAGCGGAGTCAGGCCAGAGAGCAGATTGTCAAAGATCTTCAGGCTCAGGAGCTACTGGAGCGGATCGACGATTACGCTAATGCGGTAGGTGAATGTTACCGTTGCAAGACCATCATTGAGCCCTACATGAGCAAGCAGTGGTATGTCGCGGTCAAGCCGCTCGCCGAACAGGCTATTGCCGCGGTCAGGGACGGCCGCACCAAAATCCTGCCAGCCCAGTGGGAGAAGACCTACTTTGAGTGGATGAACAATATTCAAGATTGGTGTGTCAGTCGGCAGATCTGGTGGGGACACCGGATTCCGGCCTGGTTCTGCGATGAGTGTGGCGAAATAACCGTCAGCCTCGAAGATGCCACGGCTTGCAGCCATTGTGGCAGTGAGAAGCTGCAACAGGAGACGGATGTCCTTGATACCTGGTTTTCTTCGGCGCTCTGGCCCTTTTCGACTATGGGCTGGCCCGAACAGACCACCTCACTGAAGAAATTTTATCCGACTTCCTGTCTGGTGACCGGATTCGATATCCTCTTCTTCTGGGTTGCCCGGATGATGATGATGGGTCTTAAGTTTATGGATGAGGTTCCGTTCAAGGAAGTTTACATCCATGCGTTGGTCCGTGATGCTCAGGGGCAAAAAATGAGCAAAAGCAAGGGGAATGTTATCGATCCCCTGACCGTTGTGGATGAGTACGGTGCTGATGCCTTCCGCTATACTCTGACCGCATTTGCCGCTATGGGGCGTGATATCAAGCTGTCAACTGATCGGATCGGCGGATACCGCAATTTCGTCAATAAGCTGTGGAATGCCAGCCGTTTTGCGCTGATGAATCTGGAGGACTTCAATCCCGAGGGCGCAGAGCTGAGTCGATTTGAGCTGAGCCTCGCTGATCAGTGGATTCTTGATCGTTTCGCCAGCACCGCCAGAGAGACCAATAAGGCTCTTGCCGATTATAAATTTAACGATGCGGCCAGCACGCTATACTCCTTTACCTGGCATGAGTTCTGCGACTGGTACGTTGAACTGGTCAAGGATGATCTTTACGGTGAAAATGCTGCCGCGCGGTTGCGTGTACAGACCGTGCTCTATTCCGTTCTGGAAGGATTGCTGCGGTTGCTGCATCCCGTGATTCCGTTTGTTACCGAGGAAATCTGGCAAGTTCTGCCCGGCAACCGCCCGGTCGGATCGATTATGCAGGCTGTCTATCCGACCGATGGTTTTCTCGACATCGATTCATCGGCAGTTGGCAAGATGGAATTGCTGATGGATGTGATTCGGGCGATTCGAAATGTCCGCGGGGAACTGGACGTGGCCCCGGGCAGGAAAATTGCCGTGGTGCTGGATTGTAAAACGGACAATTCCGTGTCGACTATCCGTGATGGTGAAGCCTATATTCGTTCCTTGGCCCGGGTTGAGGAGCTGACTTGTGGTGTTGCCATTGAGCACCCCTCGGAGGCATCGACACAGGTTGCCGGGGACGTCGAAGTTCTGATCCCTCTGGCTGGATTGATAGACGTTGTGGAGGAAGCTGCGCGTCTGGAGAAGGAGATCGCCAAGGTCGATAAGGATGTGCAATTCTTCAACAAAAAACTCTCCAACGAAAAATTTGTTGCCAATGCTCCACCCCAGGTCCTTGAAAAGGATCGGAACAAACTACAGGTTGCAGAGGAAAAGCTGACGATTCTTCGTCAGAGTCTGGATAAAATTCTGACTCTCAAGTAGGACCAATTACAAAGAATGGCTGGAGCACTATTTTGGTTCCGGCCTTTCTTTTGACCCATCACGGCCTTTGGAGGTAACAGAGGATGATCCAGGAAAGCGGTTTTGCACCATTTGCGGAAAAGATGGCTGAAGAGGGTCTTCCCGAGGACGTAATTCGAACTTTTGCCCATTCCTACACGCAACTGGTCAGCGGCAATACCGGTATGATCCCCGAATCAGAGATTTGTCCGGTTGAGACCCTTCCTGATGCAGAGACTCTGTTGGAAAAGTACAGGGACAAAGGTGAAAAAAAACTGCCTCAAACCGTGCTGCTAAAGTTGAATGGTGGGTTGGGGACAGGAATGGGGCTAGAGAAAGCCAAATCCCTATTGAACGTCAAGGATGGTCTGAGCTTCCTTGATATTATCGCCAGACAGGCTTTGGCTGCCAACATCCCTCTGATACTGATGAACAGTTTCAGTACCCGCGAAGACTCGTTAGCGGCACTGCAGGCATATCCTGAATTGAAGGGGAGAATACCTCTCGATTTTCTGCAGCATAAGGTACCAAAGATCAGACAGGATGACTTTTCTCCGGTCGAATGCCCGGCTAACGCAGAGCTTGAATGGAATCCGCCGGGTCATGGTGATATCTACACTGCGCTGATGTCCAGCGGCCTGCTCAATCAACTGTTGGGAAAGGGTTATCGCTATGCTTTTGTCTCCAACGCTGACAATCTGGGTGCAGTCGTCGATACGTCTATCCTGGGCTATCTCGCTGAAACAGAAGCCCCTTTTTTGCTGGAGGTCGCTGACCGGACTGAGGCAGATCGCAAGGGCGGGCATTTAGCCCGCTCGCCTGACGGGCAACTCGTCTTGCGGGAATCAGCTCAGTGCGCAGCAGAAGATGAGGTCAGTTTTCAGGACATTTCCCGCCATCGATATTTCAATACCAACAGCCTCTGGCTCAATCTGGAACGCCTGAAGGCTCTGCTGGAAGAGAAACAGGGTGTTCTGGGTTTGCCACCCATCTTCAATCGTAAAACTGTTGATCCCAGAAATCCTGAATCGACCCCGGTCATTCAAATTGAGACAGCGATGGGTTCCGCTATTTCTGTGATCAAGAATGCAGCGGCAATCAGGGTGCCACGATCCCGATTCGCTCCGGTCAAGACCACGGATGATCTGTTGGCTGTCCGTTCCGACATTTATCTTTTGAATGACAACTATTGCGTGGTGCCGAACTCCAAGCGGACCTTGGGGGCGCCGGTTGTTCATCTGGACGGACGCTACTACAAGCTGATTGATGATTTTGAGGCCCGCTTTCCTGAAGGTGCGCCATCGTTGCTGAATTGCTCCCGGATTGAAGTCGTCGGGGATGTGCTGTTCGGAGGCAATGTGGTCTGCAGTGGCGAAGTCTTCCTTGAAAATGATTCCAGCGAACAGAAGTTTATTGAGCGTTCTGCTCGATTGGGGAATTAGAAGTTTTACTCTCTTTTATTATGATGATAGCGGCCCGCAACAGTCATATTCAGGATAAGAAAACATCGTTCCGCTTACTTTTTTTTGTTTAAATTTACATTGAGATTTAGTATACAGTATACGATTAGATTGACCCACGGTTAAGCCCGATGGGAATTGTCCCGTCAGCAGGCTTGGATACCGTTTCGGGATTTACAGATTCAAAAGAAGGAGGTCAGGGCGCTGGCGAGGACGGCCAGAGGAGAGAGCGAGGCTCAATTTCGGGAGGTAATAGCGTGCTGGTTCCGAGCCGGCCACACCATGCACGTAGCGATTGGCTCAGAGGGATAGTCCCCCTGACAGGCAATCAGTTCACATTCCAAGGGATATGAATTATGCATTTGATTACAAGCACTGTGGGACGCAAGATTCTGATGGCAGTGTCCGGCCTGTTGTTGGCTGGTTTCATTACCGTCCATCTGGTGGGTAACCTGTCGGTATTTGCAGGAGCCGATGCCATCAACATCTATGCAGAGAAACTGCATAGCCTGGGACCATTGGTCTGGGTTTTTCGTTTGGCTATGCTGGGACTGTTCGTAGTTCACATCGGTCTCGGCGTTCAACTGTGGGCAGAAAATCGCAAAGCCAGCCCGGAAAGTTACGCGATCAAGACCAAGCTGAAGACCACCTTCGCCGCCGAAACCATGATTGTTACCGGTGGGCTTCTGTTGTTGTTTCTGATCTACCATCTACTGCACTTCACTGTGCAGGTGACCAATCCTGAAATTTCCGCCCACAATCTTCCGCTGGACGCGGCGATGCGCCCCGATGTCTATTCGATGGTCGTATTGAGTTTCCAGAAAGTCTTCATCTCGCTGGTCTATATTGTCGCCATGGGTGCTCTGTACCTGCACCTGAGTCACGGTCTTTCCAGTTGGGTTCAGACTCTTGGCTGGAATAATGGTGAGAGTCAGGACAAGGTTATTATTGTTGGCAAACTTGTCGCTATCGTTTTCGGACTGGCTTACATCGCTATTCCGTTCTTTATCCTCGTTCGCTTCGTGAAATAGGGGGTCTATTGTGATTTTAGACGGAAAAGCACCTACAGGACCTATTGAGAAAACATGGGACAAGCACCGCTTTGATATGAAGCTGGTCAACCCTGCAAACAAACGTAAATATAAAATTCTGATGGTTGGTACCGGTCTCGCGGGTGGTGCTGGCGCTGCCTCTCTGGGTGAGCTTGGCTACAACGTTGAAGCTTTCTGCTACCAGGATAGCGCACGTCGTGCCCATTCGATCGCTGCACAGGGTGGAATCAACGCAGCAAAAAACTATCCGAACGACGGCGATTCCATCTACCGTCTGTTCTATGACACCATCAAGGGTGGCGACTTCCGTGCCCGCGAAGCAGACGTTTGGCGTCTTGCCCAGGTGTCGAATAATATTATCGACCAGTGCGTTGCTCAGGGTGTTCCTTTCGCTCGTGATTACGCTGGTTACCTTGATAACCGCTCCTTCGGAGGAGCACAGGTTTCCCGGACTTTCTACGCTCGTGGACAGACCGGACAGCAGCTGTTGCTCGGCGCTTATTCGGCTCTGACCCGTCAGGTCAAAGATGGTACCGTCAAGCTGCACCCACGCACCGAAATGGTTGATCTGGTTGTTGTGGACGGTGTTGCCAAGGGGATCACCGTACGGAACCTGATTACCGGACAGCTTGAATCACACTGGGGCGATGCTGTCGTCTTGGCGACTGGTGGTTACGTCAACGTCTTCTATCTGTCGACTAACGCTATGGGTTGTAGCGTTACCGCTGCCTGGAAAGCTGCCAAGAAGGGCGCTTTCTTCGCTAACCCCTGTTACACGCAAATCCACCCGACCTGTATTCCGCAGCATGGTGACAAGCAGTCGAAACTGACTCTGATGTCCGAATCCCTGCGGAATGATGGTCGTTGCTGGGTTCCGAAAAAGAAAGAAGATTGCGACAAGGCTCCTGGTGATATTCCAGAAGAGGATCGCGATTACTATCTGGAGCGGAAGTATCCTTCCTTCGGTAATCTGGCTCCCCGTGATATTGCATCGCGTGCGGCGAAAGA
>Ga0209939_1000137_pt1 | contig 12448 bp, 10 predicted proteins | sample SalPon2A_A_D1_MG_FD_185714 | JGI IMG/M metagenome (GOLD analysis project Ga0209939, IMG submission 185714) | Soil microbial communities from South San Francisco under conditions of wetland restoration - Salt Pond MetaG R2A_A_D1_MG (SPAdes)... | ecosystem: Environmental > Terrestrial > Soil >...
CTTCAATCCGCCAGCCAGGCTCGCGGAAAGTTGCAACGCTGAACCAGCCTTTTGGAATCCAGTCGCGTTCCAGTAACTCGTTGGCCTCCCGGATTGTGCCTTCAACGGTTTCGATGTGAATCCCGGGGTTTTCGATTGCGAGGGCTGCAACGCCGCCCTTGATGGGCAGAGGGGTGTCCTCGGGCATGGCGATCACTGCATCCAGCCCCGCTGCCTGTGCATACACCGCGAGTGAATCACCTGCATTTCCCTGGGTCGGAACGGCAAGCTTTTTCAGGCCCAGGGTTTTTGCCATGTTGACTGTCATGACCATGCCCCGGTCTTTGAAACTCTGGGTGGGGTTGGCTCCAAAGCCTGGCTGAGCCTTGCCTTCTTCCTTGATTCGCAGACTGAATCCCGCCTGCTTTGCGAGCGGGTGGTCATCGTAATCAAGTAGCGGCGTATGCCCTTCTCCAAGGGAAACAATTTCGTTGTCTGCAGGAGTCAGGGGAAGGAGTGCACCAAAACGCCACATGCTGTTGATTGATGGTTTGTACCAGTCGCCATCCGGGTGGCTGGAATGAACCTGGTTGGTGTCCAGCACCATCTGCACCGGCCGTCCATCTGCCGGGCACAGGTTCATAGGCTGATCCACGGGATAATCAGTTCCGCACGCAAGGCAACGCGCAAATTGAAAGGCAGGGTTAATCATTGTGAATGGTTAACCACTGACTGGAACCGAGGGCCACAACCAGCCAAAAAAGCCCGCCGTGACGGCTGCATAGATAATGCCATCGACAATGTCCTTGAGGGTGCGGGTCCAGCTGTGTCCAAACCAGATGGCGCCCATCGCATGCGCACCCGAATAGGTCAGGGTGCCGGTGATCAGGAAATGGTGAAACACGATCATGTAACTCGAACCCAGGTGAACAAGTTTGGAAGCAACGAACGCCAGCAGGGTGGTGATGACAAGGATATAGATGAACCACTGGACCAGCTGCTTGCCCATTTTGGTAGGGTCACCTTCCCAGACCGTGACCATCATGGCCGGACCTTCCCTTACTTTTTCGAGCCATTCCGGGTCCTGCTTGGCTTTGCCGTCCCGGGCATAAGGGACCGAATACTGTCCGTGGGGCGTTCCCCTGAGAACTTCCCGGGCCTTTTCCTCGTCAGGCAGTTTTTTCCAGTCGGAGTTGTGCCAGCCAATCACTGTCCAGATCAGGCTGCTGACGATAAAAACGGCGACGGTTGAGAGCAGAATGGGCAACCACAGTGATACGAGTGTCGCGTGCATGGAAGGCCTCCTCTTTGACTTCTTATGCGAGTGACGAGATTCCTATCATTCTAGCCCACTAAAAACGTTCGACGTTGAGTTTGGGGAGTATCAGCCTTCCGCGCAATTTGACAGGGGATACAACCCCTCATCACCTTGGCAGCGCCGAGCGAGGCAGGCGCGACTGGACAATTCGGCAGGGAAGCCGAATTAGCATATTCAGGACATGGACGTCCTGTATGTGCTTGTCCACCAAGCGACAACTCGTAAGGGAAGCCCCCGTTTCAATGGGGGCCGCGGACTCAGGTGATGAGGGGTTGTATCCCCTGTCAAATGCGAACGAACTCAGTACAAAGCCAAACCCAGGCCAGATGTGTGGAGTGAGGGAGGGAGAAGCTGGCCTGGGCTGGCTTTTGGAAAACTTACGGAGAAGGGATACGGCGAATCTGGATATAGGCAACCGGATTGCGCCAGTCGTAGGTGTCTGCTTCAAGGTCGCCAACACCTTGCATGCCCTGTGAGATATAGACATAGCCTTCACCATCGTCGAGGCCAAAACCTTCGCCACCGCAGACCGGTCCGGGAATGTTGGCACACAGCTCGTCATTTTCCTCGGTTCCGGAATCATAGGCCGGAGCCAAAGCTGAATTGTTGCGTCCGGGCAGGACCATCGCATTGAGGCCGACAAAGCTGTCATTGGTCGGAATCAGCATGGCCGCCAGGCTGAGTCGGTTGCGCAGGATATCGCCGCCAATTTGCACTGTTGCAGTATCTCCGGGCATCAGCAAACCTTCAGTGGTCACAACATCCAGCACCTGGTCGGGTAAAGTGGCGAGCAAGTCAGCCATGGGGCCAACAGCGCCGCCTTCGGCCAGTTCTTCAAGTTCAACGCTGGCTGGCTGTCCCGGGGTGAACATCCTGACCGATGGGACATGAGTGGCAAGGATCAAGGGTGTAAACGCCTGCGCTTCTGTCATGTTTGTGATCGTTACTTCATAGTTTTTCGCTGCAATCTGTGCCTGTGCTGAAAATGCTGCCAGCACAAACATCAGTGCGGCCAAAGCCATTACCGGTCGTTTAAGATCAAAATTCATAGTCAACTCCTCATTTGGTGGTTACGAGCAATCCGGACTGGCCGGTACTGAGTCATATTCTGCTGTCCTGATTTCACGTCCTTATCACGAGTTTGATTTCTTTTGAGAAAACTTAACCCTTTGTTTCTTATTGCGAAAAACAGCAAGTCCGGGTAGTTTTGTGATAATTACGTGAGATTTCTGGTCTACATTCGCAGTCCTGACAGGCCAATCCTGGCCTGAGGCTGACCCTGAAAGTGGAAGCGACCGGGAGATGAAGACAATCGGAACCGCAAGTATCAATGAACAAGCTCGTCGTATCCTGGTGGTCGAGGACGATAAAGACATTGCAGAGTTGATAGCACTGCACCTGCGTGATCACGACTTTGAAGTCACCATTGCTGAAGACGGGCATGAAGGAATGCGACTGGCATTTGCTCGTGAGTGGGATCTCGCAATCCTGGACATCAAGCTTCCGGGTCCTGACGGCCTCACCATTTGTCGCAGCCTGCGGCGCGAAAAAAGCTACCTGCCCATCCTGATGCTGACCTCAAAATCATCGGAACTTGACAGGGTGCTGGGACTGGAGCTCGGTGCAGACGATTACGTCACCAAGCCGTTCAGCGTCAGTGAATTGATGGCTCGTGTTAAAGCATTGTTCCGTCGTATTGAATCGCTCGAAAAATCCATTCCGGGATTGGCCGGTCCGATTCAAATTGGCGATCTGGAAATCGACCCTGGAAGTCGAAGTGTTTCATTGAGCGGTGAACCCGTGACCCTGACCGCCCGGGAATTCGACCTGATGCTCCAGTTTGCGCGCAACCCCAATCACGTATTCAGCAGGGCACAACTGCTGGATCATGTCTGGGGTTATGGCCACGAAGGGTATGAACACACAGTGAACTCCCACATCAACCGACTACGCGCCAAGATCGAACCCAATCCGGCAGATCCGGAGATCATCGTGACGGTCTGGGGTGTGGGCTACAAGATGCAAGCCGCATGAACTCTCTTCTGGCGAGGTTAAGTACAGCACTGCTGGTGATCATTGCCCTGATCGGCAGCGGGTTTTATATTCTGGAAAAATTCAGTTCGCGTCTTTATTACGAAGAACTTACCCAGCGGCTGAACGGTTCCATCGCCATGTACGTGACTGGCGAACATACACTGATCGAAGGTGGTGTGGTCAACCAGGAAGCCATCGCCCGCCTGGCCCGGCAAGCAATGGTGGTCAATCCCACGGTTGAAATTTATCTTCTTGATCGTGAAGGTCAGATCGTGGCCCATGGTGTACCCCAGGAGAGCGTCAAACTCAGCCATGTGGATCTTAACCCGGTCAGGCAATGGGTTGACGGAAATGTCGAGATGCCATTCAAAGGGCCTGATCCGCGCCACCCTGACCAACTGAAGATTTTTTCTGCCTCGCCTGTCATGGATGGCGATGAGTTGCAGGGATACCTGTACGCTGTTCTGGGTGGTCAGATTTATGACGACCTGGCGACCAGCATCCAGGGGAGTTACGTACGCAAAGTCAGTCTTGGCGCCACCCTGGCGATTGTGCTGGCGGCATCGCTGGTTGGACTGCTGGTCTTTGCCATGCTGACACAGCGACTCAGGCGCTTAAGCCGTGATGTGCAGGAATTTACCCAATCCGGTTTCGAACAAACGACCATCATTCATCCTGACCCGGGAAGCGATGAGATCGGCCAGCTAAGTCGTTCGTTTGTGTCGATGGCGGGCAAGCTGAAAGAGCAATTTGAAACCCTGAAGGAAACGGACCGGGTCAGGCGCGAGCTGATCAGCAATGTCTCTCATGACCTGAGGACACCTCTTTCTTCAATGCATGGATATGTCGACACGCTACTGATCAAGAACGATACGCTCGACCCTGAAGAACGCAGGCGTTACCTGGAGATTACCCGCAGGCATACGCAGCGACTCGCGACACTGGTGGGTGACCTTTTTGAGTTATCCAAGCTGGAATCTGCGCAGGTCAAACCTGAACTTGAGCGGTTCTCGCTGGCCGAGCTCTTACACGATGTCGCCCAGGAATTTGAGCTGCAGGCTTCCGACAAGGGTGTGACGATCAAAGTTGAAACACCCGGCGAACCTGCCACGGTCCAGGCCGATATCGGCCTGATGCAGCGGGTTCTGGAGAATTTGCTGCGCAATGCATTGAAGTACACGCCGCGCGATGGCGACATCACCATCAGGCTGGATCCCCGCGCCGACAGCGTTGCGGTTTCTGTCGCTGACACCGGCTGTGGCATCCACCCCCAGGACATCGACCATATTTTCGATCGTTTCTATCGCGCAGAAGCCAGCGCTTCAGGCGGTTCGAGCGGCCTGGGTCTTGCCATCGTCAAGCGCATACTGGATCTGCACGGCAGTCGCATTACCGTGGAGAGTGCGCTCGACAAGGGCACCGTGTTTGCGTTTGACCTGCCAACCCGGCAGGCCGCCTGAATTCAGAAACCCTCCGGAAGCGTTTTATTCCTCTGAGCCGGCTACAAATTTATAGATCACCGCGCCAATGATTGCGCCGACAATGGGCGCTACCCAGAACATCCAGAGCTGGGAAACAGCCCAGTCGCCCACGTAAATGGCAACGCCCGTGCTGCGAGCAGGGTTAACCGATGTGTTGGTGACCGGAATACTGATCAGGTGGATCAGCGTCAGGCACAGACCAATCGCGACGGGCGCCAGGGCTGCCGGTGCTCTCTTGTCAGTTGCACCCATGATCACGAAAATGAACATCATGGTCATCACGACCTCGGTGATCAGTGCTGCCTGCATGCTGTAACCGCCGGGTGAGTGCTCACCATAACCGTTCGATGCAAATCCGGCTGACACATCAAAGCCAGCCTGGCCGCTTGCAATCAGGTAAAGGACGCCGCCGGCAGCCAGGCCACCGAGCACCTGGGCAATGATGTACGGCACCAGGTCCTTTGCCGGAAATCGCCCGCCGGCCCAAAGGCCGAAAGACACAGCCGGGTTGAGGTGGCAGCCGGAAATATGACCGATGGCGTATGCCATGGTCAGAACAGTCAGACCAAATGCCAGTGAAACCCCCAGCAGGCCAATTCCGACATCAGGGAATGCTGCAGCCAGAACTGCGCTGCCGCAACCACCCAGCACCAACCAGAATGTTCCAATAAATTCGGCACCATATTTTCTCATTTTTCTACTCCTCTCAAAACCCAGAGTGACGCAGGTCCGTTTGCCCTCAAAAGGACGATGAATACCGCGCCCGCAATGGCAAACCCGGGGATCTAGTGTTCCTCGGCAGCCTTAGCGATTTCAGCCCTGAGTGCGCGTCTGGCAGCCACGACGATCAGTGCCACCACGACCACCACTGCCGTTGCAGCTGCAATCACCAGTGTCAGCTGCATTCCCTCAAGTTCCACACGTCCATTGACGATATCAGCCACGTTTGATGCCAGCGTTCCCAGGTAAACAAACAGGAATATCGGTGGCACCATGCCAATCATAGTACCCAGCAGATAATCGCGCAGCCGCACGTCCGTCAGGCCATGTGTGTAGTTGAGCAGGGGAAACGGTAAAAACAGCACCAGGCGTGTCAGCAGGACCACGTAAAACCCTTTGCGACGAATGGCTTCGTCGATCACCTCGTATTCGGGTTTTCGTGCCAGTCGGCGCTTGATCAGGGGCCGCGCCAGTTTCCTGCCAATCAGGAAAGCAGCTGTCGAAGCGAACAGCGTGGCGACCCACACAGCCATAAAGCCCTTGGTGATGCCGAACAGGAATCCCGCAATCATCATCATGACAGCAGCCGGCAGCAGCAACAGGATTCCTGCCACCAGGCATCCGGTTACGACCGGAAACGACCAATCCGGATTCGCGTCTACCCAGGCCTGCAAATCGGCCACCATTTCCTCCAGCGGCAGGAACACAGCAGTGGCCACCAATGCGGCAAGAATCAGCAGCGCCAATGCCAGGCGAGGTTTCCTGATCAGCTTTGTCACAGGTGGGGTTTCTGAAAAGTCATGGTCAGCTATGGTATATTTTTTTACGATGACTGGTCGCACGGATCGCGACCGTAATGACAGGGAGGTCAGCCATCGTGCAATTCCTCCGGATAATTGTGTTTGCTGGTTTGCTCACCAGCACGGTTTTCTGTATCCCGCTAAAAGCCGGCAGCCAGCCCGTCGATTACGATATTGTTTACGTTCGACAACCACGTTTTGGCGACAACCAGAACACCACATGGCCTGAAATATTTCACCCGGGACGAATTGATCCTGGTGCGGACCTTGTGCTGCTACATCCCGATGGCAGTGAAGAAATTCTTATCGATTGCACCGACTGCTCGGTGACAGACCCCTTCGTGTCGTTTGATGCCCAGTGGGTTTACTACGCATTGTTTCACGACCAGACGGATTTGAATTCCCAGCGTGGTGACCTGCCTCGTCAGGGCGCTGATATTTTTCGAATCAATCTTCAGTCTCGTCAAATCGAGCAACTCACCCATGGTGAATTCACGCCCAACACGGGTGCCGGCAACTGGGATGAATCCAATCCCCTGAATCCACCCTCGGGCTTCAATCGCCTGGGATACGGGATTCTGAATCTCGGCCCGATGCCGCTGCCTGGCGGACGGATCGCATTTACCAGTAACCGCGATGGCTATACGCCGCCAAAGACATTCACAAACCCGACTATGCAGCTTTACGTGATGGATGAGGACGGTGCCAATATCGAGCCCATCGCGCCCATGAGCATCAACAGCGCTCTTCATCCAACCGTTCTGCAGGATGGCCGGATCATGTTTTCCAGCTATGAAAGCCAGGGTTTGCGGGATCGGCGCCTCTGGGGCATCTGGGCCATCTACCCGGATGGACGAAATTGGGTGCCACTGGTCAGCGCCTTTCGGCAGCCTCAGGGCTTTCACTTCATGACACAGTTATCCAATGGCGACCTGGTGGTGGTTGATTACTACAACCTCAACAACAACGGCTTTGGTGCCCTTTATCGGTTCCCGGTGACGGTTCCTGCCGGAGAGCCGGCATTCGGAAGCCCATTTCCAAGTCTGAATCCCCCGATTGACCAGACGGTCAGTGGCGGCTTTTCGTACCCGTTTCAAATGCCGTTTACACCCTATGGCATGTACAGCATTACACCGTTTACCCATGGAAACGATAACGCGGCACCAGAAGGCAATGATGGCGTTCGGGTAGGCAAGTTCACACATCCATCGGCAGCACCAAACAACGACCTGCTGGTGGTTTGGACGCCTGGGCCTGCCAATGACCTGAACCGGCCAACACCCATGCCTTATTACGATGCGGGCCTTTACGTGATGCCCAACGCAGACATTGCCAACAGCCCGGATGACCTTGTCCTGATCAGGAATGACCCGGCTTATAACGAGGCGTGGCCAAGGGCTGTTGTGACTTACGCCGCCATTCACGGCGTGCACAATCCCGATGAAATTCCATGGCTTCCGAATGACGGGTCTCAACACGCAGAATTACCTGAGGGAACCCCTTTCGGCCTGGTGGGAACCAGCAGCTTCTACAAGCGCGACAGTTTTCCGGGTGATGGCGAGGCTGATTTTGATGGCCTGGATCCCTTCAACACCTCAGAGAACGGTGCCTCCAGTAACTGGGGCGCCCAGGGCGCGGATGCCGGGCTTTATGACGATTCCGAAATCTGGGCGGTGAGAATTGTGGGGCTGGAGCCCAACACCCACCGCAGCTACGGGCCGAATGAGGGCTACAAGTTCAGGAATTTCGCCAATGAACGCCATCGCATCCTGGGTGAAATTCCGCTTCGCAAGTTTGATTCCGGGGGCGCCCCGGTGCTTGATCCCGAGGGCAACCCCGACACCAGTTTCCTGGCGAAAATCCCGGCAGACACACCGTTCACTTTCCAGACCATTGACCGAAACGGAATGGTATTGAACATGGCCCAGACCTGGCACCAGGTGCGTCCGGGCGAAGTGCGAAATGATTGCGGCGGTTGTCACGCCCACAGCCAGATGCCGCTTGATTTCGATTCGACTGCTGCCGCGTTGCCGGATTATGAAATCTATGATTTGGCGAGCGTCACGCCGATGGTGACGCAGGATGGTTCGGGTGAGCCGGATCTTCATCTGTTCAACCAGCCTTTGTCAGATGTAGAGTTTCATCGTGACATCAGGCCCATCCTGCAACGCAGCTGCGTATCCTGTCACACGCAGGATGATCCGGACCCACCAGGGAACCTGGTGCTGGATGACCTGGAAAACCATGGCGGCGTGCCGGGCGACTACAAGCGACTTGCAGATGACCAGGATGCCGACTGGGGCTATCCGCCTGTCATCACGTTTGGTCCGGTCTGGCGACAGACCAACGCCAGTCGCTATATTCGTAAATTCCAGAGCCGCCGCAGCTTGTTGATATGGAAATTATTTGGCGAGCGCCTGGATGGCTGGACCAATGCTGATCATCCTACTGAATCTGTACCTGGCGACCCGGCCACGCTGCCCGCCGGCGCGCACCCCAACGAGGCGGATCTGGATTACACCGGCACCATCATGCCACCACCGGGCTCTGGCGTAACGCCACTGACCATTGACGAGAAAATGATGTTCGCACGATGGATTGACCTGGGTTGTCCCATCGATACAGCAGAAGGAACGCCTGGCGATGAGTTCGGCTGGTTCCTTGATGACCTGAAGCCAACATTGACGCTCAGCAGCCCGCGTGCCGGACTGGATCTTTCCGGGTTCACCAGTCTCAGGTTTGGAATGGCAGATGCGAACTCGGGAATCGATCTGTCGACCCTGTCTGTAACAACCACGTTTTCGGTGGCCGGAAGGCCGCCACTGGCAGAACTTGCAGACCTGGCAGTCATGACGAATGACGGCGTCTATGAAATTTCACTCGGCGGTGTGCCGGATTCCATGGAGTCGGCTCGCGTCTATATCGAGGTAAAGGACATCCAGGGCAACGTGAGGCGTATTGATCGAAAATTCAGCACGGTCCAGGGGCTGATATTTGTTGATGACTTCGAGTAGCGTGTTATAAAGGGGTACTCAATAAGAAGAATAATGATTGAATACCTCGGCTGAATCCCCTTCACTTCCGAAACCAGAACTGAAACGCGTTCTATCGGGTGTCTTTGGCATCGCAGCCGTATTGGGCACCATGATCGGGCTTGGCATCCTGCGCACGCCGGGCGAAATCGCCACAATCGTCAACGATCCGTGGCTGTTTACCGCCCTGTGGCTGCTGGGTGGAATTTTTGTGTTGATGAGCGTGGGTGTTGCCGCAGAACTTGTGGGCATGACACCACGATCCGGCGGTGTTTATGTGCTGGTCAGGCGTGCTTTCGGGCGCTATCCGGGTTTTGTTATCGGCTGGGTCGACTGGCTCAGTTTTACCGCCACCATCGCACTAAAGGCTGCGGTGGTGGTTGAGTACATCAGCCTGTTGGTGCCTTTTGAAGACGTGTATCGACCAGCAGTGGCCATTCTTGTGACTTCTGTTTTTGCCCTTGTGCAATTGCGTGGTGTCTTGCTTTCGGCGCGAGTGCAGGAAGTCGCGGCGGCCTGCATGGCGATGATTGTCATCGGGTTTACGCTGGCCCTTCTGCTTGGTAATGGCGCGCCCGAAATGGCGCTTCAGGAGCCCCTGGATTCAAGTCTTGCAGGTTGGGGCCTGGTCGCTGCGGCCATTATTTTCACTTACGACGGTTGGTTGTACGCCTGCTATTTCGGCGGCGAGATCAAGGGCGGTGGTGGAGAAGTGGCACGGTCGTGCGTGCGTGGTGTTGTTGCTGTATTCATCCTTTACATCGGCCTGATGGCGGCCCTGGCGTTCAGTGTTCCATTGAGTAACCTTGTCGGAGAGGACCTGGCGCTGGCGACAGCCCTCGAACTGGCTGTGTCTCCAGCAGCCGCGACCACGGTTGTGGTGGCGGCCATACTCATCCTGTTGGCCCACCAGAATGTCAGCTACCTGGCCGGTTCCCGGGTGTTATATGCACTTTCTGCCGACCACCTCGGTATTGACAGCGCTGCCAGGGTCGGAAAACGCGGAAACCCGGTGATCGCGGTGCTGATCACATGGTTTGTTTCTGTCGGCCTGATCCTGGTGGGTGGATTCGAGTTTCTGCTGACACTGAATGTGTTCCTCTTTATTGTGCTTTACGTTGTGCTGATTGCCGGGGTTGCCTTGCTGCGCCGTAAGAGACCGGACGCAGACAGGCCGTTTCGAGCCTGGGGACACCCCCTGACCACGGTGGTTTGCCTTGTTGGCTGGATGGCAATGTCATCGTTCCAGGCCTATACCGCTCCTGAAACTGCCGGCTATGCCCTCATCATGATTGCAGTGTCGTTGCCGGTATACCTTTGGCTTAAACGGGTTCGACATCTGGACACTCGGGATAGCATCGAATAGTCATCGCAGTAGAATAGGCACATGGCTGATCTTGCCCGTTACCACCGTCAGATGCTGCTTCCCGGTTTTGGCCAGGAAGGTCAGCGACGTTTGCTCAATTCAACCGTTCTGATCATGGGCTGTGGCGCGCTTGGAACTGTTTCTGCTGACATGCTGGCCCGGGCCGGGGTCGGCCATCTCAAAATTATCGACCGCGACTTCATTGAGCTGACCAATCTGCAGCGCCAGGTGCTGTTTGATGAACAGGATGTGGCTGACGAGATTCCCAAGGCGGAAGCCGCAAAACGAAAGATTGCCCGCAGCAATTCACAGGTAAAGGTGACCGCGATTGTCGATGACCTGAACCACACGAACATCGAGCGCTACGCGGAAGGGACGGATGTACTGATTGATGGCCTGGATAACTTCGAGACCCGCTACCTGGCCAACGACTGCGCGGTGAAACACGGGATTCCATATCTTTACGGTGGGGCTGTAAGCACCGTTGGCATGGCCTATTCCGTATTACCCCATACATCCGGTGGCGAAACCTCGTGGGAGAAAGGTGGTTTCGAAACGCCCTGTTATCGCTGTCTCTTCGAGGAAGCGCCGGCCCCGGGACAGACACCAACCTGTGACACCGTGGGCGTGCTGGGGCCATTGGTTTCAGTTATAGCCAATTTCCAGGTTGCCGAAGCCTTGAAAATCCTAACAGGCAACCTGGCCCAGGTCAGCCGCACCATGCTCAGCATTGACCTGTGGGCCAACACCATTTCGCAGTTGAGCGTTAATCGGGTCTGGGAAGATGGCGATTGCCAGTGTTGCAAGCACAGGAACTTCGAGTATCTTGAAGGCAAAGCCGGTTCCAGTGCAGATGCACTTTGCGGACAGGATGCCGTTCAGCTTCGTCATCAGCAGACCATTGATGGCATTGACCTGGAAGAGGTTGCCGAGAGACTGAGCCAGCATGGAGAAGTCAGGCGCAACGACTTCATGGTGCGAGCGGAAGTGGGGGAGGCCGGTCATAAATATGAGATCACGCTGTTCGCCGACGGTCGTGCCATTGTCAAAGGCACGGGAGAGGCGAGTGTCGCGAAGAGCGTCTATTCTAAATACGTGGGAAATTAAAAAAGGGCTCTGATACTTTTTACTGACCCGATTGAGAGGAGGTTCGCATGGGCGCAACAAGAGTGCTGGCCGGAACGCGCAAGGGTTTGTTCATCCTGACTTCTGATGAAGCCAGAAAAGACTGGCAGGTCTCAGGGCCGCATTTCGCGGGCTGGGAAATCTATCACGCCAAAGGATCACCTGTTGATCCCGACCGTCTCTATGTCTCCCAGACCAGTGCCTGGTTTGGCCAGATCATCAATCGGTCTGATGATGGCGGTAAGACCTGGTTTCAGCCGGGTTCGCCCGATGGGATTGAGCCGGATCAGATGGGCATGCCCCAGGGCGAGAGCAACAAGTTCGTCTACGACACATCGGATGAAACCGGCAAACCGCTGACCACGCACCAGTGGTATGACGGTACGCCGCATCCATGGGAATTCGCCCGGGTGTGGCATCTCGAACCCTCGCTCCATGATCCAGACACTGTTTACGCGGGCGTCGAGGACGCTGGCCTGTTCAAGACCACTGATGGCGGCGCGAGTTGGAAAGAGCTTGCGGGGCTGCGTGGTCACGAGAGCGGGGCTGGCTGGGCGCCGGGTGCGGGTGGCTTATGCCTGCATACGATCGTG
>Ga0209939_1000141_pt1 | contig 11950 bp, 11 predicted proteins | sample SalPon2A_A_D1_MG_FD_185714 | JGI IMG/M metagenome (GOLD analysis project Ga0209939, IMG submission 185714) | Soil microbial communities from South San Francisco under conditions of wetland restoration - Salt Pond MetaG R2A_A_D1_MG (SPAdes)... | ecosystem: Environmental > Terrestrial > Soil >...
GTGGGCACGCTGGTCGGCGATCGCCGGGGTGGCCGGGGTGGTGCTCGCCTGGTGGGCCTCGGGTGTCTCACTGGCGGGCCTGACCTCGGAGCGCACCCTGGCCCTGACGACCTCCCTGCTGGGCGACCTGTTGCCGCCCGCACTGCCCCAGGGCGGATGGGGTGCGCTCCTCGGCTCCGTCGCCGACACGCTCGCCATGGCCGTCCTGGCCATGGCGGTGGCGGTCGCGATCACCCTGGTGCTGGGACCGTGGGCCACGAAGTCACGGCCCCCACTCGGCCAGCAGGCGGGTGCGGGCCGGCGCACGGTCGGTTGGTCGACCTGGGTCGTGGCCCGGCTGGTCCTGTTGTTCCTGCGGTCCGTTCCCCCGACCGTCTGGGCGATCGTCGCGCTCCTGGCGCTGTTCCCCGGCATCCTTCCCGGCGCTCTGGCGCTGGGGCTGTACACGGGAGGCATCCTGGGCCGGCTGGTCGCAGAGTCCTGGGAGAGCATCGACACCCGCGCCCGGGACGCTCTTCTGCACTCGGGGGTGCGGCCGACGCTGGCCTCCCTGGCCGCCGTCGTACCGCCCTCGAGCCACCACCTGCTGACCTACACGCTGTACCGGTTCGAGATCTGCGTGCGGGACACGGCGGTGGTCGGTGTGGTCGGAGCCGCCGGCCTGGGGCGGCTGCTCGCCGAGAACCTGGCATCGTTCCGTTTTCCGGTGGTGACGACGGTGCTGCTCGCCTCGTTCGCGGTCAGCGTGGGAGCCGAGCTGCTCGGCCGCTGGCTGCGCCGCGCCACGCAACCCTGACCGCGAGGCGACCGCTGCTGCGAGGTGATCCGGGAGCAGAGCCGGTGGGGGGCCTGCGCGCCCGAAGGGATTCGAACCCCTAACCTTCTGATCCGTAGTCAGATGCTCTATCCGTTGAGCTACGGGCGCGGACTGCCTGCTGGCAGCGGCTGTGAACAATACCGGATCGGGTTCAGGCCCGTGAAATCCCTGGGCACCGCCGTCACGCTGACGACAGCCCGCCGCGCTAAGGTCCTAGGAATGTCACCACGAAGTGAAGGTCACCCATGAGCCCCGAAGGCCCAGAGGACAGCCCAGAGGTCAACGAGCCGACCAGCACCTCGGCGGTCGAGCCCTTGCCGCCGGGCAGCAACGCCGAGGAGGTCGTGGACGCGATCGACGAACGGATCCGCGAGAGCTGGAAGAACATGGACTCCGAGGACGACACGGAGATGGAGAAGGGGAACAGCCCCCACGGCGGGGGCTCCGCCAGTGAGGACGAGACCGAACCGGAAGGCGGCTCGGAAGGCACGGGGAAGGAGGACGACGCAGGAGAACCGACGGGGTGAGGCCGCCGCCAGACGGCCCTCGTGGCCGGAGCCGGCGACGAGGGAACGTCCTGTGACAGGGGCGGAGGCGGAGGGATTTGAACCCTCGATGGGGTTGTAGCCCCAAACCCGCTTAGCAGGCGGGCGCCATAAACCAGACTAGGCGACGCCTCCCCGGTCCGCCGCGACGCGCAAGGTTATGCCGCCACGGAACGGCGTTCAGGCTACCCGCGCGGGGTAGCGTTCACCAAACAGCCAGGAACATCACCGACATTGCTCGCAGGGCCCGACCGCCGGAGTGCCCTGTGACCGCTACGAGGGGTCGAGGTATGCCGGACCAGCCGCCGGAGCGTGGGGGGGAGAGCTCCCCCCATGGCGCCGACGACCCCTCCGCCTCCCGCGGCCGCGGGCAGCATCGCGAGCGGCTGGACGAGGCCGCCCCTACCTCGCCGACCGTGCGGCAGATTCGGCGGGCGTACACCCTGACCGCGCTCGGCACGCTGGTGCCCGGCGCCGGTCTGTCGCTGACTCGTCGCCGGGTCGTCGGCCTGGCGATGATGGTTCTCACCCTGGTGCTGCTCATCGGTCTGACGTGGTACGTCGTCGGCCGCGGCGCGGAGGAGTCGGTGCTGCAGCTGGGTTCGCGCCCGGTGCTGCTTCGGCGCCTCGGGATCGCCGGGTCTCTGCTCGTGCTGGCCTGGATGGCCTCGGTGGTGTTCACCGCACTCATCAGCGCGCCACGCGGACTGGCCATCGGCCAGCGATGGGGGCTGCGCGTGTTCACCGCGCTCATGTGTGTGCTCCTGATCGCCCCCACCGCTCTCAGCTGGCGCTACGTCAACGCCCACACCGAGGCGGTCGACCGCATCTTCGTGGGTCGCCAGAGTCCGCAGAGCAGCGACACCGACGCCGCGATGCCCAACCTCGAGACCGAGGACCCGTGGGAGGAGGTGCCGCGCGTCAACGTGCTGCTCCTGGGCTCTGACGGCACCGACACGCGCGAGGGTGTCCGCACCGACACGATGCTGATCGCGAGCATCGACACCGAGACCGGCGACAGCGTCCTGTTCGGCATCCCCCGCAACCTCGAGCGCGTCCCGGTGCCCCAGGACAACCCGCTGTCGAAACGCTGGCCCGACGGCTACGACTGCGGCGACGACTGTCTGATGAACGGGGTCTGGACCGAGGCGATGGACTTCGCCGAGGAGCGGCCGCAGCTGTACGCCGACGACCCGAACCCGGGGCTGACCGCCACGCGCGAGGTGCTCTCCGCCGTCATCGGACAACCGATCGACTACACGGCGATCATCAACCTCAAGGGCTTCCGCGACCTCGTCGACGCGATGGGCGGCGTGGAGATCGACGTCCAGGAGCGCCTGCCGATGGGAGGACGGACGACCTACACCTGGGACGGGCGCCCCATGCTGGTCCCCGGGAGCGAGTCGGGATACCTCGAGCCGGGGCTGCAGACGCTCAACGGGTACCAGGCCCTGTGGTACGCCCGCTCACGCATCACGACCGACGACTTCAGCCGGATGCGACGGCAACGTTGTGTGGTGGCGGCGATGGTCGACCAGGTGAACCCGCTGAAAATGATCCGGCGCTACCCGCAGATCGTGGGTGTCGCCGGCGACAACGTCAAAGCGGACATCTCCCAGGACGAGCTTCCCGCTTTCGCCGAGCTCACACTGAGGGTCCAGAACGGCACGATCCGGTCGCTGCCGTTCACCATCGAGAACACCAACGTGGGCAACCCCGACTTCCGACGCCTGCGCCGAATGGTCACCGAGGCGATCGAGCCCCCCCAGCCCACCGCCCCCGACCGGTCCGAGCAGACGAAGCAGCCGCGCACCGAGGAGCCTGCCCCCCCGGAGCCGGCCGGGCAGGAAGAGGACGAGAAGCCCTCGGACGAGCTGGAGGAGGTCGGCACCGTCTGCTGAGGCGAGGCCGGCCGGCACCTGGACGGACAGACAGAACGGCCCGCGATCCCACGGGGATCACGGGCCGTTCCTGGTGAGGCTCGCTTACCGAGCACTCACAACGTCAGACGGGGCGAACGGCGTCCGCCTGCGGTCCCTTCGGGGACTGCGTGACCTCGAACTCGACCCGCTGGGCCTCGTCGAGCGTCTTGTAGCCGTTGCTCTGGATGGCCGAGTAGTGGACGAACACGTCCGGGCCTCCACCATCCTGCGCGATGAAGCCGAAGCCCTTTTCCGCGTTGAACCACTTCACGGTTCCCTGTGCCATGTGAACTCTCTCTGTTATGCGTGTGCGTCACAACCCCCACGGTGTGGGAGGTGGGTCGAGATGGAACCCCCCACTCGCCAGGACCTGCCTGGCGGTGCCGTCGTGCCGAACCCGGGGGCTCAGCGTGTACTTCACTGCGAGGAACTGCAAAACAACCGCGCCAACCGTAGCAGCATTCTGCCCGTCGACCACGCTCGGCAGTCTGGGATGATGCGCTGTGGGACACGGTGTCATCCTGGTGTCCGGGAGGGTTCGCATAGTGGCCTAGTGCAGGCGCCTTGAAAGCGCCCGACGGAAACGTCCGTGGGTTCGAATCCCACACCCTCCGCCGGCGCGGCGGCGCGCTGCATGGCGACCTGGTGGGCCTGGGACTAGGCTCGACGCGAACCGTCAATCGAGCGAAGGGAGCCAACATGCGCAGACTCATTCTGCTCGCAGGTGTGGCGATTGGGTACGTACTGGGCGCCAAGGCCGGCCGCGAGCGCTACGAGCAGCTCGCCGACCAGGCCAGCAAGGTGTGGTCCGACCCACGGGTCCAGACCAAGGTGGGTGAGGTCAAGGATCAGGCCCCGCAGGTGGCGGCCAAAGTCGGCGACCGAGCCAAGACCGCTGCCGGTCAGGCCAAGGCGAAGGCCGGCGGCCGGGAGACGACCGACGGCGAAGGGACGTACGAGAACCCGACGGGCTCGGTCGACGCCGACGGCGACCTGGTCGTCGACGCGACGGGCTTCGGCCCCGGTGGCGAGAGACTTCCCTGACCCCTGCCCTCAGCAGACCGTGACCAGCAGTGGCGCGCCACCCGTCGGTGGCGCGCCACTGCTGTACGGGTCACCAGCTAGATCCAGAGCGCCGGCTCGTTGTACAGCGCCTCGGTCGGGTCCTGCTCCGGTGCGGGCCGACGGATGCGAGCCGGCACTCCGGTTGCGACCGCGCCGTCCGGCACGTCCTTGACCACCACCGCATTGGCGCCGACCTGAGCACCCGCGCCGATGACGACCGGGCCGAGGACTCGCGCCCCTGCCCCGAGGACGGCCCCGTCCCGCACCGTCGGATGACGCTTCACCGGGTCCATCGAACGCCCGCCGAGGGTCACCCCGTGGTACAGCATGACGTCGTCACCGACCTCGGCCGTCTCGCCGATGACCACGCCCATGCCGTGGTCGATGAAGAAGCGCGCCCCGATCTGCGCGCCGGGGTGGATCTCCACTCCGGTGGCGGAGCGCACCGCTTGGGAGAACAGACGAGCCGCAAGGCGGCCGCGACCACCCCGGCGCCACAGCGCATGGCTGAGTCGGTGCGCCCACAGGGCATGCAGCCCGGGTGTCGCCAGCGCCATCTCCAGACGGCTGTGCGTCGCCGGGTCACGACGCACCGCCGCGTCGAGGTCCTCCGTCAGGGTGGACCAGGCGCGGTGTGCCGCCCGAGCCATCAGTCGGTCATGCCCTCGAACAGCACCGTGGACAGGTAGCGCTCCCCGAAGTCGCAGACGATGACCACGATCGTCTTGCCGGCGTTCTCCTCCCGGGCCGCGACCTGCAGGGCGGCCCACACGTTGGCCCCGGTGCTGATGCCGGAGAGGATGCCCTCCTGCGTGGCCAGCTCGCGCGCGGTGCGCAGGGCGTCGTCCAGGGTGACGTCGACGACCTCGTCGTAGATGTCGGTGTCCAGGATGTCGGGCACGAAGTTGGCGCCCAGGCCCTGGATCTTGTGCGGGCCGGGCTGCCCGCCGTTGAGGATCGGGCTGTCGGCGGGCTCCACGACCACCAGGCCCACGTCGGGTTTCTGCTCCCGCAGGTAGCCTCCGGCGCCGGTGATCGTGCCCCCGGTGCCCACCCCGGCGACGAAGATGTCCACGGCGCCGTCGGTGTCCTCCCAGACCTCCGGCCCGGTGGTGGCGCGGTGCACAGCAACGTTCGCGGGGTTGGCGAACTGACGAGCCCGCACGGCACCGCGCTCCGCCGCGATCTCCTCGGCCTTGGCTACGGCACCCTTCATGCCCTCCGGCCCCGGGGTGAGCACCAGCTCGGCACCGTAGGCCTTGAGCAACGCGCGGCGTTCCAAGCTCATCGTCTCCGGCATCGCCAGCACCACGTTGAAGCCTCGGGCCGCTCCCACCATGGCCAGCGCGATCCCGGTGTTCCCGGAGGTGCCTTCGACGATCGTCCCGCCTGGCTGCAGCTGACCGGACTCGACCGCGGCGTCGATGATCGCGTTGCCGATACGGTCCTTCACCGAGGCAGCCGGGTTCTGGGACTCCAGCTTGACCAGCACCTGGGCGTCGATGCCCTCGGTCAGCCGGTTCAGCCGGACCAGTGGGGTGTGGCCGATCACCTGGGTGATGTCGTCGTGGACGCGCACGGAGCTCTCTCTTTCGTCAGGGCAGGAGCAGGGACGGGGCCCGCCGTCGGGTACAGCAGGTGATACATCTTCTAAGGCCGGGTTATTCCAGTTCCCCCACGCCGAGGTCGGTGCGTGCCGCTATATCGTCGGCGCACCCGGATCCGTAGCATGCGCCTATGCCAGCGCAGCAGATCGTCGCGATCATCATCGGGCTGAGTGTGACCGCGGTCGCCCTCGTGCTCTTCGCCCAGGCCATCACACGCTTCGTGGCCCGGTTCCGCCTCGGAGCGCCCGAAGCCACGCCGCGCACCGACCGCGCTGGGCAGCGCGCCGCCACCCTGGTGCGCGAGGTGTTCGGACACACGCGGATGGCACGCAAGCGCTGGGTCGCGGTGGCCCACTGGGTCGTGATGATCTCCTTCGGTCTGCTCTTCCTCACTCTCGTCAACGCCTACGGTCAGCTCTTCAGCCCCTCGTTCGACCTCTGGGGCCTGGCGCACTTCTTCCCGCTGGCCTGGGGCTTCGAGCTCTTCGGCTGGGGGGCCATCCTCGGCATCCTGACCTTGGTCGTGGTGCGACAGCGCGAGCACCCGCGCCAGCGCGGGCGCCGGAGCCGCTTCTGGGGCTCGACCTTCTGGCAGGCCTACGTCGTCGAGGGCGTCATCTTGGGGGTGGGCCTGTGCATCATCACCCTGCGCGGCCTGGAGTACGCGCTGGGTTCGGCGGAGGGCGCGAGCTGGGCCACGAGCCTGAACTTCCCGCTCACCGCCTGGCTGGGCTCTGCGTTCGGCGGGGTCTCGGTAGCCGCCCTGGAGAATGCGATCGTCTTCGTCGCGCTGCTGAAGATCCTCATCTCCATGGCCTGGATGATCATCATCGCCACGACGCCGACGATGGGCGTCGCCTGGCACCGCTTCCTGGCGTTCTTCAACATCTACCTCAAGCGCGACCCGGCCGGAGGCACGGCGCTGGGGCAGCTGGAGCCGATCGCCGTCGCCGGCAAGCCGGTGGACTTCGAGGCCATCGAGGACCTGGACGAAGATGCCGCCCTCGGCGTCGGCTCGGTGGAGGACTTCACCTGGAAGGGGCTTCTCGACTTCTCCACCTGCACGGAGTGTGGCCGCTGCCAGGAGCAGTGCCCGGCGTGGCACACCGAGAAGCCGCTGTCTCCCAAGATGCTCGTCGTCGCCCTGCGCAACCATCACCACGAGAAGGCACCGTGGTTGCTGGCCAGCGACGAGCAGCGCGAGGCGGCCCAGAAGGGCGGTGAGGGCATTCCCGCGACAGCCGTCGCCGAGGCCCAGCGGGCCCTGGTCGGCGCCACCGAGGGTGACGCAACCACCCCGGACGGTGGAGGGGTCATCGACCCCGACGTGCTGTGGTCCTGCACCACGTGTGGCGCGTGCGTCGAGCAGTGCCCGGTGGACATCGAGCACGTGGACACCATCGTCGACATGCGGCGCTACCAGACGCTGATCGAGTCGGCCTTCCCTAAGGAGCTGGGGGGGCTGTTCAAGAACCTGGAGAACAAGTCGAACCCGTGGGGCATGTCGGCCCGCGCCCGGATGGACTGGGCGAAGGACCTGGACTTCGAGGTGCCCCTGGCCGGCGGTGACATCGAGAACATGGCTGACGTCGACTATCTGTTCTGGGTGGGGTGTGCCGGGGCATTCGAGGATCGGGCCAAGAAGACCACCCAGGCCGTGGCCACGTTGCTGCACATGGCCGAGGTGAGCTTCGCGGTGCTGGGCGACGGGGAGTCCTGCACCGGCGACCCGGCCCGCCGCTCGGGCAACGAGTTCCTGTTCCAGATGCTGGCGAGCGCCAACGTCGAGATGCTCGGCGAGGTCAACGCGACCAAGATCGTGGTGACCTGCGCGCACTGCTTCAACACGCTCAAGAACGAGTACCCCCAGCTGGGCGGGCACTACGAGGTGATCCACCACACGCAGCTGCTCAACCGCCTGGTGCGTGAGAAGCGCCTGACCCCCGTGGCGCGGCCCGCCGAGGTCGCCTCCTCCCCCCTGGCCTCCACGGCGGAGACCGTCACCTACCACGACCCGTGCTACATCGGACGTCACAACGGTGTCTACGCACCGCCTCGGGAGCTCATCGGCGCGCTACCCGGCGTGCAGCTGGCCGAGATGCCCCGCAACAGCGAGAAGTCGTTCTGCTGCGGAGCCGGCGGCGCCCGGATGTGGATGGAGGAGAAGCTGGGCACGCGGATCAACATGAACCGCACCGAGGAGGCGTTGGCCACCGGCGCCGACCGGATCGCCATCGGCTGCCCGTTCTGCCGGGTCATGCTCTCCGACGGCCTGGCCCAGAAGCAGGCCGAAGATGCACGCGAGGAGGTCGAGGTCGTCGACGTCTCCCAGATGCTGCTGGCCGCCTGCACCCGCGCGCCGGAGCAGGAGGACGCGGAGACGGTCACCGAGCCGGCATGAGGCACCCGGCCAGGCCCCGGGTTCCGGCCGACCGGGTCAGCCCATGTTCTCCTCGACGAACTCCTGGGCGACGTCCGCCGGGTCCTCGCCCTCGTTCGACACCCGCGCCAGCATGTCGGTCAGGACCTCGGTGTCCAGTGACCCCGATACCTCGTTGAGCGTCTCGGTCACCGTGTCGTCGTTCGCCTCCGTCGTGATCAGCGGCACGATGTTCTGCGCGACGAAGAGGTTCTCGGGGTCCTCCAGCACCACGAAGTCGTTCTCGACGATGGCCGGGTCGGTGGAGAAGATGTTCGCCGCGTCGATCTGACCGTTCTTCAGCGACTGTGCGGTGAGGTTGGACCCGGCCGCCAGCGGCCGGAACGCCGAGAACTCCAGGCCGTAGACCTCCTTCAGCCCCGGGACTCCGGTGTAACGGTCCTCCCACTCCGGCGGCCCACCGAGCACCATGTCGCCGGCCACCGGCTCGAGGTCGCCGATGCTCTCCAGGTCGAACTCCTCCGCGGTGGCAGAGGTGACCACGACGGCGTCCTTGTTCTGGGCCTCGGAGCGCTCGAGCACGGTGAGGTTGTCCGGCAGCGCCTCCTGCAGCTCGGTGTAGACCCCTTCCGGCTCAGTGGCTTCGGCCTCCTCGTTGAAGTAGAGGGTCAGCGCGCCGGTGTACTCGGGAATGAGGTCGATCGAGCCGTCCTCCAGGCCTGCGATGTAGGTCTCGCGGTTGCCGATGTTGAGGCGCTGCTGGACCTTGACGTCCGCACCCTTCAAGGCGGCGGTGTAGATCTCGGCCAGCAGCACGTTCTCGGGGAAGTTGGCCGAGCCGACCGTGACGGCGCCGCCGCCGTTGCCGCCCCCGCCGTCGCCGTTTCCGCCGTCGCCGCTTCCGCCGGAGTCATCCATGGGGTCGCCTCCGCAGGCGGACAAGGTGAGCCCGGCGAGCAGGGCAGCGGCGAACGCAGTCGTACGTGTCATGAGGTCCTCCAGGTGAGGTAGTCAGGGCTAGCCGTTGGTGGCCAAACCGGGTGAGACGACGAGTCGTTGAACCAAGCCAAACACGAAGTCCACCGCCAAGGCGAGCAGGGCCACGAGAAGTGCTCCACTGGCCATCTCCGCGTAGTCCTGGGTGGCCTGCCCGTCGATGAGGTAGCGGCCGAGCCCGCCGAGCCCGACGATGGCCGCGATGGTCGCGGTGGCGATGATCTGCAGCATCGCCGAGCGCATCCCGGAGAAGATCAGCGGCAGCGCGCACGGCATCTCCACCTCGAACAGCACCTGGCGGCCCGTCATACCCATGCCCTTGGCGGCGTCCCTCGCCGAGGGGTCGACCTGCTGCACCCCGGAGTACACACCGGACAGGATCGGAGGAATGGCGAGGATGAACAGCACGATCAGGCTGGGCACCTCGAAGGCCGCCTCGCCGCTGAGGCGAGGAAGCAGGAGCAGGACAGCGATGAAGAGCACGCCGAGCGAGGGGATAGCCCGGAACCCGCCGGCGGCGCTGACGACGACCACCCGCCCTCTGCCGGTGTGCCCGATGTAGAGCCCCAACGGCACCGCGACGAGTGCAGCCAGCAGTAGCGCGATGAACGAGTACTCCAGGTGGGCCAGCGTCTGGGAGATGACGCCGCGGTCGCCCTCCCAGTTGGCGGGGTCGGTGAGCCACTCCACGACGGGGCCGATCACGAGGCCACCGCCCGCTGCCAGGGAGTGAGCAGTCTCGCGATCCCCAGAATGATGGCGTCGAACAGCAGCGCCAGGAACAGACACCCCACGACGCCCACGACGATCGGGCCGATCGCGTTGCGGTTGAACCCGTCGGTGAACAGGATCCCGAGCTGTTGCACCCCGACCAGCGCAGCGACCGACACGATGGAGACGTTGCTCACCGCGGCGACCCGAAGACCGGCGGCGATGACCGGAACGGCCAGCGGCAGCTCCACCTGGAACAGCCGGCGCACAGTGCTGAAGCCCATCGCGGTCGCGGCCTGACGCGTCGCTTCCGGAACCGAGGACAGCCCGTCGGCCACGGTCCGGGTGAGCAGCGCGATGGTGTAGAGCGTCATCGCCACCACCACGTTGAGCGGATCGAGGATCTGGGTGCCGAGGACGCCGGGCAACAGAATGAACAAGGCCAGAGAGGGGATGGTGTAGAGCAGCCCCGTACTGGCGATGACCGGGGCGTACAGCCATGCCCGTCGCAGTGCCATCCACCCCAGCGGGATGGCGAGCAGCAGCCCGATGACGAGCGGCAGACCGGCCAGGTAGACGTGGTCGAGCGTCAGGGCGACGATCTCACTCGCCGGCACGTCCAGGATTGTCATCCGGCGCTCTCATCCGAGGCGGACTCCGCGCCCGCCTGTGGCTCCGGCTCGGCGCGCGAACCCTCTCCACGCAGGGCCGGGCGGCCGGTCTGGTCGGCGTCCAGGTCGTCGTCGTGGGTCCGGATGCTGTCGCCCCTCGGCCGCTCGACGGCCTGGATCACCTGCAGCACCTCCGTCGGGTCGACCGTGCCGACCAGGCGGCCCTCGTGCGTCACCACACCACGGCCGCTCGGCGAGGACAGGGCAGCGTCGAGCAGGCCGCGCAGTGACCCGTCGCGCTCGGCCAGGGTGCCCCCGAGCTGGAGGTCCTGGGCCGTGACCTCGCCGTGTACCTCGGAGTCGTGCACCCAGCCCTGCGGACGTGACTCCTCGTCGACGACGAGACGCCAGGGCCCCTCGGACCCACCCGAGGAGTCGAGCCGCTCGCCGAGGCGCACAACCTCCTCGTCGTGGACCGGCACCTCCGCGTGCTGGAAGCTGAGCGCACGGTACCCACGGTCACGCCCGACGAAGGAGGCGACGAAGTCGTCAGCGGGATGAGCGAGCAGGTCGTCCGGCGAGCTGAACTGGGCCAGCTGCCCGCCCTCGCGCAGGACCGCGATCCGGTCGCCGAGCTTGATCGCCTCGTCGATGTCGTGGGTGACCATGACGATGGTGGTGCCGAGCGACTCCTGCAGCTTGAGGAACTCGTCCTGCAGCCCCTCCCGCACGACCGGGTCCACGGCGCTGAACGGCTCGTCCATGAGCATCACCTCGGGGTCCCCCGCCAGGGCGCGGGCCACACCCACACGCTGCTGCTGGCCCCCGGAGAGCTGCCCGGGGTAGCGCTTCGCGAAGTCGCCACCGAGGCCGACCAGCTCGAGCACCTCCATCCCCCGCTCGCGCGCCTTGGCCTTGTCCCACTTCAGCAGCGTCGGCACGGTGGTGACGTTGGCCAACACGGTGCGGTGTGGGAAGAGGCCGGCGTGCTGGATGACGTAGCCGATGCTGCGCCGCAGCTGGGCGGGTTTCTTGGCCAGGGCATCTTCGCCGTTGATGAGGATCCGTCCCGAGGTGGGCTCGATCATCCGGTTGATCATGCGTAGCGACGTGGTCTTGCCACATCCCGACGGTCCCACGAGCACGGTGATCTTGCCCTCAGGGGCCTCCACCGAGAGGTCGTCGACGGCCACCGTCCCGTCGGCGAAACGCTTCGTCACTCCTTCGAGGCGAATCATTCGCTAGACCCTAGCGGCACCCCGCGACAGTCGTGCTGCGGGTCCCTACGGAGCGGCC
>Ga0209939_1000142_pt1 | contig 11923 bp, 12 predicted proteins | sample SalPon2A_A_D1_MG_FD_185714 | JGI IMG/M metagenome (GOLD analysis project Ga0209939, IMG submission 185714) | Soil microbial communities from South San Francisco under conditions of wetland restoration - Salt Pond MetaG R2A_A_D1_MG (SPAdes)... | ecosystem: Environmental > Terrestrial > Soil >...
CGACCCGAAAGCCACCACACCGGCCGCGTTGATCACACCGTCGAGTCGCCCGTGGGCCTCTTCGGCAACGCGAGCCAGATCCTCACCGGTGGAGGCATCGCCGAGATCCCCCACCACGATGCTTCGCTCTGCGATCTCGACCGCCTCAAGACGGCTCCGGTCACGACCGACGAGGATGACGGACCCGCCCCGAGCAGCCACTTCCGTGGCGATGAGTGATCCCAGGGCTCCGCTGGCGCCCACGACGGCGACCACGGAATGACTCATCGCATGACCAGGCATACCTCACTGTAGGTACCACAGCGGGACGGCGTGAACGGGGGTCCGGTGGCGCTCAGGTCGGGCTCGAAGCAACCTGGTGCACGATCTCCCTAGCCACTGCCCGGGGGTGGGTCTCGGGGAGCCAGTGCCCCCCGGCGAGCTCGATGTAGCGGTAGTCGGCGTCGACATGGCGGGCGGTTCGCCCCGCGGCCGCCCGCTGCAAGGCGAAGTCGAGGTTGCCCCACAGATAGGTCGTCGGCACCGCCGAGCTCGGCGTGTGGCTCCGGTCGACCGGAGCGGCCCGGTACCAGTTCAGCGGACCGGTGAGGTCTTGCGGAGCGGAGAACTTGCGAAGGTAGGTCGCTGCCGCCTCCGGTGGTAGCCCGCTTCGGTCGAAGAGTCGTGAGAGCCGCCTGACCAGCACGCGTTCCGGCAGTCCGGGCACCTGGAAGAACGCCATGTACGAGCTGGCCCATGCCTGCCGGCTGTGGGTCATCGACCACGCGAGCGCCCGGGGATGAGGGGTCGAGACGATGGTCACGCTGTGAACCCGCGCGCTGGTTCCGGCGAGGTGCCACGCGACCGCGCCGCCCCAGTCGTGACCCACCAGGTGGGCCGACGGCAGTCGCGCCTCGTCGAGCAGGGCGAGCACGTCCCCGGCCAGTGTCGGCAGCCGGTAGGCACGGCGGTCGCGCGGCGAGTTTCCTCTGGCGTATCCGCGCTGGTCCGGAGCCAGCGTGCGCAGGCCACGGCGATGCAGCTCTGGCACGACGGCGCTCCAGCTGCTGTGGTCCTGGGGAAAGCCGTGCAGCAGCACCACGGCCGGGCCCTGCACCGGCCCGTGGTCCTGCACGGGGAACGTCAGTCCGTCGCGATGAAAGCGGCGAACCCGGGTCGAGGTCACGCTGCCCCGCTGCTCGCGGTCTCCATCGTGTGCGCGCCTCAGTGAGGGTGGGTCTCGACGCTGGTGCCGATGCTGTTCGAGACGTCATGGTGTGGTGACCCGCGGCTCGCTCGGTTCTCGGGGGACGTTCCAGGCGCCCGGATGACGTCCTGCGCGCGGTCGACGATCGAGGCTGCCCGCTTCAGCCGCCACGAGATACTTTCGACGGCGAACATGGTGGTGCCGCACAGGAAGAGAATCGCGATCGCTTTCTCGCCTTCGAGGAGACTGACGACGCACGCGAGAAGGGTGAGTGCTATCCCGTATCTATTGCGCATGGTGGACCTCACTGCCACCCGGCCCGAGGAGCCTGCCATCGATGATGCACGAGGGTCCTCCTTGGGTATGTCAGCACTCTAAAGCCAGGTCAGACCAGGGCCAAAAGTAGTTGCGAATGCAACTTTCTTCTATTGAACTACTACTCAGTCAAGTATTTCTCCGGCCGTGGTCATAGATCGGCCAAGGGCGCCCCATTTTTTTCCAGATTCTTCTCCCCAACAGCTCAAGAGTCGCGAACCGCGCCGCGCGGTAGTGCTTTTCGGCGGTCCCCCGCGGTGGCTCCTGGTCACTCGGGGCTTTCCTGTCTCAGGGCTGACAGGAGCAGGGCTCGGACGGGCGGGCCCGACGCCGCGCAGAACGGCGCTGACCGAGCTCGACGGTGAACCAGGGCAGCATCAGCTGGGTCAACGGCCCGATCGCCACCGCGTAGAGCACCGTCGCGAGTCCGACCGGACCCCCCAGGGCGTACCCGATGGCCACCACGACCACCTCGATCGAGGTGCGGACGAGCCGGATGGAGCGGCCGCTGACTCGGGCCAGACCCGTCATCAACCCGTCTCGAGGACCGGGACCGAGCTGAGAGCCCACGTACATCGCAGTGGCCAGGGCGTTCAGAGTCACGCCGAGCACCATGAGCAGGACCCGAACGCCGATCTGCTCCGTGGGCGGGAACAGCGCGAGCGTGAGGTCCGCCGCCAGTCCGACCAGGACCGCGTTGGCGATGGTGCCCAAGCCCGGCTTCTGACGCAGGGGGACCCACAGCAGCAGAAGGGCCAGCGAAACAAGGATGAGCATTGTCCCGAAGCTGGTGGGGACGTGGCGGATGAGGCCGACGTGAAGCACGTCCCAGGGCACGACCCCTAAGCCGCCGCGGAGCACCATCGCCAGCGAGACACCGTAGATGAACAGACCTACCGCGAGCTGGACCAGCCGGCGGGGCAGTCGCCCGGCTCGCAGCTGTTCCACGGGGCCCAGGTTGGCGAGCTGGCGACGCTGCCGGGCAGGGTCGCCAGGCGGAGTTCGCGTCATCACGACAAGCCTGACCAGAAGTGGACTGTTCGCACAGTTCCAACTGTGCCAGCGTGGACTGGGTGCAACGAATCGGTGAGCGAAGCCCGGCGACGCCGATCATCGCCTGAGCTCGTCGCGGTCACGGTGGCCCGCTAGGCGAGGATCACGAGCACCAGCCCGCAGGCGCCCAGGGCCCAGCACACGCCGACCAGAGCCAGCGACGGCCCGGCCTCGATCGGCTCCTCACGACCCTTGATCGCCTCGACGTCGTCCCGGATGCGGCGCTGCTGGGTCACGCTGATGACCACAGCGGCAAGGAGGGTCACAGCGGGCACGATGAGCACCGCCGCGCCGTAGAACGACAGCCAGCGCAACATGAAGGCGCTCACGATGCAGCACGCCAGGGCCGTGCGCGCCCACGCCATCGCCGTGCGCTCCGGTTGCAGACCGGCGTCGAGGTGGGAGGCGGTATGCGGATGCTGGCCCGACAACGGCACGACTCAGCCCATGGCGATCACGACGATGACGACGAGTGCCCCTGCGGCGGCGCCGACCCCGAGCACGGGGGCGATGAGCGGCAGCGGCAGGGGGGCCTGATGTCGCATGGCTCGCTCCACGCCGATCCATCTCACGAAGGCGCCGCCGCTGATCAGCATGCCCAGGATCAGCAGCAGGATGGCCACGCCCTTGCGGTACGGGTCGTCCAGCACCGCGAAGGCCTCGACCGCGATCCCCCCCGCGAGCAAGGCCAGGGAGGTGCGTATCCAGGACAGGAAGGTGCGCTCGTTGGCCAGGCTGAAGCGAGGATCGGGCATGGAGCCGTCCGGGAAGAGGCGCCGCGCGAGCCACCCCCGCCGATCCGGTGAGGCTGGCTCCGGCTCGGCGGGGGCGTCGCTGTCCCGAGCCGTCATGGTTCCACGCTACGGCGTGCGGGCTGCTCCTCGGCGCAGCGAGCCTCAGGCGAGGCGGCTGCGGGGAGTGGTGCGAGCGGTCAACGCGGCGTCCCTCTCGACCACCTTGCCCAGCGCCTTGTCGATCGCCTTCATGGTCGACTTGTCCAAGCGCACGCCGGCGGCCTTGACGTTCTCGCCGACCTGCTCCGGTCGGGAGGCGCCCACCAGGGCCGTGGCGACGTTCTCGTTCTGCAGCACCCAGGCGATGGCCAGCTGGGCCATCGACAGGCCGGTCTCCTCGGCCACCGGGCGGAGCTTCTGCACCCGCTTGAGCACGTCGTCGTTCATGAAGCGCTTGATCATGTCGGCGCCGCCGTTCTCGTCGGCGGCGCGGGATCCGGCCGGAGGCTGCGCCCCGGGCTCGTACTTGCCCGAGAGCACGCCCTGGGCCATGGGGCTCCACACGATCTGGGAGACACCGAGCTCTTGCGCCGTCGGCACCACCTCGTCCTCGATCACCCGCCACAGCATCGAGTACTGCGGCTGGTTCGATACGAGCTGGAAGCCGAGCTCGCGTGACATCTCCACCCCGGCCCGCAGCTGGTCCGCCGTCCACTCGCTGACCCCGATGTAGAGCGCCTTGCCCTGGCGCACCACGTCGGCGAACGCCAGCATGGTCTCCTCCAACGGGGTCTCGGTGTCGTAGCGGTGGGCCTGGTACAGGTCCACGTAGTCCGTCTGCAGCCGCTGGAGCGAGGCGTTGACGGACTCCATGATGTGCTTGCGAGACAGGCCGGTGTCGTTCTTGCCGCCCGGGCCGGTGGGGAAGTAGACCTTGGTGAAGATCTCCAGGCTCTCCCGGCGCTGGCCTCGCAGCGCCTCTCCCAGGACCGACTCCGCCACCGTGTTGGCGTAGACGTCCGCCGTGTCGAAGGTCGAGATTCCGGCGTCGAGAGCCGCGTGGACGCACTGGGTGGCCACGTCGTTCTCGACCTGGGAGCCGTGGGTGAGCCAGTTGCCGTAGGTGATCTCGGAGATCTTCAGACCGCTGTTGCCGAGGTATCGATATTCCATACGCGCACGCTACGGCCAGGAGCACGGCCGGTCGCAGCAGGGGGTCTGGGGCCGTGTGACGATGGGCCGATGAGGTCGTTGCCGCCCCTGGTCACCCAGGGCCCGGAGCTGAGCCCGGCCCAGCTCGAGCGATACTCGCGCCACCTGCTGCTGCCGGGCCTGGGGATGTCGGGGCAGCGGCGGCTGCTGAACGCCCGGGTGTGTGTGGTCGGGGCCGGCGGCCTGGGCTCACCCGCCCTGTTGTACCTGGCCGCGGCCGGCGTCGGGCATCTGACGGTGATCGACCACGACGTGGTGGAGGTCTCCAACCTGCAGCGCCAGGTGCTGCACCGCGCCGAGAGCGTGGGCACGAGCAAGGCGGAGAGCGCGCGGGCCGCGCTGCTGGGGCTGAACCCCGGAATCGAGGTCATCTCCCGGCACGCGCAGGTGCGCGCGGACACGGTCCACGACCTCCTGGGGGGACACGACGTGGTCGTCGACGGCACTGACAACTTCGCCACGCGCTACCTGGTCAACGACGCGTGCGTGCAGATGGGTCTGCCGCTGGTGTGGGGAGCGGTGCTGCGCTACGACGCCCAGGTGAGCACGTTCCTGCCGCCTGCCTTGGTCCCGCCGGCGGAGGCGGTCCAGCTGCGCGACCTCTTCCCGGCGATGCCGTCACCGGAGGCGGTCCCGTCGTGCGCGGAGGCCGGAGTGCTCGGCGCCCTGTGTGGCCAGGTGGGTTCGATGATGGCCAGCGAGGTGGTCAAGCTGGTCACCGGGGTGGGCGAGCCGGTGACCGGGCGGGTGCTGGTGATCGACGTTGCCAGCATGCGCACCCGCGAGATACCGCTGCGCCCGGCGTCAGACCGGGAAGCAACGACACCGCACTCGCCGACGCCCTCGGCTCCCTCCGCCCTGGCGAGCGCATCGCCCACGGAGGTCTCGGGCGAGCTGGCGTCGCTGACCGTGCTCGATGTGCGCGAGCCGGTCGAGCACCAGCTGGGCACGATTCCGGGGGCACTGCTCGTGCCGCTGGGAGAGCTGCTGAGCTGGCGATCGGTGGGCGAGCTGCAGCGCCGTCGCGTGGTGGTCACCTGCAAGACGGGGCCACGCGCCGAGCGTGCGGCACGGCACCTGCTCGAGCTGGGCCACGGCGACGTCCGCGTGCTCTCCGGGGGCATGCGTCGGTGGGTGGAAGAGGTCGACCCTTCGCTGCCGCGCTACTGACGGACATGCGTGCTGCGATCGAGGGAGCAGTGAGACCATCGTCAGTCAGGAGGAACTACTGATGCCGACACTGCGCTATTTCGCCGCCGCTGCCGAGGCGGCGGGCACCGATCACGAGGAGGTCGACGGCGTTGACGTGCAGGCCGTGCTGACCAGTGTCCGGCGGGCGCATGGACCGCGGCTGGCGCACGTCCTGGAGCACAGCTCGCTGTTGCTGGACGGCCAGTACGTCCGCGATCCCAGCACCGAGCTCAGCGAGAGCTCGGTGCTGGATGTGCTGCCGCCCTTCGCCGGGGGGTAGGCGGCAAGGGCGGCAGCACTCGGCCTCAGGCCCGCGAGCCTTCGATGGCGTTCTGCTCCTCGCCGCGCTGGATCTCGATACGCCGGGGCTTGGCCTCTTCGGCGACGGGAATCGTCAGAGTCAGCACCCCATCCGCGTAGGTGGCGGTGATGTCCTCCAGCGAGACGCCACGTCCGACGGTCAGCTGCCGGGCGTAGGTGCCGGCCGGCCGCTCCTTGGCCAGCCACTGCACGTCCTTGTCGCTGTGGGTGGAGCGTTCTGCCCGGATGGTGAGCGTGCGGTCCTCCACGTTGACGTCGATCGAGCCCGGGTCGGCTCCGGGCAGGTCGATGAGCAGTACGTAGTGGTCGCCGGATCGGTAGAGGTCCATCGGCATCGTCGCCGCCGCCCGGGCCGTGCCGAACGCCTGGTTCATCAACCGGTCCATCTCACCGAAAGGGTCGAATCGCGTAGCCATTCCCCTCACCTCCTCGATGACGAGGCCCAGACCTCCTGCGCCTCGGGACACGTCGAGGGCACCCAGCCCTCCACGGTGGCTATGGGCACCACGTTAGCACTCGGCAGCAGAGAGTGCCAGTCAAAGTTGAGTCTATCGGGCTCAACCCGCGGGAGGCTTCGCGTCACCCGCCGATGGCGCTCATCGGCCGCGGCGGCTGCAAGAAGCCCGGCTCGTTGATCCCGTGGCCGGGCAGCTTGGCGCCGATGCTCGCCCGGAACACCTCGGCCAGCTCGTCGTCGCCGGCGCCTGCGCGCAGGGGCGTGCGAAGGTCCGACTCCCCGGTGGCGAAGAGGCAGTTGCGCAGCTGGCCGTCGGCGGTCAGGCGAACGCGGTCGCATGCCCCGCAGAAGGGTGCGGTCACCGAGGCGATCACCCCGACGGTGGCAGGGCCGCCGTCCACGTGGAACAGCTCCGCCGGGGCGCTTCCCCGGCCCGTCACGGGCGTGAGCTCGTAGACCTCTCCCAGCCGCGCGTGGATCTCCTCGCCGGTCACCATGGAGTCGCGATGCCAGGTGTGCCCGGCATCCAGCGGCATCTGCTCGATGAAGCGCAGCTGGTAGCCGTGCTCCAGCGCGAAGCCCAGCAGATCCACGGCCTCGTGGTCGTTCACCCCGCGCAGCAGCACGGTGTTCAGCTTGACCGGGGTCAGACCGGCGTCAGCGGCGGCTCGGATACCGGTCAGCGTGTCATCAAGACGGTCGCGCCGGGCCATGTGCCGGAAGGTCGCGGTCTGGAGAGTGTCGAGACTGATGTTCACCCGAGCCAGCCCGGCCTCGGCGAGAGCGTTCGCGGTCTTGTCCAGGCCCAGGGCGTTGGTCGTCATCGAGACCTCCACGGGGCCAGCCGGACCCTCCAGCGCGGCGATCCCCGCGACCACGTCCACGATGTCGCGACGCAGGAGCGGCTCGCCGCCCGTCAGCCGCACCTCGGTGATTCCGAGGGACACGGCGACGGCGGTGAGCCGGAGCAGCTCGTCGGTGCTCAACATGGTGGTCTTGGCCAGCCACGGCACACCTTGCTCCGGCATGCAGTAGGTGCACCGCAGGGAGCAGCGGTCGGTCAGGGAGATCCGCAGGTCTCGATGCACCCGGTCGAACCGGTCGGTCAACGGGGCGGCGGACGGCGGGACGGCGTCTGGCATTGGTTCCATGGTAGGTCGCGGCCGCAACCCCCGGCGTCCGGCTGGGGCGGGGTCAGCACGTTCGACGCCGGCGCCCCGTCATGAGCTCGCGACGAGGACCCGTTCCGGGTGGGTGTAGAGGTTGAGCGACTGGCCGCGGACGAAGCCGGCCAGCGTCACGCCCGCATGCTCGGCGGTGTCGAGGGCCAGCGAGCTGGGGGCCGAGACGGCGGAGAGCACCGGGACCCCGGCGAGGTAGGCCTTCTGCGTCAGCTCGAAGGACAGGCGCCCACTGACCTGCAGCACATGGCCCCGCAGCGGCAGCAGGTCCTTCTGGATCGCCCAGCCGATGACCTTGTCGACCGCGTTGTGCCGGCCGACGTCCTCGCGGACCACCACCGGCTCGCCCTCGGCGGTGAACAGCCCCGCGGCGTGCAGACCCCCGGTGCGTTCGAAGGTGCTCTGCGCCTCACGAAGCCGGTCCGGCAGGGCGAGCAGGGTGCCGGCCTGGACACGGACGGAGTCGCCGTTGACGTCGTAGGACGCTCGGACGTCCAGGTCCTCGATGCTGGCCTTGCCGCACACTCCGCAGGCGCTGGAGGTGAAGAAGGAGCGAGTCCGCCCGTCGGCCACCGGATCGGCGACGTGGGGTGCGAGCTGCACCTCGATGACGTTGTAGGTGTTGACCTCGACGCCGGTCCCGTCGTCCATCACCGCCCCCGCGCAGTAGCGGGCGGTCAGGACGTCGCGTGCCGCCGTGATGATGCCCTCGGAGTGCAGGAACCCGTGCAGCCATTCGATGTCGTGCCCGGGGGTGCGCATGGTCACGGTCAGCGCGGTGCTGCCGATGCGCAGCTCCAGGGGTTCCTCCACCACGATGGTGTCCGGGCGGGAGCGCCCCTGCGGCTCGCCGGCGGAGTCGAGGGTGACGCGCTGGGTGCGCCGGCGCACGGTGACTCGTCCCACGGGACGCCTACTGGTCCTGCTCGGGTGAGCTGGCCGGGGCGGATGGGCGGGCCGCTTCCAACCGCACGACCAGAGACTTGGAAGTCGGCGTGTTGGACACGTCCGCCACCGAGTCCAACGGCACCAGCACGTTGGTCTCGGGGAAGTAGGCCGCGGCACAGCCGCGGGCGGTCCGCTCGTAGGCGACCACACGGAACGCCTCGGCCCGGCGCTCCCCGTCGTCGGCGACCGAGACGACGTCGACGACGGCGCCGTCGCGCAGGTCCAGCTCGCGAAGGTCCTGCGGGTGGACGAAGACCACACGCCGGCCGTCGTGCACGCCGCGGTAGCGGTCGTTGAGGCCGTAGATCGTGGTGTTGTACTGGTCGTGGCTGCGCATGGTCTGCAACAGCAGATGTCCGTCCGGCACGTGGACCGAGGTCTGCTCGTTGACGGTCAGCCGGGCCTTGCCGGTGTCGGTGGGGAAGGTGCGCTCGTCGCGCACCGGGTTCGGCAGCACGAACCCGTCACGCTGGGTGGCTCGCGCCTCGTAGTCCTCGCAGCCGGGGACGACGGCAGCGATGTGGTCGCGCACGACCGAGTAGTCCTCGCGCATCGAAGCCCAGCCGACGGGCGAGTCGGGGAAGCACGCCAGCGCCAGGGAGCAGACGATGTCGGTCTCCGAGCGCAGATGCGGGCTCACCGGGCGGACCCGACCGTAGGAGGCGTGCACCATGCTCATGGAGTCCTCCACCGTGACGAACTGCTCGATGCCCCCCGTCCTGTCGACCTCGGTGCGCCCGAACGTCGGCAGGATCAGCGCCTGTCGGCCCGTGACGGCGTGCGAGCCGTTGAGCTTGGTGGAGACGTGCACGGTGAGGTCGAGGTTGCGCAGCGCCGCCTGGGTCACCTCGGTGTCCGGGGTGGCCCGCACGAAGTTGCCCCCCATACCCATGAAGACGCGGATCGAGCCTTCGCGCATGGCGCGGATCCCGTCCACGACGTCCACGCCGTGCTCGCGTGGGCAGGTGATGCCGAAACGCTCGTCGAGGGTGTCGAGCCATGCGTCGCTCATCTGCTCCCAGATGCCCATGGTGCGGTCACCCTGGACGTTGGAGTGGCCGCGGACCGGGCACGCTCCGGCGCCGTCCTTGCCCAGGTTGCCGGTGAGCAGCAGGACGTTGACGATCTCGCGGATCGTGGCGACCGAGTTCTTGTGCTGGGTCAGCCCCATCGCCCAGCAGATGATCATGGTCTCGGCGTTGATGATCTGCGCGACGACTCGTTCGAGCTGCGTCATGGGTACGCCGGCGCCGGCCAGCAGGTCGTCCCACTGTAGTGCGTCGTAGTGCGCCGCCAGCTCGTCGTAGCCGTCGGTGTAGTCGGCGATGAAGGAGTGGTCCAGAGCGTTCTCGCCGCGGCGGTCCGCCTCGATGAGCAGCTTTCCGATCGCGGCGAAATAGGCCAGGTCGCCGTTGACCCGGATGTGGCAGTACTCGTCGGCCAGGTCCGTGCCCGCCCCGACCACCCCCGAAGGCTTCTGCGGGTTCTTGAACCGCTGCAGGCCCGCCTCGACGAGAGGGTTGATGGCCACGATCCGCCCGCCCGACCGCTTGACGCGCTCGAGGGACGACAGCATCCGCGGGTGGTTGGTGCCTGGGTTCTGCCCGGCGATGAGGATCAGATCGGCAGTTTCGATGTCGTCGAGCGTCACCGTCCCCTTGCCCTCGCCCAGGGTCTGGGTCAATGCCGCACCGCTGGACTCGTGGCACATGTTCGAGCAGTCCGGCAGGTTGTTCGTCCCGAGCTCACGGGCAAAGAGCTGGTAGACGAAGGCAGCCTCGTTCGACGTGCGTCCCGAGGTGTAGAAGATGGCCTGGTCGGGGTCGTCGAGGCCGGTCAGGGCCTGTGCGAGCAGCGCGAAGGCGTCGTCCCAGGTGATCGGCTCGTAGTGAGAGGCGCCCTCGCGCAGCACCATGGGGCCCATGATGCGGCCCTGCTGGCCCAGCCAGTAGTCCGTCCGGGTGGCCAGCTCGGCCACCGAGTGCGCCGCGAAGAACTCCGGGGTCACTAGACGCTTGGTGGCTTCCTCGGCCACCGCCTTGGCGCCGTTCTCGCAGAACTCGGCCACGCTGCGGTCCCGCGGGTCGGGCCAGGCGCACCCCGGGCAGTCGTAGCCCCGGTGCTGGTTGAGCGCGGTCAGGGTCAGCGCCGTGCGCGTGACACCCATCTGCTGCTCCGAGTTGCGCAGGGAGGCGACGACGCCCGGCACCCCCGCCGCCCAGGACTTCGGCGTGCCGATGTCGAGGTCGCGGTCCCCGTGGTCGATCGCGGGCGGCTTCTGGGTCATGTTCGTGCCTCCTCAGGCCTGACCGCTCCAGTATGGAGCAGGGGTGGGTTCTGCCGACGACCGGCTGCTCAGGCGTCGCCAAGGCTCACGCGGCACGATGAGCGCATGAGTACCTCACGCGACCTTGACCTGGTGCTGGTCGGAGCGACCGGCTTCGTCGGGCGGCTGACCGCCGCCTACCTCGCTGCCAGCGCCCCGTCCGGGGTGCGCATCGGCCTGGCCGCCCGGTCCGGTGACCGGCTCGACAGGCTCATCGCGCAGCTGCCCGACCACGCGGCCTCCTGGCCGAGAGTCACGGTGGACGTCACGGACGCGTCCCAGGTGACCGACCTCGTGCGTCGGACCCGAGCGGTCGCGACCACCGTGGGCCCGTACGACCGCTACGGACACGAGCTGGTGGCTGCGTGTGCCGCCGCGGGTACCCACTACGCCGACCTCACCGGCGAGGTGCTCTTCGTGCGCAAGGTCATCCAGCGTCATCATCGCCGGGCGCAGGACACCGGCGCGGTGATCGTGCCGTCGTGCGGCTTCGACTCGGTGCCGTCCGACCTCGCCGTCCTGCTGGCGGCCGACGCAGCGAGAGAGGACGGAGAGGGGCGGCTCGTCGAGGCCACCCTGCACGTGCGGGACGCGCGTGGGGGGATGGGCGGGGGCACCATCGACACGCTCCGAGGCCAAGTGGCCGCCATGCACGCCGACCCCGCCGCGCGACGGGTCGTGGGAGACCCGGACGCCCTGGCAGAAGCCCGCACCGCGTATGGCCGCGGTCCACGACCCATCGGCAAGGACACGGACTCCGGGCGCTGGCACGGCCCCTTCTTCATGTCGCCCTACAACACGCGGGTCGTGCGTCGTTCGTGGTCGCTGACCGAAGGTGCGGCCCCGCTGGTCTACGAGGAGGTCGCGGACACGACGACGGGATGGAGGGGCGCGGCCACGGCCGCAGGCATCGGGCTCGGCACGGGAGCTCTTGCCGCCGTGATGGCGTTCCCGGTCACCCGGGGGCTGGCCGACCGGGTGCTGCCCTCCCCGGGCGAG
>Ga0209939_1000145_pt1 | contig 11692 bp, 8 predicted proteins | sample SalPon2A_A_D1_MG_FD_185714 | JGI IMG/M metagenome (GOLD analysis project Ga0209939, IMG submission 185714) | Soil microbial communities from South San Francisco under conditions of wetland restoration - Salt Pond MetaG R2A_A_D1_MG (SPAdes)... | ecosystem: Environmental > Terrestrial > Soil >...
TTCTCTGTGAATCGCTTTCGGCCTTGCGTGACACCCCCCGGGTCTGACTGCCTGGCATAATCACCATATAGCGCCCAGCCAGGGACAGGTAGGTGGTGAGGGCAGCGCCCTTGGTGCCGCGTTCCTCCTTGGTGATCTGGACCAGGATCTCCTGGCCGCGGTGCAGAAGATCCGAGATCCGTGGCCGACGACCGTCTTCTGCTGGTTGGTAGTCGGGTTTGACTGCGGTGTAGTTGATCTCGTCGATCTGCAGGAAACCGAGGCGTTCAGCCCCATAATCAACGAAAGCGGCCTGCAGACCGGATTCAACCCGGACTACAACCGCTCTATAAATGTTGCCCTTGGTGGGCTCGTATCCGGCAACCTCGATGTCAAGTTCAGTGAGGATACCGTCTTCGACGATGGCCACCCGGTTTTCCTCGTGGTGGGTGGCATTAACCAGCATTTTTTTGGACATGTAATTCTTCCCGGTTGTCGCGTACGACAACCTTGATCTGTTGGGGGCATATGCCCTGGCCCGAGATCGTTGGCTCAACCGGAAATGGGAGCTCGCTCAGGGACAGGATCAGTGCCGAAACTTTTTTATCTCACGAGGGTTCGAATAACCCTTTAAGATCGAAAAAATACCTTATAAAAAAGGCAGATGGGCAATTATAGCAAGTTTTGCATTCTTTGAATAGTGAAATGCTGAAATATATATTTAACAAAAGATTTGAGGGGCTTCTTTCAGCAGCGTGTCCGATGGCGGAGAGTCAGAGCGCACAAAAGCCCTGAGAAGCTCAAGTGCTGAAGTTGACCGGCAGGCCGCAATGGACGCACCTGCGAACCGGCAGGAAGGTCGGGCCGTTGGTGTGGTATGGTTTGGCGCAGCGAGGACATTTGACGACTGTTGCCATGGCAACGACAATGCAAAGCAGAAAGACCCACAGGCCAAACAACCAGGCCATGACCCTTGAAGTTGCCTGCAGTTCAAGTGCAAGCAACAGGCCGGGCATGTAAATCAGAATGACTCCCCAAAGAAACCATCTGCGGCTGCGCACTTTCTTCAGCCCTGCCGTGATGTCAACGGTTTCAATCGTGCTGTTTTCTGGCAATAGCTCTCTCCAGCGAGACGTTTGTATAGATTAATTAAACATACTATATAAACGAGCTCCGGTAAACAGGTTGTGCAGAGAAACCGCGTTATTTTTAAGATAGAGGTCGACACAAAATTCGGGGTTTCAGAATTAATTTCTTCATGTGACAAATTGCCTGTTCCAGTAATTGATCGGCAACTTGCTTTATTTAACCGGATAAGATCAGAAACCCCCTTTTTTGCTTGGAGACTCTTCCGCCCTTCCGTTAGAATACCTTGCTAATTTTGTTCCATGTAAACCTGCTGACTCTGTCTTGTTAATCAAACCAGATATGTAATTTTGATTTTTTTTAAAGGGAGAAGTGTAAATGAGCGAGAGCACTAAGGCGGAACGAAGTCGAATATTGATGAGCACATTGCCGGGAGATGATGTCCGTCAGATCATGTGGCGTTTCAGCGACCGTTACGACCTGCAGATGGTGGTGCAGTCAACCCGCGGTGTGGCCCGTGGTGTAGTCGCCACCCTGGTGGCCAACGGTGCTCGCAATACACACGACTGGACCCCGGAGAAGGACAGTATCCTGACTGCTTTTGACGAAGCCGGGCTCACCCAGGTTTTTATGGATCCTGCCGAAGGAGGCTTCATCGAGGGGCCCAAGAACCTGGCCCTGGCATTGGTTGCCTTTGAACTCGCCTGGGTTGATGGCGGGGCCGCCACTTCGTCTTTGGCGAGTAACCTTGGCCTCTCGCCGATCCACGAGAAAGGAACACCGGAACAACGCAGCAAATACATGCATATGGCAACCCCGCCCCAGCCGGGTGAGGACCGCAAGATCAAACGTGGAGCATTCGCTCTTACAGAACCGCTGCCCTTCGTCGGCGTCGATACCGGTGTGGTCTCCGGTAAATTGCGCATCGATACATGGCAAGAGGGCCAGGAGCCGCTCCTGCAGGTTGAAAAGCGTGGACGTTTCATCACCAACATGGGGTTCGCTAATTTCGTGACCGCTGCAGTCGACTCCGACGACGAGCGGATCAAGGGCAGCTGCATGGTTATCCTCGAAGAGGATGACCCCGGTCTTTATGATCGTGGCGTACCCACGCAGAAACTGGTTCATCAGCTCTCATCGACCCGCGATCCGTCGTTTAACCTGAAAATCTCCGCCGATCGTATTATTGGCGGTTACACGGTTAAGGACGGCGTCATTATCCCCAACTACAGTCACTCGGAAATTATCGAGTCGGTGTTCCGGCGGACTCGCGTGCCGGTCGGCATCATGAGCTCCGCGAAGCTGCTCTCGGCGCCGGAACCGATCATCCGTTACCACCGCCAGCGTTTCCGCGGCGGTCCTTCGATCGTGCCCGGTTCGCCGCGCTTCGATCTCGGCCTGCAGCAGAAAGAAGACTGTCTGCAGCGCCTGGTTGACGTTTGGGCCGCCGGTGAGGCTGGAGCTGCGCTCGGCTTCTACTCGGCACGCCTGTTCGATGATTTTGATGTGATCGAAAAAGAGAAGGAGAAAATCTTTGCCGAGCAGGGCATCAAGGGCCGTGCCCAGTTGAAGGTCTTCCGCAAGGTCCAGGAGGGCGCCCTCGAATACCTCACCATGAAGACCCGCCCGGTAGAGGAGCAGGATAGCGCACGCCTGCAGGAATTGGAGAACGACACGTTGACCCAGTTCATGATCAAGGATTCTCTGGCCAACGTGTTCTGTCCCGCAGGCAAACTTTGGAACACCGGTCATGGTGCCACCATCCTGCGTGAAGCTGTCAGCCTGATGGGCGGTTACGGTATTACCGAGGATTGCCCCGGCTTCCTCGGTCAGAAGTGGATGGACGCCCAGCTTGAGGCCACCTATGAAGGCCCCGAGGCCGTCCAGCGCCGTCAACTGAGCATCACTATGACCAACGAACTGTTCCTCTTCCAGTTCCGTCAGTGGATCAAGGAGTTGCGCCACATAGCCAGCACCCACCCTGACTCGGGGGCCTGTACCCTGGCAAGCGCAATGAACCTGTGGTTGTGGACCCTGGATTACCTGCAAAAGACCGATGATGCCGACGGCAAACCGCTCTGGCACGGCTCGCGTCACGGAGTGGTGTTCCCCTTTGCGGATGCCCTCTGCTGGCTGCTCGCCTCACGCTGTCAGATCTTCGATATGCTTGAGCTCGAACAACGCGGCCCGGAGAACCCGGTGGTCGCCGAGGGGCTCGAAGGCTACGTGAATTTCTTCAGTGACCTCTGTAACGTCCAGGCAGCCCGTGCGGCCAGTGAAGTCGGCCGGATCTGCGCTGAACTGGCTTATGGTTATCACCCTCATCCGCGGTGGGCAGGCGAGTGTGATGATAACTGTTACGACGGTGAATACCTCGATGCCCTCGATACGATCATGCCGGGTATCGCCAGTTACGGCCGCGGCTTCGGTGATACCATCGAAAAAGATGGGACTCACCTCGATAAAGCTGGTCCCTGCGCCAAAAGCTGTCGTTCCGGTTTCGTCAAACTGCGTGCTCGACTTGATGTCTGCATGACCGGCACAAGACTGTCGAAAGACCGGGCGGCGGCAGCACTTGCCCAGGTGATGATCCCGGAAGCCCTTGACTATCCGCGCTAACGGGGAAGATGAAATGAATATTGATCGCCAGACGATGGAAGTCGATATCGCCTGTGTCGGCTTCGGCCCGGCTACAGCAGGTTTTATGTACACTCTCAGCCAGGCAATGACTGCTGAAGATGGTTCTGTCCTGCTCGAGAGCAAGGTTATGCCCGGCATGCCATTACAGGTGGTTTGCTACGAACGTGCCGACGACATTGGCTTCGGTGTTTCAGGGGTGGTGACCCGTGGCAAGGCGCTACGAGAAAGTTTTCCAGGCCTTGACCCAGCGCAGATTCCGATGGCTGCACCTGTCAATGAAGAGCAGGTCCTGTATCTCAAAGATCCGCTTGGCAAAAGCCGCCGCAACTCAGGCGTGCGCATGCTCGATCGCCTGTTCGGGCTGCTCGGTACCTCTGATCACGCCGTCAAGCTCCCATACATCCCACCATTCCTTTGCAAGAAAAATGGCCTGGTGCTTTCCATCGGCCAGTTCTCACAGTGGATCGGCAACCAGCTGATGGGCTCGGGGCTGGTCCAGGTATGGCCCGGCATGCCGGTCTCCGAACCGTTGCTCGAAGAGGGTCGGGTGGTTGGTATCAGACTGGTTGACCAGGGCGTGGAACTCGATGGCACCGCTGGGCCTGGCTACATGCCGGGAATGGACATCCGTGCCGATCTCACCGTGGTCGGCGACGGTCCGGTCGGCCCGGTCGGGCAGAAGCTCGACGAGCATTTCGGCCTCCCTGACGGCAACCATCAGGACGAGTGGGCCGGAGGCATGAAGTTCGTCGTGGAACTGCCCGAGGATTGCACCCTGCAACCCGGTTTCGTGCTGCATACCCTCGGTTATCCCGAACCGGAGATTTTTGGTTTCCTCTACGTTTTCCCCGATCGAGTCGCTGCGCTCGGTATCTTCGTCCCTTCCTGGCTCGACAGCCCGGTACGTTCCACTTATCGCCTGCTGCAGCACTGGATGCAGCACCCCGCAATCTGGAAATACCTCAAGGGCGGCACACTGCGCTCCTGGGGCGCCAAGTCGCTGCAGGAATCCGGGCAGCGTGGCGAACCGGTGTTGGCCGGTGACGGCTTTGCGCGCATCGGCGAAGGCTCGGGCAGCACCAACGTGCTCACCGGTTCCGGTCTCGACGAGGCCTGGGCGACCGGCGTGCAGTTGGCCGAAGGGGTCATAGATTTGGTCAAGGCGGGTGAGCCGTTCACCCGGGCCAACCTGGAGCGCACCTACCTTGCTCGACGTCGTAGCAGCTGGGTGGAGGCTGATGCCAAAATCGCCAAACGGTCCCGCGATGGTTTTACTCGCGGCATGATACCCGGACTTTTCGGTATGGGGCTCTCCGGTATGAGTGGCGGGCGTTTCAACGTCGGCGGTGTATTCCGCCGACCATGGGAGCGCATTCCCGCTTTAAAGGATTATTTCCGTGACCAGATTCCCGAGCAGGAGATCGACAGCATCGTCGAGGATTGCCGTCAGCATGGCAAGCCGCTCTTCGAACCGTTGATGGACAAGCTTGGCTGGCCGCCGATTGAATATGATGGACAGCTACTGATCTCCCATCAGGATGCTCTGCTGATCGGTGGCAAAGTCCAGGCTGCCCACGGTTTTGCCGACCATGTCCGGTTTGTCGACCCGGACGCATGCAACAAGTGCGAAAGCCAGATCTGTGTGGCGATGTGTTCCGGCCAGGCGATCACCGTCTCTGAAGGGGGCGGCATGCCAGAGTTTGATCGTGAAAAATGTATCCACTGTGGCATCTGTATGTGGAACTGTACCACCGGTCGGGCTGGCGATTCACTGCGGAGCAATGTGAGCTTTGACGCTGGTTCGGGTGGGCTGCATTCGGCTGAAAACTAAACAAACCAAGAAAACTATAGAGGAGTGGAACCGATGAGTGGAGGATTTCATATCGTGGTCTGCGGCAGTCTGGTCCCTGACCCGTTGCAGACACTGGAACCGATCGAAGGCCCGAATGGGCCAGCTTTGAAAAATGAAATGATGCTGCCAGCGGTGCTCGACCCCTGGGCGGGACACGCTCTGTTCGAAGCCGCCCATCTCGCAAAGAATGTTCCCGGCAGCAAGGTCTGGTTGGTCAGCCTCGGCCCGAAAGCCAAGCTTCAGCAGTTGATGATGTCGATCGCTCAGAAAGTTTCTTTTGAGCTGGTCGCTATTGATGGTTCGGCCGGCGGCTTCACCGACCCCTTTGATGTTGCTGCGACTTTGGCTGAGGCCATATCCAAGATCGAAGGGCTGGATCGTTCCCGGCTGTTGCTGTTCGGTGGCTGTGCGTCTGCCTCTCGCGACTCCGGAGTGACCATGCAGATGATTGCCGAGCGGCTTGATATTGTCGACCAGTTCCTGGCTGTCGACAAGCTTACCGTGAGCGATGACGGGAGCATGGAAATCCTCGAACGGATCGAAGCCGGGCGCTACCAGGTCTCCGGCTGTGACGGTGCCCCTGCGATGCTCGGCTGGGCCACCGGCAGTCTGCCTGAACCACCTAATAACCCCCAGGTGGGCATGATGAATATGCGCACGGTTATGCCTGCTTTGCAGAAAGCACAGGCGGCCCAGGTTGGTGTCGGGGGGTTAAGCTACGCTGCGGTTGAACTGCCCAAGCAACGCAGGGAGACGCGCGTGGTCAAGGACACTCCGGCAGCAGAAATCGCTCAAGAAATTGTTGACTGGCTGAAGGCCTAGGAGACTGAAATGGATAAGATATTATTGCTTGCTCACACCCAGGATGACGGTTCGTTGCCGAAGGGTGCCTATGAATCTCTCAATGCAACGCTGAAGCTGGCTGCCGACCTTGGCGGTGCTGCAGTGACTGTCGGTCTGATCGGCGGAGATGTCCAATCCGCTGCAGACAGCCTCGCTGCATGCGGCGCCGCAACTATTCTTGCCGTGAGTGGCGAGGATTTCGCTGTTTCGCGCTACTCCTCGGACACCGTTGCCGTGGAGGCGCTGGTCAAGGAAGCCGCTCCGACGCTGGTCCTTGCTCCGACCAGCTCTCGTTTCTCCCGCTGCCTGCCGGGCGCCGCCTATCGCTGCGATGGCCGAATCGAGACGCACATTACCGGGATTGGGGTCGTCGACGGCGCTCTGCAGGTGCAGCGCTGGTATTACCGGCAACGCATGGTTGCGACGCTCTCGCGGGCACAACGCCCCTGGTTCCTGATGATTGATTCAGGTGTCTTTGAAGCATGGCAGGGCGTTTCCGGGTCTGCTGATGTGAAAGCACTCGACGTTGCTGTTGACGATAGTTGCCGACGCACCAGAGTGATTGGTGTGCAGACTCCGGACAGTGACGCCCAGACGATTCGTCCCGATGCCAAGTTGCTGTTCGTTGCAGGTGCCGGATGGACCAAGAAACAGGCTGACGGCCAACTGCATATCAAGCAAGCCGAAGGCCTGATCCTTGATTTCATCAATAACAGCAAAGCATCGCTCGGCAGCAGTAAGTCTCTGGTTGACCAGTCCAGCGAAGGGGAAGTGATCAGTTTCATGAGCCACCTCAACCAGGTCGGCCAGACGGGGTCCACCCCGCGTCACCCAAAGGGCCTGTCAACCTGCTGCCATGGAGAAGAACCGCACACTGTCGGCTGGCGTTTCATCAACGAGCGTCGTGCCATCAGCCTTGATCCCAACTGCGGATGGGCACAAGGTAAAGCCGATGTCCTCTACGTAGCAGACGCTTTCGAGGTGATTGCCAAAGCGAATGAACTGCTTGCCAAATGATAATGGGTTCCTCGTTATAGATTGGAATTCGGGAGCGCTTAATACGGAGCGCCCCCGAATTGCTTCAGGATCTGTTCGTATAAGATGGAATCCGAGACGGATTGAGTATGTTCCGGAGAAACAGCACGAAAGGATATTCCCAGGTTCTCCCGGGGGTTGGATTAAAGACACTCGTGCATGGAGAGAAAACCTTGATGACCGAATTCCTGCTGAGAAAAGGACATCAACTCCCAAAACATAGACATCCCCACGAGCAAACCGGATACCTGGTGAAGGGGTGCATTCGCCTTACAATTGGCCCTGAAATCTTCGATGTGATGCCGGGTGACTGTTGGTGTATTCCCGGGGATATTGAGCATAGCGCAGAAATTATTGAAGACTCTGTTGCCATTGAAGTTTTTTCACCTGTCCGGGAAGACTATTTACCGAGGTAAATAGTCTTCTGTACACCACTGTTTATGAAGTGACTGAAGCCCTCCAAAAATTTCCAGACAGAGTTTCACAGGATGCAATTCCGCTTATGATTCTGGCGGCGCACCCTCTTTGATGTCAGCACGGATCAATCTTCTAAATTCCAGGGTATCCTTGTCACCATGCACCCTGATGTTATGTTGTACTACAGCTTCGATAAGTTCCTCTTCTGTATCAGCAGACAAAACAACTGAACATTTAGTCCCTACCGGATAACCACGACAATCAAAATATTTTCGTCCCATAATTGTCCTCTTTATATGTTCTAGCTGGAGGTTCAAGTAAGACAGAAAGGCCCGCAAGAATCTACTTGCGGGCCACATTGCCTTAGGAGCTGAACACACCGATGTGCTCTTTTAAATGTAGACTCATTCTGTCAGATTTGTCAAAACGTGTCAACCGGAGGAGAATTTTTGAGGAGAGTGTCTAATGAAGACTTGCAATTCCCTCCTGCACTTTCACCAGTTTAAGAGTCGATGAGTGGACTGCGTCCCGTTTTAGCTCTCGCCGTGGCCTGGATCATAAAAGTCACCCGCATTCGTGCCGATGACTTATGACCAACGACCATGATTTCGTCTATATTTTCACGCATCAAACAAATGACACAGTTGCCAATTTCACTGGCTGTCCAAAAGAGTCATTGAGCAGCGTGTCTGGGCACCTGCAACAGAAAATCAGGAGGGAATAGGCGAATATTACATGTGGCTTTTGTCAATGTTTATTATCGGCCCGGCCGATAATTATATGAGGCGATCCCTAACCGGGACCGCCTCATACAACTATTGCAACAGGATATTTCTCTTGTCTATGTTGCTTGCGTCACCTGTTATTTTTTTTCTTTTTCGCAGACGACATCGGGGTCACTTCTGGAGGGTCAGAGGTGAAGTTGGAGCCTCCGGTCGTAGCGATAACTTTATTGTGACCCACGCCCCTGCCGGTCAGGTAATTATGGGTGTGGTTCTGCAGATCATCCTTTAACTCCTGTAAGGCCTGAAGTATCGGAGAGTTGGGATCGGGAACTGTGAGCAGGCCAACACCGAGGATCACGACATTATTGTTGACATCGGTGAAATCGACACCGAGCCTCAGGCTCAAAGCCCCCTGGCTTGGATCGATTGGATCGACAAATGGTGGAGCGCTGTTTACACAAACTGGCCCCATGTCGGTCTGGTCTGCCATATCATCGAGAAGGACCAAACTTGAACCGGGAGGGTCTTGCAGTTGCGCGAGCGAAATCTGATTAATGAAACTAGTGGCACTATCCAGTGCATAACAGACTCTTACTCCAGTGACCAAGTATCCCGTAGAGACTTGCACTCCTTGTTCGATGAAGTTTTCTCCTGTTGCCGTAGCGGTGACTTCCAATCCGCCGAGCCCTGCGTTGAACGCAGTCATGATCTCTGAGTCTCCCGGAAGAAACTCAAGATGGTTAATCCATTGGACTGTCTCATCTGCAGCCAGGAGCTGTGATGGCACAAGCAGACAGACCGCCAGGGCGAAAAGGGATAGGACAGAGCAGATTTCTTTTGTTCTTCTCATTGTTACCTCCTTTGCTTTGTGTACCATTCCATGTAAAAGAAGCGGTCTTTAGTTGTTAGCAGATCATGAGATTTCAATGAATTGATCTTAGCAACCATTAATAAAAAAATGACCGCGCGAGAATTCCTCCTGATAAAGCTAATAGATATTAACTGAGCTTGTCGGGAGTTCAAGTGACAGACAAAACAAACGGGTCAGAATCTTGCAAATAGAAACCAAAAAGATACTTAAGTACTAATTATTTCAAGACTTTAGTTTAAAAAAAGGCCAACATCTGAAACATTTGTTAAACAATAACCCTCGAGGGTATGACTGGAGTTCGAGTTGTTTCTGGTCTTATGTCAGGTGGCAGGTGGGTCAAAACCAGCTGATTCAATCGCCGTCACAAATCCCCGGCAACATGAAACACTGCGTAAAAAGGCAATCGGAGAGCAAAGTCAAAGAGGTGCAACTCTCAATTTATCCTCTTCTATTGATTAGAGGGCGCGGGATTGCAAAGGAGCGTAATTTTTACGACCTCTCATTATCTGGGAGTTGATAAGGGGTGGGTAAGGCAACCGCTTCCAGTTAAGTATGAACACAGACTGAAACAAATCAGAGGTGCTCATTACGAACGCCCACAGGCTCCAGTTATGAAAAGAATTGGCTATTTGGCAAGCAGCTCATTCGCCTTGGATCACCTCTAAAGCGTCTGCCGCATTGAGAACGTCGGACTTCCCCTGGGCCCATCCGCAGTTGGGATCATTGATGATGTTCGCCGATCTCAAGATGTGCTATAAAAGCCTTCATGCTTCAACTGAAAAACGTCAATAAACAATTCGCTGATCAAGTTGTTCTGGACAATGTCGACTGGCATGTGAGACCGACCGACCGTATCGGCCTATGCGGTGAGAACGGTGCGGGCAAGACCACCCTGTTAAGATTGTTGGCAGGTTTAGGCGAGGTCGATGGCGGCAGGGTACAGCTGGCCAGGGGGACGACAGTTGGCTACCTGCCGCAAGAGGGTCTTGAACATTGCGGTCGTGACTTGTTCACCGAAGTGCGTTCGGCATTGGTTGAACTCCTGTCGGTAGAATCGGAACTCCAGTCGCTCGAAAAGAAGATCAGCAATGAGACGATGCAGGCCGATCTTGATCGTTATTCCGAACTGCAGGAAATTTTCCGGCAGCGGGGTGGATATACGATGGAGGCGGATATCGGTCGTGTCCTTAAAGGCCTCGGTTTTACCGAAGACGACTGGACCAAACCCTGCGAGCATTTTTCCGGTGGCTGGCAAATGCGTATTGCTCTGGCCAAGCTGCTTCTGCAGAAACCCAACCTGCTGCTCCTCGATGAACCGACCAACCACCTGGACCTGCCTGCCCGCGACTGGCTGGAGGGATACCTGTCTGCATATCCGCATGCTGTTATCCTGGTGTCTCATGACCGATTCTTTCTCGACCAGGTGGTGACTCGTATTGTCGAGATCTGGCACGCTAAATTGACCGACTATCCGGGGAACTATTCCCGCTACCTGACAGCCCGGGATGAGCGGGTGACGGCCCTGAGAGAAGCGAAGTGCCGTCAGGATGAAGAGATTGCCAGGATCGAGGCGTTTATCAACAAGTTCCGTTTCAACGCCAACAAGGCTGCCCTGGTGCAGAGCCGGGTCAAACAGTTGGAAAAGATCGAACGGATAGAACTCCCTCCGGAGCGCAAAAAGATAGGGTTTTCCTTCCCGACTCCACCCAAGGGCGGAAGGTTGTCCGTCAGCCTCGAGAAGGTATCTCACGGCTATGGTGATATCACGGTCCTTGAGGAAGTCAGCCTTGCTGTTGAAAGAGGCGAGCGAATTTCTCTGGTCGGTGCCAATGGCGCCGGCAAGTCAACCATGATGCGGCTTCTGGCCGGAGTCGAAGCCCCGCGAGAAGGTATCCGTGAAGAAGGGCATAACATGGTGTTAGCGTATTTTGCCCAGGACCAGGCACGTACCCTCGACCCGAAACTGTCGGTTCTCGAGCAGATCACCAGGGCTGCACCATTCGATATGGTACCGAAAGTCCGCAATCTGCTCGGTGCCTTCCTGTTTCATGGCGACGATGTCCATAAAAAGGTCGCGGTCCTCTCGGGTGGCGAACGGAACCGGCTTGCGCTGGCGATCCTCTTGCTGAAACCGGCCAATCTGCTGTTGCTGGACGAGCCGACCAACCACCTCGATCTGGTGTCCAAAGAGGTTCTCCTGCAGGCACTCAAAGGGTACAAAGGCACCATGGTCTTCGTATCACA
>Ga0209939_1000148_pt1 | contig 11655 bp, 6 predicted proteins | sample SalPon2A_A_D1_MG_FD_185714 | JGI IMG/M metagenome (GOLD analysis project Ga0209939, IMG submission 185714) | Soil microbial communities from South San Francisco under conditions of wetland restoration - Salt Pond MetaG R2A_A_D1_MG (SPAdes)... | ecosystem: Environmental > Terrestrial > Soil >...
TGCAAGTGGTGCAAGTTTTGATGCCACCCAGTCGCCGGAACGGGTTGTATACATGGCGACCGCACCACCCAGGGCCAGGCCAGAAGCCAGGATGATGAGAAGACCCTTGTTCTCATCGACAAAAACGCCAACCGGAGTTTCCTTGAACCGGCACTCCAGGGTTTTGATGCCTTTTTGCAGCGCCTTGTAGTCAGAACTTTTCTTGATTTGTTCCTCGGCCCATTTTTCGGATGATTTACTGGCGGACTTGCCAACAGACTCGAGCACTTTCAAGCCATCCTTGTTGGAGACCGACTTTCCCTCGCTCAGTTGTTTGGAAAGGCGCTTGCCCTCCGCGAGCAGGGCCTTGTGGATCGTTTTCCTGAAGGCATCATCCTGAAACAGCCGCGCGGCCAGTTCCGGCATTTTTTTTGCCGTTCCTTCGCCCAGCTCAAATCCGAGAGCAATCACGTCTGTTGCCGCGTCAAATACGCCTTCTCCACATTTTTCCATCGTCAATTCCTGCGGGTCATCTGTTGTTTGTCATCCTGGATGCCGGCTCAGGGCAACATGGTGTCGCCTTCGTCCGGCAACGGTTTACCTGAAACATCCTCGAAAAACTGTTGAACCCATTCGGTACCTGGTTTCAGCTGGAACTCTGATCCTTTTGCTTCGACCCAGGCCAGGGCAAGGATCAGTGGAACATAAGGGTTGTCACCTTGCTGGTGTGTTCCTTCCATCCTGCTGAAAGCCGAGGATACCGACGCCGGAATTTTCAGGCGCTTTATGTTGTCGCCGTCAAGCGTTGCGCAATGTTTTGGTGAGGAAACTACCAGGTATTCACGACAAACCAGGGGTCGTTGCTGGTGAATCGAGCAGGATTCGTCCTCCAGGAAAGGACAGGCAATACCCAGGTCAAAATAGGATTTACCTAACTCCATTCGATCCTCGTTGGGAACCAGGTGGAAGTTGATCGCATCCGAGCCCAGCCCTGATTCTGCCAGGCGCCTGACCGCATCCTCAAAGCGTGTCCTGACTTGCGAGCGCCTGGGCTCGGGCATGTCCTCGACCAGTTGGGCGAGCAATCGGGCTTCCGGCCTGGAAATCGGGACCAGTTGTCGGCAACATGCGCCGCAGCCTTTCTTGCAGGCGATTTTCAGGCCGTTCTCCTGCGCCCGGCTCTCGACACCATCGATGATGATGTTTGTGAATTGCTGCAATGTCTCCACCAGGGCTTCCGGCGGGACTTCGTCTGCTGGAACCACCAGCTTGAGATCGATCCTTTGTGACCCGACTGCGATTCGGGCGTTGGCTGTTACCAGGTTACCTTCTTCAGTCTTGCTGCTCATCGTCTCCGCTCTCGAAATCCTCTGGGTCAGTTTCCTGCACATCGGTGCCAGCCGCATTGTCGGCGTAAGTAGCCGGCCCGAACAGACCGGGCAGTGAGTCCACCACGAAACGAAGGAACAATTCCCGCCGCCATGCATCATCGCTCATGGTATCAACGCGATAGTCGAACAGCCGGTGTCGATTGACGCAGCGAACGAAGATACGTTCAGTTTCTCCCTGCCTGCTGAAGCCAATATCATAGTCGGCAACGTCCGGGTGTGCGTAGATGCTCGGTATCCTGTTCACACCTTCCATTACCTGTTTATGGACAAAAATGGTGATTCCCGGGTAACGCATTTGCAACTTCCTGATAAGTTCATCGGTGAGCAAGCCCTCACTCCAGATGGCAATCTTTATATTTGGCCAATCTATGTTTCCCATGGCCCTTTCAAAGCTCTAACCGGCGAGGCGATTGACTGGAATCGTCCGATCACAGCGGTATTCTGGTCCCGGTAGCTGACAACGGGCATGAATCCCTGTTCAAGAAGCTCAACCATGGTGGATTCTGGCATCAGCACTTCTGCGCAGGGGTGCAAGCGGGTTTCACCATCGTGCTCAAAAGTGTAAGCAGGCAATGGGCCAAGATCGACATGGTTTCCGGGCGACATATTCCAGCCATTGTGTTTAAAGCCTTCTGCCAGCAGGCGTGCCACTGAAAATGCCGGATTGGCCCATAGCAGTTCGTCATGTTTGGGCCTGGGCAGTTCCTCAAAATCAAACCGGTCGGTCGGATCTGTCGCCTCGCCATACGGGAGGCGGGCCAGTAGCCTCGGCATTGCCAGCCCGATATGTTCGGCAAAATCGCTTTGGCGTAAAGATTGCCACAAGGATCCTGCCTCTGGACGGGTCCAGTTTCGCGGTTCGATCAGGGACTGCGCATCGGCACAGCCCAGCATCCCGGAGCATGCGCCGCCAAGAAAAACTCCGCCATTGACTGCAGCGGCTGCACCCAGGGCGGTCAGGATTGCAATGTCCTCAGGGTCGTTGGCGAATGTGTAGTCACCCACGATAAGCGTCCACGTGGGGTCATCTACTGCCACGTTACGTTTCACCAGCAGTTCGAACAGCGCACTCTGATCCAGACCTGTACCAGCTTCCGGCAGGCCGGCCAGCAAATCCGAGTGACTGATGTCGCAAACGAAGATCTGAAGATCCTCATCAACTTCAATGTGTTCAAACATGCCATAAAGAGAGCGCCAGCTCGCTTCCAAAGCCTGAAACTCAGGCTGGTGCAGAATGTTGCGCATCAGTTCGGATATGGCCAGGTCGACAGAGTCAATGGCAGTATCAACGCGCGGGTCGGGCGATTTAACGATATGCGGGGCAACAAGGTCGTGGATAAACTCATCCAGGTTCGCCTCATGCTGCACGGGCTGTGCTTTGCCAGGGGACTGAAGGGGTTTGCCCATTAAACGTTGGAACATGTCGTTCGCATCTTCGCCTGAGGATTCGGATCCGGGTGCTTCCGGCTGATCGGCGGGTGCTTCCGATTCAGTCGGTGTCGAACCCAATAACCTGTCCAGTGTCTCCTGCGCTGTAGCCGGATCGAGCAATGCTTTTCGGGTGCGGCGCAACTGCGCAAACACCGGTAGTGAATCAAATAAACTGTCGGGGTGAAAATCGTCGATGTCGCGGGGCTCGAATCTGATCCCTGGCGATCCTAAATCGATGCCCGGCTCCAAAAGTTGCCAGAGTGCATCACAGTGGTCGGTATCTGCAGGATAAATTTTTCTTTCTGCAACCGAGCCACCGTCACTGGCGCCGCTGAAATTGCCCAGCAGCAAAATCCTGAAAGGCTTGTGTTCGATCCGGCGCCCTGACTCCGGTTTGCGGATGCCAAATTCAAATTCCATTGGATTCAAACTCCATTGAACTCACTCCGGCTGTTCATTCACCGGCTCTGAATTATGTTAGCAGGGATACGACCCTGAACGCCGAAATCAGGTTGGCGACCAGGACTGGCCTGCTGGTAACACGGCTATTTGAGCATACCGGAGCCGTACAAGATGTGATTTGATTCACAGCGATTAACCTGTCTGGCTGTCACCGTGGTCTCAGAAAGTTCGGTTTCTGAACCCGGATCAATGAAAACATCCGGCATTTCGACTACCTTTGAAGGTAAGGTAAAGTGATTTTGTATTGGCTGGTTACTTGGTACACACTAGACCAGTTCGTACAAACAGAGATCTGAACGCAATTTCGATAACCCAAGACTGAGAATCGTGCTCCATGAAAACCCATAACTCTCCAACGTCCTGCTTTTCGCGACATTTCATCCTCACAGCTTTATTTTTGTCGCTGGCTTTGGCTGCGACACCTGTGACGTTGTTTGGAGGCTCGATTCTTCCATCTCAGATCGATATTACGGAAGGCGACTTCGTTTCGTTTGATATCAGCATCAGTTCCGAAGACTGGGTTATACCTAATGCTGAGCTGAGCGAACAATGCGATTTTGTTGGTGTTCCCAACGCAACCTGGGTCATTCTTTTTACCCTTCAGGCCCTGAGTTCAGGGGATGCGACCTGGGGAGAAGGCGACTCATTTGACCTTGAATTGTTTTTCAACAACGGCGAAACCTCTATTGGTTCGGGGACAACATTCATCACCTGTTCCAACAGTTCAAGCCCGCCTCTTGATGCCCTGACCGGTGTTTTCGGAATATTCGCACATCAGGACGGGATGACCGAAGGTACCGAAATGGGTGCGTTCGAGTTTTTCAATGAAGAAGTCCCGGCACTGAGTGATTCTGCCGATGTCCTGGTATCCGACGCAGATATGGATGTTGTGAGCATTGATGAATTTTTTGCTTCTCCCGACTCCATTCTTGAAGGCGAATCAACCACCATTTCGTGGGCCGTGAGCAATGCAGATTCCTGTTTCACCAGTGAAGGAACTGGTGGTTGGTTGGGATCGTTCATCGGCTTACCCAGTGGCAGTACCGACATCACCATTAATGCGGCGGGTCTGTACGACTTTACCCTGGTGTGTTCCGGCGGGGGCGAGGAAGACATTGCCACGATATCAGTGTTTGTGGATGGTGCGGGGCCTGACCTTGCGGTGACGAATGTCCTGCCGAGCAAACGGGAGCTGACGCCGTTCGAGACATTTACAATTGATGCTGATATTACCAATACAGGTGATCAGTCGGCCGGGTCCAGTACAGCCAGGTTCGTGTTTTCTGACAACCAATTCATTTCTGATCAAGACGAATTGATTGGCACATTGGGTGTGCCCTCTTTGTCGCCCGGACAATTCTGGCGCGAGGACATCTCGGCAAATGCACCGTCGGACCAGGGCACCTATTTCGTTGGCGTGTGCGTCGATCCGGTGGCCGAGGAATTTAATACGGCCAACAACTGTCGTGATGGTGGAACGATTACCGTAGAAGGCACAGCGCCGTGCCCCACTGGCGCGCTTGCCTGCGGCCAGTCAGTTTCAGATTCCCTCGGGGCTGGTTCCTGCCTGCAGGGCCCACGTGGTCCGGAGCATTTTTCTGAGCCGTATATCCTGACAGGAAATATCGGCGACACCGTCTGGATCGACGCCGAATGGTCCTTTGATGGTTATCTTGTGCTGCAAGGCCCCAGTGGATTCACCGTTGCCCAGAATGATAATGACACCAACTCGAGCAATTCCCGTCTCGAGTACACCTTTGCCAAAAACGGCACGCATACGCTTTGGGCCACGACCTTCGCACCAAATGACGGTGGCGGTGATTTCGATCTGAGCGTTGATTGCCAGGGTCCTCCGGGGCCTGACCTGACCCTGAACAGGCCATCTGTTAATGGCTCCGGTCTTCTGCCGGGCTCCTCGATTGAGTTGCGTACGCGTGTTAATAACATTGGTGATGTAGCTTCTGATTCGAGCACATTGCGCTGGGTGTTGTCTTCTGATGACATCATCAGCCCCCGTGATCCACAGTTTGCCCAGCAGGTAACGCCTGCCCTGGGTTCAGGAAACAGCCGGTCCGCAACCCGCAACACCGTGGCGCCAACCACTCCAGGCACCTACTATATCGGCGCTTGCGTGGATGCTGTCAGTGATGAATCTTCGACTTCCAACAATTGTTCAACCGCTGTTGAAATCCAGGTGGCCAATGATCCGTCATGCTCCTTCAGCACTTTGAGTTGTGGTTCTTCGGCGAGCGGTCGCCTGACCACCAGTGACTGCACCGATGGCCCACGCGGCGCCGGCTTTTTCAGTGAGGAATTCCGGATCAATGCAGTGGCCGGCACCTCCCTGGCCATCGATGCACAATGGTCCAGTTTCGATGGCTACCTGTACCTTACCGGCCCCAATGGGGAAATCGTGCTCGAAAACGATAATATTCCCGATCCTTCGGACAAATTCAGTTCGTACATCGAGGTGATTATTCCCGAAAGCGGCGAATACACCGTCTGGCCGACGACCCTTGCTCGTGGCCGGACCGGAGATTTCGATCTGGATATCAGTTGTGGTTCAGCGACAGCGCCTGACATCGTTACCGTTGCGCGCCTGCTCGGTGACCCTGTCGTCAGTGTCGGGGACGAAATTACAATCGAGTACGAAATTTTCAATGTTGGTGACGTTCCATCCAGCCCGACCCAGCTGGCGATGTGCCAGTCACCCAATCCCGTGATCTCGTTGCGCGATACCGGCGTTCAGATCGAAGACGTCGAGCTGATCCCGCCGGGGTCTTCCATCACTCGCCAGATGACCGTCACGGCTCCGGATGAGCCGGGGAATTTCTATTTTGGTCCTTGCGTATTTGCAGTCGAAGGCGAATCTCTGGTGGACAATAACTGTGCGGAACCAGAGTCACAGTCACAAGTTCAGGTCCAGGGACAACCGCAACCCCTGATGGCCGTGGGTGGCGGTGCGTTGGCGATGGTTTCTAATGGCGCTTCATGCAGCAGCACCACCCTGTCATGTGGACAGCAAACGCAAGGTGCACTCGATTCCGGCGACTGTGACACGGGTCCGCGCGGAGCCGGTTTCCTGACGGACAGGTTCAACCTGAGTCTGTCGGCAGGTGACGTTGTGAGCGTTGATGCTGCCTGGAGCGATCTTGATGGGTACCTGTATCTGACACGTCCCAACGGTACCGTGGTGGCCGAAAGTGACAATTTTGAAGGGCCGGATGGTTCCAGGCTGGAGTTTGAAGTCCAGAGCTCGGGCAATTACCGCATCTGGCCTACCACCTTTGCTAAAGGCTCAGAGGGTGGTTATCAACTCTCCGTTGACTGCAATGATCCGATTGCCCCTGACTTTGTGATGGATACGCCTGACCTGAGCACGAATTCGCCCAGACCCGGACAGAACCTGACTGTATCCACGGTCACACGGAATGTTGGCGGTGGCCCATCAGACGACACGAAGGTCCGATACATCCTGTCGCAAACGCCACAGCTCACAGATGATGCCATTGAACTTGGAAACAGCGATGTTGACGGCCTTCCGGCAGGTGGCAACGCTTCCGCCAGCAAGTCTGTGCGCATGCCAAGCACGGCTGGCAACTATTACATTGGGGTTTGCACGGATTTTGATGAACAGGAACTCGAAATTGACAACAACTGTGCGATGAGCGATCAATTCACCGTCGAGGCCATCATGGATCCGATTGAAATCAATGTTGGACTCAATGATGCATGGTTTAACCCCGCTACTACTGGCCAGGGTTTCTTTATCAATGTCTTTCCGAATTCAAATCAGCTGTTTCTCGCCTGGTTTACCTACGACACGGTCAGGCCGCCTGGAAACGTGAACGCTGATTTGGGCGACCCCGGTCACAGGTGGCGAACCGCTTTTGGCACCTTCGACCAGGGTATTGCAGAACTCGATATCGAACTGACCCGAGGCGGTGTATTTGACAACGTACCCCCGATACCATCCCAGTCAATGGACGGCACGATCGAGATTGCGTTCAGTGATTGCAACAATGGTTCTTTGTCCTACACGATCCCCTCCATAGGCCGGTCAGGTGTGATTCCGATTCAACGTATTGCCCTGGATAACTCGCAGGAGTGCGAGGATCTGATCAACGCCGTCCCCGCACGAGCTGATTCGAGCCTGACTAAAGCAGGCAACAATTCGCAAGTCCTGGCGGGCGGGCTGCCTCCTGAGCAGGTCCTGAACGAAAATCTCCCCACCTCCCTGGGCATCAATCCGGCATTGAATGATGCCTGGTTTAACCCGGATACCAGTGGGCAGGGTTTCTTTGTCAACGTATTTCCGGATTCATCACAGTTGTTCCTGGCCTGGTTTACATACGACACCAGCCGGCCTCCCAACGGAACGCCAGCCAATCTTGCGGAGCCGGGTCATCGCTGGATGACGGCGTTCGGAGATTTTTCAGGTGATGTTGCAGAGCTGGATATCGAAATCACTTCCGGCGGTGTGTTTGATTCGGGATCGCCGATGCCGACTCAGGTAACCGATGGCAGCATGACCCTGACATTTGAGAATTGTAACGATGGCATGGTTGAATACAATATTCCTTCAATCGGCCGCGCTGGCAGTATCCCGATTCAGCGTATCGGCCTGGATTCGGTACCCATCTGCGAGGTGGCTAAATCCGGTGGTCAATCGGACACGGAAGCCTTTTTGCCACCAAACAGCACTGAGCTTGCAAACCTGTGCGACCAGGCAGGCGGTACCAATTGGGAATTTGACTGGCCCGATGTTGAAGGTGCCAATTTGTATGCTGTGCAGGTCTTTAGTCCTGACAACCCGCTGGGACCAAACAATGAACGCCCGGACCGTGGCTTCGAGGAACTGACCCAGGAAAGTTTCCTGAGAAAGCCCATTGTTGACCAAATAGAAAACAGCCGACGGCTTGGGTGGCAATGGCGCTTTAAGCCTCTGCTTGGAGTGCACAAGCTCGCCCGCGAATGGTCAGAAGTATTCACATTTGACGTTCGGCCGGAAGCAGACCCGTGTCTTGACTGACCGGTATCTGTCACCTGGGTCTGATGATTGGAATGGTGCGGTGACCATGTGATGCACTAAATTGAGAGATTGGATTCTCTCACGGAGGAAGTATGAGAAACGGAATTTTCCTGGTAGCGTTGATGCTGGTTTCTTCTCACCTGGTTGCGTCTGGAACGGCGCAATCCGCAGATCCCTCTGCAGGCCCGGCGACTATTTTTGAGGCCGGCATTGATGGCAGTGTGATTTTCAATTCCGCGGGCGAGACCGGGAATGTTCCCGCTGCACAAACCTTCCGCTTCTTTCAGGCAGATCTGAGTGGTCAGGCTCTCGAGGAAGCAATGGTTCCGGATGAGGATTCCCAGCCTGAAGGAGGTTCTCCTTCACTCGCGGAAATCGCTTTCCTTTCAGGACATTACTTTGATCCGGGCAATCAGGGTGACGGATTCGATTTCTTCGTTGTGGATCGGGGCAATAATCCACCTGGAATCGTGGTCTGGTTCTACGGCTATGACCTTGGCGGCAATCGCCTCTGGTTGATTTCAGACCTTATCATTCCTTCAGACGCCAGCGGTTTTACCAATCAACCAATGTTTCGTTCAACCGGCAGTGGTTTCAGCGGCGCCGGAAATTATCAACCGCTTGAATGGGGCAGGCTCGACTTTGCGTCAACCGGCTGCGGAACAGCTGTCTTTACTTTGACACCAAATGGGCAGGCGCCACGAGTCACCAACGCGGTGCAGCTGATTGATATTCCCGGACCAGGGTGTGTTCGTGAATCTCCAAGGGCTTTTGAGACCATCGCCGGCCTTTCCGGTAACTGGTTTCGGCCCGGCGAGCCTGGTGACGGCTTCAACGTTCATGTCGCAAATTCCGGACTTGTGATCTTCTTCTACGGCTATAACGGACTGGGAAATCCACTGTGGCTGTTGAGCGAGGTGCCTTACTTTGGACCGATTCTTCCTGGTCTGGAATTAACTTTCAATCTGAAGACCGGTTCCGGCGGCAGTTTCTACAACGCTTCCAGTGCTTCTACCAATGTCTGGGGAACAATGACTCTGTTGTTCAAGGATTGCACAACAGCAGAAGCCAGACTCAATGGAACTGACGGAACCAAACAGGTTTCTGTCGTACAACTCGCCCAGGCGGCCGAATCGCTCTGTGCATCGCCCGGAACCGTCGAACTCAGCCAGCCCATGGTGACTTTTGATTCGCTTGGAGAAATCCGTGTGGTCGAGGCAGAGGTTTTCAATGCCCAGGGTGGGTTATCCACATCAAGCGCATTGAGTATTGAAATTCAGGACGAGAACATTGCGAGCATCAATTCATCCAATAATGGTCTGGTTGAGCTCGAATCCGAAACAAACAGCATATCTGCAACCAGGGCAACCTTTTTCGACCCCATAACCAATAGTGTCGAGGAAGCCGAAATCCAGGTTGTCGATTTTCAACCGAATGCGTTCGTGATCCCGGTTGACGACGTCATTTCCGGAAATACACCACTGGCAGGGCAAATAGGAGAGGTCGTTCTGGAAAGAAGTCCGGTCGCTGATGCCCTCCAGCCGCAACACTATATCTGGGTTGAGGATGGCTTGTACGGCAGGGTGGATTCTCTTCAGCTGGAAAGTGACCGGGTCCGAATTCAGTTATTGGGTGTCAAACTGATTGAAGTCCTGGCAAACCTGGCACTTGAAGGCGGTGGAACAACATCATCTGCGCAAATGGCAGGAAATATGCGCATCAATCAGGTTGAAAAGTCCACTTCGACACTGCAACAGACCGGCACTTCAGAATTCAGCAACCTGATCCAGGGCGCAACCGCCAGTTGTTTCATCAATGGCGATCCCATATCAATCGGAGATTACTCGTGGAACGTGTCAGTTGATCAGCCGGGCCAGGCCCTTTCGCGCGTTTACAGGATCGTCAATGGCGTCCCATCGAGCGATTCACGAGTCGAAGGCCGCCTGCGTCTGACCGGTGAATTCGACATTGATCTGCCAACTTCACCTCCGCTCCGGTCTACCATTGATTGCGAGGTTGCTAATCTCACTCTACAAACCCCGGCAACACCACTTTGGGGTCAGTATTCCGGCGGATTGATCTTTCCTGTGGATATCTCTGTGCAATTTACCATCGTAAGTGAACCGCCTGACCAACTGGCCAGGTTTGAATGGGGCATAGAGCCGACCTTTACGTATTGGTTTGCGACACAGGAGCTTGAAATGGGTCTTGACACGGGGCTCACCGGATCGAGGGTGGCAAACTTTTCCCCGACCGCATTTGCCAGTGTGCCACCGGAGAGTCTCATCAATGTGACCCCGTCACTAAATAGCAGGATCGGTCTTTACGGTGATGGACCGCGAACGGACTTTGAGCAGATGAACCTGATACAGGCAGACTTTGGCTTTCCGCTTGATGTTTCATTCGACGGCCCGGCCGACATGGCCGACCGTGATTTCCGCGGTCCCGAGCACCTCTTGTCCTTGGAGATATTTGCGCAGCAGGATGTGGACAATGCTTCACCACTGCTCGACCCATTAGGATTTGATGTGCCCAGCTTGCCAGTCGATGTCCTGATTCCTCCCTCGGAAATTCCCCTTCGCGGTTCACCGGTGCTCGAAATCGTTGATCTGGGTTGCGGGAACCTCTGTGGTGTGGGTGATCCACGGCAGTTTGCCATTACCCTGAGTCGACCCGGCCTGGTCAATTTCGCAATGACGGGCGAACTGGACGTTTATCGGCTCCAGGAGCTCAGCGAATTCGGCTTTACAGCCTCGTTGCTGGGATCAACAGTTTTCACCGGACAAACCCCGGACACGCTGATCTTCCAGGTGACACCCGACTCAGGTGGGTTCTGGGAAATTGCACCACGATTCACCTCCTGGGATCACGGCGGCGTGTATGGAGGCCCCTCAGTCACATTTGATGTCAATGACGATTCCTGTGCACTTAACGTGACCGTCAACGGTAATGGCATCGTGGATAGCGATCCGAGTGGAATCAGTTGTCCCGACGACTGCAGTGAGGTTTATCCCTTTGGTACGCAGGTGTTCATGGATGCTTCAGCTGGATCCGGCTCGGCTTTCGAATCCTGGGACGGGTGCGATGCGACCGATGGGCCATTTTGCCTTGTGGTGATGGAGTGCGGTCGCTCGGTTGAGGCCAATTTCATGTCACTGCCAGCAGAGTAGATTCGCGGGAAACAGGCAGTCTCTTTTTTGGGCGGGTGCTTCGTTGACTGACACGAATCGAAAGGTAACCAAACCTGGCCTGTATCAGGCTGTATAGACGGTTGGTTGAATATTACTGCCTTCGAAGAACCCCCTGGTACGCGACAGTCCATCCCAGGTTCCAGTGCCGGGTTGATGAGTGTCCCGGCTT
>Ga0209939_1000152_pt1 | contig 11519 bp, 9 predicted proteins | sample SalPon2A_A_D1_MG_FD_185714 | JGI IMG/M metagenome (GOLD analysis project Ga0209939, IMG submission 185714) | Soil microbial communities from South San Francisco under conditions of wetland restoration - Salt Pond MetaG R2A_A_D1_MG (SPAdes)... | ecosystem: Environmental > Terrestrial > Soil >...
ATAGTCATGATTGGTGGTCAGCACGATCCATGGATAGGATTTATCGTCTCGCAGGAGAATGTTGTAGCGTGGCTTGAGCGATTTTATCCACTCATTCTCAAGCAGCAGGGCCTCCCCCTCGGTCCTGGTAATACTGATTTCGATTGAACTGACCTGGGCAACCATGCGCATGATCCGGTCAACCTTCGGCCGGGCGTCAAAATAGCTGCTGACCCGTTTACGCAAGTTCTTCGCTTTTCCCACATAAAGTGTCTTGCTTGACTCATCACGCATGACATAGACGCCAGGACGAGTGGGCAGATCTGCCGCGCAGGCTTTTCCGTCAAAGCCCGGTTCGTCGGTGCTTTTGCTTTCCGGAGTCGGGTCTTCGTTCTTGTTGCTCATTGAAAAGCGCGGCGCACTCGCTCAAGGTCCTCAGGAGTGTCGACTCCTGCAGGCACAGGCACCAGTGCATGTGCCATCACAATGAAGCCACCGGATTCCAGGATACGTAGTTGTTCCAGTCGTTCAGACTTTTCCAGGGGGGAAGGTGGCAGGCTGGTAAAGTGCCGCAGGGCTCCGGCACGGTAAGCGTAGAGCCCTATGTGTCGTTTCCAAGACTGACCTGCCTTCACAGCAGATTCTATGGAGTCATGTCCTCGCACTGCCGGTATGACGGCGCGGCTGAAATACAGCGCCCTGCCCTGTTCATCTACGACAACTTTCACGGCATTTGAATCAGATATTTCCTTTTCGCACGAAATTGACTGGTAAAGACTGGCCGCATCAGCATCCGGATGAGCCATCAGCATGTTTGCCACCTGGTCGAGGCATGTCGCAGGCATCTCAGGTTCATCGCCCTGCAAATTCACAACCACGGTGTCATCAGGCCATGACAATTGCTCCATGCATTCTGCAATTCTGTCGCTTCCGCTATTGTGGTTTGAATCTGTCATCAACGCCCTGGCACCAAATGCTTTTGCGGCTTTCTGAATCTGCTGATCGTCTGTTGCAATGATGATTTCTGTAGCCGAAGACTTCCCCGCGCAGGACCAGACTCGCTGAAGCAGTGTCTGGCCACAAATATCCTGCAGAGGCTTTCCCGGCAGTCTTTCAGAGGCAGCCCTGGCAGGAATAACAATTCGGTAATCAGCTTTCGTGGACAATTCCTCTGGCCTCCCTTATCAGTCTTTCTTCCCATTCAGACGGCAAATGAGCCTCGATGCTTACATACCAGGCATTCTTCAATTTGAGCTTCATGCACTTCACCGCATCTTTCTCGGTCATGATAACGGGAAGGTCATCGGGAAGTTTTTCAAAATCTTCCTGCCCGAACTCGTGATGATCAGGAAAAACATGCTCGGTGACTTCAATTCGCGCCTGCCGCAACAGGCTAAAGAATCTGTCCGGATTCGAAATTCCTGCCACAGCCGAGACACGGCATCCGGAAAACTGCGACAACCGCCAGCTAAGGTTTTCACCGATTGAATAAACTTTGGTTGCGTGGATATCCATGCGAATTGATTGAATGCCGTCCGGCAAGCCTGGCTGCTTTGCGTCTGCCGGTTCGCTGCCGTTGATGACAACATGATCAACTGTTTCTAACCTGGAAAGATCCTCTCGCAATGGTCCTGCTGGAAGCATCAGCCCATTGCCGAACCCCCGTTGTCCGTCCACCACGCATATTTCAATGGCTCGCGGTAATCGTCTGTGCTGCAGCCCGTCATCCGACAACACCAGGTCAAAGCCTTTTGCGAAGAGAAGCCGGGCGCTTTTGATTCGACTGGATCCCACCACGACGGGAACACCACAACGGCGGGCAATCAGCAGTGGCTCGTCTCCAACCAGTTCCGGATCAGAATCCGGACCGACCACACGCTGATGACTGTCTTTGCGACCGTACCCCCGGCTGATGACTGCCGGTGAAAACCCCGCCGCTTTAAACAATTCGCACAGGTGAATCAGCAACGGTGTTTTGCCACTTCCGCCCACCGTGAGATTGCCGACCACGATGATGCATTTGGCCTCAAGATCGCTCGCCCTGTTTTTCAGGTGTCGCTTCTGATCGAATGAATAGACCAGCCGATACAGCGGCACCAGCATGCGCAGGAACCATGGTGGCGGCTCCTGGCGATACCAGATCTGATTCAAACGGGATTCAAGCGCTGCGCGCAACGTCGGGCCTCCGTCGCTTAGTCTGTCTGGATGATGTCAGGTGCCAACTGGCTTTGATACAAAACAGTATAAGCACCTCCCTTTTCAATCAGTTCATCGTGTGTGCCCACTTCGACAACCCGGCCCCGATCAAGGACGACCACCTGGTCAGCACCTTCAATGGTGGAAAGCCTGTGTGCAATCACCAGCGTTGTGCGGTTTTTCATCACTTCAGACAACGCTGCCTGGATGACCCGCTCGGATTCGTTATCAAGCGCCGAGGTGGCCTCATCCAGGATCAGGATTGGCGCATCCTTCAGAAGGGCCCTGGCAATGGCCAGCCGTTGCCTCTGACCACCGGAAAGCAGTGTTCCGTTTTCACCAACCCTTGTATCCAGTCCGGATGGCAATCGATCGATGAATTCCATCGCATGGGCCGTTTGTGCTGCGCGTATCACCTCTTCGTCAGGGACATTGGCCAACGCGCCATAGGCAATGTTTCCGCGGACCGTGTCGTTGAACAGCACGACATCCTGGCTGACCAGGGCAATCTGGCTGCGGAGGTTGTCCAGTGCGTAATCAGATAGCTCCCGCCCATCCAGCAGAATGTGACCTTTCTGGTAGGGGTAGAACCGGGGAATCAGTCCGGCAAGGGTCGTCTTGCCACTTCCCGATGGTCCAACCAGGGCGGTTACGCTACCGGCAGGCACCTCCAGTGTGACATCGTTTAGCACCGCCTCATCGCTATCCTTGTAGCGGAAGCTGACCTGGTCAAAAGTGATATTGCCCTGAACCCGATCAACCCTGAGGTCGCCGCTATCCTGCTCTCCCGGCGTATCCAGCACCTGGAAAATACTGTCCGCAGCAGCAATGCCTTTTTGTAGCTGGGACTGCACGGCGGTGAGACGTTTGAGCGGCGGGATTGTTCCGACCATGGCCCAGAATATTGAAGTAAACGTACCTGCTGAAATCTCGTTCAGAATGCTTGGGCGGGTAGCAATAAACAACAGCAAAACAATGGCCAGACCCGCAGTGATTTGAAGCATGGACGAACTGGCAAGATGCGTGGCCAGCATGCGCATGTGCAATCGCCGCGTCTTGTCGTTAACCGATGCGAATCGTTGTCGCTCTGCTTCCTGTCCCTGGAAAACCTTCACCACCTTGTGCCCGACAACGGCTTCCTCGGTGACGTGCGAGACATCCCCCATCGAATCCTGGATTCGGTGCGAGATTTTGCGAAAGCGCTTACTGATGACCGATACAAGCAGCGCAATCATCGGTACCAGCAGCAACATCACCAGCGTCAGCATCACGTTGTTGCTCAGCATGACGGCAAGTAACAGGATCACCAGCATGACATCACGGAATGCAGCAACAATCGCCGTGGAAGCTGCCTGAGCAACCTGCTCCGAGTTATATGCCAGTTTCGATATCAGTTGTCCTGCACTGAACTGGTCATAAAAGGAAGCCGGAAGACTGACGTAGCGATCGAAAAGGTCCTGCCGCATGTCTGCGACCACTTTTCTTCCCGTCCAGTCCATTCCATAAACACCGGCAAAGTTACCAATCACGCGAATAATCGCGATCAGGAATATTCCGCCTGCAAGTATCAATCCGAATTCAGCGTCCTTGCCAACGAATACCCGATCAATCAGCGGCTCCATGAACTTCACAAACGCGGCCTGCATGGCAGCATCCAGGCTGACACCCACAATCCCGACCGTAAACATCGGCCAATATCGACGGGTATAGCCCCAGAGGCGTTTGAAAACTTCTTTGCCAGTGCTGATGGGTTCGTCAGTCATGGGATTTGGCAGCCGGTGCCCTAAACAGAATCATTCGAACAGGATCATTTGCACAGGTTCATTCGCACAGCGTCACTCGCTGCTGTCCTGCCCTGACGCTCGATTGGCAGCAATGGAAAGATTTGTGAAACCAAGTTCCGCGGCAGCATCCATTACTGCGACCACGAAATGATGAGGTGTGTTCCGGTCAGCACGCAGGATAATCGGTAGTTCACGTTCATCACCCACCGCTTCTGTGAATGCGGCACGAATGGTACGTTCCTCACTATTAACCAGAGCCTGGTCATTCAGATACATTCGTCCTTCCCGGTCGATCACAAACTCGAGCTTGTCAGGTCTGTCTGGTGTTGCTTCAACTGAGCTGGCTTCCGGTAAATCCACCTGCAAAGCAGCCTGTTGTTCAAAAGTTGTGCTGACCATGAAAAAGATAAGCAACAGAAATACAACGTCGATCAACGAAGTCAGGTTGATCTCCGGTTCTTCCTTGACACGAGACTGGAGTCTCAAGTTCGAACTCCACCGCGGGATTTGGCGCCGACCTGGCCGGTATTGCCGCGATCGATGGCTTCAATCAGATTGATCGCCTGGGCCTCCATCGAATAAACATACTCTTCAACCAGACCCTTGAAATATCGATAGAAGAAGAAGCTGGGTATCGCCACGGTCAGACCGGCCGCAGTGGTAATCAGAGCTTCAGATATTCCGCCCGCCAGTTGGTTGGCATCACCCACGCCGTGCGTGATGATGGCGGTAAACACCTTAATCATCCCGATCACGGTGCCCAGCAACCCCAGCAGTGGCGATATTCCGGCGATGGTTCCAAGCGTATTGAGGAAGCGTTCAAGTTCATGGGCTACATGACGACCAGTATCCTCCACGGCTTCCTTGATGTGATCTCGGGGACGGTGACGATTGATCAGTGCAGCTGCCAGGACTCGGCCAAGCGCCGATCCCTCGCGCAACTGGTCAAGATGCCGGCGATCAAGTTCATGCCGTGACGCCCACTTCTCAACCTGCTCGCCAACTCCTTTGGGAACAACCTTGGGCCGACGCAGCGCAACGAACCGCTCAACTATTATGGTGACGGAAAGGATGGAACAGATAATGATCGGCACCATCAACCAGCCACCCGCCAGGATGATTTCCAACACAGGCGTTTACTCCTTTAGTTTCGGGCGTTGCAAATGATACATGGCCCAATCCGGCCTGACCATGCACTCGGCACTATTGGCGTTGATTCGCCAGGGTCTGAATCCGTGGTTTCTGGCCACGCTGACCCGGGGGATATCGTGGTTTGGGAACTCGATTCGGACTGCACCGCATTCAGATGTCGAGAAAACCCCGGCTTCAAGGTCCCGGTATTTTTGAAGGACCTCTTCGCGTGGAAAATTAAATCGGTTGCCTTTCGCCGCCGAGACTGTCGCAAGGCCGGGCCGAACAGATTCAAGAAAGGACTGGCTGGATGATGTGGTGCTGCCATGATGAGGCACGGTGATGAAGCTGTATTGATTCAGCGAGCTGGTCAGACGGCTTTCAACGGCCTCGCTGATGTCTCCTGTGAGAAGCGATTTGTGACGACCATTTTCTATGCTGATGACGCAGGAGCTGTCATTTCCCCGGTAAGGGAGCCATTTAGAAGGATGCAGGACACGAAAAGAAACATCGTCCCAGGTCCAGGAATGATCCTGGTTGCATCCGTTGATGGTCAGTCCCTGCTCTTCCCGGTTGAAAAGTAATTCCGTTTCTGAATATCGCTTCCTTAAGTCAGCAAGACCACCGGCATGGTCCAGGTCTGCGTGACTGACAATCATCATGCCGGGCAAACCGTGTCCTTTCGATGCAATTGCCGGAGCGATCACCGACCCGGCAAGGCTCCAGTCACGACCATCGCCCGGGCCTGTGTCATACAAAAGCATGTGATTCCGGGTCCGTACAATCACTGCAAGGCCCTGCCCCACATCCAGGGTTTCAATGGAGTACTCCCCGCGCTCCAGACCTGGCGCCCGTGGAAGAAACAACGTGCACAGGACACACAGCCCCAGCCAGCGTATCGAAATTCCTGCAGGAAGAAGCAGGATGAGTGAGCCGGCCAGCACCACCAGCAGCTGCAACGGGCTTATATGTGATGTCAGGCTGACCCAGTCACTTCCGGCATTTGAAATGAATTTCAAAACCACCAGTAACCCCGCACAGCTCCATTCAGCGGCGGTCAGCAAGGCATCGAACAGCCACTGTGACGGCAAGGCAATCACCGAAGAGAGGACCAGCGGGACCGAAATGAAACTCACCCATGGAATGGCAAAAAGGTTGGAAGGTAGTGCCAGGACACTTCCGGACTGAAACCAGAATGCACTCAATGGCAGGGTCACGGCCATCACTGCGACCTGGGCTCGCGGAAGCGCAAGCCACTTTGACTCAGTTGTCTTACGAGGGGAAAAATACAGGGTCAGGCCAAACACGGCTGCAAAAGATAACCAGAACCCTGCTGTCAGGAACGCCAGCGGCTCTATAACAAGCACAAGGATCAGTGCCGCCAGCCAGACCTGGATCGGTGCAACCATCCGGGATGTCCTGATGAACCAGGTTGCCAGCCCCAGCATGATCAACGCTCGCAGCGTGGAAACTGGAAAGCCAGCCAAAAAGCCGTAACAAATGGCAACAACGACAGCACCAATGCAACATCCAGTAAAACTCCGGCCGGATGTGCCAAAGCTGAAACCCACGGGAAGAAGCACAAGGCGTGTCAGCCAGAATCCAAAGACGGCTGCCAGTCCGATGTGCATTCCCGATATTGCAAGCAAGTGTCCGGTTCCGGTATCACGCAACAGTGACCATGTGTCGCTACTCAATTCACTTCTGTCTGCAAGCAGCAGAGAAAGCACGAGTGCGCGGGCTTCTCCCGGTGGAAGTGCGCGCCGGATTTCTTCTCGCAAACGTGCACGCCAGGCACCAGCACTGAAATGACCAGATCCTGCATTCATCAGTGTTCCGTCGAGCACCGTTGCAAGCGCCCCGACACCTGATGCAAAGAGTGTTCTTTCGCGGTCAAATCCCTGGAAATTTACCAGCCCACGGGGTGACAAAAGTCGTAACCTTAGTTGCCAGAATTCACCCGGAATCGGGATTTCCGCAGGACGGTACCAGCGCACCAGAATCAAAGATGGCAGGCCTGCCAGTTCTGCCTGGCGATCAGTTGGTTGAAAACGGAACCGCGTGTATTCCTCGTTACCCTGCGGAAGTGACACGACCTTTCCCAGCACCTGGATTTCGGTGCCATCAAGCGATGAGTCGAGCCGGTCGTCGAGCTGAAGCTCCAGGTGCCATGTCGACAGGATCGCGACGAAAGCAAATGCAAAAATGACAAAACAGCGCCTTATAGCTGCTCCAGTCGGCCATGCTGAAGCTCGTACTGCTTGTCCATGCGGTTGGCCAGGCGACGATCATGCGTGACCAGCAATATGCTGGTTCCCAACTCCTGGTTAAGTTCAAGCATTTCGCCATAAACCCGGTCTGATGTGCTCTCGTCAAGATTTCCGGTCGGTTCATCACAAAGCACGACGCGTGGATGACCCACCAGCGCCCTGACAACGGCAGCTCTTTGTCGCTCACCGCCTGACAACTCTCCAGGCTTGTGATCCAGTCGCTCACCCAGCCCGACACGCTCAAGCATCTCAATTGACTGCCTTTTTGATTCGCTGGCGCTGATTCCCCTGATCAGCAGGGGCATGGCCACATTTTCCAAGGCAGTAAATTCAGGCAGCAGATGATGGAACTGGTAGATGAAACCCAGGGCCCGATTTCTCAATTCTCCCCGCTTGGTGGATGAGACTCCCCACAATGAATCTCCTTCAATCAATACCTCTCCGGCATCAGGCTCGTCAAGACCACCCAGGATGTGCAGCAGGGTGCTTTTGCCTGCGCCTGAGACCCCCACAATCGCCACTGATTGCCCCCGGTGCAGGCTCAGGTCAACATTCTTAAGCACCAAGAGTTCACGGCTCCCCTGGTGAAACGATTTTTGCACGCCACGCGCTTCCAGCACTGCAATGTTATTCATAGCGAAGTGCCTCGACGGGATGAGTTCTCGATGCCCTCCAGGAGGGATAGAGTGTCGCAAACAAGGACATTCCCAATGACAGCAACGCAAATTTTATGACGTCACTGGAGCGAAGCTCCGATGGAAGTTCGGTGATGTAATAGATGTCTGATGGAAACAGGGCGAAACCAAAAATACGTTCAAGGAAAGGAACCACGGTACCAATGTTCTGGGCGAGAAGGATTCCTCCAATCACGCCTAATGCTGTTCCGATTACACCGATCAAACTGCCCTGGATTATGAATATGCGCATGACAGTCGAAGACTTTGCGCCCATGGTTTTCAGAATGGCGATATCAGACTGCTTGTCTGTCACAACCATCACCAGGGTGGAAATAATATTGAAAGCAGCCACGGCGATGATCAGGGAAAGAATCACCCACATCACCGTTTTTTCAGTTCTCACCGCCTGGAACAGATTTCCTCGTTCCTGGGTCCAGTCGCGCACCCTGTAGCTCCCCGAGAGCTCACTCGAAATTTCACGGGCCACCTGCCAGGCCCGATCCATATCATTGAGCTTAAGCCTGACTCCACCGATCGAACCCGGGGTCATGCGCAGTAACCTTGCAGCGTCCTGAATATGAATCATCGCCAGGGTGCTGTCGTTTTCAAATTCTCCGAATTCAAAAGCACCAACAACGGTAAACCGTCGCATCAGCGGTGAGGCGCCTATCGGGCTTGCCTTCAATCGGGGCGCAATCACGGTGATCTCGTCGCCAGGGCCCACCCGCAGCTTGTTGGCAAGACCGATGCCCAGCACGATGCCAAATTCTCCGGGCTCCAGGTCGGCAAGGGTTCCTGACATCATGTTTTCTTCAACGTCGGAAACGCGAATCTCGTAGTCCGGATCGATTCCTCTGACCAGGGCGCCCGAGGACTCCCTGCCCTGCAACCAGACGCCTTCAGAAGTGTACGGTGCAGCACCTATGACCTCAGGATGCGATTCCACTCGTTCAACCAGCTGAGGCCATTCGTCAAAGCCACCCTCGTAAGGCTCAATGGTTGCGTGTGAAATAGCACCCAGAATTCTCGTCCGCAATTCCTTTTCAAATCCATTCATCACGGAAATCACGGTGATCAGCGTGGTCACCCCCAATGCAATTCCCAACATTGAAATCAGGGATATGAATGAAATGAAGTGATTGCGGCGCTTGGCCCGCAAGTACCGCAGGCCAATGAATGCTTCGAGGGGATGGTACATAGCGCGCATTAGATCACAGGCCCAACAGGCTCACCAGCGGCTTTTTCCGCTGCATCTGTAGGAATTTGAATGTGATTTACATGCATGCTCATTTCCCCTGGTATGAAGCTGGCTCTGTCAGGGCGTCAAGAAAGATTCGTAACGGCTCTGGAAGCGGGGCGCTGAATGTCATTGTGTCGCCTGATGGTGTTTGCACTCTCAATTCACCGGCATGCAGGAATAACCGGCGAAGGCCAAGCTTTCTCCATCTTCTTCTTTGTTTCGCACTGCCATACTTTTTATCGCCTGCAAGTGCTGCCCCAAGATATTCCGCATGAACCCTGATCTGGTGTGTTCTGCCGGTCTCGATTTCAGCTTTGGCATAACTGCCTTCCTCGTACTGGTGCAGCAGGCTAAACCGTGTCGTGGCCCGTCGGCCCGACTCATCCGCATGCATGTGTTTCTCCCCGCCCTTTTGACCGGCAGCAATCGGTGCTTCAACGGTGAGGCTGCGCTGTTTCAACTTCCCGCTCAAAAGGCAAAGGTAATGCTTTACGACCTTTCCCTGGCGAAACTGTTCCGACAGGCTTTTCAGTGCCTGTCCATTACGTGCCAGGATCAGGCATCCACTGGTCTCCCTGTCAATCCGATGAGCGAGCTCAATAAACTGGTCAGGTCGAATCTGTCGCACCGCATCGATCAATCCCCAGGGCAGACCGCTCCCGCCGTGGACGGCCATGCCTGAAGGCTTGTCTACCACCAGGAAATCATCATCTTCAAACAGAATGGCTGCTTTAACTTGTTCGCAAACAGCATCCGAAACCCTGGCAACGGAAGTGTCTCGTGTCACCACAGGTGGTATCCGAACGGTATCGCCAGCCTCCAGTTTTCGGTCAGGTTTTGCCCTCCCACCATTGACCCTGACCTGGCCGGTTCGTATCAGCCTGTAAAGCGCCCCTTTGGGCAGGTCTCGCAGATGGCGGGCGAGAAAGTTATCCAAACGCTGCCCATTACGGTCGTCGGAAACTTCCACCTGCATTGCCTTTTGGGTGTAAGCCTTTGGTTTCAGGTCCATTTTTTCAGTGAAGTGCAGATTGCAACTCATTGATTAGCCGGGGAAAGGCTGCTATATTAACGCGCTTCGGATCTTCCTAGAAAAATAAATCTCTTTAGGCGCACATCCGATAGTGCCTGTATCGAGCCGGGCACCCCGGCATCAAATTGCCAGATCCATTGCGGATCCTGGCAGCAGAACATCAAGCCGGCGGCCGATTCAGAGCCCAGATTTATAGAATTTCGCCGCGCGCAGAATGACTTTAAGATTCTATTGAGCACGCGGCCCAGGACCGACACAGAGTGTATGTCGGCGACAAAACAAACTGGCAATCCTGGCGCGCCTGTTAAGCGCAGGCCGGGAAACTGAACGCCTTGCACCTGGCCCAGGTCGGGATGCTGCGAAATGTTCAGGCAGGATGCCTGAGGAATTACAATGAAAAGAATGCTGATCAACGCGACTCAGCCAGAAGAGTTGCGTGTGGCCGTCGCAGAAGGCCAAAAACTGCAGGACCTCGATATCGAAGTCCCCTCCCTTGAGCAAAAAAAATCCAATGTTTACAAAGCCCGTGTCACTCGGGTTGAACCCTCGCTGGAAGCCTGCTTTGTAGATTTTGGCTCTGAGCGTCATGGATTTCTTCCCATGAAAGAAATCAGCCCCGAGTGCTACCAGCCTTCCGCAAAGCGCGGTGAAGGAAAAATTTCCATCAAGCAGGCGGTCCGGGAAGGCCAGGAAATAATCGTCCAGGTTGAAAAAGAAGAGCGCGGAAACAAAGGCGCAGCCCTGACAACCTATATTTCGCTGGCAGGGCGCTACCTGGTGCTGATGCCAACCAATCCAAAGGCAGGCGGCGTGTCACGCCGGATAAGCGGTGATGACCGGGAAGAGTTGCGCGAGCAACTGCAGAAAGTCATTGCGCCTGACAACGTCGGGATCATCGTCAGGACTGCAGGTGTGGGTCGCGAGGCTGAAGAACTTCAGTGGGATCTTGACTACCTGCTACAACTCTGGGGCGCCATTGAAAAAGCGGCCAAAGAGAAGAAAGCGCCGTTCCTGGTCTACCAGGAAAGCAACCTTTTCATTCGAGCGCTGCGCGACCACCTTCGCAATGATATTTCCGAAATTCTGATTGATAATCCAATTGTTTACCGCGATGCCCTGCAGTTTGTGGAACAGGTCATGCCGCACAATGCGCGCAAGCTAAAGTTGTATGAAGATGCGGTACCACTTTTCAATCGTTTCCAGATCGAA
>Ga0209939_1000153_pt1 | contig 11504 bp, 11 predicted proteins | sample SalPon2A_A_D1_MG_FD_185714 | JGI IMG/M metagenome (GOLD analysis project Ga0209939, IMG submission 185714) | Soil microbial communities from South San Francisco under conditions of wetland restoration - Salt Pond MetaG R2A_A_D1_MG (SPAdes)... | ecosystem: Environmental > Terrestrial > Soil >...
TCACCGGATGCGCATTGCCAGCCACCGTCGAAGGGCGCCGGGGCGGGCGTTCGGGGCTTCTCGGTGTCACCTTCAACATTGGCCAGCAACCGGAAACCCCGGCGATGCACAGTCTCGATGAAACGGGGATTCCGGGCATCGTCTCCCATGGCTCGGCGAAGCTCGCGAATACAGGAACTCAGTGAGGCGTCGGTGACAATCGTGTCTCCCCAGACGCTCTCCAGCAGTTCCTGCTTGGTCACGACCAACCCCGGCCGGCCGGCGAGTACGCCAAGCACGGCGAGTGACCTGGGCGTGATCCGAACCTCGCGATCATGCAAGGACAACCCCTGGGTGGGGTGCAGTCTATACGGTCCGATTTTCAGCGATGGTTCATGCATGTTTGCGCGCGCGTGCCAGTCTTCGGATTCAACCCGCTCCCTTCTAGTCTACTCGTTGGTATCCACGATTTCAGGGCAATAATTTTCCGGAATCGATCGATTCCGCCACCACGACCCGTGGTCAGAATCCCTGTGATACGCCCACGCGCAGCCGCCGGACGGCTGCGGTCGACATCATGTTCGCGCTTCAGGCCCTCTGGCGTAAATTCGAAAGCCCAGGTCGATACCAGGACGGGAATCAGTCCGATGGCCAGCACCACGATCACGATGCTCAACGCGAATTCAGTGAAGTCGAACACCGGCAGAATGGTCTCGCTGATCTGGATCAGCAGCCAGGCGGTGACCACGTAGGCCGTCCAAACATAGGCCGTCCAAACACAGATGACATTGCGTCGTTGGAGTTCGTCGAAGAATGACATGGGCTTTGTCTGAGCATAGCGCACAGTCGATGGCTGCATCCAAGGCGCGCCAAAGGCGTTTCAGTCCCCGAGTTCTTCGAGGCGTTTCCGAACGCGCTCCATGTCGATGTAATCGCGGGTCACCGGCCACTGGCGGTGGGACCACTCAACGAAAGCTCCCATGCCGATGGCAGCGCCGCCTGCGGTTGACAGGATGCAGATGAAGAAAACGTGCGCGAGGTCGTTGATGGCCAGGAGAATGGCAACAAAAAGCAACGTTGACCCGATCCCCAGCACGACCTTTCTCATCCCGCGTTGATCGCGGTCGGTTATCTCCGGATCAGCCATTTGCTTGATGACATCGCTAAGCACTCTTTTCTCGAATTCGGGGTCGGGACGTTTCATTCGATTTTCTCGGCATTTTTTCACAGCTTAGTCCAAACTGAACGATGGGCCGACCATCCCCGGGACGGGCTCGCCTGTTTCACGGCCATCATCCAACCGAAGGCGCGCGCGGTGCTCACCGCAGGCTCTATGCTGCCGGCTGCGCGATTCGGGTGACAGAAAAATTGGAGGTCAAAGCCCGTGATTGCTTTCGATTAGATGCATCACAGGACAATAAGGGGTTGGGATACTGGTTTTTTGTTTTTGATATTCAAAGACCTGTGCTGGTCCGACCTGCTCTTTGGCCCCGAACCAATTTGACCGGGGAACCGATTACTGTAGACTGACAAAACCGCAATAATCCTGGGCAGGTTTCACATATGAAAAACTTGCGCGCAAACTCATCGCTGATCAGCGGGTCGGTTCCTGTCCTTTTCATGTTGATTCTTCTTGGCACCCCTGCAGGTCCTCTGGTGGCAGGGTCCATTATTGGCTGGAATGCGGCTTCAGGACTGACCCCCGATCAAATCGATACGCCCTGGACGCTGACGCTCACAAATGGAGCCATTGCGCCGGTTCTCGACATGGGTGTACTCAGAATCGAAACAGACGCGAACGAGAAAAATGCGTTCTATCTGCAAACCGAACCGGTCATTGACACGGATCGCCCATTCACCATTGAATTCCGGATGCGTGTGATCTCCGGCTCGACAGTAAACTCTGCACGCGGTCCCGTGATCGTTTTCACGACCGTGCAACCGAGCCTGGGAACGTTGCTGATACTGGATGTGGATAAAGTGTTCTTCAATGTGGGCCTGAACACAGCAGGCCCGATTGCCACGGTAGATACAGACGATCAGCATCACGATTATCGGCTTGAGTATGACGGTGCCGGAATGTTTGTTTTGTTCTACGACGGCGACGAACTATTGTCTGCTGCGGCTTACTCTAGTGCGTCGGACCATGCTTCGACACTAAGGATCGGATGGGGCGAGGGTTCAGTAGCTGCCCTGGGCGTATCCGAGTGGATCTCGTTCGGGCATACTGCCGCGGCCTCAATTTTGAAGGACGGATTCGAGATCCAATCGTCCGACTAAGAGCACTCCCATGCCTTAACCGGGTGAGCGTTATAATTGGATCATCAGTAATTGGTTTGCTCGAAGTGGTCCTGCGGTCGGACGGAACGCCCTTCTCACTGATCAGGAATAGATGGTATGGGCCAGGCGCTGACCGGTGTTCCAGCCAATGCGGGTGGCAGACATTCGCATTAGAACGACTTCGGAAATCGAGTCCGGATCATTTGTCCCAATGTCATCTGTAGAGTCAGACCGAGACATCTGATTGAAATCCCGATTTTTTCTTGAAATATGAGGCCAGCTTTGCCCACGCGGAAGACGTTTCTTCGTTTGAGTTCTTCGAACAGGGACATGGAGTGGCTTTTGAGTGACCGGGAATTTGAAAAGCTTATCCGGTTGGTGAAACGCCAAATGAAGCCTTCAATAAAGCGGAAAAGACTTCCGCTCCTGGCCGAAAGCAGACCCTTTCCTGGCGAACTGCGCGGCAGGACTTTAGCTCGTGCCTGGGATATCGGGGTCAGAGCCCTTGTCTGTTGTGGGCCGATCGAGTGGTTGTAGCATTGCGGCACTTGCTGGAAAATGTTTCCAATGAGAAGAATAAAAACTCTGCAGGCTGCGGGTAGTGGCGGGTAAAGTCAGCGCACTATGGGCCGAACTCACGCGCCGCAAGGTGGTGCGTGTCGGCGTGCTCTACCTGGCAGCAGGCTACGCGGTGATCGAGGGTGCCGACCTCATCCTGCCGCGGATGGGATTTGCCGATTGGACAGTCACCGCGCTGATATGGTTGGTGATCATCGGTTTTCCGCTGGCACTGTTGATCTCCTGGGCATTCGATATCGGCCCGGAGGGCCTGGAGCGCACCGAGGCCAGAAACGATGCCATTAAGGGGGAAGCACCGTTTTCCGTTCCCGAGATCGCCTTGCCCTTCCGCGAGCTTTATATCGGCCGTGAGGCTGAGCGCTCCAGGCTGCAGTCCCTGCTGGAGCGTGCCACCGCCGGCCGGGGAGGCCTGATCCTGATCGGCGGCGAGCCGGGTGTTGGAAAATCCCGCCTAGCCGAAGAGGCCCAGGCCATGGGGCATGCTCTCGGCATGCTGCCGCTTACCGGGCATACCCCGGAGGAGCGCGGCGCACCGTTTGCTCCCACCATCGAGATTCTCGAGGAACTCACCCGTCTTCTGGAGCCGCCGGTGCTGCGTGGCCTGCTGGGCGAGACAGCGATGGAGCTGGCGCGGCTGATGCCAGAGTGGTGCGCACTCTATGACGCCCTGCCGGAGCCCCATGAACTGCCACCCGAGCAACAGCAACGGCGCCTCTTCAATGCCCTCAGTGTCCTCCTGGTGCAACTTTCCCGCCAGGTACCGCTGGTGATCCTGCTTGACGACCTGCACTGGGCCGATGAATCCAGCATGCTGTTGCTTGAGCACCTGTCGCCGCAGCTGGCCACTGCGCCGGTGCTGTTGATCGGGACCTATCGCGAGGCCAGAACTGAGCAGACTGACCCCTTTGCCCACACACTGGCAAACCTGAGCCGCGGTGATCTCGTTCAGCGCATGTCCCTAAAGCAATTTGGCCGCTCTGAGGTATCGGAGTTGCTGGCAACGCTGGCAGGCTCTGAGCCTCCTGCGGAATGGGTGGAGAGCATCTACAGCGAGACCGAGGGTAATCCGTTTTTCGTGCGCGAAGTGTTTGCGCACCTCAGGGAATCTCATGAACTGGTAGACGCAGCCGGCATATGGAAGCCGGCGGTGGATATCGAAGGCATCGACGTGCCCGAGGGCGTGCGCCTGGTGATCGGGCGGCGCCTGGAGCGAATGCGGGATTCCACTCGCGATGTGCTGCTGGTTGCCGCTGCCCTGGGGTTACGCTTTCGGGTCGGCGAGCTGAGCGCAGTGTGCCAGGCCCAGGGCCTGGGTGGCGAGGCGGTGCTGGACGAACTGGAAGAGGCGAGCGCTGCACAACTGATTTCAGCGCTCCCGGCACAGCGCGACCCACGTTACGAGTTTGCTCATGCCCTGGTCCGCCATACCCTTTTGGACCGGCTGTCTCCGTCACGGCTGCAGGCCCTGCATGGTCGTGTCGCGGCTGCCCTGGACGTTTATTACGGCACAGGTGCCGGCCAGCGCGCGGCTTTGCTGGCTCGTCATTACTTCGAGGCGGGCGGAAATGCTGACGTAACGCGGGTGCGTCATTTTCTGCGTTTGGCGGGCGAACAGGCTTTTGCTGCGGCTGCCTATGACGAAGCCCACCACTGGTTTGATCAGGCGTTGACGGTCGAAGAGGGTAGCGAAGCCATCGAGCGCGGCGCATTGCTGTCCCGCCGTGGCATGGCGCACCGCGCCATGCAGCGATGGGACCAGGCCACCGCCGATTGGGAAGCCGCGCTCCCCATCCTCGAGCAAGCCGGTGATGCCTCCAGCGTGGCCGAGATCTGCCGCGAACTGGGCTACCTTGAATGCTGGAACTACAACAACCTCAGAGCCTTGGCCATCGTCCAACGCGGACTCGACGCCGTCGGGCCCGGACCGTCGCGCGATCGCGCGCGACTGCTGGCCATCCAGGCACATGCCAGCAGCCAGGCCGGCGACTACGAAGGTGCCAGACATGCGCTTGACGAGGCCATCCCCATGGCCGAGGACCTCGATGATTTCCGACTGCTAGGCGGAGAGATCCTGCTCTCTCAAATCTACAACGGCGAGCATTTCTATCGAGGCCGCCAAATGGTCTCCGCCGGCGAGCGGGCCATCGCCCTGGTGCGCGAGCACGGCACGCCCTGGGACCAGACCAGTACGATTTCCTGCACCTTGTTGGGCCGGATTTTGGTGGGTGACTTCGCCACCGCCCAGGCATATATTGACGAGATCAGGCCGCTGGCGGAACAGGAAGGAAACATCGGTGCCCTGATCCACTGCGCGGCTAGTGGCGGGATCGTTGCGCTGGCTCGCGGTGAAATCGACCGTGCCTTTGAACTCAGCGATGACTCAGTGCGTCTGTGCCGTGAAAACAAACTCCCCTGGGTCACACTCGGTCTTGCCTGGCGGTCCGTGGGGCAGTTATACCGCGCTGAATTCGAAGACGCCCTGGGCAGCATGGACGATATCGAAGCGGACCAGCTCGGCCCCGGCACGCACCAGGGCGGTGACATGAGCCATGCACTGTTGGTCAGGGCGATAATGGGCGATGTCAAAGCTGAGGCGATGCTGGACGAGAACATACCCACAGTGGTTGCTGGCCGGCCTAACACTTCCGGCGCGGTGCAGTGGTCCTGCAGCAAGATCGCGGCCGCTGCCATGCTCGGCCGGCACTCAGAGGCCGCTGCCCTGCAAGAGGGCATGCAGCAAGCCATCAAAGACGGCGCCACAGTCGCCTGGGCCCTGGGCCTGACCGAGCGATACGCTGGCATCGCGGCCGCCTGCGGGCGTCAGTGGGGGCGCGCCCACGCGCACTTCGAGACCGCGCTTAAACAGGCCGGGGAATTACCGCAGCGGACCGAACAAGTCGAGGCACGCGCCTGGTTCGCCTGGGCGCTGGATTTGCAGGGTGACCAGCCGGAACGGGCCACGCAACTGAGGCGGGAAGCACAATCGCGCACCCGCGAAATGGAGATGGACGGATACCTGGCTCAACTGGAAAGCCAACTGAGCAGAGATTCCGCACGTGGGGCCGATGAGCAGTCCGCGTAAGATGCCAGGTCAGACTCATAAGTGAATATGGCTTGACGGTTGTTGATCTGTTGCCTCGCTCGATTGTCCCTTTTTACCTGGTAGTGACAATTCCTTCGGTCGGGGCCGCTTTTGGCCGAAAGCAGACGTCTTAACAGAAGTGCGAACGTTCCCTGCAGGCCGAAAACATAATTCCGAGTGTTCGAATCATGACTCTGTCCGACTGACACAAAGACGACCACGTGGCGATGTGAGCATCGCCCACAAGATCTGATTCAAGGTTTGGCGTTAGATAGCAAAGCGGATATGCTTTTCTGACTTTCCGACCAATACAAGCCACCATGTCTTTCTTAAAGGAATTGAAACGCAGAAACGTTTTTCGCGTAGGGGCTGCCTACATGGTGGCAGCCTGGTTGGTTATACAAGTTGTTGAGACCATCTTTCCGATCTACGGGCTTTCCAATGCCTCGGTACGCATTGTTATCACAATTCTTGCCATTGGCCTGGTTCCCACCCTGATCTTTGCCTGGGTCTTTGAGCTTACTCCTGAGGGTTTGAAGAAAGAGTCCGAGGTCAATCGCAGCAGCTCCATCACCCCCAACACCGGTAAGAAGCTGGACCGAATGATCATGGTGGTGCTGGCATTGGCTTTGGGCTATTTTGCTTTCGATAACTTCGTCCTGGATCCGCATCGACAAGCAGCCCTGCAGCAAGAGAATGCCGCAGCAGTGGAGCAGGCCAGGCAAGAGGGCCGAAGCGAAGCACTGGTGGCATCGTATGGTGAGAAATCCATCGCGGTGCTGGCTTTCGATGATATGTCGCCAAAGGGTGACCAGGAGTATTTATCCGATGGCATTGCAGAGGAACTGCTCAACCTGCTGGCGAGGATTCCTGACCTGCGCGTGATTTCGCGTTCCTCAGCCTTTTCCTACAAAGGCAAAGACATAAAGCTGAACCAGATCGCAGAGGAACTGAATGTGGCGCACGTTCTGGAAGGTTCAGTTCGCAAGGCCGGTGACCAGGTCCGTATCACGGCGCAGTTGATTGAGGCGCGATCTGATACTCACCTTTGGTCACAAACCTATGACCGGCAACTGGACAATATATTCAAGATTCAGGACGAGATTGCTGCCGCCGTGATAGAGCAGCTGAAAGTCACGCTTCTGGGCGAGCCACCCCAGGTGCAAGAGACTGACCCAGAGGCTTATGCCTTGTTCCTGCAGGCTCGCCACTTGGGGACCCTTAACACTGAGGCAGGATACGAGCAATCGAACGCGCTGTATTTCGATGTTCTGGAGATCGACCCGGATTATGCCGACGCCTGGAGTCGCCTGGCAGCGAACTATCTGAACATGGCAGGCACGGGCTTGCTGCCCATCGATGAGGGTTTCGCCAACGCCCGTCAGGCAGTCGAAAAAGCGCTTGCTATTGACCCCGGCAATGCACTTGCCTACGACAGTCTCGGCTGGATTGCGATGATGCATGACAACCAGCTGGCGCAGGCCGCCAGGCATTATCAACGCGCGCTGCAACTGGAGCCCACCAACACCAACATCATTGGGAACGTCTCCTCCTTGTTATATTTGCTGGGCCGGCTGGAAGATTCCATGACAGTTGATGAATATGTCGCTGCACGTGACCCGGTCAACCCCATCAGTCATGTAAACCTCAGTATCAAATACATTGCCACGGGTCGGTTTAGCGAAGCCATCGAGGCGCTGGAAACGGGCTTGAGACTCAGTCCCGACTACTACAGTGCGCAGGCAACGCTGGGCATGGCCCATTTATTTAATGGCGATATTCTGGCCTCGCTAGACAGATTCCAACGTGAGACCTCTGAAGAAACGAAATTGACCGGCCTGGCCATGGCCAATCACGCCCTGAATAAGACCGAGGACTCGGATCAGGCCTTGGTGGAATTGATTGACGGTTACGGGCAGGTTACACCATCGCTGGTCGCAGCCGTTTTCGCCTACCGTGACCAGGCTGATGAGGCGTTTGAATGGCTCAACAGCGAAAGTATCGCTGGCGATCCCTACATCATGGTCTTAAATTTCCCCCCGTTCTCAGGTCTGCGCAGTGACCAACGCTGGTTGCCGTTCCTGGCATCGATTGGCAGGTCACCGACACAATTGGATGCGATCAAATTTGAAGTCACGTTGCCGTGAGGGTAACTAGCAGAGGACAGCCACTGTCAGGCAACAGCGCAGGTCCGGAATTGAAATACCGACCTTTTCGGGTCAGTGTTGACTCTGGTCCTGGCCACTAACTCGACTGCTCGAATCTGTCGGCGCGGTGATGAATCCCGACCCGGTCGTCGGTACTGATCAATCTTGTAACCTGAGAAAACACCCCGCGAACCTGGAGTTCGCGGGGCGCCATTTGTCAGATCAAAATTGTTGCCGGAAATTTACCAGCTAACAATGCCTTATTTGAGTGTAATTTCGCGAAGCAGATAGTTGCCCTGTATCCTGCGGATCTTGTTGTAGAGTTCCAGTACCGTCTCATTGGACTGATCGATATTGGCCTGGCCCCAGGCTTCAAGAAATGCGTTATACCGTTCACGATTCGGAGCGATATCTTCTGTACTGGACATCTTGATGACCAGCACCAGGTCGAAATCGTCGGCAGATCCGTATTGATTCGAGTAGATGGCGTAGTCTTCGATCTGCCCCAGTTCCTTGGCAACTTCATTGGCAGCAACCCACGTGTTCTTCAATCCCTCGAGATAGATGCCCATCGTGCCCGGATCCAGATCAACATGCGTTACTGACCAAACAGCATCTGACGCCTCAAAATCTTCCCAGGGCTGCAATTGCGCCGCAGCCGGATTGGCAAACATGGTGATCAACATTGAAACGGCGAACAGTTTAGCAACGCACTTGATTATTGGATTCTTCATAGATAACTCCTCTGATCGTACCTCCATGACGAAATGCCATGGTTACTGGTAAGTCTAGACAATAATTTTCATCTCGCATGGAGACGTTGGTAATTACCAACCGGGTTGCAAATAAGTTGGAACTGGAGAAGTGATCTTTAGATTGCGAGGCAGAACTTAGTCCACAATCGGCGGACTCTGAACGAAGGGGATGTCTAATCCGTTGAAGCAGGCTCGAAACGAAACCAGTTCTCCGAGCTGTCAGAAGTCCTTTCTGAAAATCGAATTTCATACTCAGCATCCTGAAGCGCACGAACCACCAGGCGGCCTTGCCTGTCCTCACGCAGCCAGGTGCGTTGCCTGAAATAAATTTCCTGGATGTTGTTGCCAAGGTAGTTGCCCGCGCGCTCGAAAGAAAACACATGCCAACCAGAATTGCATGAGACCTCAAGGGCGATCTTGCGATTGACCAGGCCCTGGAGCTCCGCGTCGAGCACATTCACATCCGTATCGCTGTAAATTGCTACTGACTCGGGAATCTGCCTGCCGGGAAGGGACCTTACGAGAACGTCCCTGGATAACAATCCATCTGTGGTTCGTACGCCATTTTCAGCCTCGCGAACACCGAGGTTATCGAACACCCCCGAGATGGGTTGGCATTCAGCCTCGGTCATATCGATGCCGGGGGCCCAATCACCAGGAACTGGCAGTACATTGACAGGTGGCGGTGGCGTTGTTGAGCAACCAGTGAATATCCCAATGGAAATAAGAGCGATTGAGAACCAATGGGCCAGCAGTTTCCGAATGACAGGTCTCATTGATCAGTCCATGAGAAACAACTCGATTGCCAGGTCATGAGCTTCGCTCCGATTCCTTGTCATGCCAGACACGCAGAATGATAATTGAGTGTTTCTCCCTCAGATAACGTACCGTGTAGTCTCCAACGAAAAGATCACGCATCACTCGCGGATCCGGGGCCCGACTCACTGGTAATCCCATATCAGTAAAACGCTTCAGGTTGCCAATTCCATCCAGCAGCTCTGCAGCGATTCTCCGTGCCGCGTGCGGGTTTTTGGGCTCCACAAAGCCACGCAATCGCTCCAGATCCCTTATGGCTTTGTTCGTAAAGCTGACTCTCATGCATCAGGTGGTGGTTTTGGTGCATCACTTCCCCAGGATTTGAGCCAATTGGAAACCTCGCCTGAATCCACCAGTCGCCCGGTTTTGACCGATTCCAACGCTTCCACAGTCTCCGACCATCGAAGTTCCTCCATAGACTGGCGCAGTACAAATTCCTTGATCGCCTGGTTGACCAGGTAGTTCTTGCTCCGATCGAGCTTCTTCGCCAGCTGCTCCAATGGGGCTTCGATATCTTTGTTCAGGCGAACGCTTGTGACACCCATAAAAAGCTCCTGTAGCTATTTGTATTACAAATTAACACAATTCTCATGCGATTGAGATCACAACGCTTCAGACAAAGACGGCCACAAAAATAAAAATAGTTAGGGAATAAGTTCCTCCAGAGGCTCGAATCTGTCCCAAATTACATAAATATTTGATTCTCGGCCAATAAAGAACTTACTTGATTCAACTTGGTAGTATGTTCTACTTAAAAATGACCCATCCGAACCTCTTCCATACTGTGATTTCTCAAAGGTAGATTTTGTTGGATTGTCACCAGAGCCACCATCTGTGCTCGATTCATTTACAAACCACCCACTTTCACAATAGTCATATTGTTTGAAATAACCAGCAGCCAACAAAATGTTTTCTGAGCTAAAAAATTCAAAATGCAATCGTCGATCTTCAAAGTCTGCGCGAATTGTGAAGTAGTTGTCTCTATTTGCAAGTTTATCTAGCCCAAAATAGTTGCGCTCAAAAATGGGCTTCGAAAACCTATCGCTTAGATTCGAATTGCTCTCACCACCCGATTGATAAGTGCCATCAAGCTTGGGACATTCATCGTCGCTAAATGATTTTTCATTTAGTGGAGGCCATCCGGTTGGATAATCGTTGATTTGCAGTTCGACATCCTTTGGAGGCTTGCCTGCACAAGCCATGACAGATAGCAATGAAACTAAATACCAACGAGTATTCATAAATCTAGTTTTCTATTCGCCCTTGTTGCGCAACCAAACTTAGGTGTGGACTGGTCGTCAACATTCCCGCAATTGCAAACGGCGCAGCAACAGGCAATAAAGCATAGTTTTTGAATACATCCCAAACCGCGCTTAAGCCAGCTCTATGGATATTGAGTCCCGTGGCTGGGTTATAGGACCCAGTATTCAGCCTTAGCCAATCGTGTGGTCCAGCAAATGACTCAGTCATATAGTCCAGTGTTCCATAAGGTTTATACTCAAACGGACCCAAACGTGAAAGAATATTGTCTCCTGGGTTCAATATCTCGCTCCCTTGACATGCTCCGGCCGGTGAATCACAGGGCAGGAATTTGAATTTTGAATCCACTGGGTATCTGGGATCCGGAGTTCTTAATGCACCGGCGCGTGCTGTTTGATCGCCGTAAAAACCTCCACTCGCTTTACCTGTATTCGCTGGGTTTTTGTCAGCAACCGCACCAGCAACCTGCCTCATCCGGTAGTTTGCATAGTTTAAGCTCGACACGATCAGTGCAAACCTCAGCCCATCGTCAAATTTCCCACCCATGATTCGAGCATTCACAGCCCCACCGACGCTCTCTGCTGCGACTCTGCGGGCATTGTATTT
>Ga0209939_1000154_pt1 | contig 11468 bp, 9 predicted proteins | sample SalPon2A_A_D1_MG_FD_185714 | JGI IMG/M metagenome (GOLD analysis project Ga0209939, IMG submission 185714) | Soil microbial communities from South San Francisco under conditions of wetland restoration - Salt Pond MetaG R2A_A_D1_MG (SPAdes)... | ecosystem: Environmental > Terrestrial > Soil >...
CGCGGACGGCAGTGCGGTCGTCGTCGACCTGACCTCGGCGTGGACGACGATCGGCATCTGGGGCCCGGCGGCGCGCAGCATCCTGGCCTCGTTGACCGAGGCCGATGTCAGCCACGAGGGCTTCCGCTTCGCCACCTGCCGCGAGATCGAGCTTGGCTCGCTGACCGTGCTGGCCTCGCGCATCTCCTATGTCGGCGAGCTGGGCTGGGAGCTGTACGTGCCGATCGAGCAGGGTGCGCGCCTGTGGGACATGCTCCTCGAGGCCGGGGCCGGATACGGCGCGGTCCCGGTGGGCATCGGGGTCTACAGCACGACCGGGCGCATCGAGAAGGGCTATCGCGCCTTCGGGGCCGAGCTCGACTCCGAGCGGTCGATCGTGCAGGCGGGGATGCAGCGCCCCAAGGTCAAGGAGGCAGACTTCGTGGGTCGTGCGGCGTACCTGAAGCAGCGCGAGGAGGAGCCGCCGTCGGTGCTGTGCACCCTGACGGTGGAAGACCACACGTCGGCCTCCGGCATCAAGCGCTACATGCTCGGCGGCGAGCCCATCGTGTCTGCGGACGGTGAGCTGCTCACCGACGACGAGGGGCACCACCCCTACGTGACCAGTGCCGGCTCGGCGCCCTCGCTGGGCAAGCACGTGCTGATGGCCTACCTACCTCGCGAGCAGGCCACGGTCGGAACCGAGCTGGCCGTCTCCTACATGGAGGAGCTGTACCCCGTGCGGGTCGGCTCCGTCGACGCGACCTCCCTGTTCGACCCCGAGAACGAGCGGATCAGGAGCGCCTCATGAGCGACGTGCTGGTGTGTATCAAACGTGTCCCCGACACCGGGGGCGAGGTCAGCCTGGACGAAGACGGCATGAACATCGACATCGCCCACCTGGGCGCGACGGTCAGCCCGCACGAGGAGGCTGCGATCGAGCTGGCCGTGCAGCAGGCCGGAGCCACCGACGGTGAGGTCACGGTGCTCTCCCTCGGTGACGACAACGCCGTCGAGCAGCTGCGCGACGCGGTGGCGCTGGGATGTACGAACGCGGTCCTCGTTGAGGCCACGCCGGCCAGGTTCGGCCCCCGCGACATCGCGCTCGCCATCGCCGACGTGGTGCGCTCCCACGAGGAGCAGGGGCGGTCCTACGACCTCATCCTGCTCGGCAACGACGCCGCGGACACCGGCGACTTCCAGGTGGGTGTGCGGCTGGGGTATGCGCTGGAGCGTCCCGTGGTCACCGGCATCTCGACCGTCGAGCTGAGGGACGGCCACGTCGTCGCCACGGGCGACAGTCCGACCGGCGGCAACCAGGTCTACGAGATCGCCCTTCCCGCGGTGGTCACGGTCATGGAGGGCGGCGTCGAACCCCGCTACCCGAGCATCCCGGGACGGATGAAGGCCAAGCGGGCCAAGATCGAGACCGTCGAGCCCGAGCGTGAGCCCGACGGGTCCGGGCGGGTCCGGCTGGTCCTGCCGCCCGCCCCGTCGAGCCAGGTGAGGGTGCTCGGGGAGGGGCCGGAAGCGGCCCCCGCCGTCGCCGACCTGCTACAAGAGCTAGGAGTCCTGCGATGAGTGTGCTGGTCTGGGTCGAGGTCGTCGAGGGCGAGGTCAGCGAGGTCTCGCAGGAGACGTTGACCTTCGCGCGTGGTCTGGGTGAGGAGCTCCACGCGGTGGTCGTGGGTTCGGTCGACGAGCTCGTCGAGCCGCTGAGCCAGTTCGGGGTGTCGACCATCCACCAGGTCGACGACTCGGATGCGGCGTTCGCCGCCTACGCCCCGGGGGCGTGGTCGGCGGCAGTGCTGGCGGCGGCGCGGGCCTGCGACACGTCGGTCGTCCTGGCGCCGGGCTCGCCCCGCGGCAACGAGCTGATGGCGCACGTCGCCGCGCGCGCGGACGTGCTCATGGCGGCGAACGCGGTCAACGTCGAGAGCCGGGAGCCGCTGCTGGTGAGCCGCCAGGTGTTCGGCGGCACCGCCTTCGAGGTGATGTCTCTCTCCGAGGATCTCGCGGTGCTCAGCGTGGCGGGCCACGCCTGCAGCGCCGAGCCGGCCGACGAGCCTGCTTCTGCGCAGGTGCAGGCCTTGGAGGTCAGCACGACCCCCGCCGACATCGCCGTCCAGGTGGCACGGACCGAGCCCGGTGCGCCGGACGAGTCCGGGTCGCTGAAGTCGGCCAAGGTCGTGATCGGCGCCGGCCGTGGTGTCGGCAGCTCCGACGGGTTCGAGGAGCTGCTGGAGATGACCGACCTGCTGCACGGCTCCCTCGGCGTCTCGCGGGTGGTGACCAGCCTGGGCTGGCGGCCACACCACGAGCAGGTCGGCCAGACCGGATCCCGGATCAGCCCCGACCTGTACGTCCCGTGCGGGATCAGCGGCGCCATCCAGCACTGGGCCGGATGCTCCAGCGCCAAGACGATCCTGGCCATCAACAACGACCCCGATGCGCCGATGGTGACCCGGGCGCACTACGCCGTGATCGGGGACCTGCACGAGATCGTGCCGGCCATCAACGAGGAGATCAGGCGTCGCGTCGCCGGCTAGGTCGCCGGGGTAGGGTGAGCCCAGTCAATCCTTTAACCACCGTCCAGTGAGGCGGGGAAGGAGCGTGGGGCCTCGATGAACGACGCCTTGCCCGGTCGGATGGTACTCAGCGGTCCTGACATGGCGCGTGCGCTGCGCCGGGTGGGACACGAGGTGCTGGAGGCGAACAAGGGTTCCGCCGACCTCGTCCTTCTCGGCATCCCCAGTCGCGGCGTCCCCCTGGCCCATCGCCTCGCGCAGACCATGGCCGAGGTGGAGGGCGAGCACGTGCCGTGCGGCGCCCTGGACATCACCATGTACCGCGACGACCTCCGCCGACAGCCGGTGCGTCACGTCGAGCCCACCTCACTGCCCCCAGGCGGCGTCGAGGGGAAGGTCGTCGTGCTGGTCGACGACGTGCTCTACTCCGGCCGGACGGTGCGTGCGGCCCTCGACGCCCTGGCCGACTACGGCCGGCCCCAGAGCGTCCGGCTGGCCGTGATGGTCGACCGCGGACACCGTGAGCTGCCCATCCGTGCTGACTACGTGGGCAAGAACCTACCGACGGCCAAGACCGAACGGGTCTGGGTGCGACTGGCGGAGGTCGACGGTCACGACGAGGTGCGCATCGCCCAGGAGGCCGGCTCGTGAAGCACCTGCTGTCGATGGCGGACCTCTCGCGGGAGGAGATCCTGGCCATCCTGGACACCGCGGCCACCATGCACGAGGTGCAGCACCGCGAGGTCAAGAAGCTGCCGACGCTGCGGGGCCGGACCATCATCAACTTCTTCTTCGAGGACTCCACCCGGACCCGGAGCAGCTTCGAGCTGGCCGGCAAGTGGATGTCGGCCGACACCATCAACCTCACCGGCAAGGGCACGTCGGTGTCCAAGGGGGAGAGTCTGCGCGACACGGTCAAGACCATCGACGCCATGGGGGTGGACATGATGGTCATCCGGCACATGGCCTCCGGGGCACCGGCGACCATCGCGCAGTGGACCAACTGCTCCATCGTCAACGCCGGAGACGGGACGCACGAACACCCCAGCCAGGCCCTGCTCGACGCGTACACGATGCGAGCCCGGCTCGGGGACCTCGAGGGCCGGCACGTAGCCCTGGTGGGTGACCTGGCGCACTCCCGGGTGCTGCGCTCCAACCTGATCTGCCTGCGCACCCTCGGCGCGCGGGTGACCCTGGTGGCCCCACCCACGCTCATGCCCAGTGGCATCGGGCCGTGGTCGGAGGGCGACGGCTTCGCCACCTCCTACGACCTCGACGACGTGCTGCCGAGCGTCGACGCCGTGATGATGCTGCGCGTGCAGCGCGAGCGGATGAGCGGAGGGTACTTCCCGACGGCGCGGGAGTACGCCGTCACCTACGGCCTCACCACCGCTCGGCTCGCCGCCCTCCCCGGGCACGCGGTCATCGCCCACCCCGGGCCGATGAACCGCGGTCTGGAGATCTCCGGAGAGGCCGCCGACGCCGCGCAGTCACTGGTGCTCGAGCAGGTCTCGGCCGGGGTGGCGGTGCGGATGTCGATCCTGTACCACCTGTTGTCCGGAGAGGCGATGAGCGCATGAACGAGCCGCACCGTCCCGCAGCGGACCTGCTCGTGACCGGGGCCGACCTCGCGGGATCCGGGCGCGGAGACCTCCTCGTCTCCGGTTCCCGGATCCGCGCCGTGGGCCCGGAGGCCACCGAGGCCGCGGAGGGCATGGGCGAGGGGCTGGCCCGGCTGGACGCCGACGGGATGGTGGCGCTGCCCGGTCTGGTGGACCTGCACACGCACCTGCGCGAGCCGGGCCGCGAAGACAGCGAGACCATCGCCTCGGGCTCCCGGGCCGCTGCGGTGGGCGGCTTCACCGCGGTCCACGCGATGGCCAACACCACCCCCGTGACGGACACCGCCGAAGCCGCGGAGCGCGTGTACGACCTGGGACGACGGGCCGGATACGTGGACGTGCTGCCGGTCGGGGCGGTGTCCAAGGGCCTGGCCGGAGGCGAGCTCGCCGAGCTGGGGCTCATGGCCCGCAGCCGGGCCCGCGTGCGCCTGTTCTCCGACGACGGCAAGTGCGTCCACGACGCCCGGCTGATGCGCCGGGCGCTGGAGTACGTGCGTGCCTTCGGCGGCGTGGTCTCCCAGCACGCGCAGGATCCCCAGCTGGCCGGCCCCTCCGCCTGCGCCCACGAGGGGGAGCTGTCCGGGCGGCTCGGGCTGCCCGGGTGGCCGGCGGTGGCCGAGGAGTCGATCGTGGCCCGGGACGTCATGCTGGCCCGGCATACCGGCTCCCGGGTGCACATCGCGCACGTGTCCACCGCCGGCAGCGTGGAGGTCATCCGGTGGGCCAAGGCGCAGGGCATCGCCGTCACCGCGGAGGTGACCCCGCACCACCTCATGCTCGACTGCGAGCTGCTGAGCACCTACGACCCGGTGTACAAGGTCAACCCCCCGCTGCGGCCCTCCAGCGACGTGCAGGCGCTGCGTGGTGCGCTCGCCGACGGCACCATCGACGTCGTGGCGACGGACCATGCACCGCACGTGCGGGCGGACAAGGAGCACGCCTACGCCGACGCCGCCTTCGGGATGCTCGGCCTGGAGCAGGCCCTCTCGGTGGTCAGCACGGCCATGGTGCAGACGGGCATGATGGGCTGGGCCGACGTGGCCAGGGTCATGTCCATCGCACCCGCGGCCATCGCAGGTCTACCCGAGCACGGCCAGCCCCTTCAGCCGGGCGCACCGGCGACGCTCACGCTGGTGGACCCGACGCGCCCGGTAGTGGTGGACGCGGCTCACTCACAGTCACTGTCCCGCAACAACCCCTGGCACGGTCGTCCGCTGACCGGCGCTGTCCACCTGACCATGCTCCGGGGGCTGGTGACAGCCCGCGAGGGTCTGGCCTGGGGAGCCCAGTCGTGACCGGCACGACCCCGCCGGACCGCACCCGAGCCGTGCTGGTGCTCGAGGACGGCCGCGTCTTCACCGGTCGCTCCTACGGGGCCGTCGGCAGCACGATCGGCGAGGCCGTGTTCAGCACCGGGATGACGGGCTACCAGGAGACGCTGACCGACCCCAGCTACCACCGCCAGGTGGTGGTGATGACCGCGCCGCACATCGGGAACACCGGCGTCAACAGCGGCGACATGGAGAGTAAGCAGATCTGGGTCGCGGGGTTCGTGGTACGCGACCCCGCCATCCGCCCCTCGAACTGGCGCTCGCAAGGAGACCTGGAGCAGGCGCTGGCCGACCACGGGGTGGTGGGGATCTGTGAGCTCGACACCCGGGCGCTCACGCGGCACCTGCGGGATCGCGGCGCGATGCGTGTGGGCATCTTCTCCGGTGGTGCGGCCGAAGCCGGGACCGATGCCTTGGAGCACGCGGTGCAGCAGGCGCCGCGCATGGCCGGGCAGGCTCTGGCCGCCGAGGTCTCCACGCGGGAGGCGTACCTGGTGCCCGCGGCCGGGCCCCCCTCGGGCGAGGGATCTGCCCTGCCGAAGCTGACCGTGGCCGCCTTGGACCTCGGGATCAAGGGGATGACGCCCGCCCTGCTGTCCCGGCGGGGCATCGACGTGCACGTGCTCCCGTCCCGCAGCACCTTCACCGACGTGATGGCCGTGCGGCCCGACGGGGTGTTCTTCTCCAACGGCCCCGGTGACCCCGCTACTGCGGACGCCGAGGTCGCTCTGCTGCAGGAGGTGCTGCAGGCGAGGGTGCCGTTCTTCGGCATCTGCTTCGGCAACCAGCTGCTGGCCCGGGCGCTCGGGTTGGAGACCTACAAGCTGGCCTTCGGGCACCGGGGCATCAACCAGCCGGTGCTGGACCGCGCGACCGGCAAGGTCGAGGTGACCAGCCACAACCACGGCTTCGCCGTCGACTGGCCGGGCGAGGTCGACGAGCCGGTGAGCACCCCCTACGGCTCGGTCGTGGTCTCCCACGTGGCGCTCAACGACGGGGTGGTGGAGGGGCTGTCGTGCCTGGACCGTCCCGCGTTCTCCGTGCAGTACCACCCCGAGGCCGCGGCGGGCCCCCGCGACGCGGCCTACCTGTTCGACAGGTTCACCTCGATGTTGCGCGAGCACCAGACCCGACCCGACCAGGAGGCCGGCCGTGCCGAGACGTGAGGACGTCACCAGTGTGCTGGTGATCGGCTCGGGGCCGATTGTGATCGGCCAGGCGGCCGAGTTCGACTACTCCGGGACGCAGGCCTGCCGCGTCCTGCGGGAGGAGGGTGTGCGGGTCGTCCTGGTCAACTCCAACCCGGCGACCATCATGACCGACCCGGGGGTGGCCGACGCGACCTACGTGGAGCCGATCACCCCCGAGATCGTCGAGGCGATCATCGCCAAGGAGCGCCCGGACGCCGTGCTGGCCACCCTGGGCGGTCAGACCGCCCTGAACACCGCGATCGCCTTGGACGAGGCCGGGGTGCTGGCCCGGTACGAATGTCCTCTGATCGGCGCCAACGTGGCGGCGATCCAGCTCGGCGAGGACCGGCAGGCCTTCAAGGGCGTGGTGAAGCGGTGCGGAGCGGACGTGGCGCGCAGCGCCATCTGCCACAGCATGGACGAGGTCCTGGCTGCGGCCGAGGAGCTGGGGTACCCCGTCGTCGTCCGTCCCAGCTTCACGATGGGCGGTCTGGGCTCGGGGTTCGCCTTCGACGAGCCGTCCCTGCGGCGGATCGCCGGTGCCGGGCTGCAGGACAGCCCCACCACCGAGGTGCTGCTCGAGGAGTCGATCCTGGGCTGGAAGGAGTACGAGCTCGAGGTGATGCGGGACACGGCCGACAACGTGGTCGTGGTCTGCTCCATCGAGAACCTCGACCCGATGGGGGTACATACCGGCGACTCGATCACCGTGGCGCCCGCGATGACCCTGACCGACCGGGAGTACCAGAACCTTCGCGACATCGGCATCGCCATCATCCGCGAGGTCGGGGTGGACACCGGCGGGTGCAACATCCAGTTCGCCGTGAACCCGGTGGACGGCCGCGTCATCGTGATCGAGATGAACCCCCGGGTCTCCCGTTCCTCGGCCCTGGCGTCGAAGGCCACGGGCTTCCCGATCGCCAAGATCGCCGCCAAGATGGCGCTGGGCTACACCCTGGACGAGGTGCCGAACGACATCACCGGCGCCACTCCGGCCAGCTTCGAGCCCACCCTGGACTACGTCGTGGTCAAGGTGCCCCGCTTCGCGTTCGAGAAGTTCCCGGCCGCCGACGCCACCCTGACCACGACGATGAAGTCGGTCGGGGAGGCCATGGCGATCGGCCGGAGCTTCGCCGAAGCCCTCAACAAGGCACTGCGCTCCACCGAGCAGGCGGGTTCCTCCTTCCATTGGCGACGCGAGGACAGCCCCGGCCCCGAGCAGGCGGACGCTCTGCTGGACCAGTCCCGCACGCCGACCGACGGGCGGCTGGTGCTGGTGCAGCAGGCGTTGCGCGGCGGAGTGAGTGTGGCCCAAGCCCACGACGCCACCGGGATCGACCCGTGGTTCCTGGACCAGATCGCCATGATCAACGAGGTGGCCGAGCAGGTCGGCCGCGGCGGGCAGCGAGGGTCGACGCGACTGGCGCCGGAGGCTCTGCGCCGGGCCAAGCGGGTCGGGCTCTCGGACGCCCAGATCGCCGAGCTGACCGGGATGGCCACCGATGTCGTCCGTGGGGTGCGACACGCGCTGGGCATCCGACCGGTCTACAAGACGGTGGACACCTGCGCCGGGGAGTTCGTCGCGCTCACTCCCTACCACTACTCCAGCTACGACAGCGAGACCGAAGTCGCGCCCCGAGAGCGTCCCGCGGTGCTCATCCTGGGATCCGGTCCGAACCGGATCGGGCAGGGCATCGAGTTCGACTACTCGTGCGTCCACGCCTCGATGGCCTTGCGCGACGCCGGCTTCGACACCGTGATGGTGAACTGCAACCCGGAGACCGTGTCCACCGACTACGACACCTCCAGCCGGCTCTACTTCGAGCCGCTCACCCTGGAGGACGTCCTGGAGGTGGTGCACGCCGAACGGCAGGCCGGGCCGGTGGCCGGCGTCGTCGTGCAGCTCGGAGGGCAGACTCCACTGGGCCTGGCCGCGGCCCTCAAGGCCGAAGGGGTGCCGATCGTGGGTACGCCCCCGGAGTCCATCCACCTGGCCGAGGACCGTGGCGCCTTCGGCCGGGTGCTGGCCCAGACCCAGCTGTCGGCGCCCCGGCACGACACCGCCTACTCCGTCGGCGCGGCGACCGCGATCGCGCAGACCATCGGATACCCGGTCCTGGTGCGGCCCTCCTACGTCCTCGGTGGCCGTGGCATGGAGATCGTCTACGACGAGACCTCGCTGCAGCAGTACGTCTCCCGGGCCGTCGCCGCGGCCCCGGAGCACCCGGTGCTGATCGACCGCTTTCTGGACGAGGCCGTGGAGATCGACGTGGACGGTCTGTACGACGGTCACGAGCTCTTCCTCGGCGGGATCATGGAGCATATCGAGGAGGCCGGGATCCACTCGGGAGACTCGGCGTGCGTGCTCCCGCCCATCACGCTGGGCCGCGAGGAGATGCGGCGGGTCCGCGAGGCCACGACCAGGCTGGCCGAGGCGATCGGCGTGCGAGGTCTGATCAACGTGCAGTTCGCGCTGGCCCAGGACGTGCTCTACGTGCTGGAGGCCAACCCCAGGGCGAGTCGCACCGTGCCGTTCGTGGCCAAGGCCACGGGCATCCCGCTGGCGCGAGCCGCCGCTCGGGTCATGCTGGGCGCGACGATCGAAGACCTCCGGGGCGAGGGATTGCTGCCGGCCGGTGTGGACGGCGCGATGCTGCCACCCCAGGCGCCGGTGAGCGTCAAGGAGGCGATCCTGCCCTTCCGCCGGTTCCGCACCCAGACCGGTCAGGCTGTGGACTCGATCCTCGGGCCCGAGATGCGCTCCACGGGGGAGGTGATGGGCATCGACACCGACTTCGGCACGGCCTTCGCCAAGTCCCAGCTGCGCGCCGGATCGGGCCTGCCCACCAGCGGCGCCGTGTTCGTCTCCGTGGCCAACCGGGACAAGCGCTCGATGATCTTCCCGATCAAGCGCCTCGTCGACCTGGGGTTCGAGGTGCTGGCCACCGCCGGGACGGCAGACGTCCTGCGCCGCAACGGCATCCAGTCCCGCCAAGTGCGCAAGCACAGCCAGGGGCGTGGCCCCGACGGTGAGCCCACCGTCGTCGACCTCATCTCCGGTGGTGAGGTGGCCATGGTGGTCAACACTCCATCCGGACGGGACGCCCGAGCCGACGGCTACGCCATCCGGGCCGCCACGACGAGCCTGGACAAACCCATCATCACCACGGTCCAGCAGCTCGGCGCTGCGGTCCTGGGCATCGAGGCCATGCGTGCCGGTGTCAGTAGCGTCGTCTCGTTGCAGGACCACACCGCGGCCCTGAACCTCTACGGACGCGTGCGCGAGTGACACCGTTCGGCGTCCGCCTCGCCGAGGCGATGAGGCAGTACGGACCTCTCTGCGCCGGGATCGACGCGCACCCCCAGCTGCTCGCCCGGGCCGGGCTGCCCGACACCGTGGAGTCACTGCGCCGCTTCACCGGCACCGTGACCGAGGCCGTCGCCGGGCGGGTCGCGGCCGTCAAGCCACAGTCCGCCTTCTACGAGCGGCACGGCGCCGCCGGGATCGCCGTGCTCGAGACCTTGCTGACGGACCTGGCCTCGGCCCGGACGCTGTCGATCCTCGACGTCAAGCGGGGGGACATCGGCTCGACGATGACCGCCTACGCGCAGGCGTACCTGGCCGAGGGTGCACCGTTGGCGGCCGATGCCGTGACGCTCAGCCCCTACCTCGGGTTCGGGTCGCTGGCCCCAGCGCTCGACGAGGCGCAGGAGTCCGGGCGCGGAGTGTTCGTGCTGGCGCTGACCTCCAACCCCGAGGGTGCCCAGGTGCAGCACCGCGGCGACCCCCCGGTGGCGGCCGACATCCTGGCCCAGGTCGCCGAGCGGAATGCGGCGGCGCCGTCGGGCCGTCCATCGCTGGGCAGTGTGGGCGTCGTCGTGGGAGCGAACCTCGGGCCCACGCTCATCCAGCTGGGGCTGGCCGAGAGTCTGGGCGCCTGCGGGGGCCCGATCCTGGCCCCCGGAGTGGGTGCCCAGGGCGCCACGCCGGCTGACCTCGCTGCCGGCTTCGGCAGCAGCGCTGACCGGGTCCTCGCCCCGGTCAGCCGCGGTCTGCTCGATGCCGGCCTCGACGCCACAAGGGTGCGTGAGCGGTGTCACAGGCTCAACCAAGAACTTCGCGAATCTCTCTACCGGTGAGGCAATCCGGCCCTCCCGCCGCGCCGAACACCACCCCACAGCCGCTGCGGTCGCGCACCGGTGTCGCACCCCGCATGCTAGGGCTTGGCAGTCGCCGGTCCAGTCGATAAGTTCGGCCAGAGGCACGTGAGCCTGGGGCGGCTTCTGTGGCGGGTGCGTCTCCCGCACCGGCTGGACGGCACGAGACAGCAGCACGCTTTGCTGCGATGGACACGAGGAGATCGACAGTGGCACTTCCACAACTGACGCCCGAGCAGCGCGCCGAGGCCCTGGCCAAGGCCGCAGAAGCCCGGCGCGAGCGGGCCGAGGTGAAGAACCGGCTCAAGCACTCGCAGGGGTCGCTCAAGGGAGTCATCGCCATGGGCAAAGACAACGACGTGGTCGGGAAGATGAAGGTCTCCGCGCTCCTCGAGTCGCTGCCGGGCGTGGGCCAGGTGCGGGCCCGCCAGATCATGGACGAGATCGGGATCTCACAGAGCCGCCGGGTGCGTGGCCTGGGGGCCAACCAGACCGAGAAGCTGTTGGCGCGCTTCGACGCCTCCTAGCCGCAGGCTGTCCGGGAAGCCGAGCGCATGTCGCCTGCCCCGACGCGTCTGGTCGTGCTGGCCGGCCCCACCGCCGTCGGCAAGGGGACCCTGGCGGCGTACGTGCGATCCCAGCACCCCCAGATCTGGGTCT
>Ga0209939_1000157_pt1 | contig 11409 bp, 8 predicted proteins | sample SalPon2A_A_D1_MG_FD_185714 | JGI IMG/M metagenome (GOLD analysis project Ga0209939, IMG submission 185714) | Soil microbial communities from South San Francisco under conditions of wetland restoration - Salt Pond MetaG R2A_A_D1_MG (SPAdes)... | ecosystem: Environmental > Terrestrial > Soil >...
TGCAGACCATCCGCCATGAAAACTTCATGGTACGCGACACACGGATCGTCAACATGAATCGGCTGGGCCATGCCCTGACCGAACTGAACGACCCGCCGATTCGTGCTCTTTATGTTTATGCCGCTAACCCGGCCGCAGCGACTCCTGATCAGAATCAGGTGCTCAATGGGTTGACCCGCGATGACCTGTTCACCGTCGTCCATGAGCGCTTCATGACCGATACCGCCCGCTATGCAGACATCGTACTGCCGGCAACCACCTCTCTCGAGCATGATGATCTCTATCGGGCTTACGGCTCTTATTTTGTGCAACGTGCTTTTCCGGTGATCCCTCCGGTCGGCGAAAGCAAATCGAACTGGGAGGTGTTTGCCCTGCTGGCCGAAGCCCTCGGTTTTAAAGAACGCTTCTTCAAGCAAAGTGCCCATGAGTTGATTGACGACCTGCTGACTGCCTCGGCTTCGCTCCTCAAGGGTGTGAATCTGGGAGCCCTGCGCTCCGGTGTGCCGGTGGAGTTGCCGATCCCGGCCCGTAATGACACATACCTGACACCGTCAGGAAAAATTGAAATTTACAATCCCCGTCAGGAATATGCACTCCCCCTATATGTCGCTCCCTATGGCGGAGAATTGCCACTGCAACTGATGACCGCACCTTCGGTTTATGCGCTTAATTCCTCTTTTTACGAACGGGACGAACTGCGCGCCAGACAACAGGCGATGAAATTGATGATGAGTCCGGTCGACGCAGAGGACAGGAGTATAACTGATGGCGAGCAGGTCGTTGCCCGCAACAAACTTGGCGAAGTGGATTTCATCCTGGAGGTCACTGACAAAACACCGCCCGGAGTTGTCATCGCCGAAGGGGTCTGGTGGGTCGAATTCGCCCCCGGAAAACGTTCTGTAAATGCTCTGACCTCTCAGCGCTTGACTGACCAGGGGGGAGGGAGCACATTTTATGACACACGGGTCGAGGTTGTGGCGTCTGGGCTGAAGCAAACTTGATACTTGTAGAAGGAAGCCCGGAAGCGGTACTGGCCGTGAATCGGCTGCTGTTGTTGAGTTTTCTTTCGGTTCGCCCCTGTAGGGTCTCCTGCGACATCCCTCAAGGTTGTTGTTGTGCTGTTGGTGTTTCGAGGCCTTGCTCGTTCATTACAAAACCGGCATGGTAGCCCTTGGTTTTATTGTCGTCTGATGACCCATGAGGGGCGACGACTTTCATAGGGTTATATGTGGAACCTGCCGCTTCGGAAGGATATTCTTTCTGACCGCCAATCTATTCCGCCACGCCTATCCTTTGTGCTATAACAATCCCCCGACTCATGCAAAGGATTTTGACGAACATGTTGCAACTCAGAAAAATTATCAAAGATTTCGCTGATCGACGGATTTTCAATAAGATCGACTGGCATATTCGACCCGGTGACCGGATCGGATTGTGCGGGGAGAACGGCGCTGGTAAATCAACCCTGCTGAAGCTCTTAGCCGGGTTGGTCGAGGTTGACGGTGGGACTTTGCAGTCCGCCAAGGGAACGACCTTCGGATATTTACCGCAGGACGGTCTAGCTCACAGTGGTCGGAGTCTGTTTGACGAAGTGCACAGTGCGTTGCAGGAACTGCTGGAAATCGAAACGGAATTGCGGCGATTGGAGACCGTGATCGCTGGTGGGGCAGAGCAGGAGGAACTGGAAAGATACTCCGATTTACAGGAACTTTTTCAGCAGCGCGGCGGCTACACCATGGAATCTGAAGTCGGCCGGGTGCTTTCGGGTCTGGGGTTCGGCGCGGAGGATTTTACCAAACCTTGTGAACAGTTCTCCGGCGGCTGGCAGATGCGCATCGCTCTGGCCAAACTTTTGCTGCAACGCCCCACTCTGCTGTTGCTGGATGAGCCGACCAACCACCTGGACCTGCCCGCCCGCGACTGGTTGGAGGATTACCTGCTGGCTTATCCGCATGCCGTGGTGCTGGTATCTCATGACCGATTTTTCCTCGATAAGGTGGTCGGTCGGATTGTCGAAATCTGGAATGGCGATCTGACCGAATATCCCGGCAACTATACCAAGTATCTCAAGGCTCGGCATGAAAGGGTTGCTGCGCTGAAAGCAGCCAAGAAACAGCAGGACGAGGAGATTGCCCGTACCGAAGCATTCATCTCTCGTTTCCGTTATCAGGCAAACAAGGCCTCTCTTGTTCAAAGCCGTATCAAGCAGTTGGAAAAGATTGAGCGGATCAATCTGCCCCCGGAACGGAAGAAGATAGCGTTCACCTTTCCCGCACCTCCCAAGGGGGGACGGATGGCCATGGAGTTGATAGGGGCCTCACAGGCTTATGCTGATCTGCAGGTTTTGAAAAAGATTGATCTGCAGGTTGAGCAGGGAGAACGGGTGGCCCTGGTCGGGCCTAACGGTGCGGGAAAGTCGACATTGATGAGGCTGCTGGCGGGCATCGAAAGCCCCAGGGAAGGGCAGCGGAAAGAGGGGCATAACCTTCATCTGGCTTATTTCGCTCAGGATCAGGCGGCGGAGTTGAATCCCAAACGCGATGTTTACAGTGAGCTGTCTGCCGATGCCCCGTACGACATGGTGCCGAAACTGCGTAATATTCTCGGAGCCTTTCTCTTTTCCGGGGACGATGTGGAAAAGCGGGTTTCAGTGCTCTCCGGTGGTGAGCGCAATCGTTTGGCGTTGGCGAAACTGTTGCTACGACCGGCAAACCTGCTGTTACTTGATGAGCCGACCAACCATCTGGACCTGCAATCGAAACAGGTCTTGCTCGATTCCCTCAATAAATATCCAGGAACCATCGTTTTTGTCTCTCATGATCGCTACTTTGTTGATGAACTGGCCAGCCGGGTTCTGGAGGTTGGCAATGGCAAGGTGGAGAGTTATTTCGGCAATTACGAGGATTTCCTACGGACCAAGGATAAATTGGGCGACCACGGGCACAGTCAGCAGCGAGTTGAACAGCAGTCTGAACATGGCGACAACAACGTTTTACCCGAAGACAAGGATGCCAGGCGGCAGGCCCAAGCTGAGCGCAAGGAGCTTCAGCGGAAAGAGCAGAAGTTAAAGAAAGAGTTGAAGGCTCTCGAAGCGCGGATCGGAATCCTTGAGGGGCAGGTTACCGCAGTGGAGAAGCTGATGGCCGATCCTGATCTCTATCAGGATCAGGATCGATGGAGGGAGTCGAGCAGTGAACATGCACAGCTCAAAGAGGAGCTTGATGTGGCATATGCTCGTTGGGAAGAGCTTCAGGAGTCGATGTGAACGGGGCCGGACTTTTCGTCGTCGTTGTTGCAGGTACGGCTGAAAAGGTTGGCAAATCTACGATTGCCAATAATCTCGCGGTTTACTTGAAAGCTATCAATGAGGATCTTCCCGTTACGGTACTCTCTTTCAGCAGTAAGGCGCGACTGGATGAGATGTTTGGGCTCGGAGAAGTCCGGGCTGGCTCGTTGTCTGAGCTTTTTACCACGGGCAGCCTGGAAAATGTTGCCTGCATGGGGCAGTTCGGAGTTGAATATCTGTCCTCTTGCGGCCCGCTACCGTCACTTGATGACCCGGCTCATCTCCGGCGGATTTTCGCTCAGGACGGACGATACGGGATTGTCGTAATCGATTCGGGAGATCAGGCAAGTGAACTCTGGCGTAGCGCAATCTGGGCTGCTGATCTTGTATTGTCACCAGTCTGCTCTCATGGTTCTCTGAGCCGATTGAGCGATTTGCGTCGTACTCTGATTGAAGGTGGTGGCTGTGCTGAAATGCTCTGGTTGCTTCCGAGCCGTATCGGGACGGAGAGTGCGGTCGATTCTCATCCGCTTCTTCGGTTGGCTGCCGATGAACGGGGTTGCCAGGTGCTCGCACAGGAACTGAGTAAGGACCAGCGGGTACACTTGCAGGCGACAGGCAAAGGGCAATCGGTTCTAACTCGTCTGCCGGGAAGCTATGTTCATGATGAACTTCGTCAGCTTGCCGAGTTTGTGCTGCAGAGATTTCTTGAAGGGCCTTCGGTGGAGTGTCGCACCAGGCGGATGCTTGATGATGGTCTCTTGCCACAGCGTGCTCGCAGGGTCGATCCGGCTTGTCCCATCTGTGGGAAACTGGCCGTGTGTTCCAGATCCCACTACCTTGAAGCTTTACCGAAACGGTTTCGTTGTCTGCTGCATGCCGAATGTCTTGCTCTTCTTCTCGAAGAGACCAGCATCTATTCATTTTTACCTCTGGAGGGACAACTTCTGATCAGAACTGGTATTGAAGGGAGAGGCTTACGTGGCGAAATTCGCCTGCTTCTGCTGGGTAAGGATGGTCAGTTTATTGAACAGCAACAGTTCGTCCCTGAGGTAAATACTGGCTGGGGGACTCTGTTGCGAACAGTCACCGGGCGTGGTCTGAATGAGCAGACCCCTGGGCTGTTGGCAATCTCGATTGAGGGAGGGGCCGTCGCTCTACTGACTCCAGGCCGACATTCTCTCTTTGCAAAACGGAGACGTAAAGCCTTTCGAAAGCTGCACAGTGGTGAGGGGTTTTGAATTTTCGGTCCCCTGTCGTTTCCGTTGTTGCCTTCGATCATTTCTTTAAAATGATACTTGTCAATAAGATTGACAATCCCTGATAAGTATTTTTAAATGTTTGGAGCCGTTTGTTGGTTGGATCCGTCAGTGAGGTTTTTGATGATTTTTCTCCCCCGAGGGACCCCGGTCAAAGAAAATGTTAATCCAGCAAGGGTGAACCTGCCTGAAGCCATGGAGAAACTGCATGGTGGTTCATTTTCCGGCTATTTACGGTTTGATGCCGCCAAAGGCACTGGCATCATTATCTTTGGAAAAGGCCGATTGGTCAGTGCGCTTTATCATTCAAGGATGAGTGGTAAACGATTGATTGCCTACGATGCGATTGCACGCGTTTTTGAAGTGTCGATTCTTGGCGAGGCGGTCCTCAATATATATCGGATCACCCCGGAACTGGCAATGGGGATTCATAGCCTGCTTCACGGGGATTGTGTGTATCAAGGGCAGGAATTGAAGGCTGTTGACATCCGCTCACTGCTCGACATGATCAAGCGGACCAGCCTGAATGGTTGCCTGCGGATCTACACCGACGAGAAAACGGCGCTGATATTCTATGAAGATGGCCACCCTCTCGGTTTTTTTCACGATGGTTCGGGTCAACTTGAAACTACAGCCGATGTTTCTTTGTCTGTTGCGAAGCTGCCGGGTGCCAAGCTGGATCTTCTTGCGACCAGAAACACCGAAGAGGTAATGCTGGCTGATCTTATGGCTTCTGCGGATCTGGGCCTTATCTGGCGTAAACTCCGTAAAAAACTGCTGACTGATTAAGGTTCATCGGTTGCTGTCACGCTCTCCCTCTCCTGCCTATGCCGCTGCTATGCTCTTTTTTGATCTGCACCCTCGTGGCTTTGCGACTCTTTGGTGGTGAGCGCTCATTGCTTTGAACTCTATTTTTGTTTATAGCCGATAGAAGTTTACATCGCCTGCTCTGCCTCGGAGCGGGGTATGGCCTATACTGGCCAGTGGTAGCCAGCGGACGATTTGCTTCTCATTGATGAGCCCTATTGCGATGCTTTATTCTTGACCCTTTCGATTGTTTCAACTATATGTAGGCGGGTATGTCAAACATTATTTTCTTGTTACTAAATTATTTCTATCGGAGGTTCCTCAATGAAAAAAGTGAATGCGCTCTTTACGGCAGTTGTCCTGACTTTGGTACTGACTGTCACTGGTTTTGCAGCTGACACAATCAAGCTTGGTGTTGCCGGTCCTCATAGTGGTGACCTGGCTCCCTATGGCATCCCGGCGATGAAGGCTGCGCAGCTGGTGGTTAAAGACGTCAACGCCAAGGGTGGAGTTCTCGGCAAGCAGGTCGAACTGTTGATCCAGGATGATCAATGCAAGCCTGAGATTGCGACTAACACCGCGACCAAACTGGTCACTCAGGGCGCTAACGTGGTCCTTGGACATATCTGCTCTGGAGCAACCAAGGCTGCTATGGGTATCTACAAGGATGCCAAGATTATTGCCATGTCTCCCTCCGCTACCAATCCTGCTCTAACCCAGAGCGGCGATTATCCCAACTTCTACCGCACCATCGCTTCTGACGACATGCAGGCTAAAATGGCTGTCGACTTCGCCATCAATAACCTCGGCATGAAAAAGATTGCAGTCATCCATGATAAAGGCGACTACGGTAAAGGGTTTGCCGAGTTCGCCAAAAAATTCATCGAGGCTTCCGATAAGGCTGAGCTGGTACTCTACGAAGGTGTTACCCCTGGTGCAATTAACTACGACTCAATCGTTGGTAAAATTCGTAAGGAAGGGGCTGACGCTCTGATTTTTGGTGGATATCATCCTGAGGCGTCCAAGCTGGTCTCTTCTATGAAGCGCAAGCGGGTAGATGCAATTTTCATCTCTGACGACGGCGTTAAAGACGAGAGTTTCTTGAAGGTTGCTGGCGACGCCGCTGAAGGTGCTTATGTTACCGGTCCACGTGATCTGTCCAGCATTCCTCTCAATGCCCAGGCTACTGCCGATTTCAAGGCCGCTTACGGTTCCGATCCTGGTGCATTCTTTCAGGAAGGCTACTCTGCCGCTATGGCACTGCTGAACGCGATTGAGAAGGCTGGCTCCACCGACTATGACGCAGTGACTAAAGCTCTGCAGAACGAATATGTTGAGACCCCTGTCGGCAAGATCAAGTTTGACGCCAAGGGTGATGCTGAAGGTGTTGGTTTCTCGGTTTACAACGTCAAAGGTGGAGAATTCGAAGAATTGAAGTAATGACGGGCCTGTTTAAATGATGATGTCAGATAGTCTTTAGTCTGCAGAATTGTCACAGAATAGTTCCTGCTCAGGGGGCCGGCATCCGCTGGTCCCCTGAACCTTTGTTACGGCAGCGAAATTGCAAAATGTTCCACATCGGTTTTTGATAGAAGTAAATAAAATATTGTCGACATGATATCCGGTTGTCGATCATCGCGATTTTCAGGAAGCGGTTATTTTTCATGGATTATTTTCTTGAACTTTTTTTTGGCGGTCTGACCCGGGGCAGCATTTATGCCTTGATAGCTCTTGGTTACACCATGGTCTACGGCATTATTCAGCTGATTAATTTTGCCCATGGTGAAATATATATGATCGGTGCTTTTGTCGCACTGATTGTCGCTGGAGTTTTGACCATTTATGGTTTTTCCGGAATTTCGATTCTGATTATTGCCGGGATTATTGCCGTTATCTATGCCAGTGCTTACGGCTACACTCTGGAGAAAATTGCCTACCGGCCGCTTCGGGGAGCTCCTCGATTGTCGCCGTTGATCAGCGCCATCGGCATGTCGATTTTTTTGCAGAATTACGTGTTGTTGGCTCAGACTCCGGATTTTCTGCCTTTTCCGAGCCTGATCCCTGATTTTACTTTTATGGAGCCGGTGGCCCATATCATCGGTTCACCGGAACTGGTGATCCTGATCGTAACCGTTGTTACCATGATCGGCCTGACAGTTCTGATCAAGTACACCAAGATCGGCAAGGCGATGCGGGCAACTCAGCAGGATATGAGCATGGCGCGTCTGGTCGGCATCAATGTTGACCGGGTGATTTCGGTCACCTTTATCATTGGGTCGGCTTTGGCAGCGATTGGTGGGGTTTTAGTCGCCTCCTATATCGGGCAGGTGAATTTTTATATCGGCTTTCTGGCTGGTGTGAAGGCTTTCACTGCTGCGGTCCTCGGTGGAATCGGCTCGATTCCCGGAGCTGTCCTGGGGGCATTGGTTCTCGGTTGGACCGAGAGCTTCGCCGCTGGATATATCTCCAGTGATTATGAAGATGTTTTTGCCTTTGGACTGCTGGTGCTGATTTTAATCCTGAGGCCTTCCGGAATTCTCGGCAAGTCACGAAAGCAGAAGGTGTAACAAAGTGACAAATATGTTGAAAGAGTTTAAACAGTCAATAGTGGTGACCATCTGGTTTGTGTTTCTTACTTTTCCGCTGATGGTTGTGCGCGTCAATACCATGGACAATATCGTGGAGTGGCGCTGGATGAATCTGGTGTGGGTGGCAATTTTCAGCTTTATCCTGTCTTATGCCTGGCGATATATGCTGGCCCGCCAACAGGTCAAAAAGAAAGATGCGGAGAGCGATGGCGACAGGCATGGCAAAATTCAGCTACTGCTGGAGGACATGTCTTTTCGCTATAAAGCGATGGTTGTTTTGCTGCTGGGTGCTCTGATCTTCCCGTTAGTCTTTGACACCTATCAAAGTACGATCATGATTTCAGCACTGATCTATGTCGTGCTGGGTCTGGGTTTGAATATTTCTGTCGGTTTAGCAGGTCTGCTTGACCTCGGTTATGTGGCCTTTTTTGCCGTTGGTGCCTATTCTTATGCGCTGCTCAACTACCATTTTGATCTGGGCTTCTGGGCCTGTTTACCTGTGGGTGGCATTCTCGGTTGCCTGTTCGGGGTGATCCTCGGGTTCCCGATTCTGCGCCTGCGTGGCGATTATCTGGCGATCGTTACTCTCGGTTTCGGCATGATAGTCAAAGTCGTGCTTGAGAATTGGAGTGAATTCTCATTCGGTCCGAGCGGTATTGCCAATATCGACAAGCCGGGTCTGTTCGGGATTGATATGGACCTTGCCGGATCAACAATCTATATCTACTACATCATGGTTGCGATGGTTGTCTTTACCATTCTGATCACCATGCGCCTACGCAACAGCCGTATCGGCAGGGCCTGGATCGCTCTGCGAGAAGATGAGATAGCCTGTGTTGCCATGGGCATCGATATGGCTCGAACCAAGCTTTCGGCTTATGCCCTTGGCGCTTTCTGGGCCGGTATGGTTGGTGTTTTGTTCGCCGCTAAAACGACCTTTATTAATCCGGCCAGTTTTACATTTATGGAATCGGCGATTATTCTTTCGATCGTTGTTCTGGGCGGGATGGGCTCAATCCTCGGTGTCATCCTGGGAGCCTTTATCCTGATTCTTCTCCCGGAGTATCTGCGCGCATTCTCTGAATATCGAATGTTGGCGTTTGGCGCGGCAATGGTACTGATGATGATCTTCCGACCGCAGGGGATTATCAGTAATATCCGCCAGAAATATACATACAAAGGCGTGAAAGAAGAGACTGACAATGGCTGATAAACATAAATTACTTGAGGTTAAGGGTTTAACCATGGACTTCGGTGGCCTGCGGGCCGTTGACAGCGTCTCTCTCGATGTTCATGAAGGAGAAATAGCCGCTCTGATCGGGCCTAACGGTGCCGGAAAGACCACTTTTTTTAACTGTGTTACCGGGATATATACCCCGACCAAAGGGGATATTCTGCTGCATCCCAAAGGTGAGACAACCCGTCGTTTGAACGGGTTGAAGCCGAACAAAGTGACCGAGATGGGGCTGGCTAGAACCTTTCAGAATATCCGTCTGTTTCCTGACATGACAGTTCTGGAGAACGTTATGATCGGCCGCCACTGTCGTACCAAATCGGGAATCTTTCGTTCGATCCTCCGAGGCAAAGGGGTTCGTCAGGAAGAACAGCAGATCGTTGAGACCAGTTATGAACTGCTGCAAAAAGTCGGCTTGGCCGAGTTTGCTAACGAATTCTCAAAAAATCTTCCCTATGGTGCGCAGCGTCGACTTGAGATAGCCCGGGCGATGGCGACTGATCCGTTTCTGTTATTACTTGATGAACCGGCCGCCGGGATGAACCCTCAGGAAACAGCCGATCTGGATCAGTTGATCTGCAAAATCAGCGAGGAGGAAAAGATCGCGATCCTGCTGATCGAACATGACATGAAGCTGGTTATGAATATTTCCGACCCGATCTATGTCATGGAATACGGCAAGAAAATTGCCGAAGGGAACCCTCAGCAGATCAAAGATAATCCGAAAGTGATAGAAGCCTATCTGGGTGAAGAGACCGATGCTTGATGGCGAAGCCATCTCCTCTAAATTTATATGAGACAGATTATGCTTGAGATAAAAAATATTCAAACTTTCTACGGCAATATCCAGGCCTTGAAAGATGTTTCGATCAAGATCAATGAGGGTGAGATTGTTGCTCTTATTGGTGCCAATGGAGCGGGTAAAACCACGACCCTGATGTCAATCTGCGGCATTTCACCGCCACGTTCGGGTGAGATACTTCTGGACGGAACTCCCATCCACGGGATGTCAGCTGAGAAAATCGTACAGGAGGGGATCGTTCAGGTGCCCGAAGGCCGTCGCATCTTTCCGGATATGACGGTTCTGGAAAATCTGGAGATGGGTGCCTTTCTGCGCAACAATAAACAGCTGATTCAGCAGGACCTTAATTATGTCATGACTCTCTTCCCGATTTTGGAAAAACGTAAAAGTCAGCTCGGAGGGACGCTCTCGGGTGGGGAGCAGCAGATGCTCGCCATCTCACGGGCGCTGATGGCTCGCCCCCGGATTTTGCTGCTTGATGAGCCGTCGTTGGGTTTGGCACCGCTGATTATCAAGCAGATATTTGAGATTATCCGCCAGATCAATAAAGAGAGTAATACGACAATTTTTCTGGTTGAGCAGAATGCCAACCAGGCCTTGAAGCTGGCTGATCGAGGTTATGTTATGGAGAATGGCAACATTACCCTGGTCGATTCGGCAGATAATCTGCTGGAGAATGACGATGTCCGAAAAGCGTATCTGGGCATTTAGATCAGTCGCTGAGTTTTGATTGAAAAGGACCCCTTGGTGGGTCCTTTATTTCTTGTGCACAGTTGCCTGGAAGAACCTGGTCCCGCTTATGCTATTATAATGTTTCGGCTTGAAGTGTTTGTCATCTTTTGAGGGCGACAGGATGTGGGGTTATTTTACAGTCACCAGAAAGGTAGCCATCGGTTACCTGCTGATCGTGCTATTCAGCATGGCAGCCATCGGCTACGCGCTGTTGAATCTTTATGATCACACGAAGCGGACTGAAGATCTGGTTGGATCCCAATTCGAAGTATTTGTTCTTCTGCGTGATCTGAGTCAGAATCTGCTGGCTCAGGAAAAACTGGAAAAGCAGTTGCTCATTCTGAATGAATCCGAATTTCTTGAACTGCTTGAATTAAGGAATAACGATTTCGAGAAACTGAGTGGCAAGGTCAGAAGTACATTGCCTTCGGCCATTCAGGATAGAATTACCATCGCACTGAGAGATTATTCAATTGATGCCGCCCAGTTGCTAAAAGCTTTTGAACAGAGGGACTGGACTCATGCTGAAGAAATTTCCAGTCAACTGACCAGTCCATTGAGAAGTCGACTGGTTGATGTGCTGTCAGACGTGCGTGTGCAGCATCAACGCATCGTTGATCAGAACCTTCGGCAACTATCAGAGGAGAGTAGTGAGGCCTATCGACTGACGTTGCTGATCTCTTTGGCAGGGATTATCCTCT
>Ga0209939_1000161_pt1 | contig 11312 bp, 9 predicted proteins | sample SalPon2A_A_D1_MG_FD_185714 | JGI IMG/M metagenome (GOLD analysis project Ga0209939, IMG submission 185714) | Soil microbial communities from South San Francisco under conditions of wetland restoration - Salt Pond MetaG R2A_A_D1_MG (SPAdes)... | ecosystem: Environmental > Terrestrial > Soil >...
GCTTCGGGCCTGCCGCCAATGCCTCGGAAAAATGGGGAGTAGTTCTTTGGCGGGCTCTGGGTCAACTTCAAGCAATTCAATATCAAAGGTCAGCGCGGTTATTCTCCTCATTCAGGGCAGGGTTGGATTTTCCGAACGCATGATTTGGTTCGATGCCGAAGGCCCCCTGAGAGGTCGGATGGATAACTGGGGGAAATGTCAAAAAAAAGAGGGGCCCGCATGCGCTGCAGAACCCTCTTCATTCTTAATTCAGTATTCAGAAGTTTCAAACTGCGGCTTTCCTTCCTGCCGCACTTTCTGCTCAGCTGCTTTGAATCAGTTTATATAATCTTGTTCAAGGGATACTCGACCAACCCCTGTGCGCCGATTTCCATCAGCTGCGGAATTATCTTGCGGACTTCGTCTTCACGCAGAATGGTTTCAATGGAAACCCAATCGGATTTATACAGGTGGGCCACGGTCGGCCGGTTGAGGCTGGGCAGAATTTCGATAATTGCGTCGATTTTATCTCCCGGCGCATTCATCTTCAGACCAACCATCCCCTCGGCGCGCAGTGCAGATTGCAGCAAGGCATAAATCTGCTCAATCTTGGTCCGCTTCCATGGATCGTTCCAGGCCTCCTTGTTGGCGATCATAACCGGGACAGACTCCATCAGGGTATCGACAATTGTCAGGTTATTCGCTTTGATGGTCGACCCGGTTTCCGTCACTTCAACGATAGCGTCACACAGTCCTTTGAGGATTTTCGCCTCGGTGGCTCCCCAGGAGAACTCAACGGTGACGTTGATGTTCCGCTCGGCAAAGAAACGCTTGGTGAATCCGACCAGTTCGGTTGAGATGGTCGCACCTTCCAGGTCCTCCGGTTTGGTGACCTTGGAATCGGGGCCAACCACCAGCACCCAACGGGCGGGACGACGGGAGACCTTGGAGTAGACCATTTCGCCGACTTCGACAACGTCGGAATCATTCTCACGCACCCAGTCCCGCCCGGCGATGCCGACGTCGAGGACACCGCGTTCCAGAACCTGGCTCATCTCCTGCGGACGAACCAGACTGCAGGCAACTTCGTCATCATCGCAGCTGGGGAAATAGTTGCGTGATTTAGCCGTGATCTTCCATCCCGCCTGCTTAAAGAGGGCGATGGTTGCGTCTTCCAGGCTTCCCTTGGGGATGCCGAGTTTCAGTTCCTGAGACATCTGCGTACCTCGTTATCGTTTAATTTGTCTGCTTATTTTTTGTAGACTTCGGCCGGATCAAACAGGGGGTTGCTATGCTCGACCCACTGATCGTCTTCCCAACGCACATAAAAACAGCTGCGATTGCCGGTATGGCAGGCGGCCGGACCGTTCTGTTTGACCTTGATCACCACCGTATCGGCGTCACAATCGGTCAGAATCTCAACGACATCCTGGGTATTGCCCGATTCTTCACCCTTCATCCAGTACTTGTTGCGGGTCCGGCTGAAAAACCAGGTTTTCCCGTCACGAATGGTGTTATCGAGGGTTTTTTTGTCCATGAATGCGACCATCAGCACTTCACCGTTTTCGTGGTCCTGAATAATGGCGGGAATCAACCCTCCCATCTTGTCAAAATCGATCTCGATCACGCTTACCTCCAGTATTAAAAGTTGACGATAGAACTGGGATTTATGCCATGCGGTACGCGTTCAGGTCAATCCTTTTTCCAAGCTGCGGGAAAGCTCAAGCCCTTCACTGGAAAAGCTATAACGCTGCGATTTTTGTTCCCGTTTCAACATAATGCTGCCGCACAACTTTTTCAATCAGGGCCAGATCTTTCGCCTGGACACTCTCCACAATGGCGCGATGGCGACCACCAATCTCCGCAGGGGTGTAAAGCGTTCCCCAGTACCTGCAAAACAGGATGTGCAGTTTCAGGCTGAGCCGGTCGGTATATTCCAAAAGCTGAACGTTGCTGTTCTTGCTGATCAACAGATCATGGAACTCACCACCGACTTCAACCACCATCTTGTGGTTCATTTTCTCCGCGTAACTCTCCATCAGGACGGTCAGGCTTTTCAGTTTTTCAAAGTCGTCGCTGGAGAACTGTTCGCAGGTTTCCATAACCACGTAGCCTTCCAGAACTCCACGCGTCGTGTAGCTGTCGACGATCTCTTTCGGGGAGAGGATGGGAATAAAGTTGCCGACCTGAGGACGGTAATCGACCAGTCCGTTGGTAATCAGCTCTTTCATCGCTTCGCGGATGGGTGCCCTGCTAATCCCCATCTGCGCGGCTAGCAGACTCTCCTTCAGCTGAGCTCCCGGCTTCAACTCACCGGTCAGAAGCAGTTGATACACATGGCTGACGACCTGATCTTTGTAGGTCTTTTTTACGATTTCCATGATTTAAAGCTCCTTCTTTCTCCAGAGTTCAGGAAGGAAAAGATAATCGGACCTTAGTCGCACTGGTAAACAGGGGTTGCAGAGTAGACTATTTCGCCGTAGTTGTCACAAGCGCAGCACCAGCCGCGATAAAAGTACCGCCAAAAATCCGCCCTGTCGTTCTTCCTGACAGCCACGGACGGGTGTACTGCCTGGTCTTGTGAGTGGCGATGGAAAATGTCATCAGGCAAAGAAAAGAAAGACTCATGAAGGTCATCACCAGCAGCGTGAACTGACCGGGAAGTGGTTGGCCGGCGGTAAATGTCGTTTCTGAATAGAGAATAAGCGTGCTGAGGCCAAGAACCGAGCAGAGCGACATGAGAAAAAGGCCGGAGATATTTCCCAGGATGGTCAGTATTGAGCGCACAGGCCCGAACTGCATCGTATGAGTCGTCACCATATAGCACCGCCGGACCGGGAGTCGTGGTGGCAATGAATGCGATGGAGCTGAAAAACAACCAACTTTCGATTGACATCATTTTCTCCGATCAGCTGCTGAAATATTATTACTTCTTACAGTAACTCAATATGCCCGTTGAGCCTCATCAAAAAAATTTAACCAGCACGGTTCGCGATCCATGAAACAGTTGTAGTTTGTGCTTCTCATTGTCATCAGCCCCGATAATAGCCCGAGCTCTCTCCTTGCACAAAATTCAGTAGATATCATTTGATGATGCGAGCCTGTTGTTTATCATTTATTGTTTTTACATTGTAATCCGAAACAGACGAGGCTAAAATCCGAAACAGACGAGGCTAAAATCCGAAACAGACGAGGCTAAAATCCGAAACAGACGAGGCTAAAATCCGAAATGGCCGATGACTTATTGCACCGTTTTTCGCTGGAGAGACTACTGGTTGCGCTCAATGACACACCTGCTGTCATGATCAACGGTCCGCGCCAATGCGGAAAAACAACCTTGGTTCGAGACCTGGTAAAAGAGCGACGCACCTACCTGACCCTTGACGATGAAACAACCTTGCAATCAGCTCAAAACGATCCAGTCGGATTGATTAGTCCTCTTGAACAGGCAACCATTGATGAGATTCAACGAGTACCAGCATTATTGCGTGCAATAAAAAAATCTGTCGATGAGAAACGTCAACCGGGAAGGTTCCTGCTAACGGGCTCAGCCAACATCCTTGTTCTGCCAAAGGTTGCTGAAAGTCTGGCTGGACGCATGGAAATTATCACCCTGCTGCCACTCTCTCAGTCGGAAATCAGAAAAACTCATTCAAACTTTCTGGCTGAGGCATTCGCCAGGCGCATTCCCCAACCAACCGATGTGCCCGCAAGAGATGAATTAGTGAATATAGTTCTGCAGGGCGGCTATCCAGAAATGCTCACCCGCAGCGACAGCAGCCGTCGACGAGTATGGGCCAGGAACTACGTTCAGGCCATCGTCACCAGGGACGTTCGCGATATTGCTGAAATCCATAAAGTAGACCTGATGCCGAAACTCCTGAAGGCACTTGCCCACTGTGCCGGACAACTTTCCAACTATAATGCCCTGGCAGGAGAATTGGGTATCGACAGCAAAACAGCACAACGCTACGCCAATATTCTGGAGCAACTTTTCCTGATAACCAGACTGGAGCCCTGGCACCGCAACAAACTCAGCAGACTTGTCAAAAGCCCCAAAATACATTTTCTCGATTCCGGGTTATTGGCCAGCCTGCTCAACATCACCGCCCAACAGATTATCGCTGACCGAACCAGTTTCGGACCATTACTGGAGACCTTTGTCTTCAGTGAAATCCTCAAACATGTCTCCTGGCAGGACACGACCTACCATCTCAGCCATTATCGGGATAAAGAACAACGTGAAGTCGATCTGGTCATAGAGGATGAGTACAACAGGGTCGTCGGTCTGGAAATAAAAGCGGCGGCAACTGTAACAAAGAGAGATTTTTCAGGACTGGAACAACTACAGAGTGTAGCAGGACAAGACTTTCAAATGGGTATTGTTCTTTATGACGGGGATGCTCTGGTCCCGTTTGGCAACAACCTGTTTGCTGCGCCGATTGCTTGTTTGTGGGACTAAAACAAAGAACTACTAGGCAACCACAGTCTAAACAATATATCCTGATACTTTTTCCTCTAAAAGCCTTTTCAAGCACCCAAACTTTGTTTATCATCCATCAATTCAACAGAATTCCATATTTTTTCACATAGATATACTCTGCAGCGCGGAGACAAATCGAAAGGCAAGCACATGACCGGCAATGAAATTCGCACCCGCTTCCTCAAGTTTTTTGAAGAACGTGATCACACCATCGTTCCCTCATCCTCTCTGGTTCCGCACAATGACCCCACCCTGCTCTTTACCAACGCGGGGATGAATCAGTTCAAAGACTGTTTCCTGGGAGATGAAAAACGTGAATATGTCCGGGCAACAACATCCCAGAAATGTGTCCGTGCCGGAGGTAAACACAACGATCTGGAGAATGTCGGTCGTACCGCCCGCCATCACACCTTTTTCGAAATGCTCGGCAACTTCTCTTTTGGAGACTATTTCAAAAAGGAAGCGATCGCCTACGCGTGGGAATTCCTGACCGTCGACATGGGACTCGACAAAGACCGGCTCTATGTTTCGGTTTATACAACCGACGATGAAGCGGCCGATATCTGGCACCAACAGGAAGGAATCCCCAAAGAACGGATTTTCCGCTTTGAAGAGGATAACTTCTGGTCGATGGGTGATACAGGACCGTGCGGACCATGCTCCGAGATCTTTTACGATAATGGCCCGGAAGTCGGCTGCGATTCTCCTGATTGCACGGTCGGGTGTGACTGCGACCGCTTCATGGAGATCTGGAACAACGTCTTCATGCAGTTCGATCGCCAACAGGATGGCGAGTTGATTCCACTACCGAAACCTGCCGTCGATACCGGCATGGGACTGGAACGGATCACCACTGTCATACAGAAAAAACAGTCGAACTATGACACCGACCTGCTGCGAGCCATCATAGCGTGCATTGAAGAGCTTTCCGGAAAAACCTATGGCGATGATGAAAATGATGATGTCTCGATGCGGGTTATGGCAGACCATAGTCGCGCCACTGCTTATCTGATTGCTGACGGCGTCCTCCCTTCCAACGAGGGGCGCGGATACGTCCTGCGCCGGATCATGCGCCGGGCAATGCGGCACGCTAAAATGATCGGTTTTGAGGAGACCGTCCTGCATAAGACCTCTGTTTTTGTTCTGGAGTTCATGGCGGAAGCCTATCCGAACGAGGCCTCCCGAAAGGATTTTGTCGCCAAGGTCGTAGTGAACGAGGAAGAACGCTTTATCCAGACCCTCGGCAACGGTCTGCGGATTCTACAGGAGGAAGTTGCCGCCCTGAAGCAGGCGGGACAAACGCAGATTTCCGGCCCCACCATTTTCAAACTTTACGACACCTACGGGTTTCCGGTCGATCTGACCGCTGACATCGTTGAAAAAGAAGGGTTCACGCTGGACGAGGCGGGCTTTGAATCCTGCATGGAAGAACAGCGCAACAAGGCACGCGAGCACTGGAAGGGTTCAGGAGAAGAGGCGGTCTCGGCCATCTACAAGCAGCTGGTCGATCAAGGGGTGAAGAGCACCTTCACCGGCTATCAGAAGCTGGAAGATCAGGGCGAAATTCTAGCGATAATCCGCAATGGCGAGTTGGTCGAAGAAGCCGTCTGCGGTGAAACTGTAGAGATTATCTGTTCAATCACCCCCTGCTATGGTGAATCGGGCGGACAGGTTGGGGATACCGGTGAAATCAAAACTGCCGATGCCATGGTCAAGATCGCCAGCACCAAAAAACCTTTGTCCGAGCTTCCGGTACACGTCTGCGAAGTGGTTAACGGCACGGTCAAGGTCGGAGCGACAGCGACCATCAAGGTCGATACGCAACGTCGTCAGAAGATTGTCCTGAACCATACTGCCACCCACCTGCTGCAGGCCAGCCTGCAAAGAGTTCTGGGCGATCATGTCAAGCAGGCCGGGTCCCTGGTCACACCAGAGCGGTTGCGTTTCGACTTTACTCATTTCAGCCCTGTCAGCAGCGACGAACTGCAACGTGTTGAAGAGGAGGTCAACCTGCAGATTCGTCTCAATAAGGCGGTCTCAAGCAGTGAAATGACGGCAGATGAAGCGACAGCAGCCGGTGCAACAGCACTGTTCGGTGAAAAATATGGTGATGTTGTGCGGGTCATTACGGTCGGCGATTTCAGCATGGAACTCTGCGGCGGCACCCACGCAAAGGCAGCAGGAGATATCGGCCTGTTCCGCATCGCCACTGAAGGCGGCATTGCTGCGGGCGTCCGCCGGATCGAAGCGGTCACCGGCGCAACCGCCCTGGCTCAGGTCCACCAACAGCAGGAGACCCTGCAGCGACTGGCGAACCTGGTCAAGGCCGATCCGCAAAATGTGGAACAACGGTTGCAGAGACTTCTTGAACAACAGAAGGAGATGGAAAAGTCTCTGGAGCAACTGCAAGCCAGGGCCAACGCAGATCTTGGTGGCTCGCTGCTCGATCAGGCACAAGAGGTCGCCGGGACCACACTTCTTGCAACCAGAATCGAAGGGGTCGACGGCAAAGGGCTGCGAGAGCTGTCTGACCAGTTACGGGACAAACTTGAATCGGGGGTACTGGTACTTGCCAGCGAGCAGGAGGGCAAGGTCGCCCTGTTGGTGGCTGTCACCAAAGACCTGACGAGCAAGATCAAGGCTGGTGACCTGATCAGACCACTGGCCGAGATGGTCGGCGGGCGTGGCGGCGGTCGTCCCGATCTGGCTCAGGCCGGTGGACAGAACCCGGAACAGATTGATGCAATGCTTCAGGCTGCAGCCGAACAGTTGACTGCGCTGACAGATTCCTGATGCGAAAATAATCAGCTGCCGATATGGAGAAACCATGCACCCCGGCTTGGCGGAAAAACCGATCCTTGCTCTGGAAAAGGGTAGGAAGAGTTTGCTGGTCGTTGACGATGACCCCGCCATCCGTCTGCTCTGCGCACGGGTTCTGGACAACTTTGAGGTGACTCAGGCGACGGACGGCAAGCAAGCCCTGAGCCTGCTAAAACATGAGCCGTTCGATATCGTTCTCTCCGACATCGTAATGCCCAACCTCAGCGGGCTGGAACTGCTGCAGACGGTCAAAAAGACCGACCCGGAGCAGATGTTCATCCTGATGACCGGCTTTGCGGAAAAAGCGACCATCCTTCAAGCCCTGAAGGAGGGTGCCGACGACTTCATCAGTAAACCGGTCAACCTGCTGCAGCTGAAAACCAGCATCGATAAGGTGATCGAGAAACAGGTGCTACGCCACGAAATTTCCAACCTCAAACGTCTCGATCAGCTCAAAAGTGAATTTCTCGGGCTGATCTCCCACAAGCTGAAAACCCCGGCCACCGCCATCTCACTCTTCGTCCAAAACATCGCTGCGGACGGCAATGATTTTAATGATCCGGCCTTTCGCCAGATGTTAACCATGGTCCAGGATGAGACCCGGCACCTGGAACACCTGATCGAAGATCTTCTTTATTGCAGTCATGTCATTCTTCATCAGGACAAGCTGAGACTGGAAGCAGTCGATCTGGGCAAGGCAGCCCGGCAGGTTGCCGAACTTCTCGCTCCGGCGGCCAGTCAAAAACAGTTACAATTCTCCGTTGAGATCACCTCATCCTTCCCGCCCCACCCCCTGCAACTAGATCGCTCCCGCATTAACTTTGTCCTGCGTGCCCTGCTCGACAACGCCATCAAGTTCACGCCAGCGGAAGGATCGATTCAACTACAGGGCTATCTTGAGGAAAAAGAGGTGAAACTGGTCATTCGCGATACCGGTCCGGGAATACCTGGCGATGAAATTGAAAAAGTCTTTTCCAGATTTTATCAGATCGATCCGGCCAGCAGCGGCCAGGTTCGTGGCTTCGGACTTGGTCTGTTCTATGCGCGCGAGTTTGTCCGCAGCATGAACGGTGAGCTGATCCTGGAGAGCCAACCCGGTTTTGGCACCATCGCTATGGTCGAGTTCCCTCTCCCTGGCTGAGCCTTCAGCAAAAGTCCCGAGCGTCCACCACAGAAAAAACGTCAAAAACCTCCTGAACCTTGCGAAACACCTGTTGAAGTCTCTTTTTTCCCGTGCTCCCTTGTGATATATTCGATCTTTTTTCCTGTCACTGAATTAAGCTATTCAGAGGAGACTATAGATGTTCAAAGGAACAACCATCACTTGCATCCGGCGAAACGGCCAAGTGGCCTTAGCCGGAGACGGTCAGGTCAGCCTTGGCAACACCGTCATGAAGCATAGTGCCTGCAAGATCAGGCGTCTCTATCAGGATCAGGTTCTGGCCGGTTTTGCCGGGAGCACCGCCGACGCTTTCACTCTGTTTGAAAAGTTTGAAGCCAAGCTGCAGGAATTCCGTGGCAACCTGCCACGCGCAGCTGTCGCGCTGGCCAAGGACTGGCGAACCGATCGCGCGCTGCGCCGCCTTGAGGCTCTGCTGATTGTCGCAGATAAAGATACGACCCTGATCCTTTCCGGATCCGGCGATGTCATAGAACCTGATGACGGTATTGCAGCCATCGGCTCCGGGGGAAGCTTTGCCCTGGCGGCTGGACGGGCGCTGCTTGAGCACTCCGAACTTTCAGCGGAAGAGATCGTCAAAAAAGCTCTGCTGATCGCAGCCGGAATCTGCATCTATACCAACGAGCAGATTTCCATCGAGGTATTGAAGTGACCAATTTCACACCAAGAGAAATCGTCTCTGAACTTGATCGTTATATCGTCGGTCAGAACGATGCCAAACGTGCAGTGGCCGTGGCCCTGCGCAATCGCTGGCGGAGACAACAGATCTCTGCTGAACTGCGTGACGAGATCGTGCCGAAAAACATCATCATGATCGGTCCGACCGGGGTCGGCAAGACCGAGATCGCCCGCCGTCTGGCCAAACTGTCACAGGCCCCTTTCATCAAGGTCGAAGCGAGCAAGTTTACCGAGGTCGGCTATGTCGGTCGGGATGTGGAGAGTATGATCCGCGACCTGATGGAGTTGGCAATCATCATGGTCAAGGACGAAGAAGCGAAAAAGATGCGGGTCAAGGCCGAGGATCTGGCCGAAGAGAAGCTGCTCGATCTGCTTCTTCCAGGCGAAGTTGACCGCTCACCTGACGTTCAGGAAAAGCATCAGCACACCCGTGAAAAGATGCGCAAGCTGCTGCGACTCGGTGAGCTGGATGAACGCTACGTCGAGCTGGAGAGTGAGGTCAGCAGCGCCCCGGCCATGGAGATCTTTTCACCTCCCGGTAACGAGGAGATGGGGATCAATATCAAGGAGATGTTCGGCAACGTCTTTCCGAAGAAGACCAAACGGACCAAACTCAAGGTCAATGAGGCCCGCGAACAGCTGATCGAAACCGAAGCGGAGCGACTGGTTGACATGGAGCATGTCCATACCCTGGCAAAGGAACGGACCGAGCAAACCGGGATCGTCTTTATCGATGAAATCGACAAGGTCGCCAGTCGCGAGGGGATGCACGGAGCGGAAGTCTCACGCGAGGGCGTACAGCGCGATATCCTGCCGATTGTGGAAGGGAGCACGGTTAATACCAAGTACGGATCGGTCAAAACGGATCACATCCTGTTCATTGCGGCCGGGGCCTTTCATGTCGCCAAACCTTCGGATCTGATCCCGGAGCTGCAGGGCCGCTTCCCGATCCGCGTCGAGCTTGACAGTTTGGGAGAACAGGAATTTGTCCGCATCCTGACCGAGCCGAAGAACGCGCTGATCCGACAGTACACCGCCTTGCTGGAGACCGAAGGGATCAAGCTGACGTTCAGCGAGGATTCGATTAGCGAAATTGCTGCCACGGCAAAAACCGTTAATGATGCGACGGAAAATATCGGCGCACGACGACTGCACACGATCATGGAGAAGCTGTTGGAGGACCTCTCTTTCGACGCCCCTGAGCGACAGGAGACCACGGTCCATATTGACGCGGCAGAGGTTCGACGTCGCTTGTCGGACATTGCCAAGGATGAAGACCTGTCACGATATATTTTATAAGGATTCAGGGATCAGGCGGCAGGGTGAAGACACAGCCTCTGAGATCTGAACCCGAGTCCTGCCGCCCCGGAGTTGCAAATGAAAGAGCTCATCGAAAAAGCCAACGTGCTGATGGAAGCACTGCCATGGATCAAGAATTTCTACGGCAAAACCATCGTCATCAAATACGGTGGCAACGCCATGGTCGAAGAACGGCTCAAAAAGAGTTTTGCCCGCGACGTTATCCTGATGAAATATATCGGCCTCAATCCGGTCGTGGTCCACGGTGGGGGGCCACAGATTGGCAAAGTTCTGCAGGCGATGAAGATCGAAAGCCACTTTATTCAAGGCATGCGGGTCACCGACAGCGCGACCATGGACGTTGTTGAAATGGTGCTCGGCGGCAAGGTCAATAAAGAGATTGTATCCAACATCAATCAACACGGCGGCAAGGCGGTCGGGTTAAGCGGCAAGGACGGCGGGTTGATTCAGGCCCGCAAGCTGGAAATGACGGCGATCAATCCCGACAGCCTGACCCCGGAAATTATCGATGTCGGCATGGTCGGCGAAGTCGAGCTGGTCAATCCGAAAGTGATCAATGCCCTGGAAGAGAGTAACTTTATCCCTGTTATCGCGCCGATCGGCGCGGGTATCAATGGCGAAACCTATAACATCAACGCGGACCTGGTCGCCGGTAGAATCGCCGGGGCGCTTAAAGCCGAAAAACTGATCCTGCTCACTGATATAGAAGGTGTAAAAGACCAACAGGGAAAGCTGATTTCAACCATCGATATCCAGCGCGTTCCCGACCTGATCAACGATGGAACCATCTCCGGCGGGATGATCCCAAAACTCAACTGCTGCGTCGACGCTATCGAAGAGGGCGTCAAAAAA
>Ga0209939_1000163_pt1 | contig 11241 bp, 11 predicted proteins | sample SalPon2A_A_D1_MG_FD_185714 | JGI IMG/M metagenome (GOLD analysis project Ga0209939, IMG submission 185714) | Soil microbial communities from South San Francisco under conditions of wetland restoration - Salt Pond MetaG R2A_A_D1_MG (SPAdes)... | ecosystem: Environmental > Terrestrial > Soil >...
GTCGGTGGGTGAGCTTCTGGGCGCAGGCGGCGCGCAGCGACGCGCTCCAGGCGGAGCTGAGCGAGCGCTACACCGACTGGACGGAGCTGTTGGCCGTGCTCCTGGGGACCGAGACCGGCGACCCCGCCGTCACCATGCTGGTCGCGTTGATCGACGGGGTCGGCACGCGGATCGCCCTCGACCCGGACGGGATCCCCGATGCTGACCACGTCGTGTCGGCCATCGTCGCGACCGTGACGGTCGGCGCGGCGCACACCTGACCGCGGTGGAGCCTCCCGGCTCCTGCGTGCTGGCAGGGTGGGGTCATGGACGTGCAGCCGGAGCCGGGTAGCAGCCCCGTGAACGGCCGCCCCGCGGTGGTGCTGCGTAGTCCGCGACGAGGTTGGCATGTGCTCGCCTTCACCACCCTGACCGTGCTGTCCCTGACGCTGACGTGGCTGTCGTGGAGCTACTTCGACCTCCCCGCCCTCGCGGTGCTGGTCGTTCTCGTAGCTCCGTGGAGCGCGCTGCTCGCGCTGGTGGCCCTCAACCAGCGGTGGGTCGTCGACGAGGACGGTCTGCGTATGCGCTCTTTCGGCGTCACCCTCGCCTCGGTGTCGTGGGCGGGCATCCACGACTTCAGGCGCGACTCCGTGGATGAGCGCAACGGCCTCGTCCAGTTCGACATTGCCCCGGGCCACTCCTGGGGCCGAGGCAAGACCGTCCGCATGACGTGCACGGACGCGCAGTTCATGGAGCTGTACCGGTTGCGAGGCCGCCAGAGCGCCCGGTAGCTGCGGGCGCCATGGGCGAAAAGCAGGTGCGCTGAGGCAGGCCCGTGGCGCAGACTCGACGGGTGGAGATCGTCGTTCGTGACGCACACGCCTCGGACCTGCCGTTTTTGACGGAGATAGCGACCGCGGCTGCCTTCTGGGATGCGGATGACACATCCGGGCTCGAGCACGAGCTGCTGCAGCGACCGGATCTGGCGCACTACATCGTGGGGTGGCCACTGCCGGGCGACGTCGGCGTGATCGCGCAGGCCGACCAGCCGATCGGCGCGGCCTGGTTCCGATACTTCACGGCCGCCGACCCCGGCTACGGCTTCGTCGAGCCCACCATCCCGGAGGTGGCGATCGCGGTCGCCGCGCCATGGCGGGGGCAAGGCGTGGGGTCCCGCCTGCTCACCACGCTCATCGCCGCGGCGGGTCAGGCCGGGGTACCGGCGCTCAGCCTCAGCGTCGACCTCGACAACCCAGCACGTCGCCTCTACGAGCGTTCGGGCTTCGTCCCGCTCGAGGAGAAAGAGGGCGCGGTCGTGATGCTCCTGCGCCTCTGAGGCGTCGCGCACGATCACCTCGAGCCGAGCGTTCCTCGGGGCAGTGTGCCGCCGAGGGGGTCAGGTCCCGCAGAACGTGCGGTAGGGGCCGAAGTCGGCCGGCGCGGGCTCGGCGTACCGCTCGAGGCCGGGGCGCTCACGGTAGGGATCGGTGACCGCGTCCAACAGCCGCGTCAGCGGGCCGAGGTCGCCGTCGGTCCCGGCAGCGAGCGCTTCCTCGACGAGGTGGTTCCGAGGAACGTAGACGGGGTTGACCCGGTCCATCGTGTCGGCGTCCGGCTGCAGCTCGAGCCAACGCTGCACCCAGGCGTCGAACCCCGTCATGTTCTCGACGATGCTGCGCGTGGGCTCCGCGTCGCCGCGCACCACCCCGCTCAGCCCGCGGAAGAACGACGTGTAGTCGGCGCGCTGCTGCTGCAGGAGGGTCACCAGGTCGTCGACCAGAGGATCCGCGTCCTTCGCGCTCACCGTGTCTGGCAGCCCCAGCTTGGCCCGCATGCCGGTGGCCCAGGCCGAGGAGTACGTCGTAGGGAACCGGGCCAGCGAGGTCGTAGCCAGCTCGACCGCCTGCTCCTGATCGTGATGCAGCAGGGGCAGCAGAGTTTCGGCGAGGCGAGCGAGGTTCCACTGGGCGATGTGCGGCTGCGCGCCGTAGGCGTAGCGACCGCCGGTGTCGATCGAGCTGTAGACCGTCGCCGGGTCGAAGGCTTCCATGAAGGCGCACGGCCCGTAGTCAATGGTCTCCCCCGAGATCGTCATGTTGTCGGTGTTCATCACACCGTGCACGAACCCAACCAGCATCCACCGGGCGAGGAGCTCCGCCTGGCTCGCGGCCACGTCGTCGAGCAGCTGCAGGTAGGGGTTGTCGGCGCCTGCCGCGTGCGGGTAGTGGCGGGCGATCGCGTGGTCGGCGAGCCGGCGCAGGAGGTCGGTGTCGCCGGTGGCCCGCGCGTACTGGAAGGTGCCCACCCGCAGATGGCTCGACGCGACGCGAGCGAGCACGGCGCCGGGCAGCCGGGTCTCGCGGTATACCGAGCGCCCGGTGCCGACCACCGCCAGCGCACGCGTGGTCGGGATGCCCAAGGCGTGCATCGCCTCGCTGACGATGTACTCCCGCAGCATCGGGCCGACCGCGGCGAGCCCGTCACCGCCGCGGGCAAAGGGCGTTTGGCCTGACCCCTTCAGGTGGACGTCCCGACGGCGACCCGCGTCGTCCACCACCTCGCCGAGCAGGAGCGCCCGCCCATCCCCCAGGCGCGGGGAGTACCCGCCGAACTGATGCCCGGCGTAGGCCTGGGCGACCGGGGTCGCGCCGTCGGGGACCGAGCGCCCGGTCAGCAGGGCCACACCGTCCGGGCTACGCAGCCAGGTGGAGTCGAAGCCCAGGTCGCTCGCGAGGGGCTCGTTCAGCACGAGCAGGTGGGGGTCGGGCGTCTCCTCGGCCTGCCACGGCAGGGAGAGCTCAGCCAGCTCCCGGCTGAACTGGTTGTCGAAGGAGACGGTCGGTCGAGACGCAACACTCACTCATCGAGCGTAGGTCAGGGGCCGCGGCCAGGCAGGGCGGGTCGGGCCGAGCCTGTGCTGTCGACGCACTGCGGGCCACACTGTTCGGCATGGAGCTCGCCATCCGTGTCGCACACGCCTCGGACCTGACCTTTTTGACGCAGATGGCCACCGAGGCCGCGTTCTGGGACTCGGGTGACGCGTCGGCACGGGTGGAGGAGCTGTTGGCTGCACCCGATCTGGCGCACTACGTCGTGGGGTGGCCGCTGCCCGGCGACGTCGGCGTGGTGGCGGAGGCCGGCGAGCCGGTGGGTGCGGCGTGGTTCCGGTACTTCTCGGCCGAGGACCCGGGCTACGGCTTCGTCGACCCGGCGATCCCGGAGGTCGCCATCGGTGTCGTACCGCAGTGGAGAGGTCATGGGGTGGGAGCGCGACTGCTCGCCGCGCTCATCGCATCGGCGGGGAAGGCCGACGTGCCCGCGCTGAGCCTCAGCGTGGAGCTCGACAACCCAGCACGCCGCCTCTACGAGCGGTGCGACTTCGTCCCGGTCGAGGTGGCCGAGGGCGCCGTCACCATGCTGCTGCGCCTGTGAGGCACGATGGACAGATGAGCGAGTCGCGACCCCCGACCGCAGAGGCCCTCGACCTGCAGCCTCACCCCGAAGGCGGCTGGTTCCGCCAGACCTGGGCGGCGACGGAGGTCGTCGCGCTGCCGGACGGGCGCCGCCGGCCCACCGCCACGCTGATCTACTTCTTCCTGCCGGCCGGTGCGGCCTCGGCTTGGCACCGCGTCGCCTCCGACGAGACGTGGCTGGCCCACGAGGGCAGGGTGCTGCTCGAGCTGGGCGGCGACGGCCCACATCCCGCGGACGACGGAATCGAACAGCTCAGCGTCGGGCTCGACCGCTCGGCCGGCGACGTCGCGCAGGCCTTGGTGCCGGCCGGTGTCTGGCAGCGCACGGTGCCGACCGAAGGCGACGCGCTGGCCAGCTGCCTGGTCTCCCCCGGCTTCGACTTCGACGACTTCGAGCTCGCCGACTGACGACGCCGCCGTGCTCTCGCGAGAGGAGTCGAGGCGGGCGCCGCGTCGCTCAGCCGGTGCGGTCGAGGATGAGTCGGGTCGCTTCCTGCGGTGCGTCCCACTGCGGGAAGTGGCCGCACCGCTCGAACCAACGCAGCACCGCGTCGGGGAACAGCTCGGTCGCCCGCGCGGCCTGTTTCGGCACCGTCACCAGGTCACGACGCCCCCACCCGATCGTGACGCGGCCGGGCACGGTGCCTGCCGGGGCTCCCTGTTGCTTGGGCCCCTTGGTCAAGGCATCCAGGGCAGCGCCCGTCGAGGGGGAGTCGGCCAGCCCGCGCACATCCGGCAGCACCGTCTCCCGCGAGAGCGCCCAGGGCCGCGCCGACAGCTGGGCCAGCAGCATGGTCCTGCCCACCGAGGTGCCGAGCAGAGCCGGCAGCCGGCCTCGCAGCACTCGGACCAGCGCGATCGACGGCCGCAGCGTGGCGCCGAAGGCCAGAAGCTCGCGGTCGCTCCAGAAGCCGCCCGGGTCCAACGCCACGGTGTCGCCACCGACGCCCCGCCGGGCGAGCTCGAGCACCATCCGGCCACCCATCGACTGGCCTACGGTCGAGACCCCGTCCAGACCCTGCTCGCGGATGAAGTCTGCGACGGAGTCGGTCAGGGAGGCGATCGAGACCTCACCCGCCAGCGGCGGCGTCTGGCCAAACCCCGGCAGGTCGACCGCAATGACCTCACGGCTCTGCGCCAGCTCGTCCAGGATCGGGGACCAGGACTGCCACCCGGCGCCCAGACCGTGCACCAGCAACAGCGGGCTGCCGCTTCCACGCCGTTCATGGTTCAACGTCACCCCAGGGACGCTAGCCCACACGCAGGTTCGGGGCCGCGGCGCGGTCGTACACACCACGACAGGAGGAGGGTGCTCACGAGGTGAGCAGGCCGGAGACCCGCTGGAACATCTGCTGCTCACGCCCGCGAACAGCCTGGTCAACTACGCTCTCGACCCCGAGCGGCACCCCGAGCTGCAGCTGGCCGGGTGGGGGTTCGGCGCGTGGAGCGAGCACCTCCTCAAGCCGGACGAGCCGCTCATCTACCGCCGGCAGATAGCCGCGTTCTACGACGACAACCTCGAGCGTATCGTCCCGAGCCTGCGCGCGAGCACGATGCTCGCTCACGTCCGGGCGGCGACCTACGACGCGAAGGTCTGGGCCGGAGTGGTCGATGACAATCATCACCGCACGCCGGAGAAGTAGGTGTCTCTTCAGCCGCGGGCCATCACGGCTGCAGTGCACCTGTCTCACCTGGAGCTTCGAGAAGTCGTCCCAAGAGCCTTGACCGCTATGGACGCCTGCTCGTCCCGATGGGTACGTCGCCGATCAGCAGATCAGGCGGGCTGTCGGACGGACGAGAAGAACTCGGTGAACGCCTCGGCGAGCACCTCCGGGTGGGTCAGGGGCCCGGCATGACCTGCGCCCGGGACCTCGCGCAACCGAGCGTCGGGGACTCGGTCGGTCACAGCCTGCGCCCCAGCGGTGAAGAGTCGCTTGGTGTCCGATCCGAGCAGCACCAGCACCGGAGGGGAGACCGCGCGAAAGAAGGCGGGGTCGGCGAGGGGGTCTCCCCGCTCTTTCAGGCTCTGAAAATGGGCGAGCAGGTTCGGGACGTACGGCGCCGCAGCCTCGAGGTAGCCGATGCCCTCCATCCTCGCGATCTCGTCGTCCGTGAAGGGGAAGACGGCGAAGGCGCGCGCCGCGTCCTCCAGCTTGCCCTCGGACGCCAGCTCTGCTGTACGACCGATGACACCGCCAATCATGGCCTGCTCGCGTTCGTCGGCCTGGCTGATCATTCCTGGCTCGAACACGGCCACGGCCTCCACGGCGTCCGACTTCCCCGCCGCCCCCAGTGCAAATGGGGCAGACCAGCCCACGAGGCCGGCAGGTTCGCCGAGGCTGTGCACGTAGGTGAGGAAGTCGTCGACGATACGACCGAAGCTGAGATCGGGGTGCTCGCTGCTCAGGCCCCGCCCTCGCATGCTCGGCAGATGACACGTGAACCGGTCGGCCATGTGCTCGACCACCGGGTGCCAGTCGAGGTCACCATCGCCGATGGACCCTTGCAGGAAGACCAGCGGCGGCCCGTGGCCGTGCACGGTCCCGCCGATCGTGACGCCGTCGGTCGTGGTGACGTAGTGCGTGCGCTGAGTGCTCATGAGCCGACTCCTCGGGTCTGGTGTGGTCATGTCTGCAACGATCGTTCAGCGGACGTCGGAGAACATCACCCGGTCGGGTACGTCTCGTCGGTCATGGGTGGTACGACAGGTCGCGGCGGGCCGCTTGTGCGACGAGGTCGGCACGCCCGTCGACGCCCAGCCTGGCGTAGACGTGGGTCAGGTGCTTCTTGACGGTGTTGACGGAGATGAACAGGCGTTGACCGATGTCGGCGTTGGTCCGGCCCTCGGCGACCAGCCGCACGACGTCCCGCTCGACGGGAGTCAGCGACGCCCAGCCGGTCTTCGGGCGTTGACGCTCACCCCGCCCCCGGCGTGCATAGGCGATGGCCTCGCCGAGCGACATCTCGCCCCCAGCCTCCCAGCTGGCAGCTGCGCCGGAAGAGTCCAGCGCCGCCCGCGCCCGGGTGCAGGCCCGAGCGACGTCGTCGGCCTGGAGGGGGAAGCGGACGATGCCGGCCTCGGCGTGGAAGCGCTCCGAGGACGCGAGCAGGCGCAGCGCTCGCTCCGGTTCGCCGAGGGCGACGGTCAGGTCGGCGACCACGTCCAGCGCCGCCGCGGCGCCGACACGGTCGCCGTAGTCGGCCAGGATCTCCAAGCTGTCGTGAGCCTGCTCCCACGCGCGCTCGACGTGCTCGTCGTCCCGGTTCAGCTCCGCGAGGCCCAGCAGCGACCGACCCAGCGCCTGCGGGAGCCGTGGGTTGGTCGACAGGGACCGGCTGGCCTCCAGGTGCTCTCGCGCGTCGTCGTCGCGCTGCTGGCTTCGTGCGACCAAGCCGAGGAGCCATTCCCCCTCGGACTCGTCCGCACGGCCGCCGCCCTCGCGGCCTGTGTGCACGATCCACGTCGCCGTGGCCCGAGCAGCCTCCAGGTCGCCGGAGGTGTAGGCAGACAGAGCCGACCAGCGGCGAAACCACATCCCGTAATGGGTTCGTTCGAGGGCCGGTCCCAGCGCTGCCTGTGACTCGGACAACAGGTCCCGCGCACGGTCGCGCTCGCCCTGCAGGACAGCCACTGCCGCCAAACCGGTCAGCCCGGCCGACTCCCACCCGGGACGATGCAGACGCCGGCTGAGGTCGACGGCCGCTGTGGCATGTCGGCGTACCTGTTCCAGCCGGCCAGACCACACCAGCCACCCCAGGGCACCCCCGTGGGCGGCCGGAAGGTGGAACGTGAGGTCGTTGGCCTCGCAGACCTCCACGTCCCGGCGGAACAGGTCGTACCCGGCGTCGATCGAGCGGCTGTGCAGGAGGGCTGCCCCGGTGAACTGCAGGACATGAGCATGGGTGGCAGCGTCCCGGCACTCCTCGACGAGCCTCAACGCCTGCTCAACGTCATCGTCAACCTGCTCGTTGGGCGCCAGTCCACTGAGGACACCGGCCAGAGCACGTTGGGCCAGTGCGACCGCAAGGGCACCGTCGACGGCAGTCGTCCGCGCAGCAGTGACCGCCTGGGTCGCCGACCGATGAAAACTCGCCGGCTCGACGATGGCCAAGGTTGCTGCGGCGTTCAACCCCCGCGCGCGCTCGTGAGCAGGGGCGCCCGGCTTCTCGGCCGCCTTCTGGAGTCGGCTGTGTACCTCTCGGGACAACCCGCACTCGAGCCAGAAGCGGACGACCGGTTCAATGATGCCCACCAGCGACGGCAGGTCTGCGGACTCGGCAGCCCAGTCCATCGCGGCGCGAAGGTCATCGAGATCCGCGGTCAGCCGCGCCACCCAGGGCTCAGGCTGTCCAGCGATGAGACCGGCTCCGGCCCGGCGGGCCAGGTCGACATGAAACTCCAGATGGCGTGTGCGCACCCGTGCCGGGTCATCCAGATCGGACAGTCGCTGCCGCGCGTACACCCGGATCGTCTCCAGCAGCCGGTAGCGGGCCCTCCCGCGGCGCTCGACCACCTGCACCAACGACTGCTCGACCAGCCCCGCGACCAGATCGAGCGCGTCATCGCGGTCGATCCCCTCGCCTGCCACCACGTCGATGGCGGCGTCCAGCTCGAACGAAGCGGCGAACACCGACAGCCTCGCCAACGCCAGCCGCTGCACGTCATCCAGCAGCTGGTAGCTCCAGGCCAGAGACGCTTCCAGAGTCCGCTGCCGTGCTGGCGCCCCCCGGGGCCCACCGGTCAGCAGGCCGAACCGGTCGGCCAGTCCGGCCAGGATCTGGCTCGGCGCCAGCACCCGCACCCGCGCCGCAGCCAGCTCGATCGCCAACGGAATCCCATCGAGACGCCGGCAGATCTCGCCGACCTCCGCAGCGTTGTCGTCACCGATGCGAAAGTCTGCCGACACCTGCTGGGCCCGCACCTCGAACAGCCGCACCGACTCGGTAGCCGCCGGCGTGCTGGCGGATTCGCTAGCGGCGTCGGGCACTGGCAGGCCGGCGACCTCGAACGTCGCCTCGCCCTCGACCACCAGCGGCACCCGGCTGGTGGCCAGCACATGCAACCGGGGACATCTCCACGACAGCTCACGAACCAGCCTCGCGCACGCCTCCACCAGGTGTTCACAGTTGTCGAGTACGACGAGCAGATGCCGTGCCTGCAGCTGCTCGGCCAGCGCCTCGGGAAGTGCCTGTCCGGCCCGCTCGCGGACGCCCACCGCCCCGCCAAGGGCCGCTGGGACCAGCCGGGGCTCACTCACGCCCTGCAAGTCCACCCACACCGCTCCGCGGGCGAACCGCGGTGCCACGTCTCCGGCGACCTTCATCGCCAGTCGCGTCTTGCCGCAACCCCCCGGGCCGGTCAACGTCACGACCCGAGCATCCATGACCAGCGCGGCGACCTTCGCACGCTCGACCTCGCGGCCGATGAACGCCGCGACACCCACCGGCGGTCTGTGCTGCCTCTCCATGGACCTCACCCAGACCTGATCCTACGGAAAGCCGATGTCGGCCTGTGAGGATTCGGTCCAGATCCCGGCAAGGCGGGTGGGTGGAGGATAGGGCCATGTTCATCGTGAGAGTTGCCGCTCGTGCCAAGGACGGGGCGCAGGAGCAGTTCCTGCAGGTGCTACGCGAGCAGATCGAGGAGGTCCCCCGGAGGTACCCGCTCTGCCACACATACCGGGCGTGCGTCGATGCGGTAGACCCCCAGGCCGTTCTCGTCTACGAGGTGTGGGTCAGCCGTGAGGCATACGTCGAGTTCTCCCGCTCCGACTATGTCGCCCAGGTCATGTCGCAGCTGAGCCCGCTGATGAGCGAACAAGATGCTGCGTTCTACGAGGCAGAACCCGCCGAGCTGCCGTTGGCATGACCCGGTCAGGGGGCGAGCAGCTCGTTGATCGCCTCGGCGACGACGTCGGGATGATCCTCGGGGGTGAAGTGACTGCCACCGGGGATGTGCCGCACCTCCGTCCCGAGGTCGGCGGCCAGACGTTCGCCGAAGCCGATCTTCTGGAACGGGTCGGCCGCACCCCACACGACCCGCGCCGGCAGGCCGAGGTCGGGAAGCCGGTCGGCGACCGAGCGAGTGTCGCGGGCATCGAGCGCCGTCAGCTGCGCCATCAGTGACTGGGCCGCGCCGTTCGCGGAGTAGTACCGCCAGTGCACGGCGAACGACTCCTTGGCCTTCGCTTCGGTGTCGTGGCCGCGGCGCATCAGCTGCGCGAAGGACCCTCGCACGAAGGGGGCGGGAAGGTGCCTCAGGACGGGGGCCAGCCGCGCCGACACCTTGGCACTGGGCACCGGCCAGGAGTCGTAGCAGACCGCGTTGGTGAGCACGAGCCCCGAGAACCGCTGGGGGGCGTGGACGGCGGCGATCTGAGCGACCCCGCCGCCGATGTCGTGGCCGACCAGGACCGGTCTCTCCAGGCCCTGGGTGTCCAGCCAGGCCAGCAGACGATCGGCCTGCGCGGCGACAGCGAGGTCCAGTCCCGCGCCCTCGGCGATGCTGGAGCCGTACCCCGCCATCTCCCAGGCCAGGCTGCGACCACGCACGAGGGGCATCACGTGCCGCCAGAGCTGGGCAGAGGTCGGGATGCCGTGGACGAGCACCACGGGTCGTCCCGACCCGTGCTCGATCCAGCGAGTGCTCAGCCCGTCGTTCGTCGAGACTCGGGTCTGCATGGCGTCCTCTCTCGCCGGCCCTGCCCGCGCAGAGCCGGGGTAGAGCACCAAGAGTGGCAGATCCGTCGCGACCCTCGCCTGGCGGCGGTAGGAAGCACGTTGGCGCATGGGGACAGATCCGGTGACGTGCGCCCAGGATGCCGTGCCCTCCGAGGCAGAGCCCGAAGTCTGGTCGACTCCGTCGGGCACTGGGAGCGTGCCACAACGGGATCGTGTGACGAGACGATCAGACCGACTGACACAGGCGCCGCTCGGCGAGGCGGCGGCCTCGATCGATCGAGCCCGGGTCGAGACTCAACGCCAACGTGTTCTGCGTGCCTTCGTAGATCAGGAGCAGGTCCTCCGTGAGCTCAGCTGGGTCGGTGGCGCCGGTGGCCCTGCAGAGCTCGGTGAGGCGGGCTCTGAGGTGGTCTTTGTGGTCGACGGCGGCCTGGATGGCGGGATGGCTGCGGGGAAGTTGCACGATCGCCGCGAGGTGGGCGCAGCCACGACTCGTGCTGGGGTCAGCGGTCCAGCGCTCCATTGCGGTGAACATCGCGAGTACCCGTTCGGAGGGGTCGGTGTGCTCGCCGATGCACTCCTCCCAGAGGGACCGCCACCGTGCGTCGCGGGCCTGGAGGTAGGCCACCACCAGGCCGTCCTTGCCCCCGAAGTTCTTGTAGAGCGAGCCCGTGGCGACACCTGCGCGCTCGATGACGGCGTCGACGCCGGTTGAGGCGACGCCCTGGGCGTAGAACAGCTCGTCAGCGGCAGTCAGCAACCGCTCTCGCACGGGCTGTCCCGCCCGACGGTGTTGCGTCGTCGTGGACATACGCATACTGTACCCGACAGTAGATGAAACGTTCGTTCTACTCACTCGCTTGCGGCAGCTCGCGGACCCGCAACCACACCGAAGGACATCACCATGGACTGGACACTGGACAACTCGCTCGAGCTCGCGGAGGGCGTAGTGCGCTGGCAATCCTGGGGCGAGGGGCCACCGGTCGTGCTCGTCCACGGAACCCCGTACTCATCGTTCCTGTGGCGCGACATCGCCCCAGCGCTGAGCCGGCGTGGACGCCAGGTCTACGTGTTCGACCACCTCGGCTACGGGCAGTCCGACAAG
>Ga0209939_1000169_pt1 | contig 11184 bp, 8 predicted proteins | sample SalPon2A_A_D1_MG_FD_185714 | JGI IMG/M metagenome (GOLD analysis project Ga0209939, IMG submission 185714) | Soil microbial communities from South San Francisco under conditions of wetland restoration - Salt Pond MetaG R2A_A_D1_MG (SPAdes)... | ecosystem: Environmental > Terrestrial > Soil >...
GAGGCCAGCTCTCGGACGTCCTTGCCGACGGCGCGGACCAACGCCGTGGCGGCCTCCCGCTCGATGCGGCGACGGGCGGTCTGGACTTCCTTCACCACGAAGCCGACCTTGTCGCCCTCGCTCTTGATGGCCTTCGCCTCCATCACCCTGGCCCCGCCGGAGCGCAGGGCGTCCAGCACACGCTTGCCGCGGTTGCCGCTCTTGTGGCGGATGACGAGGGTCACGTCGTCGGCGGGCGCGCTGATGAGCTGCATGGCGTCCTCGATGAGGGTGTCATCCGCCTCGTCGAGGTCATGCACGACCAGGACCGTGGCCCCTCCGAACAGGGAGGGGCTGGCGTGCATCCCCAGGTCTCCCGGCACGTAGGCGGAGGCGTACAGCCGGACCACCTCGACCTCGGGGTCGTCCTGGCGCACGGCCGCCACCACGTCGTCGACGGCGCGCTCGGCGAGGATCTCCTCCGGCCCGGAGACCAGGACCAGTGAGGGTGCGGGAGTCGCGCTCACGGCGCGACCGCCTTCAGTTCCAGCTGGTTCAGCCTTGAGGTGACCAGGTCCGGGGGCAGGGACAGGTGCTCGGCCAGGGCCTCGGTGGTGAGGCCTGCCTCCACCGCGTCCCGCAGCTGCCCGTCCTCCTGCTCGGTCCAGGCATGCCCGCCGGTCACCGCCGTACGGGGCGAACGTGCGACCGGTGGCGCGGAGGTCACAGCCGACCCCCCTCCACCGGCCCACGGCAGCACCTCGGGAGCGTCACGGTCGAGACGGGCCAGTGCGCCGAGGACGAGGTCCCGGTCCGTGGTGGGCCAGAACGGTGGCAGCGAGCGTTGCAGGAAGGCGGCGTAGCTCTTGGTCGTCATGCGCGAGTCCAGCAGGGCCACCACTCCCCGGTCGTCATGCCGGCGGATCAGGCGGCCCGCCCCCTGGGCGAGCTTGAGTGCCGCGTGGGTGGCCGATACGGCCATGAAGCCGTTCCCGCCGATACGACCGATCGCCTCGGTGCGCGCTGAGGACAGCGGGTCGTCGGGCCGAGGGAAGGGGATACGGTCGATCAGCACGAGCTGGCACGCCGATCCGGGCACGTCGACGCCCTGCCACAGCGACATGGTGCCGAACAGGCAGGTCGAGGCGCGGGAGGCGAACTCCCGCACGAGGGCTGGCGTCTGGTCATCGCCTTGGCACAGCACCTCGATGTCGGTGTCGGCGAGGCGGTCCCGCATCTGCTCCGCAGCGGTCTCGGCCGCTCGACGCGAGCTGAACAGCCCGAGGGTGCGGCCCCCCGCCGCACGCATGAGCGCCTCGATCTCGTCGAAGACCACGGGGCCGGCTCCGTCGCGACCCAGCGGCGGCAGGTGCTGTGCGACGTACGCGATGGCTTGGCGCGGGTAGTCGAAGGGGCTGCCGACATCGAGGCCGACATAGCCCGGGGTCTCGGAGCCGCGCAGCCCGATCGTGCCGGCCACCGCGTCGAAGGAGCCACCCAGCTCCAGGGTCGCCGACGTCAGCACCACGGTGCGGTCGGTGAAGACGTTCTCGCGCACCGCCGCCGCCACGCTCATGGGGGCCACCCGCAGGGCGGGCTGGCCACGCGGGTCACGGGCCACCCACGTCACGTCGAGCTCACGCTCGGCCAGGAGCCGCTCGCAGCCGTCGAACACCTCACCGACGGCGGCACGAGCCGCCTGCCGGGCGCCGTCGGCCCCACCGTCGGAGGACGAGGAGATCTCACTGGTCAGCGCTCGTGCCGCATCGCGCACCACGGTCAGCGCACGCCCCAGGCCCTCCGGCAACCCTAGGCTCAGCCGTCCCTCGGGCAGCGAGGCGAGCACCTCGCGCAGCTCCTCGGCCGCCTCGGTGAGGTCGTCGGCAGACTCCTGCCGCCCCGCCTTCCGGGCGGCGGCGGTCACCGATGCCGCACTCATCTCGTCGGTGACGGTGGAGGTCACCCGGTCGGTGAGCTCGTGCGCCTCGTCGATGACCAGCAGGTCGTGCTCGGGCAGCAGGTGCCGGCCCTCGAAGGCGTCGATGGCCATGAAGGCGTGGTTGGTCACCACCACGTCGCTCTCGCGGGCGACGGCGCGCGCGGCCTCGACATGGCACTCGCCGAACAGAGGGCACTTCTGCCCCAGACACTCCCGGGCGCTCACCGAGACCTGACGCCAGGCCCGGTTGCTCACCCCGGGAGCCAGCTCGTCACGGTCGCCCGACTCGGTCACCTCGGCCCACTCGCGCAACCGGCTCACCTCGGCGCCGAGCGCCGATCGCTCGGTGTCGACGGCGCCGACCGCCATCAGGGCATCGGCGTCCTCGTCGACGAACCCGCCGACGACCTTGTGCCGGCACAGGTAGTTCGAGCGTCCCTTGACCAGCGCGAACGTCGGCTCCCGCCCCAGCTCGCCGCGCAGCGCCCGCGCGATGCGCGGCAGGTCGCGGTCGATGATCTGCGACTGCAGAGCCAGCGTGGCGGTGGCCACCACCACGGGCTTACCGGTGAGCACCGCGTGAGCCAGCGCCGGAACGAGGTAGGCCAGTGACTTGCCGGTACCTGTCCCCGCCTGCACCAGCAGGTGCTGCTCGTCCTCCACTGCGTCCCGCACGGCGTGCGCCATGCGGACCTGGCCCTCGCGCGTCGCGCCCCCGACCGCCTCCACCGCCTTCGCGAGCAGCGCCTCGAGGTCCGCGGTCATGGCAGACAGGGTATGCCGTGCCGGGCGCCGACCTGCGAGCTCCACAGACCTGGCGCAGCGGCCGAGCGGCTGCGGCTACGAAGCGTAGGCCGCCAGCGCTCCGTGCAGGTCAGGGAGCACCTTGGCCTCCAGTCGTGTGCCGTGGGCGGTGTGGTTCTCGGTGAGGATCTCCCCCTCGGCGTGCAGTCGGCTCACCAGGTCGCCGCGGTCGTAGGGCACCAGTACATCGATCAGGATCTGCGGACGAGGCAGCGCCGCCTCGAGCGCGTCCACGACCTGCGGCATGCCCGCAGAGGTCCGGGTCGAGGCCACCACCGCCCCCGGGTAGGCGCGCTTGAGCCGCTCGACCGTCAGCGGGTTGGCCACATCCGCCTTGTTGAGCACCACCAGCTCGGGCAGGTCGCCGACCGCGAGGTCGGCCAGCACCTCGTGCACGGCCCGGATCTGCGCCTCCGGGTCCTCCTGGGAAGCGTCCACGACGTGCAGCAGCACATCGGCTTCGCCGGCCTCCTCCAGGCTCGAGCGGAAGGCCTCGACGAGCTGGTGAGGCAGACGGCTCACGAAGCCCACGGTGTCGACGAGGGTGTAGGCCCGTCCCTCCGCGGTCTCGGCGCGGCGGACGGTGGGGTCCAGCGTCGCGAACAGCTGGTCCTGCACCAGCACCCCGGCGCCGGTGAGACGGTTGAGCAACGAGGACTTGCCCGCGTTGGTGTACCCGACGATGGCCACGCTCGGCACCTGGCCCGCCTTGCGGGAGGACCGCTTGGTCTCGCGGGTCACCTTCATCGACGCGATGTCGCGACGCAGCTTGGCGATCCGGGTGTTGATCCGGCGCCGGTCCAGCTCGATCTTGGTCTCGCCCGGGCCGCGCGAGCCGATGCCCTCACCTCCGGCCACGCGGCCGCCGGCCTGCCGGGACATCGACTCACCCCAACCTCGCAGGCGCGGCAGCAGGTACTGCAGCTGTGCCAGCTCGACCTGGGCGCGACCCTCGGCCGACTTGGCGTGCTGAGCGAAGATGTCCAGGATGAGCGCGGTGCGGTCGATGACCTTGACCTTGACGATGTCCTCCAACGCCCGGCGCTGCGAGGGTGCCAGCTCGTCGTCGCAGACCACCGTGTCCGCCCCCGCGGCCTGGACGATCTCGCGCAGCTGCTGCGCCTTCCCCGAGCCGAGGAAGGTCGCCGGGTCCGGGCTCGAGCGTCGCTGCAGCACGGCGTCGGTGACCGTCGACCCGGCGGTCTCGGCCAGTGCCGACAGCTCCCGCAGCGAGCCTTCGGCGCTCTCGGAGCTACCCTGGCTCCACACCCCGGCGAGCACGACCCGCTCCAGGCGAAGCTGGCGGTACTCGACCTCGCTGACGTCACGGAGCTCGGTGGACAGGCCGGCGATGCGTCGGAGCGCGGCCCGCTCCTCGCGGTCGAGCTGCTCCCCGTCCAGGTCGTCGGCGGGTGGGGTGCTGACCGGCTCCAGCCCCGGCGAGAGGTCGGGGTCAGCGTGCTGGTGGTGTCGGTATGCGGTCATCGTCTCCCTCGGGTCGCGTTCAGCGTCTCATCCCTCAACGCAGCAGGCCATCGTTTTCCTCCGCCGTAGGATCGAAGGCGATGTCCACGCCGCCCGAACCCGAGGACCAGACCGAGTCACCGCCGCAGCACTACTTCACCGCCGAGCCGGTGTCCGACGCCGACCTACGGGTGCTCGAGGTGCACCTGGCCGGTCGGCCACTGCGCCTGCTCACCGCCTCGGGAGTCTTCTCTCCCGACCGCGTCGACAAGGGCACGGCGATGTTGCTCCGGCATGTGCCCGAGCCACCGGTGCGCGGCACCTTCCTGGACCTCGGATGCGGATGGGGCGCGCTGGCCCTGACCATGGCGTTGACCTCGGCGGACGCGGCGGTGTACGCGGTCGACGTCAACCGGCGCGCGCTGGAGCTGACCGGCCGCAACGCCGATGCCGTCGGGGCCCGCGAGGTCAGGGTGGCCGAGCCCGACGACCTGCCGGGCGATGTCCGCTTCGACCTGATCTGGAGCAACCCGGCCATCCGCATCGGCAAGGTCGCCCTGCACGAGATGCTGCTGCGCTGGCTTCCCCGTCTGGCGCCCGGAGGGACGGCGTACCTCGTCGTCAGTAAGAACCTCGGCGCCGACTCGCTCCAGACCTGGATCGCCGGTCAGGATGCACGCTGGGAGGTGGAGCGCCACGCCTCGGAGAAGGGCTTCCGCGTCCTGCGGGTGCACCTGCCCGCGGACGGCTCGGCCGCCTGAACCGCCACGGGCACGTGGTCCCCCCGATCTCTGCCAGACTTCGGAGCGACCCGCACGCGAGCTGCTCAGTCATCGCCCACCCTGGAGGACGAAGCCATGGAGACGGTCGAGGTTTCCCTGGACGAGGTGGAGTCCGTCACCGCGGCCGCGCTGGAGCGCCACGGGGCCGCACCCGCCGTCGCCGGCCACGTCAGCCGAGCGGTCCGCGTCGCTGAAGCGACAGGGAACCGGATCTGTGGCCTGTACTACCTGGAGAGCTACTGCCGCCAGCTGGTCACCGGGCGCGTTGACGGCCAGGTCGACCCCGTCGTCACGGTCGCCCGTCCCGGCGCGGTCCGCGTCGACGCGCGGTTCGGCTTCGCCCAGAGCGCTTTTGCCGCGGCCTTCGAACCCGCGGTCGAGGCCACGCGGAGCAACGGCACCTGTGGTCTCGCGGTCGAGCACAGCCACACCTGCACCTCGCTGGGATTCTTCACCGAGCAGTTCGCACAGGCCGGGCTGCTGGCGATCGGTACCACCACCGCGTCGGCCCGGGTCGCGCCCCCGGGTGGGAACCGCCCCCTGCTGGGCACCAACCCGATCGCCATGGCCGTGCCGGCGCGTGAGGGCGGGGTGGCCTTCCAGTTCGACTTCAGCACGAGCGCAGTGGCACTGGGCAAGATCACCATGGCGGCCGCCGAGGGCGAGCCCATCCCCACAGGCTGGGCGGTCGACGAGGACGGCGAGCCGACCACCGACGCGCAGGCGGCCCTGCGCGGCTCGTTGCTCTCGGCCGGGGGCTACAAGGGCTACGCCATCGGTCTGATGGTCGAGGTGTTGTCCTCCGCGCTGACCGGGTCGGTGGCCAGCGCCGACGTGCAGGCACTCAAGGCACCCGAGGGGCCCCCGCACGACCTCGGGCAGTTCTACCTCGTCGTGGACCCGCGCTCCTACAGTGGTGAGGCCTTCTACGATTCGCTCGCGCTGTTGGCCGAACGGGTCGACGAGCAGCCCGGGGCGCGCCTACCCGGAGCCCACCGCACCCTGCCCGACCAGGTCACGCTCGACCGAGCGCTCTGGCAGGACACCGTGGAGCTGGCCGGCGGGACACCCGGCTGAGGTGCTCCTCCCGGAGCAAGCCGCCGCCGGCTACCGCACCGTGATCCCGAACTCCGCTCCAGCGTCGAGGATGGCCTCGAAGAGGTAGGACCCGTACGAGCGTTCACAGCTGATGTGGTAGGACGGGGCGCCGTGATCGTCCTGACGGAGGATGTGGCACAGCACCAGGGCGACCGACCCGGAGACCACCGCACCGTCGGGCATCATCGACTCGGACCAGTCGAGGCCGCAGATCTTCTCCAAGGTGGCGGCAGCCAGGGCACCGCGGAGCCGGAGCAGTGCCACCCCGTGCGTCACGTCGACAGAATGGGCATCCTCGGTCACTTCGAGTGAGGCGACCAGCGCGTGCACCGCCACGGAGTCCCCGGTCAGCGCCCACGCGCCCGGTCGCTGGCCGGAGATCGTGACCCCCTCCGCGACACGACTGGCGCCGTAACGCACGCCGATCGATGCCGCGAGGTCCCCGTCCGGGTCCGCGCGCAGCAGCACCATCGCGGTGCCCGAGCAGTCGGACAGGCTCACCTCGCTTTCCCGCGCTGACGGCGTCGGCGAGACGGGGCTGGCGAAAGTGGGTGACTCAGCCACGAAGACGCGCCCCCTCGGGATCGAAGTGTGCGTGCTCTTCCAGGACCCGGGCGAGGACCCGTTCACCATTGGTCAGCCTCACCGTCACCTCCGCGCCGGGGTGAGCCACCTCGGCCGCAACCTGCCCGAGACAGATCCCACGCCCGAGGGTCGGGGACATCCGCGAGGACGTGATCCTCCCGAGAATCTCGTCAGTGCCGGCCCGGACGATCTGGCACGCCTCGTCCGGGACCACCCGCGGGTCGACCGGTTGCAGGGCCACCAGATGGGGCGCCTGCGGCTGCTGCAGCGCCCAGGCCAGCTCGGGCTTGCCCGCGAAGTCGGGCTTGTCGAGGGCGATGAGCCGGCCGAGGCCGGTCGTAGGCGCCTGGGTCAGCCCGTCGGTGTCCTGCCCGACGATGAAGTGGCCCTTCTCCAGACGCATGATCCGCTGGGCCTCCAGCCCGAAGGGGGCGACCCCGAGGTCGCCTCCGGCCTCCAGCAGCGCCTGCCACACGTGCAGGCCGTAGCCGGAGGGGACGTGCACCTCGAACGACAGCTCGCCGGTGAAGCCGATCCGCCAGACGACGCAGTCTGGCGACCCGGCGATGGCTCCGCGCCGGACGCGCATGAAGCCGAAGGACTCCGGGTCGAGGTCGATGTCGTCGGTCAGCCGGGCCAGCAGGGTACGGCTGTGCGGGCCTGCGACGTTGATGCTGGTGAAGGCGTCGGTGACCGGTGTGAGGTGGACCCGCCACTGCGGGTGCTCGGTCTGCAGCCAGCTCTCGGCCCATTCCAGGACCGTGCGGGCCCCGGAGCTCGTGGTGCTCATGAGGTAGTGCTCCTCCCCCAGGCGGCCGGTGACACCGTCGTCGAGCACCACACCGTCCTCGCCGCACATCACGCCGTACCGCACCGAGCCGACGGGCAGCTTCATCCACCGGCCGGTGTACAGGTGGCTCAGCAGGAGAGGAACGTCCGGCCCCTGCAGGTCGAGCTTGCCCAGAGGAGTCACGTCGGTGATGCCCACGCCGGTGCGGGTGCGGACGACCTCCGCCGCCGGGTCGCCGTAGTGCTCGGGCCGGATCCACTGCCCGGCCACGATCGGGTGGGCACCGTGTGCCTCGTGCCAGGGCTGGATGGGGGAGACCCGCTTGGGCTCGAAGATCCGGCCGGCGAGAGCACCCAGGCTGACCGGTGCGTACGGGGGACGCCACACGGTGGTGCCGACCTCCCCGATGCTCTGGCCCCGCAGCTCGGCCAGCACGGCCACGGTGTTGACCGTCTCCAGCTTGCCCTGGGAGGGACCCATGGTGGCGGTGGTGTAGCGCTTGAGCAGCTCGATGTGGTCGTACCCTTCGGCCGCCGCGGCCACGAGGTCCTTGGAGCTGACGTCCTCGGAGTAGTCCACGATGCCGTGGGTGCGCGCCCGGAACAGGCCCGGGTGAGGCTCCCGTGGCAGCGCGGACCGGGTGTCGGCCGGCCAGGGCGGCTCCTCGCCGTCGACGGCGGCGGCGTGCGCAGTCCGCGCCTGCAGCCGGTGCGCCACCACCGCGGCTCGCGCGGCAGCCAGCCGGCCGGTCTGGGCGGCGTGGTCGAGCAGGCTGTGGCCGTCGCTGTCGCCGTCGCCGGCCAGGCCCCCGGTGGCCAACACGTGCTCCAGCGCGTCCGAGCCGAAGAAGCGCGCCGAGGTGGGGTCGAAGTCGGGCCGGTCGCCGGCCATGTTGAGCAGGGACGTGGGCGCCGTCCATCCGACGGCGGTGACGAGCAGGTCGCACGGCAGCGTGCGTCCGTCCTCGAGCTCCACCGCCTCGACCCGTCGCGCGGTTCCGTGAGCAGCGACGATGCCCTCCCCGGCCCGCGCGTCCACGACCGCGACGATCTCGACCCCTGCCGCGCGTAGGGCGGCCACAGCCGCGTCACCGTCGGGGTTCGCAGTGAGCACCACGGCACGCTCACCGGGTTTCACGGCATACATGCGCACCAACCGGCGTACCGCCCCCGAGGTCATCACCCCGGGCCGGTCGTTCCCAGCGAAGACGTAGGGACGTTCGACCAGACCGGGAGCGACGACCAGCATCTTCGCTCGGGCCTTGATGAGCCGCTCCGCCACGCCGGGATGGCTGCGCTGGGCGATGGCGACCCAGTTGTCCTCGTAGCGGCCGGTGACCGTCGAGTCGGTCAGCAGCTCGACGCCGGCCCGGGCTGCCTCGTCGGCCAGGCGCACCGCCAGCGCGACGTCCTGCGCCTCGCCCCACAGCAGGTGACCGCCCAGGCGGTACTCATGCTCGGCCAGCATCACGCGAGCGCCCGCCCGGGCGGCATGCGTCGCTGCCACGAGCCCTGCCGGCCCGCCGCCGGCCACCACGACATCCGGGTGCGCGTAGCGCTTGTCGTGACGACCGTGTGGGGTCTGCAGGTCCACCCGGCCGCCGGGAGCGAAGGTGGCCAACACCTTCTCGTAGGCGGGCCACAGCCGTCGTGGGCGGATGAAGGTCTTGTAGTAGAAGCCGGCGGTGAGGAAACGCTGCACCAAGCCGTTCGCCGCGCGCACGTCCCGTTCCAGCGAGGGCCAGGCGTTCTGCGCGCTCACTCTCATCCCGGCCTCGAGCCGCCGGTGCGCCGCGCGCACGTTGGGCTCGTCGCCGACCTGCACCAGCGCGTTCGGGTCCCAGTAGTCGGCGGTGAGCAGACCCCGGGGTCGGTGGTACTTCATCGAGCGGGACACGATCCCCTTGCCGCTGGCCGCCAGCGCCGAGGCAATGGTGTCCCCGTCGAAGCCGGTCAGCGGGCGGCCGTTCCAGCTGAACTCCAGCACCCGGGAACGGTCGATCACCTCGGTCGGCTGCGGGGGGAGCCGGGAAGGCAGGCTCATGCTCCTCGACCCGTCTTTCTGCCCGGCACGGGCGGGGCGGAGAAGGTGTTGCTCACGGTGTCCCGCTCGACGACGAAGTAGCGGCCGCACCCCGCTCGGCAGTACCAGGTCTCCCTCAGGAGCCCGGCCGGGTTGCTGCGCAGGTAAAGGTACTCGCGCCACTGCGACGGTGACGTGGCAGCCGGGTCGGGGCGTCTTCGCGCCTCCCCGACGTAGGCCAGGTCGGAGGCGTTGCGCGGCCCGCAGTGCGGGCACGGGACGAGCAGCATGAGTCTCCTTCTAGTGCCCGACCGCCGCGGCGCCCTTCTCGCCGACGAGGCACCCCTCGACGAACCGGGACAGGCGGAACGGCTCGATCAGGGCGGGCGTGCGCCCGGTCGCGATCGCCATGGCCATCTGCTCGCCGGAGACGGGACCGGCCTTGAAGCCGTAGGTCCCCCAACCCACGTCGCACAGGAAACCCGCCACCGGGGTGAACCCCATGACCGGCGAGTAGTCCGGAGTCATGTCGCAGAGCCCGGCCCACTGCCGCAGCAGCCGCAGCTTGGAGATCCCGGGCATGAGCTCCAGGACGTGGGCGGCCAGCTCCTCGGTGAACGCCAGGGAGCCGCGGGTGTCGTAGGTGTTGAAGGGGTCCACCGACGCGCCGAAGACGAGCTCGCCGCGGTCGGTCTGGCTGACGTAGACATGCAGCGAGCCGGAGACCACCACCGTCGGCAGGAACACCTTGACGGGCTCGGTCACCGCGGCTTGCAGGGGTCGGGTGCTGATCGGTAGTGCTACCCCGGCCAGGGAGGAGACCACGCTGGCCCAGCCTGCCGTGCAGTTCACCACCACCGGCGCAGAGACCTCGCCGCGACTGGTGCGCACCCCGGTGACCCGGCCCCCCGGCCCCTTGCCGTCCGCCAGCTCGCCCCCCTCGACGACGACGTCCACGACCTCGGTGTCCTGGTGCAGCTCCACCCCGGCGTGGTCGGCGGCGCGGGCGTAGCCCCACACCACCGCGTCGTGGCGGATGGTGCCCCCGGGGGGGTGGTAGAGCGCACCCAGCACCGGGTAGCGCGGGTCGCTCGAGGTGTCCAGGCTCGGGGCGAGACGCTTGCACTCCGCGGGGTCGATGACCCGGGAGTCGACCCCCGCGAGGGTGTTGACCTCGGCGCGCCAGCGCATAGTGCGCAACGCCGCGTCGTTGTGGGCCAGCGTCATGTGTCCGCGTTCGGAGAACATCACGTTGAGGTTGAGGTCGACCGCCATCGAGCGGTAGAGCGACAGTGAGCGGTCGTAGAAGGCCACGCCCTCGGGGGTGAGGTAGTTCGAGCGCACGATCGCCGTGTTCCGGCCCGACCCGCCGCCGCCGAGGTAGCCCTTGTCGAGGACGGCTACGTCGGTGATGCCGTGCTCAGTGGCCAGGTAGTACGCGGTGGCCAGACCGTGGACACCTCCCCCGACGATGACGACGTCGTAGGTCGGCTTGAGCTCGCGCGCGCGCCACACCCGCGGCCAGGGCTGTTCGGTAAGCCCCCGCCTCAGCAAACCGGCTGCCGAGTAGCGCGTCGGCCTGTCGCGCCGCCGGCCCCGGGTCGAGGCCGCACCTGAGGCACGACTGACGGACGGCATACGCCGACCGTATGGGCAGCGGAGGGCGGCGAGAAGTATCAATCCGCGGACAACTCATATCTTTTCGATATCATTGACGGGTG
>Ga0209939_1000171_pt1 | contig 11064 bp, 9 predicted proteins | sample SalPon2A_A_D1_MG_FD_185714 | JGI IMG/M metagenome (GOLD analysis project Ga0209939, IMG submission 185714) | Soil microbial communities from South San Francisco under conditions of wetland restoration - Salt Pond MetaG R2A_A_D1_MG (SPAdes)... | ecosystem: Environmental > Terrestrial > Soil >...
CTCCTCGATGAAGTTCGGGATGTTCTTCCTTGGCGAGTACATCAACATGTTCACCGTCTCCGCTTTGGCCACGACCCTGTTCCTGGGCGGGTGGATGGCGCCCCCCGGGATCGCGGCGATCAACGACGGCATGTTCAACGAGGGCTGGTGGACCTTCCTCTGGTTCTTCCTCAAGATGTGGATGTTCATCTTCGGCTACGTCTGGCTGCGGGGCTCGTTGCCCCGGGTCCGCTACGACCAGTTCATGAAGCTGGGCTGGAAGATCATGATCCCGGCCGCCCTGGCCTGGGTGATAGCGGTCTCCTTGATCCGCGCTTCGCAGGTCGGCTACTTCGGCGACACCCTGTGGGCCACGATCATCACCGTCGCCGCGATCGCGGTGCTGGTGATCGCCGGCCTGCTGATGTGGGACCGCCGCAGCCAGGCCGCCCAGGAGGCCGAGCAACACGCCCGCCAGGCGCCCGAGGAGGTCGACCCGTTCGCCGGCGGCTATCCCGTGCCACCTCTGCCCGGTCAACGACTCGTCGAGCCTCGGCGAGCGGTGGCGGCGGCAGAGCCGGTCACGGTCGATGCGGGCCCGGGATCCACCCACGACTCATCGGAGGGCGACCGTGGCTGAAGAGGAGAAGAAGGCCGAGCACACCCGCGAGGTGCGCTACAACGAGGACGGGCTGGAGATCCGCCGTCCCGAGGGTGAGACCGGTGAGAACACCGACCGTGCCCATCCGATCATGCGTCAGGACGAGGGCCAGCAGCAGGAGAAGAAGAAGGGTTTCTTCGCCGAGATGCTCGCCCCCGTCGGGGGCTTCGGCGTCACGTTCAGCACCATGTTCCGCAAGGTGGACACCGAGGAGTACCCGGAGAAGCCGCGGCCCACCCAGGCGCGCTACCACGGCCGGCACCAGCTGAACCGCTACGCCGACGGCCTGGAGAAGTGCATCGGGTGCGAGCTGTGCGCCTGGGCCTGCCCGGCCGACGCCATCCTCGTCGAGGGTGCGGACAACACCGATGAGGCCCGCTTCTCCCCTGGAGAGCGCTACGGCCGCGTCTACCAGATCAACTACCTGCGCTGCATCTTCTGCGGACTGTGCATCGAGGCGTGCCCGACGCGAGCGCTGACCATGACCAACGAGTACGAGCTGGCCGACGCCGAGCGGGCCCCGTTGATCTACGAGAAGCATCAGCTCCTGGCCCCCATGGAAGACGGTATGCTGCGCGCGCCCCTGCCGATGGCGGACGGCATGGACCACCACGACTACTACATGGGTCGGGTCACCGGCTCGACGCCAGGCCAGCACGACTACGTGGCCGAGCGCGACGGAACGTCCGGTACCAGCAGTGACAACGGATCCGCGGAGGAACAGGAGGCCTACCGGTGAGCGGAGGCGAGGCGCTGCTTTTCTGGGTGCTCGGTCCGGCCGTGGTGCTCGGTGCGTTGGGTCTGCTGTTCGCACACAAGGCCGTCCATGCCGCGATGTCCACGGCTTTGGTCATGATCGGGCTGGGCATGTTCTACATCGCCCAGGATGCCGAGTTCGTCGGAATCATCCAGATCTTCGTCTACTCCGGCGCGGTGATCATGCTTTTCCTGTTCGTGGTCATGCTCGTCGGGGTCGACGCCTCCGACTCCCTTGTCGAGACCTTGCCGGGTCAACGGGTGTTCGCCTATATCTTCGCCCTGGTCTTCGCCGGCGCCATCGTCCTGGGCCTGGCACAGGTGCAGTGGCCCGAGCCGGTCGGTCTGACTGCGGTGCAGGAGGAAGGCAGCGTCACCGCCCTGGCCCGGGAGCTGTTCACACGCCAGGTCTTCGGCTTCGAACTGCTGGGGACGCTGCTCGTGATCGCGGTGATGGGCGCCATGGTGCTGGCACATCACGAGCGTCTGACCCCGGCACTGTCCCAGCGCACCCGGTCGGACCAGACGATCGCGCGGGGCACCTGGCTGTCCGGTAAGCCCAACCCGGGGGTCTACGCCCGGCACAACGCCGCCGACACCCCGGCCCTGCTCCCGGACGGCACTCCGACCGAGGACTCGGTGCCGCGGGTGCTGGTGGCCCGCGGGCAGATGGGATCGGCGGATACCTACTCCCGTTCCACCGGCCAGGCGTACGACGCGATCGGATACAGCGACGCCGAGAACGATGCCGCGCAGGCCGAGGGCGTCGGTCAGCCGGCCGACGGAGCCGAGGGCCGGGACACGGGCAGCGCAGGTGCCCGCTCATGAGCCTTGCCGCCTACATCTACCTGGCTACCGTCCTGTTCACCATCGGCGCGCTCGTCGTGCTCACCCGGCGGAACAGTGTGGTGGTGTTCATGGGGGTCGAGCTCATGCTCAACGCCTGCAACATCTCCCTCGTGACCTTCTCGCGCATGCATGGCACGCTGGACGGACAGGTCTACGCCCTGTTCATCATGGTGGTCGCTGCCGCCGAGGTCGTCGTGGGGCTCGCCATCATCATGTCCATCTTCCGCGCCCGTCGGTCCGCATCCGTGGACGACGCCAACCTTTTGAAGCTGTAGAGGAGCTGGCCTGAAGGTGACTGCGCTGACGACTGCCGGCTTCGTGCTGGCCGATCCGAGTGCCGCCCGTGCCACCGAGGCCGGCGGCCTGGCGGGGTTCGGCTGGTTGATGATCGCGTTGCCGCTGCTCGGCGCGGCCGTGCTGCTCATCGGAGGCAAGGCGACCAACTCGTTCGGGCCGCTGCTGGCGGTGGCCCTGTCCTGGGGCAGCTTCGTGGTCGGTCTGGGCATCCTGATCCAGCTGGCCGGGAGGGGCGAGGAGGAACGCTCGCTGTCCGTCCAGCTGTGGGACTGGGTCTCGGCCGGAGAGCTCAGCGTCAACGTGGGCCTCTTGCTCGACCCGTTGTCGCTGACGTTCGTCATGCTCATCACCTTCGTCGGCTCCCTGATCCACGTGTACTCCCTCGGCTACATGGAGCACGACGAGGACAAGCGCCGCTTCTTCGGCTACCTCAACCTCTTCGTCGCGGCCATGCTCATCCTGGTGCTGGCCGACTCCTACCTGCTGCTGTTCGTGGGCTGGGAGGGTGTGGGCCTGGCGTCCTACCTGCTGATCGGCTTCTGGAACTACCGCCCGGCGTTCGCCAGCGCCGCCAACAAGGCCTTCATCGTCAACCGGATCGGTGACCTGGGCCTCATTACCGCGATGGCGGTGCTGTTCGCGAGCTTGGGCTCCCTCGACTTCGCCACCGTGCACGGCGAGGCCGACAGCATGAGCCAGGGCACGTTGCTCGCGGTCGGGCTGCTCCTGCTGCTCGGCGCGTGCGGAAAGTCGGCCCAGTTCCCGCTGCAGTCCTGGCTCGGCGACGCGATGGCCGGCCCGACGCCGGTCTCGGCACTGATCCACGCCGCGACCATGGTCACCGCCGGGGTCTACCTCATCGCCCGCAGCCAGGCCATCTACGACCTCACCCCGGACGCCCGCCTCGCGGTGGCCGTCGTGGGCACGATCACCCTGGTCTACGGCGCGATCGTCGGCTGCGCCAAGGACGACCTCAAAAAGGCGCTCGCCGCCTCCACCATGAGCCAGATCGGCTACATGATGCTGGCGGTGGGGCTCGGGCCGCTGGGCTACCTCTACGCGATCTTCCACCTGCTGACCCACGGGTTCTTCAAGGCCGGGATGTTCCTCGGGGCCGGCTCGGTGATGCACGGGATGAAGGACCAGGTCGACATGCGAGGCTTCGGCAACCTGTCCTCGAAGATGAAGATCACCTGGATCACCTTCGCGTGCGGCTTCGTGGCCATCATCGGCGTGCCGTTCACGTCCGGCTGGTTCTCCAAGGACTTCATCATCGAGACCGCGTTCATCGACCAAGGGGAGGGCGCCTGGCGGCCGTGGGTGTTCGGTGGCGCGGCGCTGATCGCGGCCGGCGTCACGGCCTTCTACATGTCGCGGTTGTTCTTCATGACCTTCCACGGCAAGGCCCGCTGGGCGGACGACGTCGACCCGCACGAGTCGCCGCTGACCATGACCGTGCCGATGATGGTGCTGGCCGTGGGCTCCCTCTTCCTGGGAGCAGCGCTGTACCCGACCGGCATCCTGTCCGCCTGGTTGGACCCGGTGTTCGGCCACGCCGAACACCCGGAGCCCGTCATCCCCGTGCTGCTCATCCAGGTGCTGGCCTTCCTGTTGCTCCTCGTGGGTGCGGGGCTGGCCTGGCTCATGTACTGGCGACGTGACGTTCCGACGACCGCACCCGAAGGGACCTTCGTGACCAAGGCCGCTCGTCGTGACCTCTTCCAGGACGACTTCAACGAGGTGTTCCTGCGCTCGCCTGGAGAAGGTCTGGTGACCATGACCACCGCTGCCGACCGCGACGTCGTCGACGGCGGAATGGTGGCCAAGACCGCCGGTGGGGTCGCCGTCATGTCCCGGACCCTGCGGAACACGCAGACCGGGTTCGTGCGCAACTACGCCATGACCATGCTCGTCGGCATCGTCGGTGTCGTGATCGCGGTGCTGGTGATGCAGCTATGAGCGGCGTCCCCTGGCTGAGCATCCTGGTCCTCATCCCGTTGCTCGGCGGAGTGCTGGTGGCGCTCCTGCCGCGCGGCTTCGCCAAGGTCCGCGAGGTGGCCCTCGGCGTCTCGTTGCTGACCCTGGTGGCCGGGGTCGTCACCGCGTTGCAGTTCCAGGCCGGCGGGAGCCAGCAGTTCCAGCTCACCGAGACCTACACCTGGATCCCGCAGTTCGGGGTCAGCTACGCGGTGGGCGTCGACGGCATCGCGCTGGCCATGATCCTGCTCGGGGTCGTGCTGGTGCCGATCTGCCTGCTCGCCGCCTGGGACGACGTGGCTACGGGGTCGGGTCGCCGTCAGCACGGCTACTTCGCGCTCATGCTCGTCCTCGAGGCGCTCATGATCGGCGTCTTCGCCGCCACCGACGTCTTCTTGTTCTACGTCTTCTTCGAGGCGATGCTCATCCCGGTCTACTTCCTCATCGGCTCCTTCGGGGGGCCGGGGCGGGCGAAGGCGGCCACGACCTTCCTGATCTACTCGCTCTTCGGCGGGCTGATCATGCTGGTGGCCGTGATCGCGGTCTACCTCCAGGGCCCGGGGGGCGCGGACGGCTTCCTCGTCGAGCGGCTGACCGGGCTCGAGTTCGGAACCTGGGTGGAGCGGCTGCTCTTCCTCGGCTTCTTCATCGCCTTCGCGATCAAGGCGCCGATGTGGCCGGTGCACACCTGGCTTCCGCACGCGGCCAGCGAGGCGCGTCCGGCCACGTCGGTGCTGCTGGTCGGGGTGCTGGACAAGGTCGGCACGTTCGGGATGATCCGGTTCTGCCTGCAGCTGTTCCCCGATGCCAGCCGCTGGGCGGCGCCTGCCGTCATGGCCCTGGCCGTGTTGTCCATCCTCATCGGCGCGGCGCTGGCCATCGGGCAGCGGGACATGATGAGGCTGATCGCCTATACCTCGATCAGCCACTTCGGCTTCATCGTGCTCGGCATCTTCGCGGTGACCACGGTCAGTACCACCGGTTCCACGCTCTACATGGTCAACCATGGCTTCACCACGGCGGCCCTGTTCCTGATCGCCGCGATGTTCATCGCCCGCCGCGGCTCCCGGGACATCATGGACTTCGGTGGCTGGCAGCGCGTGACGCCGGTGATCGCCGGGTCGTTGTTGGTCGCGGGCTTGTCGGGTTTGGCGCTGCCCGGCCTGAACAGCTTCGTCTCCGAGTTCATGGTCATCATCGGGACCTACCAGCGATACCCGGTGTATGCCGTCGTCGGAGCCTTCGGCGTCATCCTCGCCGCGCTCTACATCCTGCTGTGGTACCAGAAGGTCGCCACCGGTCCGAAGCCCGAGGACTACGCATCGACCCCGGACATGACCCGACGGGAGAAAGCGGTGGTCGCGCCGCTCATCGCCGCCTTCCTCTTCCTCGGCTTCTACCCCAAGCCGGCGCTGGACATGTTGGAGCCCGCGGTGGGAACCACCCTGCAGTACGTCGGGGTGAGCGACCCGGCGCCGAGCGCGGACGCCGCCGAAGGGAGTGAGGGCTGATGATGTTCCAGGCTCCGGACATCTCCTACCTGGCGTTGTTGCCGTTGCTCATCGTCTTCGGAGGTGGGCTGGTCGGGGTGGCCGTCGAGGGCTTCGCGGGGCGCAGCATGCGCTACCCGGTGCAGATGCCCCTGACGGTGCTGACGCTGCTGGCCGCGCTGGCCGCGGTGATCTTCGTGGCTCCGAACCACCGTGGACTGACCGCCGCCGGGGCGGTGGCGGTCGACGGCCCCGCGCTGCTCTTGCAGGGCCTGGTGCTGGCACTGTCGACCATCGGTGTGCTCGTGATGAGCGAGCGACTCGGCGGGAGTGCGCCGGATGCCTTCACACACGCCGGAGTGTCGGTACCGGGCTCGGCCGAGGAGGCTCTGGCCACGAAGGTCGGTGCGACCACGACGGAGGTCTACCCGCTGACGCTCTTCGGCGTGGGTGGCATGATGCTCTTCCCGATGGCCAACGACCTCATCGTGATGTTCATCGCGCTGGAGATCCTGTCGCTGCCGCTGTATGTGATGTGCGGACTGGCCCGCCGTCGTCGGCTGCTCAGCCAGGAGGCGTCACTGAAGTACTTCCTGCTCGGCGCGTTCTCCTCGGCCTTCTTCCTCTTCGGCGCCTCGTTCGTGTACGGGTACGCGGGGTCGATGCGGTTCGACGAGATCGCCGCATCGATCAGCAGCGAGGTCGGCATGGACGGGCTGCTGCTGCCGGGTCTGCTCCTGCTCGCGACCGGCCTGCTGTTCAAGGTGGGCGCGGTCCCCTTCCACGCATGGGTCCCGGATGTCTACCAGGGCGCACCCACTCCCGTCACCGGGTTCATGGCCGCGGTCACCAAGGTGGCAGCGTTCGGTGCGTTGTTGCGTGTCTTCTACGTGGCCGGTGAGTCCGCACGGCTGGACTGGCAGCCGGTGCTGGCCGGCGTGGCGGCGGTCACGATGGTCGTCGGTGCTGTGATGTCGGTGGGTCAGAACGACGTCAAGCGCATCCTGGCCTACTCCTCGATCGCCCACGCGGGCTTCATCCTGGTCGGGTTCCTCGCGTTGGACTCCGCGGGGGTCTCCGGCACCATGTTCTACCTCGCGGCCTACGGGTTCATGACGATCCCCGCCTTCGCGATCGTCACGCTGGTCCGCTCGTCCGGGAGCGAGGCCACGCAGGTCGCGCAGTGGGCCGGGCTGGCCAAGACCAACCCCTGGATCGCGGCCGGCTTCAGCTTCCTACTCCTCGCGTTCACCGGTATCCCGTTGACCTCCGGCTTCACCGGCAAGTTCGCGGTGTTCTCCGCGGCCATCGCCAACAACGGCGCGTGGCTGGCGGTGGTCGGTGTGCTGGCCAGCGCCGTGACCGCCTACGTCTACTTCCGCTTGATCGTGACCATGTACTTCGGCGAGCACACCGGCGAGGCGGTAGCCGTGCAGGCCTCCTCGTTGACCACGTTCGCGGTGGCCATCGGGCTGCTGGTCACGCTCGGTCTCGGCGTCATGCCGTCCCCGATGTTGGAGCTGGCCCAGCAGGCCTCGCAGTTCATCCGGTGATGGAGCGCGCCCCGACCCTGCTCCCGGGCGCCGAGGAGGACCTGCACCAGCGTCTGTTCGACGGACTCGAGGCGGTCGACGCCCGGCTTCGTGCGGTCGTCGATCATGAGGACCCGTTCATCTCCGAGGCGGCAGGCCATCTGGCCGCGGCCGGGGGCAAGAGGTTCCGGCCGCTGCTGACCCTGCTGTGCGCCGAAGTGGCAGAGGGGATCAACCCCCTGGTGGTCGAAGCGGCCACCGGGGTGGAGCTGACTCACCTGGCCTCGCTGTACCACGACGACGTGATGGACGAGGCCGAGCTGCGGCGCGGGGTACAGAGCGCAAACGTGCGGTACGGCAACGCCACCTCCATCCTGGTCGGTGACCTGTTGTTCGGCACCGCGTCCTCGGTGATCGCCGAGCTCGGCCCCGAGGCGGTCAGGGTGCAGGCGGCCACCTTCGTACGCCTCTGTGCGGGACAGATCCGCGACGAGCGCCCGCCGACCGCCGGAATGGACCCGGTGGACTACTACCGCTCGGTACTCGCCGACAAGACCGGCTCGCTGATCGCCACCTCGGCTCGCTACGGGGCCATGTTCGCCGGGGCCGAGCCTCGAGTGGTCGAGCTGCTGACCGCTTTCGGAGAACGTCTCGGCATCGTGTTCCAGATGTCGGACGACGTCCTCGACGTCGTCTCCGACGCGTCGGACTTCGGCAAGGAACCGGGTGCCGACCTGCGGGAAGGCAAGATCACACTGCCCATGCTCTTCGTGCTGTCCGAGCCGCCGAACGGCGACGAGCGGCTGCGCGATCTGCTGGGCTCTCCGCTCACCGACCCGGGCGAGGTCGCCGAGGCGGTCTTGCTGTTGCGCGAGCATCCGGCGATGGAGCGGGCGCGCGACCATCTCGCACAGCTTGCGCGGGAGACGCGGGCGCTGTTGGACGACGTCGGTTCCTCTCCTGCCGTGGAGGCGCTGCGGGGTCTGGTCGACGAGGTCGTCGAGCGCAACCAGTAGCCGACCGGGCGAGGGCCTGCCCTGTCGAGGAGGGCACGTGGGTCCGGCCCGGTCTACCCCTCCAGTGCGGCCACGGCGTGGCCCACTCCGGTCTCGCTCCGGACCGTGTCGGCCAGGGCCGCTGCGGCGCGACGCCGCTGCTGTGCGTGCTCGCCGTCGACGACGTGGCGCACCGACCGGGCCAGCCGGCGTGGCTGCAGACCGGTGCGGCGCAACGGGGCCGCGGCCACGCCGAGGGCGTGGACACGGCGTGCCCAGTAGGGCTGGTCACCCATATGCGCGACCACCACCTGGGGCACTCCCGAGCGGATGGCTGACCCGGTCGTCCCGGCTCCGCCGTGGTGGACGACGGCGTCGCAGTGGCTGAAGAGCCACGCATGGGACAGGCCCTCGGCCACGGTCACGTGCTCGTGCGGAAGCAGGTAGTTCGCCATGCCCGACCATCCCGGCCCGATCACGGCGTGGACACCGGCCCGGTCCGCGGCGCTCAGCAGCAGGTCGAGAGTGCCGCGGGGGTCGGTGGTCGTCATGCTCCCGAAGCCGAAGTAGACCACCGGGCGCCCGGCCGCCCGGGCGCCGGCGAAACGCTCCTGGATGTCGTCGTGCGCCTCGCTCCACGACGGCCACCCGTACGGCGGCCAGTATCCGGTGACGTGCAGCGTCGGCTGGTCACCCGCCGGTGGCACGACACGGGGGCTGGCTCCGAGCAGCACGGGAACGCTCGTGAGCTGTCGGTGCAGCCACCCCGGGCTGCTGCGGCGGTGGCCCAGCCGCGCCCGCACCTCGTCCCCGGGCACGCGCAGCAGCCGGTAGGAAGCCGTGAGGACCGCTTGCCCGGCCCAGGCGTTCGCCGCCAGAGTGCGGTCCGGACGCAGGGCCGTGGGCGTGCTGGGGCCGTGCCGGCTCGGGAGCACGGGCGTGAGCAGGGCCACGGCGTGACGTTGCCCCCGGGCCGCGGCCAGGCTGGCGCAGGCGTCGGCGGTGAGGATCCCGCTGACGACCAGGTCGGCCTCTCGGGTCTGGTCCCACAGTCCGTCCACGAGTGGGCCGGCGAAGACGCGCAGAACGCGTTGGAGCGCGCGACCTTCGCCCACGATGGTGCGGTGTCCGCCGAGCCAAGCCCGGCCCACGGGCGACTCAGCCGCCTGGCGCACCGAGATCTCGAACGCGGCGTGGCGCAGGCCAGCATCGGTCACCGTGCCGCCGAAGTCGCGGCTGGCCAGCACGGTGACATCGTCGCCGGCGTCGGCCAGACCGCGGCCCAGGCTCACGAGAGGCGTGACGTCTCCGCGCGATCCCCACGCCACCAGGGTTACTCGCCGGCCCATGCCGCGAGCCTACGGTGCCGGGGCAGCCGTGGTCCTGGTCCGGCGGCGGCTCCGTCTCGCGGTGACGAGCGAGTCCGTCGACAGCACCACCAGCGCCGTCCACACCAGAGCGAAGCCGACCCACCGTGAGCTGGGCATGGACTCACCGAGCAGGAGCACCGCGCAGAGCAGCTGCAGGACCGGGGTGAGGAACTGGAGCAACCCGACCGTGCTCAGCGGGATCCGCCGCGCGGCGGCGGCGAACCAGAGCAAGGGCACCGTGGTGGCCACGCCGGCTCCGAGGAGCAACAGGGTATGGGCCCAGCCCTCAGTGGTGAACGTGTCCTGCCCCGTGAGGATGAGGTACGACAGCACCCCGAGCGCCAGCGGCGAGACGACCATGGTCTCGGCCGTGAGCGACTGGATGGCGGACAGCGAGACGCCCAGGTGCTTCTTCACCAAGCCGTAGCTGGCGAAGGAGAACGCCAAGGCGAGCGAGAGCCACGGCGGCGCCCCGTAGTCGAAGCTCAGGTAGGCGGCAGCGACAGCCCCGAGCGCCACCGCGACCCACTGGGCTGGGCGCAGGTGCTCCCGGAGCACGAGCACTCCGAGAGCCACCGTGACCAACGGGTTGAGGAAGTATCCCAGTGCTGCCTCGGTGACGTGCCCGGTGAGCACCGCCACGATGTAGAGGGTCCAGTTGGCGGCGATCAGTGCCCCGGCGAGGCCGACCACGAGCAGGGTGCGCCGCGAGGCGAGGGTGCGTCGCAGCAGGCGCAGCTGGCCGAGCACCATGACGACGAGCAGGCACAGCAGGAACGCCCACAGGACTCGATGCACCAGCACCTCCAAGGCACCGGCGGGACGCAGTGCCGAGAAGTACAGGGGGAACAGGCCCCAGGCACCGTAGGCCGCGAGGCCGTACGCCGTGCCGCTGGCTCGATGCCCGACGCCCAGATCTGCCGTCGAGGACGTGGAGGAGTCGGGGGAGGCTCCGGTGGTGGAGGAGGCGGGGGGAAGAGCCTCGCTCACCCGGTGACGGTCCAGGTGTCCTTGCCGCGCAGCAAGGAGTGGAGCTCTTCGTCGCTGGTCGCTCCCGGCGACGACGCGCGTGCGCCTTCGACCTGCGCCCGGACCTGGTCGTCGTAGGTAGCCCGCTCGACCTGCCGGAAGATGCCCATCGGCACGTGGGTCATGGCG
>Ga0209939_1000172_pt1 | contig 11063 bp, 8 predicted proteins | sample SalPon2A_A_D1_MG_FD_185714 | JGI IMG/M metagenome (GOLD analysis project Ga0209939, IMG submission 185714) | Soil microbial communities from South San Francisco under conditions of wetland restoration - Salt Pond MetaG R2A_A_D1_MG (SPAdes)... | ecosystem: Environmental > Terrestrial > Soil >...
CCAGCCATTATCGCGATGGTGGTCAGCATGGTGTTGAGCTTTTTTACGTCGATGGATTGCTACTCACGCTCTTTCGCAGCAAAAAGTGCCAAAGCCGCCCGCAATGGCGCCCTGTTGGCTGTCCTGTTCGTGTTACCCCTGGCCGTCGCAGCAACATGGATGGGTATGACCACAGCAGTCCTGTTCCCAGGCATCACCGAAAATAACAATGTCCTGCCCACATTCGTAATGGAAATGTTTCCCGACGGATTCAAAGGCCTGATGCTGGTTGGAGTACTCGCAGCGATAATGTCAACGGCAGACATTTGTATTCTTACCGCATCAGCCAACATTACCAACGATATTTATGAACGTTATATCAATCCCGATATCAGCCAGAAAAACATGTTGCGCCTGGGCATGCTGGCCTCGCTGCTTATCGGGTTTTTATCTGCATTGATGGCGTGGAAAATGCAGGATGTGCTGGATATTCTCCTGATCGGCTTTACGCTTAATTCCGCTGCCGTGATCCTGCCATCAATCGCTGCACTGTATGCATGGAAAGTGAATGCTGGCGCCGCGTTCTGGAGTATATGCCTGTCATTCGTCACCGTTCTGGCCTGGTACGCTGGTGCATCACTTGAGCTGTCGCCTGTATTTGAGGTTGAGGCCCTCTGGCCTGGCCTGGCCGTCGCCACAATAAGCTTCTTCAGCCTTGGCTGGCGTGGTCGGCAGTCCAAGGCCATCTCCGCTGTGCAAGCTGCGGACCAGCAATAAGCACAAAATAACGGCCGCTGCCGTGGCGACGAACAGCACTTGAAGACGGGTGATATTCTTATCCAGATTGTAAATAGATTAATCCCGTGGTTCGCGCATCCTGAACCATTGGCAACAACAAACTGGCTGGCCAGGATATGAAAACAAGGCATTCATCACCCATCAATGCGTCTGCATCCGTGCTCTTAAATCATCCACTCCAATATTTGTTGGTACTGGTGTTCTTTTTTGCCGCGCCTTCGATCGCAGTCGCAGGTTCATGTACAGCGTTGGACAGTTTGCCATTTGTCACGGTTGACCTGGAAGACGGCGTTGGCCCCTTTGGCACCAATGCGATTGCAGAATCCTGGTCCGTGGAGTGTCCGACAGGCATCTCTCCGTGTCCGGCTGTTGCTTTTCCTGGTTTTTATACAGCGCTGCAAGCCGGCACTTACACCGTGACTTACACCAAGACGGTTGGGGGTGGTTCGATGGAACAATGCCAGTATCCACTTCGGATCGGCGCCACTGGCCTGCAGGCTGAACTTCAATGGGATTGGGACAATATCCCGGATAACGGCAGTGTTGACCTTGATCTGCATGTGCACCTGCCAAACAACACGGCGGCATGGGGCGGCAACCAGGGGAATGCGGTGGTGTGCGCGTGGAACAATTGCACAGTTTCCAGCTATCAAAATGCGACCGGCGTAAACTGGTTTGGACCCGGTATGCCCCCGGATCCTGTCGACTGGTATTTGTCACCGGTGCTTGAAGAAAATTCCTGTTATTTCGCGCCGCGGGGAATAGGCGCGGATTGGCAATCAATTGGAATGGGGTGTCATAACCCCAGGCTGGACATCGACAACGTCGCCTGCGACCCAACGGTTACAGATCCGCAGGACTCCAGTTTTTGTAATCCGGAAGTCAGTAACATCGATTATCCGCCCAACGATGAATGGACCCGCATCGCGGTGCATTACTTTGACAATGGTGGAGAATCCGTTGACATTCATCCGCAGGTCACGGTGGCCTGCCGTGGGCAAAGCCCGACCGTTCTTGGCCCCACGGGCTATGATCAACCGGTTACATTTCCTGCGGCCGACGGCGGTGATCTGTTCTGGATTGTGGCTGACGCGCTTTTTCACCGGGATCCGGTCAGCGGGGCCAGCCTCTGCGTGGTGCGACCGCTTTATGCAGATGAAATGCTTCAGACGCCAATATTAATAACGGTGGCTGAAGCTCAAATTTCGGTTGGCCCAAATTACCTGCAGGTGACAGACCTGAGTCTTGAACTTCAGGAAGGCCAGCCGGTGCTGCCGGCGGGTGGCCAGTCACAATACCTGGTCAAGGTTGAAAATAACGGCCCTGATGATGCGTTTGGCGCGCGCGTCATGCTTACTCTTCCCCCGGAACTGTCCGATAACAGCTGGACCTGCACCCCCGATCCGGGTGCTTCGTGTGCCTCCTCTGGCGGACCCGGACTTGACCAGTTTTTTAATGTTCCTTCAGGCGGCGCAGTCCGCTACCTGGTCACCATCAACCTGCCAACGGATGCGCCTGAAGTGCCCGTGACATTGAGTGGCGAGGTTGAGTCCCCCGAAAGTTATATCGATGTGGTTTCGACAAACAACGCAGATAGTGTTTCAGGCGTGATCGGGCTTTTTGGCGATGGGCTCGAATCAGGAATCGAACCCTGATGACAATACAGGTGGATAACTATCAGGCGCTTAACACCCATGAGCATCCCAGAAGTTGCTGGTGTAGACTCTACCATCGCCTATTGCGTTATTATTTTGGAATGAATAGGCAATCAATCCAGGTGACATAAAGATGAACATACTTGAACTCTTCGACGACTGGGAAGATGTAGTGAAGTGCAAAAGAGGCGCTGAATTATTCGCCGAAAGAGCACCAGCCGACTTTATGTACGTGATCCTTGATGGTGAGATCGAGTTGTCGCTGCATAATGAGCCTTTAGGGGTTGAAATGGACGGCGGCATCATCGGTGAAATGGCCATGATCGTCGATTCAAACCGCAGTGCCACGGCGACCACGCTGACCAAATCGAAGCTTGCTCGTGTGAATCGCGACCAGTTTCGTGAACTGGTTGCATCCAATCCCGATTTTGCCCTGCACATCATGCAGATTCTGGCGAATCGTTTGCGTGCCATTAACGAACAGGTGACCAGCCAGTACAGCCGCTATAGCTAAGGGGAGCGAAATAAGAGTTAAGCCTTGTTTCGACGCAGCAACCTATTCGTTCCGGCAGAACTACGCCAGCTGCAGGTTAAAGGGATCCCCGATGGCAGAAACTTCAAAGACTCTGACCGCCTCATCAAACCCTTTCGGATGAATTGATTTTTCATTCCGAACAGTCAGGCTGTCCCCACAAATCTGCCGGGTGCGATCTGAAACCAGTATCTGACCACCTTCGGTTTCAGATTCTATCCGGGCAGTGAAATTGACGTTGTGCCCGACCACGCCATATTTTGCACGCATTTCCGACCCGATATTTCCCACCACGACGTCACCACTGTTGATGCCTATCCCGGTCTTGACTTCGGGCAGGCCAGACTGGCGATTCAGCTCATTGACTCTCGGCATGGCCAATTGCATCTCAATGGCGCAAGCCACTGCTCTCGAGGCGTGGTCCTGCATCGGGCCAGGGGCGCCAAACAGGACCAGGATGGCGTCACCGATGAACTCATCGATGGTACCCCCATGCCTGAGGATAACCTCGGTCATGGGAACCAAAAAGTTGTTCACCATCCTGACCACTTCTTCTGGATCCCGTTGTGCAGATATCCGCGTAAATCCGCGAATGTCCGCCATCAGGATAGACATCTCGCGCCGCTCACCGCCCATCTGCAGACCTTCGGGCGAGTCGAGCAGGGTTTGAGCAATCTCATTGGTGAGGTATCGCCCGAATACCGAACGGATAAAGTCGTTTCGTTGTTCAAGGTCTGCTGCCAGATCCCAGACTTTGTCGTTGGCCTTCTTCAACGCCAGTTGTGTTTTGACACGCGCCAGCACCACCTGAAAATCAAGGGGTTTTGTCACATAATCATTGGCGCCCTGTTTCAGGGCAGCCACGATGTCTTCCCGTGTATCCCTGGCGGTGGCCATGATCACAGGCAGCATGCTCTGATCCCGTGTTTCCCTGACTTTCGCCAGCATCTCGACGCCACTCATGCCCGGCATCATAATGTCCAGCAAAACAAGATCGCAGGGGCCATTTTCCAGCAGCTCCAGGGCTTTAAAGGCATCCTCAGCAACGATAACGTTGAATCCTTTCTTCGCCAGGCGACGGGAGAGAAGATCACGGTTCATTTCATTATCATCGACAACCATGATGGTCGATGAACCAAATTCGCTTTCGTTGTGTACTTCGGTGACGCTTGAGGTCATGCTGGTTCCGCAATGGTCAGGTGCTGGATTTCAGGATCGGAGAATAATACATGAATAACTCAACCGGGAATCCAAACAAGATTCATCCCTTGCTGGGCCGATCTTACTGGGCGAGGGTATTTGCCTATGTTGCCGCCAGTCTTCTGGTCTTTAAGCAGGTTCCTGCAGATCAGCCCTGGCTCCAGTATTTGGTTCTGTTTATCGGCTTCATATATCCAACGCTGTTTTATCACCTGGGCGTTCGTGCAAAAAATACTCGCCTGGTTGGAATAATTGGTTACTACCTGGACACTGCTATCTGGAGCCTGGCGGTCGTCTTTTTTCACTACTCCATTGTCTTGCTGCTTCTGATACCCCTCTTTTCATTTGTCACCTCGATACTGATGCTGGGCGTCAGGCGCGCAATGCCGACCACAGCCCTCATGGCATTCATTTTGTTATCGGGGCTTTACATCGAACCGGTCGAACTATTTGAGGGCTTTTCGACCGGGCAGGCTATTTTTGGCTGGGCAATGGCACTGGTATTCATGCTTTATATTGCGCTGCTGGTCAATGGCACCACGCGCAGCTTTGTTACCGCCAAACATCAGCTGGAGGCACGTAACAGAAAAATCCGTGAACAGTCAGATCAGTTGGCAGCAATGACTTATGTATCCCAACTGGTCAATTCGACCCTTGATCTGGACGAGATCATGGTGACAATCATGCGCAGCCTAAACAGTGTCTTTAACTTCAATCTCATGGCCATTTTGTTTCTGGACGACAAACGCAGGAAACTCCAGCTCGACCGCATGATCGGCGACTTATCTGACGATCTGAAGGACAGTCTCGAAGGCCTGGACATTCCGATGAGCGAAACAAACAGCGTGTTCACGCGCACCATCGAAGTGGAAAAGCCCATCTACCTGGCGGATGTTTCAGAGGACATCGGCGCTGCAGAAGGCGTCAGTAAAATTATCTACCAGCGAGTGCCAGCTAAATCAATGCTGACATTTCCGCTGCGTCGCGATGGCGATGTCGAAGGGGTTCTGGTCTTTGCCAACACGAGAGACCGATTCGAACTCGATGATGAAAACATCAAGGTCATTGGCCGCTACGTCACTTATATCGTCAGCGCCATTCGCAACGCCAGGAATTACCAGACCATCCAGGACGCTCGCGCGGCGGCGGACGCAGCCAACTCAGCCAAGAGCCAGTTTCTCGCCAATATGAGCCACGAGTTGCGCACGCCCCTGAACGCCGTGATCGGTTACACAGAGATGTTGCAGGAGGAGGCCGAGGATCTTGGGCTTAAAGACATGATCCCCGATTTTGAGAAAGTCAAAAGTGCCAGCCATCACTTGCTGCATCTGATCAGCGAAGTGCTGGACCTTGCCAAGATCGAGGCTGATCGCATCGAACTGAACCCGGAAACAATCCAGCTTGAAGAATTCCTCATGGATGTGCAGGCCAATGTTGAACCGTTGATCGCCAAGAACCGTAATGAGCTCAGGGTCACGGCAAGATCAGAACTTGGCGAGGTTTTTCTGGATCGGCTCAGGATTCAGCAGGTGGTGCTTAACTTGCTCAGCAATGCCGCAAAATTTACCCACAAGGGCGACATCGAACTGATTGCGGATCGATTCAGTGAACATGATTTTGACTGGCTGATCTTCAAGGTCAGTGACAGTGGTATTGGCATGACTGATGAGCAACTTGAACAGGTGTTTGAGCCGTTTGCACAGGCCGACAGTTCCACAACGCGCGAGTTTGGCGGCACGGGTCTCGGACTCAGCATCAGCCGTCAGATTTGTGAACTGATGGGTGGCTCGCTGACTGCGGAAAGTGAGAAAGACAGGGGTTCAACTTTCACTGTTCGCATTCCGGTCAAGTCGACCGGCATCAGAAAAGACATCGTGGATGCCCCTGAAGGCTTGCCAGCAGCAGGATCCGGCCATCCAAAAGATTCGCGACCCGGCGTGTTGTTGATTGATGATGACACAAATATTCTCGACCTGATGACGCGAATGTTGAAGCGGGCAGGTTATACGGTGGTAACAGCAACCACCGGCGAAGAAGGACTGAAAACGGCCCGGGAACTTCGGCCAGGCGTCATCGTTCTGGACGTTATGCTTCCCAGCATGGATGGCTGGTCAGTCCTGACAAAGTTAAAGTCAGACCCTGAGCTTTGCGGGATTCCCGTGGTGATGCAGAGCATTCTCGACGAATCGCAAAAAGGGTACATGCTCGGTGCAACGGAATACCTCACCAAACCGGTCGAACGCCGTCGTGTGATTGACATCATCAGCAAACTAAAGAGAGATGGTGAGAACCAGCGGGTCCTGATCGTGGAAGATGATTCGGATACGCGCGAGATGATGGCCCTGTGGCTTAAAAATGCAGGGTGGAAAGTCACGACCGCAGTCGATGGCAGGGAGGGCCTTGAGGCCTGGGATTCTGCTCCGGCTGACCTGATCATTCTCGACCTGCTCATGCCCAACATGGATGGGTTCGAATTTATGGAAGAGATGCGCGACAAGCCGGGGGCTGCCAATGCCCGGGTGATTGTAATCACAGCCAAGGACCTGACCCGTGAAGACCTGACCCGGCTCAAAGGCAGCGTGGAGCGTATTATTCAGAAGACCAGTCGATCAACTGATGAGATACTGAGTGAGGTTGGCAGGCACCTGACCAACTGTCAGGATGGTAGCGGGTAATTAAAACAATAAGAGCTGAGGGGTAGTCATGCCAACAGTATTGCTGGTGGAAGATAATGAAATGAATCGGGACATGCTGTCCCGCCGTCTGCGGCGCAAAGGTTTTGATGTGCTGATGGCCATCGATGGTGATGAATGCATGTCCTGCCTTGAGACATCGCAACCGGACATCGTGCTGATGGACATCAATCTTCCGGGGAAGGACGGTTATGAAATCACACGCATGATCAAAGCGGATCCAAAGGCGCAAGGCATTCCTGTCATTGCATTAACGGCACACGCCATGTCCGGTGACCGGGAAAAATCAATCGCCGCAGGTTGCGACGATTACGACACCAAACCTGTCGATCTTCCGCGGTTACTCGAAAAAATGCTGATGTTGATGAAGAACTGAAAGCGCCGGTTCCAGCCGCAAATTCACCGCTTTTCAGCCAAAATAGTAGATTGCCGCACCATTGATCAGGATATGGCAGGTTGCGTCGATGATGATGTAAAGCAACTTTGTCAAATGATCGGGCATGTCAGGCGGAAAACCTGTACGCCAGCATTCTGAAAAAGGTTTGCTGTTGGGGAAAGGCAGGTTTTTTGCCCAGATCAGGAAACGCGGCAGGCGCCAGCGGTCGATCATGAAATGGGTTCCGGCGATGATTCCGAGCGTAATGGGCTCCTGGGTAATCAACAGGAAAGGCAGCGTATAGAAAACAACATGTACCAGGCAAGCGAGGGAACTACGGAATTTCTCCCGCGCCATCCAATCGCTTTGCAGGATAAAGTCGCCAACTAGGTGGGCGACAATCTGGTCGGCTGCGTACACGAATTACTCCTGTAAGGCCCTATATCATGAAGGTCGGAAAAGGTTTTGGCAAAACCAGGTTGAATGACGGTCTGGAAAAATGGGTCAGCACACTTTTTGGCATGGTGACACGCAATGGGTCAACGGCCATTTCAGGTCCAGGTCTTCAGTTTTGTTTCCAGCCGGCCAACCGCATTCCTTCCAGGTACCGGTCAGCGATGTCGTCCGGCACGATCGTTCGCAAATGCTTTTCTGAAAAATCAGGCGCCACTTCCTCCATCTTTTTCAATGCCGATCTGGCTTCTTCAGCCTGGTTTAAAAAGCTGTGCGAAGCTGTGAGCAAACGCAGCGCACCGGGCTGGCCTGGTCGCAGGTTCAGACTTCGATGGGCGTATTCCAGGGCCAACTCGTAACGCCCTGCTGTGAAATGCGCCGCTCCGATATTGAAAATGAACTCATGCAACAGTGGGTCCTGTGGCGACAGGCGGATGGCCATCTCGATCATCGGGATGGCATCATCCGGCCGGCCGGACTGCGTCAATGATGCTCCCAGCGCCCAGTAGCCCATTGCCCAGCTTGGATTGATCTCTATGGCGCGTTCCAGAGCTGCGATTGACTGAACGAAATCCTTCATCATCGAATGCGCGTAACCCAGCGCTGTCAATGCCATGGCATCGTTCTTGTCCAGTGCCACGGCTTTGTTTGCAGCACGTACTGCCTGTGTTCTGGAAGCCAGGGGATCTTCCGACCACTGGTAAACCACCTCATACATATAGCTGAAGGAGATCAGGCTGTATGCAATTGCAAGGTCTGGTTCCAGTTTAAGAGCACGACGTGCCCAGGAATGTGCCTGGGCCGTGTCTTCGATTGTGTACTCGAAAAGGTGCCACATGCTTCGGTGAACACATTCCCAGGCGTCCAGGTTTTTGGGCTTTTGGCGCAAGGCGTGTTCCCTGGCTGATTTCGACAGCGCAGGCCCCACCGAGCCGCCAATGGCAAGGGTGATCTCATCCTGAATTTCGAAGATGTCCCTGATCTCCCGATCATATCGACCAGACCAGATCTGGTGAGCATCGACCGCGTCGACGAGCTCTGCATTGATCCGCATGCGATTACCGGCTTTGCGAACGCTGCCGGTAACGACATAGTGTGCCCCCAGTTCCCTCCCAACCTGCCTGACGTCCACCGCCCTGCCCTTGTAGGTAAAACTGGAATTGCGGGCAATGACAGGGTAAATCCGTAATGCTGCCAACGATGTAATCAGGTCCTCAACCAGGCCATCAGCAAAGTACTCCTGGTCCTCATCTCCGCTCAGATTTCTGAATGGCAATACCGCGATTGCGTGCATTCCACCGAAGCCGGGAACATGCCGGCTCGCAGGCGCATGACCCGGGGCTGTTCCTGAATCAGTGTTGCTGTGGGCTGCACCGTTATCGACCTCGAAAACCTGTACCGGCCTGGGAACGTTTTTGAACTCGTGGTCGCCCAGGTCGAGGAATTTAACGGGTAGTTTCCCTTCGACCTGGTGCATGACGGTGGCTGATATTGCGATACCACCCGGCCTGGCAATGGTCTGGATTCGAGCAGCAAGGTTGACGCCATCACCGACAACGCGCTGACCGTCAACAATGAGATCACCAACGTTCAAACCAATCCTGAACACCATGCGACGTGACACGTCGAGTGCAGCATTGTTCTCATCGATTTGCCGTTGAATCTCAATGGAACATTGCACCGCGTCCACAGCGCTTGGAAATTCCGCCATCACATTGTCGCCCACCTTATCGACGACCCGGCCACCGTGCTGTCGAACCAGACCCGAGAAAACACAGATATGCTCATCAAGTGTTTTAAGCGTGGCCACTTCATCATCGGCCATGAGTCGTGTGTAGCCAACAACATCTGCGTTGAGGATTGCGGCGAGTCTGCGCTCAACCGGTTTGGCTGGCATGAATAATCCTTCGGTTGTGTGGAGCTGCAATATTACATCCGGGGTGCTGAGAATGGGTAGAATTCTACAATCGCTCGAAAACGCCCCTGAAATTATTGATATCCATGAACCATCGCAAAAATTCGCAGAAATTGAACGTCTGATGTATTCGGGAAAAATCGAAAAATATGGAGTGCAGTAGAAAGTTGACGGTCGGGTCAATCGAAAAGGAAAGGAGTTACAACATGACTATTGCTTTACGATTGGTAAAGGAAACACCAACCACTTCATCATGAATAAATCCCGACAGCTTTACCTGGTGCGTCATGCCAAATCATCGTGGAAAGACAACAGCCTCGCTGACATTGATCGGCCATTGAACAAACGTGGCAGGCGCACCTCGCCCGAAATGGGACAGCGCCTCGCTACACAGGGCCACCACCCCGATTTGATCATTTCGAGCCCAGCCAATCGTGCACGAACCACGGCCTGCAACATCGCCCGGGAGCTCGGAACTGACGAGTCCGAGATCAACATCGACAACGATCTGTATTTCTCCGGTACTGGCGGCTTGTTAAATGTGCTGGAGCGGGTGGACGACCGATATAGGTCCGTCATGCTGTTCGGTCACAACCCAACCATGACCGACATGATGAACCGCCTGAGCGGTGCGCGGGTTTACAACATGCCGACGTGTGCCATTGCAATCATCGGCTTCGACATGCCCTCCTGGGACATGGTGCGAACGAGCGAAGGTACCCTGCTCGGTTACGACTATCCCAAGGGCAGCGGCCGGTTCAGTCCTGATACCAGATAGGCGGACCAATAGTCGTACGCCAGAACATATGACTGGTGAAAAGTTCGAACCCGGCCTGGAATCAAATTGACTTGTCGGTATCCGTCACCTATTAGTTAAGGTTGAGGCATGTAAACGATTTGAATCGCCCTGAGCATCAGGGCGCCTGAATCATTTATTGGCAGCACCTTTGTCGAACAAAGAACTCTCTGACTGCCGATCTATCAAAATCCTTCACGTCACCCTGTAAGGGGCCTTTGGTGACTGTCGCACGACGACCACGTGGGAGGGTCGGGTGATGGGAACAAGAACCAACAGTTTGCTAGTTTGGAACCTGATCGTTGTTCTGCTGTTGGCCGCTTCGCTGCCATCTGTGCTCTCGGCACAGGTTGATGCTGTATTTGCAAACTGGGGTGAACCGAACCGTGCCTGCCTGGGCGACGGTATTGGCGGGTTCTCATGCTCCGATGTAAGTAGTGACACCAACCTGAGCTTCGGTATCGCCCTAGGTTTCATCGACGGAGACTCTGACCTGGATGCAGTCTTTGTGAACACTGACCAGCAGAATCGTGTCTGCCTGGGAGACGGCAACGGCGGTTTCGACTCCTGTCGCGACGTGAGCGTCGATCAGGTAACAAGCAGCGCTGTCGCACTGGACTTCATCGACGGCGACACCAACCTTGACGCTGTCTTTTCAGATCGGAA
>Ga0209939_1000178_pt1 | contig 10954 bp, 7 predicted proteins | sample SalPon2A_A_D1_MG_FD_185714 | JGI IMG/M metagenome (GOLD analysis project Ga0209939, IMG submission 185714) | Soil microbial communities from South San Francisco under conditions of wetland restoration - Salt Pond MetaG R2A_A_D1_MG (SPAdes)... | ecosystem: Environmental > Terrestrial > Soil >...
TGCCCTCGATGCCGCACCACCAATATGGAAGGTACGCATTGTTAGCTGGGTGCCTGGTTCACCAATTGACTGGGCTGCAATAACACCAACAGCTTCACCAATGTTTACCAGCTCACCGCGGGCAAGATCGCGACCGTAGCAGGAAGCACAAACACCATGCTTGGTTTCGCAGGTAATGGTGGAACGAACATGAACCATGTCCACACCCGCTTCTTCAAGTGTCTCAACCCACTGCTCATCGAGCAGGGTGTTACGACCACAGATTTCCTCGTCTGTGCCGGGCTTGTAAATCGGCTGCGCAATCATGCGACCGAGCACTCGCTCTGACAATGGCTCAACAACGTCACCACCTTCAACGATCGGCTGGATCAGCACGCCCGCTTCGGTTTTACAATCAACCTCGGTAATCACCAGATCCTGGGCAACGTCAACAAGTCGACGTGTCAGGTAACCGGAGTTCGCTGTCTTGAGCGCTGTATCTGCCAGACCTTTACGAGCGCCGTGAGTGGAAATAAAGTACTGCAGTACGTCCAGCCCTTCACGGAAGTTCGCCGTAATCGGCGTTTCGATGATCGAGCCATCCGGCTTGGCCATCAGGCCACGCATACCTGCAAGCTGACGAATCTGGGCAGCCGAGCCTCGGGCGCCTGAATCAGCCATGATAAAGATAGAATTCATTGAATCCTGTTCAACATCCGATCCGTCTTTTGCCTTGACCACGGTTTTACCCATGGTTTTCATCATGGCCCGTGCAACCTGCTCGTTGGTGCGGGACCAGATATCGACAACCTTGTTGTAGCGCTCACCGGAAGTCACCAGGCCAGATACATACTGGTTCTGGATCTCAACAACCTCGGCTTCAGCACCTTCAAGAATGGTCTTCTTCTCGTCCGGAACCACCAGGTCATCAATACCGATGGAAACACCCGCCATGGTGGCGTAGTGGAATCCTGAGTACATCAGCTTATCGGCAAAGACCACGGTCTTCTTGAGACCAAGGCGGCGATAGCAGGAGTTGATCAGGCCGGAGATTTCACGCTTCTTGAGCGCTTTATTGAGCATGTGGAAAGGCATGCCAGCCGGCCGGATGTCAGCCAGCAATGCACGACCAACGGTGGTCTCAATCAGGTTGGTCTCATGACGCTCATCGCCGTGCTCTGAAACAATGATTTCATCAATACGCACCTTGATTCGCGCATGCAATCCGACCGCCTTGTTTTCAAACGCACGATGGACTTCTTCAATGTCAGAGAAGTACATGTCTTCACCAGCTGTGCCTTCAAGCTGGCGCGTCATGTAGTAAAGCCCCAGTACAACGTCCTGGGTGGGCACGATGATGGGCTCGCCATTTGCCGGTGACAGGATGTTGTTTGAAGACATCATCAGGGCACGGGCTTCGAGCTGGGCTTCCACGGACAAGGGTACGTGCACCGCCATCTGGTCACCATCAAAGTCAGCGTTGAACGCTGTACACACCAGCGGGTGAAGCTGGATCGCCTTGCCTTCAATCAGCACCGGCTCAAAAGCCTGGATGCCAAGACGATGAAGGGTTGGTGCACGGTTAAGCATGACCGGGTGTTCGCGGATTACTTCCGAAAGAATATCCCAGACCTCGGCGCGCTCAGCCTCTACCAGTTTCTTGGCAGCCTTGATGGTGGCGGCCATACCGCGTCGCTGCAGCTTGCTGAAGATAAACGGCTTGAACAGTTCAAGCGCCATCTTCTTGGGCAGGCCACATTCATGCAGTTTCAGTTTCGGACCCACCACGATCACGGAACGACCCGAATAATCGACTCGCTTGCCGAGCAGGTTCTGACGGAAACGACCCTGCTTGCCCTTGATCATGTCAGCAAGCGACTTCAATGGACGCTTGTTGGTGCCGGTAATGGCACGGCCGCGACGACCGTTGTCCAGCAACGCATCTACTGCTTCCTGCAGCATGCGTTTTTCATTTCGAACAATAATGTCAGGCGCGTTGAGTTCCAGCAGTCTTTTCAGACGGTTGTTTCTGTTGATCGCACGACGATAGAGATCATTCAGATCCGAGGTTGCAAAACGGCCACCATCCAGGGGTACCAGCGGACGCAGGTCCGGCGGCAGAACCGGCAGAACCGTCAGGATCATGTACTCAGGACGATTTCCGGATTCGATGAAGGCTTCAACCAGCTTGACGCGCTTGGAAAGACGCTTGAGCTTGGTGACAGAACGGGTCGCGCCAATGTCCTCGCGCAGCTGGGCCACTTCGTCATGAAGGTCAATGGTGCGAAGCAATTCGAAAATGGCTTCTGCGCCCATCTTGGCATCAAACTCGTCACCCCACTCTTCCACGGTGTCGAGATATTGCTCGTCGGTCAGCAACTGGCCGCGCTCGAGCTCCGTCAGTCCGGCATCGAGAACCACGTAGGATTCAAAATACAGGATGCGCTCAATATCACGCAGGGTCATATCCAGCATCAGGCCGATACGCGAAGGCAGCGACTTGAGGAACCAGATGTGGGCAACCGGACTGGCCAGCTCGATGTGCGCCATACGTTCACGGCGAACCTTGGTCAGCGTGACCTCGGTGCCACATTTTTCGCAGACGACACCACGATGCTTCATGCGCTTGTATTTGCCGCACAGGCATTCGTAGTCCTTGACCGGCCCGAAAATAGCCGCACAGAACAGACCGTCACGTTCCGGCTTGAATGTCCGGTAATTGATGGTTTCCGGTTTCTTGACTTCACCGAACGACCACGACCGGATCAGATCCGGAGGCGCAAGGCCGATGCTTATTGCGTCAAAATCCAGCGGCTGGCGCTGCTTGTTGTAGAGATTAAGTAGGTCTCTCACTTTGAAACTCCTCTCGATGAAGGTTGACTGTCAGTTAGCGAAATTGGCTGCACTAACAGCACCTATTCCTCTTCGAGTTCAATGTTGATCGCAAGCGAGCGGATTTCCTTAACAAGTACGTTGAAGGATTCCGGCATACCCGCCAGCATTTCATGATTGCCATCGACGATATTCTTGTACATCTGGTTTCGGCCGCTAACGTCGTCCGACTTGACCGTCAGCATTTCCTGCAGCGTATATGCCGCACCGTATGCTTCCAGAGCCCAGACTTCCATTTCACCGAATCGCTGGCCGCCGAACTGGGCTTTACCACCCAATGGCTGCTGTGTGACCAGGCTGTACGGTCCGGTGCTACGCGCATGCATCTTGTCATCAACCAGATGGTTGAGCTTGAGCATGTACATGTAACCCACCGTCACAGGACGTTCAAACGGGTCGCCTGTGCGACCGTCGTAAAGCGTGGTCTGGCCTGACTCAGGTAATTCGGCCAGTCTGAGGAGATGCTTGATCTCTTTCTCGCTGGCACCGTCAAATACCGGTGTCGCCATGGGCACACCGCCCTCGAGGTTCCGGGCCATGGTCATCACTTCGTCTTTCGTGAAATCACTCATTTTGACCCGGCCTTCGCGGTCGCTGTTATACACAGCGTCCAGGAAATCGCGGATTTTGGTTTCGGCGCCTTTCTCTTCCATCATCTTGCCGATGCGGATTCCGAGGCCCTTGGCTGCCCAACCCAGATGGGTCTCCAGCACCTGACCGATGTTCATTCGCGAAGGCACACCCAGCGGGTTCAAAACGATGTCCACCGGCGTCCCATCTTCGCTGTACGGCATGTCCTCGGTCGGTACGATCATCGAGATCACACCCTTGTTACCGTGACGTCCGGCCATCTTGTCACCAGGCTGGATACGACGCTTGACGGCCATGTAAACCTTGACCATCTTAAGCACGCCCGGCGCCAGGTCATCGCCCTGGGTGATCTTGCCTTTCTTGACCTCAAAGCGCGCATCAAACTCCTTGCGCTGTTCCTTGAGCTGATCGGCCATTTCCTCCAGATTCTGGTTGGCTTCCTCTGCCCGCATGGTGATCTTGAACCAGTCTTCACGCGGTAAGTCAGCCAGGTAAGCAGCTGTGATCTTGCTGCCTTTCTTGAGGCCGGCAGGACCTTTATCTGCAACTTTTCCAGTCAGGGAATTTTCCAAACGATTGAAAATTGCGTCTTCCACGATGCGAAGCTGATCGTCCAGATCCTTGCGAACCTGGCGAAGCTGCTCTTTCTCAATGGAACGGGCTCGATCGTCTTTTTCCACGCCATCACGGGTAAACACCTGCACGTCGATCACGGTTCCGTCCATTCCGGAAGGCACGCGCAGCGAGGTGTCTTTCACATCCGACGCTTTCTCACCAAAGATCGCACGGAGCAGTTTCTCCTCAGGTGTCAGTTGTGTCTCACCTTTGGGTGTGACTTTACCGACAAGAATGTCTCCGGCTGAAACTTCAGCGCCGATATAGACAATGCCTGACTGATCCAGCTTGTTGAGGTTGTGCTCACCAACGTTGGGAATATCAGAGGTGATTTCCTCTGAGCCCAGCTTGGTGTCACGCGCAACACAAGTCAGCTCCTCGATATGGATGGTGGTGAATCGATCTTCCTGCACCACACGCTCTGAGATAAGAATCGAATCCTCGAAGTTATACCCATTCCACGGCATGAACGCGACCAGCATGTTCTGGCCAAGAGCCAGTTCGCCCAGGTCGGTCGAAGGACCGTCGGCAAGCACATCGCCCTTTTGGACCACGTCGCCAACGCGAACCAGCGGACGCTGGTTCATGCAGGTGTTCTGGTTGGAACGCTGATACTTGGTCAGGTTGTAAATATCAACACCCGGATCACCTGCAGGTACTTCATCATCATTGGCCTGTACCACGATGCGACCGGCGTCGATCTGGTCAACCCGTCCGCCACGACGAGCAACAGCAGTAACGCCGGAGTCCGTTGCAACCGCTCGTTCCATTCCGGTTCCCACCAGGGGCTTCTCGGCCCGCAGGGTTGGAACAGCCTGCCGCTGCATGTTTGATCCCATCAGGGCCCGGTTGGCATCATCATGCTCCAGGAAGGGCACCAGTGATGCAGCCACCGAAACAATCTGCTTGGGCGAGACGTCCATGTAGCTGATATCGGTGGGTTCCTTAAGTGTGAATTCACCCATGTGGCGACATGGAATAAATTCGTCAGTGAACTTGCCATTTTTGTCCAGCTCGGCATTGGCCTGGGCAATCACGTAATCGCCCTCTTCAATGGCCGAAAGATATTCAACCTTGCTGGTTACTTTGCCGTCCGCGCACTTGCGATATGGCGTCTCGAGGAAGCCATAGTCGTTGGTGCGGGCATATACAGCCATTGAGTTAATCAGACCGATGTTCGGGCCTTCAGGGGTTTCAATCGGGCAGACACGACCATAATGCGTCGGGTGCACGTCTCGAACCTCAAAGCCGGCACGTTCACGCGTCAGGCCGCCAGGGCCGAGTGCAGAAACACGACGCTTATGCGTCACCTCGCTAAGCGGGTTGTTCTGATCCATAAACTGGCTGAGCTGTGACGAACCGAAGAACTCCTTGACCGCAGCCGCAACCGGCTTGGCATTGATGAGTTCCTGCGGCGACAAACCTTCGCTCTCAGCGACCGAAAGACGCTCGCGAACCGCACGCTCAACTCGCACCAGTCCGACACGGAAAACATTCTCCGCCATCTCGCCTACACTGCGCACACGACGGTTACCAAGGTGATCGATATCATCCACGCTGCCTTTACCGTTACGAATGTCAATCAACACACGCAGCACATCAAGAATGTCCTCACGATCCAGTACTGCAGATCCCTCGACTTCCTTGCGTCCGACACGACGGTTAAATTTCATTCGTCCTACGCCTGACAGGTCATATCGCTCGTCAGTGAAGAACAGGTTCTTGAACAGGTTCTGGGCGGCGTCCTTGGTTGGTGGCTCACCCGGGCGCATCATGCGATAGATTTCTACCAGCGCTTCCAGCTCATTGCTGGTCGGGTCAATATTCAGCGTGCTGGAAATGTATGGCCCCTGGTCGAGGTCGTTCACATACAGAATTTCCAGCTTTTTGACATTGTTTTCACGCAGCGCTTCCAGGAGTTCCTCGGTCAGCTCAGCGTTGGCGTCGGCCAGAACTTCACCGGATTCCTTGTCGACGATGGTCTTGGCAATGATTTTGCCCAGCAGATAATCGTCGGGCACATCCAGGGTCTTGACCTTGGCAGCCTCGAGCTCCTTCACGTGGCGAGCAGTGATGCGCTTGCCAGTAGGAACAATCACCTTGCCGGTCTTGCCCTTGATGTCGAACAGCGCTGTTTCACCACGCAGACGTTCAGGCACCAGTTCAAGATTGGCACCTTCCTTCTTGAGTGAAACCCCGCTGGTTTCAAAGAACGTATCGAGGATTTCCTCGTTGCCCATTCCGAGAGCGCGCAGCAGGATGGTGACCGGCAGCTTACGGCGACGATCGATTCGGGTGAAGATGCAGTCCTTCGGATCGAACTCAAAGTCGAGCCATGAACCACGATAAGGAATGACACGCGCAGAAAACAGCAGCTTGCCGCTGGAGTGCGTTTTACCTTTGTCGTGATCGAAGAACACGCCAGGTGAACGATGCAGCTGCGACACGATAACGCGCTCGGTACCGTTCACGATGAACGTTCCGGTTTCGGTCATCAGAGGCAGGTCGCCCATGTAGACTTCCTGCTCTTTCACATACTTAACGGGCTTTTGCTTGGCAGAGCTTTCCTTGTCATAAATGACCAGGCGAACTTTGACGCGCAATGGCGCACCGTAGCTCATGCCGCGAAGTTTGCATTCCTTAACGTCAAAAGTGGGCTCACCCAGCTTGTAACTGACGTATTCAAGGGCAGCATTCCCGGAATAGGATGTAATCGGGAAGACAGACCTCAATGCCCCGTGAAGGCCGCGCTCACGGCGCTTGTCTTCACGAATCTCGGTCTGCAGGAATTCATTGTAAGAGGCGATCTGCGTTTCCAACAGGTAAGGCACATCCAGTATGGATTTGCGCTTACCAAAGTCTTTACGAATTCGCTTCTTTTCGGTGAAAGAGTAACTCATGTTATGTATCCGCCCGCAATTGCGTTCACACTTAACCAATATTTCTCAAGCAGAAAAGGCCGGGGGTCCGGTGACCCCCAGCCGATATCCGCACAGCCCGGAAAATCCGGAAATATCAAGTATTTACTTGACCTCGACAGAAGCGCCAGCTTCTTCGAGTTTCTTCTGGATTTCTTCGGCTTCAGCTTTTTCCACGCCTTCCTTAATAGCGGCAGGCGCACTTTCTACCATATCTTTCGCTTCTTTCAGACCCAGGCCTGTGATTTCACGCACAGCCTTGATCACGGGTACCTTGCTGGACCCGAATGAAGTCAGCATGACGTCAAACTCGGTCTGTTCTTCCGCTGCAGCGGCTTCACCGCCAGCAGCCGGACCAGCAGCTGCTGCAACAGGTGCAGCGGCTGAAACGCCGAATTTTTCTTCCATTGCTTCGATGAGGTCTACAACCTCCATCACACTCATGTTGGAAATTGATTCCAAAATATCGTCTTTTGAAACGGCCATTTTGTCGTCTCCGTTATGTGGTTACGGGGTTAAAAAACCCACTGGTTAATTAAATTCAGGCAGCCTGCCTGGCGTCGCGTACGGCAGCGAGCGTGCGCACCAACTTGGTGTGCGGTTCGTTGATGGTACGTACGAATTTCTCGATCGGTGCTTTCATCACACCCATCAGAATTGCGATGGCCTGGTCGTAGGTTGGCAGGCTCGACAAACGTTCCAGTTCGGAAGCGTCGTAGAGATCACCACCCACGGCTACAAGTTTCGCAACCAGATGATCGTGCTCTTTCGCATAGTCCTTGACCAGGCGAGCAGCAGCACCAGGATCTTCCATGCTGAATGCGTACAGGAGTGGTCCCGTCAGCGATTCAGTCATGCATTCATATTCAGTACCTTCAACGGCTCTTTTTACCAACGTATTTTTGGCCACCTTGAGTACAACGCCGCCCTCACGTGCTTTCACACGCAGGTCGGTCATTTCCTCAACGGTAAGACCTCGATACTCAGCGGCAACAGCAGAATGAGCGGTCTTAGCGGCCTCAGCGACCTCCGCGACAACTGCCTTCTTTTGCTCTAAATTGAGCGCCATTGGTTACCTCCTGGAGTCATGGGACTGATACAAAAATGCATATCAGTCCGACTCGGTTCCAGTGGTGACCCCGCTATTCAAACAGTCGTACCAGCAACTGTTTGAATAGCGGGGCTGCCACCATCTGCGCAGGCTACGAGCAGTTTCCTGCTTCGCGATTAAACGGTTCACTCAATGAGCAAAACCGCACCTACGGTCTCTGACGGTGATCCCCGCCGGCAAAATACACCATGCGGAGACCAGCCCGTCTTCTCACTTTCGGGCCAAAACCCGAAAGCAAAAATTCTTATCCTCTGATCAGAGAGGGAGCGACGTACGATCGACCAGGATTCCCGGACCCATCGTTGTCGATAAAGCAATCTTCTTTAAGAACACACCCTTTGAAGCAGCAGGCTTGAGCTTGTTGATGTCAGTCAGCAGTGCAACCAGGTTGCCCTTGAGCGCATCAACTTCGAAATCCGCCTTGCCAATGGATGTGTGAACAATGCCAGCCTTGTCGTTACGGAACCGCACCTGTCCGGCCTTGGCATTGTTCACCGCCGTGGTCACGTCCTGGGTTACCGTTCCCACCTTGGGATTGGGCATCAGGCCACGAGGACCAAGAACCTGGCCGAGTTTGCCTACCACACGCATCGCGTCCGGCGTGGCAATCACGACATCAAAGTTCATGTCGCCTTCCTTGATCTGGTCATGAAGGTCGTCCATGCCGACGACGTCTGCACCGGCTTCCCTGGCCTTATCTGCATTTTCGCCCTGGGCGAAAACCGCAACACGAACCGTTTTACCCGTTCCGTTCGGCAGAACTGTTGATCCACGAACACCCTGATCGGATTTACGAGGGTCAACGCCAAGCCTGATGGCCACGTCCACAGATTCGTTAAACTTCACTTTGCTGCAGTCTTTTACAAGCTGCAGGGCCTCATCGATGTCGTAAGTCTTGCCAGGTTCGAGCTGCTCACGCACCGCATTCATTCTTTTGCTGTTAGCGGCCATTAGTCGACTCCTTTCACAACGATGCCCATGCTGCGGGCTGAGCCGGCAATGGTGCGCACACCGGCGTCCATGTCAGCTGCGGTCAGATCAGGCTCTTTCATTTTGACGATTTCTTCGAGTTGCTGGCGGTTTACGGTGCCAACTTTTTCTTTGTTAGGCACACCGCTGCCACTCTTGATACCAGCGGCTTTCTTCAAAAGAACCGCAGCCGGAGGCGTCTTGGTGATGAAGGAAAAACTGCGATCTGCGTAAACGGTGATCACCACCGGCACAGGCATTCCGCCTTCGACGTCCTGCGTCTTGGCGTTGAACGCCTTGCAGAATTCCATGATGTTGACGCCATGTTGTCCAAGCGCCGGACCCACTGGTGGGCTCGGGTTTGCCTGGCCAGCAGGCACCTGAAGCTTGATAAATGCTTCAACTTTCTTAGCCATTTTTTAACTCCTCGGGTTCAAGCGCCTGGCGACATGCACTCAGGCTCCCCGTCTCTGTTTAAGATTGTTTGCGGTTGGCGCTCTCAAGCGCCAGAAGCAAACTCCTTGAGTCGCGGCCATCAGACCGCTCCTACAATGGTTTCGTCATCCCGGAAATGCGAATCGCATTACCCGGTATCGCGTCGCTCTGCTTACGACTTTTCGACCTGGTGAAAATCAAGATCCACCGGGGTCGAGCGTCCAAAAATAAGTACCGCCACTTTCAGGCGACTCTTGTCATAATCAACAGCTTCAACCACGCCGTTGAAATCATTAAAAGGACCGTCAACAACACGGACCATTTCACCCGGCTCGAACAATACCTTCGGCCGTGGTTTGTCGACGCCTTCTCGAACCCGGTTGAGGATCGCATCAGCCTCGCGTTCTGTGATTGGTGCAGGCCTGTCAGCCGTGCCGCCAATAAAGCCCATCACTTTGGGCACGTCTTTTACCAGGTGCCAGCTTTCGTCCGACATCTCCATCTCCACCAGCACGTAACCGGGGAAGAATTTTCGATCCGAGCGACGTTTCTGGCCACCTTTCATTTCAACAACTTCTTCGGTCGGGACCAGGATCTCTCCAAACTGATCCTGCATTCCTGCACGTTCAATGCGATCCTCAAGGGAGCGCATGACCTGCTTTTCATATCCCGAATAGGCGTGAACCACGTACCAGCGTTTGGTCATTGTGATCAGCCCCCGACCAGGGCGCGAATTGAAGCACCAAGCAACCAGTCGACACCTGCCAGGAAAAGCGAAATCAGGATGGTCACGACGATCACCATTAAGGAAGTCTGTAATGTTTCCTGGTGTGTCGGCCAAACAACCTTACGTCGCTCGATGTCAGCCTCTTTGAGAAACCGGAAGAACGCGCCTCCCGTATCTGAAAGACCGGCAATAAAAGAAGCGATGATCGCAACCACGATCAGACCCACCACGCGAACCGGTGTAATGGCCAGATCCTGGTATAAGTAATAGGCAGCAATCCCGCCCAGCAGGATTGCAATAGAAATCACCAGCAACAGTGTATTTGTTGCTGCAGATTTGCCTGTTTCTGTCTTGCTACTCATCGTTTCTTTACTTTTTCCTGGCAGGCCAGGAGGGACTCGAACCCCCAACCTGCGGTTTTGGAGACCGCTGCTCTGCCAATTGAGCTACTGGCCTATTCTAAATCTGAACAAGACAGGGCTCCGTGCCCTGCTTGTATCTCACCCTCGAAAAACGTGGTTTTCAAGGGCTCGCGGGCTTCGCCCGTCGGTACATCCCTGTACCGCAGCAGCAACAAAACAGTTGCTGCTGTAGTTGTATCAAACGCTTACTCGTGGATCTTGGCTACAACGCCAGCACCCACGGTGCGACCGCCTTCACGGATCGCAAAACGCAGACCTTCTTCCATCGCGATCGGCGCGATCAAAGACACCTGCA
>Ga0209939_1000181_pt1 | contig 10804 bp, 10 predicted proteins | sample SalPon2A_A_D1_MG_FD_185714 | JGI IMG/M metagenome (GOLD analysis project Ga0209939, IMG submission 185714) | Soil microbial communities from South San Francisco under conditions of wetland restoration - Salt Pond MetaG R2A_A_D1_MG (SPAdes)... | ecosystem: Environmental > Terrestrial > Soil >...
ATCCCGGTCTGCAGCCCTGGGAAATCCTGATCTCGGAAGCTCAGGAGCGGATGACGATTGCCGTGCCACCTGAAAACCTTCAGGCGTTTATGACTCTGGCCGCAGAGATGGACGTTGAGGTCGCCGATCTGGGCACCTTTACCGATTCCGGCTATTTTCATTGTCTTTACCGAGGAAAGACGGTCTCGTATCTCTCGATGGAGTTTCTGCACGAGGGCGTACCACAGATGGTGATCCCTGCCCGTTGGGAACTCAAAAACCATACTGAACCAGTCTTCCCGCAGCCATCCGATCTGAATACAACCCTCGCCGGACTTTTGGGGCATCTCAATATCTGCTCCAAGGAGAGCGTCGTTCGTCGTTATGATCATGAGGTTCAGGCGGGAACTGTGATTAAACCGCTGACGGGCGTAGCCAATGACGGACCTTCCGATGCCGCAGTCTTCCGTCCGGTTTTCGATTCCTTTGAAGGGACAGTTGTCGCTCACGGAATATGTCCGACCTATTCAGATATCGATACTTACCATATGATGGCCTGCGCTATAGATGAAGGCCTGCGGAATTACGTCTCCAGCGGCGGCAATATCGAGCATGTCGCCGGCCTCGATAACTTCTGCTGGTGTGACCCGGTCAAGAGCGAGAAGACTCCGGATGGTGAATATAAGGCCGCGCAGCTGGTGCGAGCGAATAAGGCCCTCTACGATTACTGCGTTGCTTTTGGTGTTCCCCTGATTTCTGGCAAGGATTCGATGAAAAATGATTATCAGATCGGCTCTACCAAGATATCGATTCCACCGACGGTCCTCTTTTCGGTCATAGGCAAGATAGAGGATGTCCGTAAGGCCGTATCGATGGACGTCAAACGTCCCGGAGATCTTGTTTACCTGCTCGGAATTACTCGCGATGAACTGGGAGGATCTGAATATTATGAAAGTATCGGCGAGCTGGGCAGGAATGTTCCTCAGGTCGATGCTGCCTACGCCCTCGATCTGTACAAAACAGTAAACAAGGCACAGGAGCAGGAGCTGATCGCCTCTTGCCATGATCTATCCGATGGCGGACTTGGCGTCTGTCTCGCTGAAAAGGCTTTCGCCGGCGGGTTTGGAATCAGCGCCGATTTGCGTAAGGTCAAGACCGATAGCGAGATTCGGGAGGATAAGCTCCTCTTTTCGGAATCGCAGAGTCGCTTGCTGCTAACGATCCGACCTGAGCATCAGACGGTCTTTGAGTCTCTCTTTGCCGGACGTGATTTCAGCCGGATCGGTGAAGTTACAGAATCGACAGAGTTGACCATTCTTGGTTATCAGGGGCAGCCGATTGTTGCCGCAGATATTTATCAACTGAAAGAAGCCTGGCAGGCACCACTCAGGGAGCTTTAGATATGTCCAAGCAAGTAAGAAGCATGGTTATTGCCGGTAACGGCACAAACTGTGAGCGCGAAGTGGCAAATGCCTGTCGACTCGCTGGAGCAGACGTTGCCGATATCGTTCATATTTCAGAACTTCTCTCTGGCAGGGTCAGGCTTGACGAATATCATTTTTTGAATCTGGCTGGTGGTTTTCTTGATGGTGATGACCTTGGCAGCGCCAAGGCCGGTGCAAACCGCCTGCTTTATGCTCCGGTGACCGGTTCTGAACAAACTGTTGCAGATCAGTTGAAGCAGTTTATTGCTGATGGAAAACTGATCATGGGAGTTTGTAACGGATTCCAGCTGATGGTCAAGATGGGCCTGCTTCCAGACCTTGACAAGTCAGGTCGACAGACAACCTCGCTGACCTTTAACAGTGGTGGCAGATTTGAAGATCGCTGGTCCTGGCTGAAGGTGGATCAGGATTCTCCGTGCGTATTTACTCGCGGGCTCAAGGAGTTGTATCTCCCGGTTCGTCATGGTGAAGGAAAATTTGTTGTCGATTCTGAAGAAACAGTTCAGGCATTGGACCAGCAGCACCTGTCCGTAGTAAAATATGCGGATGTGAACATGCAACCGACTATGTCCTACCCTGATAACCCCAACGGCAGTGTCGCTGCAATCGCCGGAATTTGTGACACCAGTGGTCGACTCTTCGGCTTGATGCCGCACCCGGAAGCCTATGTTCACCGGACGCACCATCCACGCTGGACGCGGGATGAGTTACCCGAGGAGGGGATGGGTCTTTGGCTGTACCAGAACGCAGTCAAATTTGTACGAGAAGAACTATTGTAGATTTTTCTCCTGATGTGGAGTCGGTTTGAATTATGTTCGATAAATTACATGAAGAATGTGGCGTGTTCGGAATCTTTGGTCATCCTGAAGCGGCTAATCTGTCCTACCTGGGTCTCTACGCTTTACAGCATCGCGGTCAGGAAGGGTGCGGGATCGTCACTTCCGACGGCACGCATCTTCACACTCACCGCGGCATGGGGCTGGTTTCGGATGTTTTCCGTTTTGAAGAAGTCTTCGATCGTTTGCCGGGAAGCTCCGCGATTGGTCATGTGCGTTACTCAACGGCTGGTGGCAACGACATTAAAAACTGTCAGCCGATCATGGTCGATTACTCGCGTGGCAGTATTGCTGTTGCGCATAACGGAAATCTCGTCAATGCCGACGAGCTGCGTTCTCGACTGGAGAAAAAAGGTTCAATTTTTTCGACGAAAGCTGATACTGAGACGATTATCCATCTGATTGCCAGGGCACAGTCTGAGTCACTATCTGAACGGATCAGTGAAGCATTGAAACGGGTCAGGGGCGCGTACAGCCTGGTTTTTTTGACAGAGACCAGGATGGTGGCTGTTCGTGACCCGCATGGTTTCAGACCCCTGAGTCTGGGGAAACTTGATGGTGCTTATGTTGTGGCCTCCGAATCTTGCGCTTTTGATCTGATCGAAGCGGAGTTTATTCGTGAGATCGAGCCGGGGGAGATGATTATCGTCAATAAAGACGGCATGAAGAGCTATTTCCCGTTTAAAAAATTTGAGCCGAACCCCTGTATTTTTGAATATATCTACTTTGCCCGTCCGGACAGCCGTATCTTTGATCGCATGGTCTATCCGGTCCGTAAAGAGTTCGGCCGTCAACTTGCTCGGGAGCACGCAGTCGAGGCAGATATGGTTGTTGCCGTCCCTGATTCGGGAGTCCCTGCAGCCATGGGTTACGCAGAGGAGGCTGGTCTGCCGTTAGAACTCGGACTGATTCGTAACCACTATGTCGGACGAACTTTTATCGAGCCGCAGCAGTCGATTCGTCATTTCGGGGTCAAGATTAAGTTGAATCCGGTCCGTGAAGTGTTGACTGGAAAACGCGTCGTTGTGGTCGACGATTCGATTGTTCGCGGCACGACATCTCGAAAAATTGTCAAAATGATTCGTGATGCAGGAGCCAAAGAAGTCCATCTGCGGATATCCTGCCCACCGACCAGTTTTCCCTGTTTTTATGGAATCGATACCCCATCGCGAAAAGAGCTGATTTCTGCATCGCATACGATCGAGGAGATTGCCACTTATGTCACGGCCGATACCCTCGGTTACTTGTCGCTGGATGGTTTGCATCAATCTGTTAAGAAATTTGGTGATGGTCCCTGCCATTTTTGCGATGCCTGCTTCAGTGGCAAGTATCCGGTTAAATTCCCAAGGGTCAAGACGGATAAACAGATGGGCCTGTTCTACGAAAAATAACCAGTTCAATGACCATATTTAATGTGATTTATAAAGGAGAAAGCAGATGAGTGTAAAGGCCGAATTGAAAGCGATAATTAAAGAGATGTCCTATGAAGAGCGGGAAGTGACTCTCGCTTCCGGACGTAAGAGTAATTTCTATTTTGATGGCAAACAGACCACGCTGCATGCCAAAGGCGGTCTGCTGGTCGGTAAAGCATTTTATGACGAGGTGAAGCAGTTCCCTGGTCCGATTCACGGTGTTGGCGGCTTGACCATGGGCGCTGACCCGATCGCTACTGCCACTTCAATCGCGGCTCATCTGGCAGGAGATGACATGCACGCTTTCATCATCCGTAAGGAACCAAAGGGGCATGGCACCGGTCAGTGGCTGGAAGGCCGCAAAAACCTGCCACCAGGCTCTCGCGTGGTCATTGTTGAAGATGTGACCACGACCGGCGGGTCATCAATGAAAGCGGTCGAGCGCGCGCGCGAAGAAGGGTTGGAGGTTGTCGGGATTGTCACATTGGTAGACCGGGAAGAGGGAGCTCGCGCTAATATTGAGGGGGAGGGTGTCGCTCTTCGCGCTGTCTTCACACGAACAGAAGTTGTTGGTTAGTCAATTCCTGAAACGGGTTTGAATTCTTCACCAGGAAGGCTCTCTTGCGGAGCCTTCCTGGTTTTAAACGTCAGTCTTCGACAGGTATTCTGAAAACTTCCAGCACGGCTGGCAGGGCTGCCAGTTCCTCGCGCTTGATCCTGCTGGTATCTCCCACCACGCCAAGAATGGTCCGGTCGGCCCCGGTCGATTGATGAAAATCACAATCTTTCTCGACAAGAAACTGTTTGACCTGTTCAAGTTCACTCTCTGTCGCTTTTTTGCGCATAACGACCAGCATTATGATCCCCCTTTGGTACGAATCCGTTCCAGACGACGGCTCTCGTCAATAACACGCTCAAACATGCGAACAATGGCTTCATCGTCGAGAGGACCAGGGTTTTCCTGCTTCATTCGCTCGAAAATAAGCTTTTCGCGCTTAGGGTCGTAGATGGGCAAGTTCAGTTGTTTCTTGATCTCACCGATCTTCAGTGCCAGCGCAGCACGCTCGTTGAAGATCTTCAACAGCTGGGCATCGAGCTGGTTAATTTTAAGTCTGACCTCGTCGATCGTCACGATGTCGTCTACCTCTCTTCTTGATCGGACAATTTAAGTTTTGCACCCGGAATAATCGTATCATGACGATAGTTTCGATCATCACGTTTCGGGTAGTCCACGGTATAGTGGAGTCCGCGGCTTTCGTGCCTCATCTGGGCACTCTGGATGATCAATTCTGCCACGGTAGCAATATTTCTTAGCTCCACCAAATCCGACGTGATGTGGAAGTTCCAGTAGTAGTCATCAATCTCCTCCTGAATCAGATGGATGCGACTCAGTGCCCATCTGAGACGCTTATCAGAACGAACAATACCGACATAGTTCCACATCGTGCGTCTTATTTCGTCCCAGTTGTGAGCGACCACCACATCTTCATTGCTTTTGGTGACACCGCTGCTGTCCCAGGATTCAATACTCGAAATGAGGGGAGGGTTGGAGTTAAGGGATTGCCGCGATCTGGTTGCCGCTCTGTCGGCAAAAACCACCCCTTCCAGGAGGCTGTTGCTGGCCAATCGGTTAGCTCCGTGCAGTCCGGTCGAAGCAACCTCACCAATGGCGTACAGATTCTCTATGCAGGTTTCGCCCCATTCGTTGACCTGAATCCCCCCGCATAAATAGTGTGCAGCAGGAACCACCGGAATCGGCTCGCTTGTGATGTCGATGCCATAGTCCTGGCAGGTTTTGTGAATGGTAGGAAAGCGGTCTTTTATGTATTCAGCGCTCTTGTGTGTCACATCGAGAAACACGCAGTCATCGCCATTCTTCTTCATCTCGTTGTCGATAGCTCGAGCGACGATGTCCCTTGGGGCCAGATCTTTGAGGTGATGATAATCAGCCATAAAAGGCTTGCCGTCACTTCTGCGCAGGATCGCCCCTTCGCCCCGGACTGCTTCTGAGATCAGGAACGATTTGGCGTGTGGATGATAAAGCGTGGTCGGATGAAACTGCATGAACTCCATGTTGGCGACGGCTGCACCTGCTCGCCAGGCAATGGCGACACCATCACCCGTCGCAATATCCGGGTTACAGGTGTAAAGATAGACCTTACCGGCTCCACCCGTAGCGAGCACCGTGACCCCAGCACCGAAGGTGATGATTTCATTTGACTTTTTGTCCAGAACATAAGCACCCAGGCAGCGGTTTTTGCTCAGCTGTTTTTTCTGCGTTTTTGCCTCGGTAATCAGATCGACAGCGATATGTTGTTCATAGATCTGAATGTCGGGATGGGACTTGACGGCTTCCACCAATGCTCTTTCTATCTCTTTTCCCGTCGCATCCTTGGCGTGGAGAATCCGGCGGTGACTGTGCCCGCCTTCACGGGTCAAGTCATATTCCTCCTGATTATCTTCGCGCCTGGAAAATTTTGTTCCCCAATCGATGAGATCGCTGATCGCCTGAGGTCCGGCTGATACGACCAGGTCGATAATCTCCGGGTGGGACAGATATGCCCCGGCAACCATAGTATCTTCGGCATGTGACTCAAAACTGTCGGTCCGGTCAGTCACCGCAGCGATGCCGCCCTGGGCCAGACTGGTTGCTGTGGCGTCAATCTCCCTTTTAGTGACCAGCGAGACAGTTCCATGGTCGGCAACCTTGAGCGCATAGGAGAGACCGGCGATGCCTGTACCGATAACCAGAAAGTCAGATGTGGTTTTCATGTTTGACTCACAAATTCCAGAAATGAAGAAAAGGGTATTTCGCCAATATTTGTAGCGCGTCATTATCGGAACAGGGGGCATTGATGTCAAGGAGTTAGCCACTATATGTATATTGAAACTAGGCCTCTTTTGCTTTAGAGTGTCAAAATGTTTTCGTTGCGGCATAACTTCATTTTGATACTATTTCTTGTAGTGCTTGTTGTTGGTGCTTTTTCCACCATGGCGGAAGCGACTATATATCGCTATGTCGACGCAGCAGGTCGAATCCATTTCACCAACGTTCCAACGACGACCGACTACCATTTCTATCGCGACGAGGGGGGGCGTCACCAGTTGTCAACCCTGATTGATCACTATGCCAAGCGATTTCAGTTGGATGCCGCGCTGATAAAAGCTGTAATCAAGGTAGAGAGTAATTTTAAGCCGGATGTCGTTTCAGTGAAAGGGGCGCAAGGATTGATGCAGTTGATGCCGGAGACTGCCAAGGAGATAGGGGTCTCAGATCCTTTCGATCCGACTCAGGGGATTTTCGGCGGGAGTTATTATCTGAGGAAAATGCTTGATTCATTCGACAGTAATCTGGACTATGCCCTGGCTGCCTACAATGCGGGACCATCTGCGGTGCGGAAATATGGTGGAATCCCTCCATATAACGAAACCCTGAACTACGTAAAGCAGGTCAAGCATTACCTTGATTACTATCGTCAATATAAGGACCAACTGTAATGGCATCCAGACAAAACTTCTTAAATGTTCCCAATGCCTTGACCTTGGCGAGAATCGCAGCCGTACCAGTGGTTCTGATCCTCTTGCTGTTTGAATCCCGAGCCAACTGTTTCTGGGCAGCAGCTGTTTTTTCAATAGCTGCTATCACCGATTGGCTGGACGGCTACCTGGCCCGTAAGTGGGAAATCGTCACCGTGCTTGGAAAGTTTCTTGACCCGTTGGCAGACAAGCTCATTGTCATGGTTGCATTGATCATGCTGATTCCGTTGGATCGTGTTCCGGCCTGGGCTGTCTTTATCATTCTGGCCCGTGAAATTCTGGTTACCGGCTTGCGTTCTATCGCTTCAAGTGAAGGGATTGTCATTGCTGCAAGTCCTCTCGGTAAGTACAAGACGATATTTCAGATGATCTCGATTATTGCCCTGCTGCTCCATTATCGCTATTACTGGTTTTTGGGTCTGGAGTACGAAATATTCAACCCCTCAATGCACAACGTCGGGATTGTTTTCTTTTACGTTGCATTCTTCTTGACGGTCTGGTCAGGGGGAGATTATCTGGTAAAGTTTTTTCGGGTTCTTTTGAAATAAATCAGGGATGGGAAAATCCAAGACCTTGATATAAATTTCTTGTTGACACCCTGCAACTCGGTTTGTTATACATACGTCCGCTCGTCACGACGAGCACCACTAAGCGGGAATAACTCAGTGGTAGAGTGCAACCTTGCCAAGGTTGACGTCGCGAGTTCGAATCTCGTTTCCCGCTCCAAGAAATCAAGAGTCCAGATCTAACGATCTGGACTCTTTTTTTTAATAATCTTGAGTTCTTATGAATATATTAGTTCTTCAAGCGACCTAAACCTGCGTTTGTGGCCTTGCCCGACCTTGGTCATTTTCAGGGGAACAGTCTAAGTATTGCGTGTCAATGCTGAAAGTTCCCTTACAGTATTGCAGGACGTATTCCTTTCCGTGAAGTAACATGACCAGTTGGTCTTCGATCAGAGAAAATAAGTTGATCTGCTGCACAGATTTGACCACTGATTCAACAATGACCACTTAGTTCCATTGACAGGGGAATTATTTTCCCAGCCACCAGGTATACTCTGAAGTGGTCTCTTGCCCGGTAACAACATCCTCCGTGGAAACCAAATTTTTCCACCTACAAACTGTTCGAACTTGTGTCGGGCGAGTGCCGATGTCGAGAAGAGTGGACAAATCTTCACCCTCCTCGAGCATCGTCGCCACACTTTTGGCTTGATCAGAAACGGTTCGCGCAGCACTACGGTAGGTTCGCACGCGAAAAGTGTTGGTGGAACTGATTTCGAGCAGGTCTGCAATCTGATTGAAGATACGGGCTATGTCTGAATTATGAATCGGTATGGAAACTCTTTGACGGTGATATAATTTTACTTTCAAGAGTTCTGTTGACTTTCGATGGTGGGCGAGATGCCATAAGTACATTGAGCTTAGTATAAAGAGCAGAATAAGATGATTTCAGTTTTCCCTGTGATATTGTCTACTTTTCATCCAGTGGCAAGGTCTGACGGCACCCTTCGTATGGAAATTTTATTTTTTTTCCCATGTTTGGCTTGACGCGTAGATTTTTATTTGTTAATTAAATAGTTCTAGTTACAAATAAATAGTTCTCCGAAAAGGCAAAGTCAGAGAAATCTGATGACGCAAAGCCACGGGTCCTGTTGATCAGGATAGCCGGGTTGCCGAAGAGATGAGCAATCATCATCCTGGGCCCGGCAACATAGAGGAATTTCAGGAAGCGCTCATCTTCGGCAGAAGATAGAGCGCTTTTTGTGTATTGGGGGCTGAAGTTGTCCCGGCAATAGAAATTGCATAATTGAATATAGAACAATCTCCGAACGGGCAAAGTCAGAGAAATCTGATGACGCAAAGCCACGGGTCCTGTAAATCAGGATAGCCGGGTTGCCGAAGAGATGAGCAATCATCATTCTGGGCCCGGTAACATAGAGGAATTCCAGAAAGCGCTCATCTTCGGCAGAAGATAGAGCGCTTTTTCTATTTGAAGGAGCGAGGTGAATACAGGCACAGTTTAGACGCAAATTAATTAAATATAGATCGATCTCCGAACGGGCAAAGCCAGAGTAATCTGGCGACGCAAAGCCACGGGTCCAGTAAGTCAGGACAGCCGGGTTGCCGAAGAGATGAGCAATCATCATCGCGGAACCGGCAATGGAGGTCTCCAAATGAGTGCTCATCTTCGGCAGAAGATAGAGCACTTTTTTATTTGATTGGGGCACCATGTCGCAAAACAGACGTAAGCAAAATTTATGCTTTTCGCTGGCAGTAAAGATTGTCAGTGTGATCGTGCTTTTGATTGGCACCGTCCTGACGGCTCAGGCTGGAGAGTTCTGCTCGGAAGCTCCCTTCTACGGTGTGGTCGACGGCAGTGCCGGTTATGTTATTCCCACCCAGATCACCATCGATACAGATTGCACCTTTCAGCATTTTCCTTCGACAAACCCGTTGACCGCCACCCTGAACTTTCAAACCAACGATCCGTCAATCTACCTGATCGTCTTTGACAATGTCACCTTCACCGGCAATATGGCCTGTGCCAATATTGACCACAAAATCTGGTTTTCCAACGGTGCGGATTATGGTTCCAGCAACAACTGTCAGGAGCTGTTCATCCCGGTTGAGACCATCGCCAAACAATCTCCTGCAACGACGGCCAGCATCGGTGTTCCTTTTACTTACACGCTCACTCTGCCATCTCTTGAGCTGTCCGGTGAACCCTCGCTCAACGACTTGCATACCGTCACCTTGTGGGACGATATTTCTCGCAGTGCGACAGGGGCGGATCTTTCCTTTGTTAGCATCAACGCCTACGACAAGCTGACTGGTACCCCTCTGACGCTTGAAAAGGAGACCCTTCCCCAGGCCCCCGTGGGTGAAATGTTTAATCCTCTCGTTCATTCGAAGGGGGGACCCTGGACCCCCACAAATCTTTCCTATAAACCGATTCCCGATATTGCTATTCCGGCGGGAGATCAGATCGTTGTCGAGATCACCGTGGTGCTCGATGCAACTCCGACTAATGCGGCCGGAGTACAATTTACCAATGTTGCCAAGTGGTGGTTCGGAAGGGCTATCGACGTCAATGATGATGGCGTCATAGATCCCGTAGATGAATTTTTCGAGCCGCTCCCGGGAGAATGGGGCATCGCACCGACGATGACCATCGCCGAGCCTGAACTGGTGGTGACCAAATCGAGCAATACCACAGCCCTGAATCTGATCGATTCAGCAACCTTTACTATCGACGTGCAGAACATCGGCGGAGGTGACGCCTGGAACGCAGTCATCCTCGACCGACTCCCTGATATCCCCGGTGTAACCGGTATGTGCCCGCCCGTAGCGCCAGCGGTCACTGCCGAGATATTTGCCTCTGACGGGGTGACTTCGGTTTCCGGTCCGCTGACGGTTGGGATCGGTGGCGACTACACGCTTGGCTATGATGTATCGACCTGCGAACTCAGCCTGACCATGTCGGATTCGTCTGCAGCCAAAATCGGGCCTTCTGAGCATCTGCTCATCAACTATCAAGCTCAGCTTGATGCCGATACCAATCCCACAGCCGATGGCAAAACCTTGACCAACGT
>Ga0209939_1000183_pt1 | contig 10780 bp, 13 predicted proteins | sample SalPon2A_A_D1_MG_FD_185714 | JGI IMG/M metagenome (GOLD analysis project Ga0209939, IMG submission 185714) | Soil microbial communities from South San Francisco under conditions of wetland restoration - Salt Pond MetaG R2A_A_D1_MG (SPAdes)... | ecosystem: Environmental > Terrestrial > Soil >...
GAAGTAAACACCAATGTTTACCGGCGCAGTGTGGCCCATCATGCGAATGTATGTTGTGGCCGACAAACCTTCTACAGATTTTTTAAGGAGCATATCTGCAAAGTCTGCAGTGGCATCCGTACTGCCGGTCGATGAGCCATACGACACACCTGCCCTGCCCTGGTGCAGAACCGGATCGTCAAGTAAGCCTGCATCCCTCAGGGCGTTTTCACTTGCAGCCGTTGCCATTTTGGAGACCCGACCCATGGTGCGTGTTCGCTTGCGCGTGAAATGGGCGGGCGGCTCGAAATCGAGGACGGGTGCGCCAAGACAGGTATTCAGTCCTTTATATTCGGCCCAGGTTTCAATTCGCTGAACACCATTGGTGCCGGCACGCATACGCTCACTGGCTTTTGACCAGGAATCACCGATCGGTGAAAATGCCCCCATACCGGTTACCACGACACGGCTCATCAGCACAGTCCTCCATTGATGGAAATTACCTGTCGCGTGATGTAGGACGCATCCGGAGCGCACAGAAATGAAACCACTGCGGCCACCTCTTCAGGCGTCCCCATTCTTTGCAACGGGATGTGCCCGATCATCTCGTCCAGATGTTCATGATTGGTCATTTCAGTATCGATTAGTCCTGGCGCCACGCAATTGACAGTGATCTTACGTTTTGCCAGTTCAACGGCCAGTGCCTTGGTGGCACCAATGATTCCGGCTTTGGCAGCACTGTAGTTGGTTTGCCCGCGATTTCCCAGCAAGCCGGAGACCGACGACATGGTGACTATTCTGCCGGGTGCCCTGCGGCGGATCATTGGCATCACCAGTGGGTGCAACACGTTGTAAAACCCGTTGAGGTTGGTATCGATAATCGATTTCCAGTTGTCTTCAGACAGCATTGGAAACGCGGCGTCATGATTGCTGCCCGCATTACACACCACTCCGTAGTAGGCACCGTGCGAGTCCATGTCGTTTTCCAGGACGGCCCGGCACTCATCGGCATTGGCAATGTCGAATGACACAAGCCGGGCCACACCACCTGCTTCGGTAATGTGCTCAGCAGTGGCCTCCCCAGCATCACGGTTGCGACCGTAGTGAACCACCACCTGGAAACCATCGTCAGCAAGTCTTCGGGCAATTGCCCGCCCGATGCCAGAGCTGGATCCCGTTACCAGAATGGTGTTGTCTGTTTTACTCATGTGTTTATGCGTGTTCATTTAACCTGAAAGACGGTCAGCTTGCAGCTGGCCACGATCAGGTCCTCTTGTTTTATTTCGCACTCAAATGATGCCAATCCCTGAGCATCCCTGATGATCTCAAGACAACTGATTTGAAGCTCAATACCCTTTTCCAGGTGATCACAACTGGCCTCAAAATGCCGGGTTCCCAACAGCAACCCTAATGGCGGCCCTTTGCCTTTCAGACTCTCCAGGGCACCGGCATGAACCGCGATACATTGTGCCATGCATTCAATTCCAACATAGGCAGGAATTTGTCCGTCGAGCGTGAACAGCGGATGAAATTCAGGAACAGTCCAGGTGCATGTGGCAGACCTGGAATCGATCCTGGAAATCTGGTCCACCAGCAGCATTTCATCACGGTGAAGCGTGAATTTTGTTGCCGGTTGCCCCACCAGCATATCCAGCTGCCCTTTCAGTTCAACCTGTTCCATTGGATCCCGGGTGTAATTTTCTTTCAATGTTGTCCATCAGTCGTTGCGGAGCGCCCAGGCAGATTTCCATTGTTTCCAGAAACACCGGCACCTGGACGGTTGTGGCAGTCACACACCGCTCACCCGATTCATTGGTAATTTCATGGTCAACCGTGAGGCGGAACTCCCATTCGCGCAACGTGGCGGCCACCACGATTTTTTCGTTCAGTCGCAATGGCTTTCGATAACTCACATTCAGGTCCACAACCGGCCAAAGGAGCCCGGAATCCTGCATTTCCGGGTAACCGTACCCCAGCTCGTCCATCAGTCGGGCGCGGGCGCATTCGAAGTATTTCAGGTACCGCCCGTGCCAGACAACACCGGCCGGATCCAGGTCATTAAAAGGGATGGAGAGCTGGCAACTGGCCGTTAGTGGCGAATCAGAATCAATCATTTTTTTGCTCAATGGCCGGCTCCGAAGCGTCGTGGGTTCGGTCGTTCCAAAAATCGTAGAAATTAAACCATTGTAGTGGTGATCTAACAAGCTGGCGTTCAAGCGCATGTGCATATTTCTGCGCAACGGATTGCAGGTATGCCGGTCGGTCTTTTCGCGGCATCTGCAGTCGTTGAGAAAACTGCTCAAAACCCAGGAAGTGTTCGTTGTTCACGCGATAGCAGTGCAAAAGGTACACCGGGCACTGGAGCACCGCGCCCAATACATAGGGACCAATCGGAAAACCCGCCTTGTCTCCGAGAAACTCAGCGCTGGTGGTTTTTGCATCCTCATCGACGGGCACCCGATCACCAGCAATGATGACCCACTCACCCTGATCAATTTTCTCCTTTAGGCGCAGAGTCAGGGCCAGATCCAGATCTGTCACCTGAATCAGGTGCATCCGGGACAGAGGCTCGGCACCTTCCATAAGCTCCGCAAACTTGCTCGCATGCTTGTCATGCAACAGGACATTGATGACCAGATCAGGGTGGCGCCTGGAAATCCCGCGGGAGTATTCGATATTGCCGAAATGTGACCCCACCAGCAGGCAGCCCACACCCTGATCGACCACATCGAACAACTCCGTTTGTTCATCCGGGTCCATTGCGACAGTGGGAATTTCATCCGTCCAGGCCAGCATTTTCTGAAGGACCGAATGCCCGAACTCAAGGAGATGGAAAAAAGAAAGGTACCAGATGGGCCGATTGGGCAATGCACCAGGATATTGACGTTTGACACGAGACAAATAATCCCAGGACGCTCTGCGCGCAACGCCTCTGCGGAAATAGTAAAAAACCATCACCGGCACCAACGCTATGTTGAACGCCACGCGACCCAGGTGCCTGTAGACCCACGCCATGAAGCGCATTCCGCCGACTGCACCTGCCTCGTTAATTTTGGCCCAATGCTTTGCCATTTCAGCGGCTATCCGCCACGCACACGACGGATGAAAATCTGAGGTGCCCGCACCAGCATTCCCAGGAGCAGGCGCGTGTGCATCCAGGTAATTTCAAGGTTGTCACCGAGATATCGAAAATGGGAACGCCCCTCCTTGGGGTATTTTACCTGCACAGGGACAAAGCACAGGTTGATCCCCGACCAGCTGGACCGAACCAGTATTTCAGGGTCAAAACCCATTTTCTGAGGCAGTTTTGTCCCGGTGAGCAGTGGTTCGACCTGGGCCAGAGGGTAACAACGAAAACCGCACATGGCATCTACGATGGAAAAACTCAGCGCTTCGATTCGGCACAATCCGTTGGTCAGCACCCGACCATATTTGCGCATGGCTGAAATGGTTTCATCGAAAACCGGCGCGCCACACACCAGGGCGTCCGGGTGCTGTTCTGACATGGCCAGCAATTCTCCCAGGCAGTCAATATCGTGCTGTCCATCAGCATCAATCTGGAGTGCGTGGGTGTAGCCCTTCTCCGTTGCCAGCCTCAGACCGGTGGTCACCGCGCCGCCTTTTCCAAGATTTTGCTCATGCCGATAAAGCGTGACATCGAATCCGGATTCAGTGATTAACCGCTTAAGCGCCATGAACACAGGCTCCGGGCTTGCATCGTCAACCACGATCAAAGGCAATCCTGTGCCCGCCAGTTGCGGCAGCACCGGTTTGAACTGGTCTAGATGGTCGTAGTGTGGAATAACCAGGCAGGTGTGCATTCAACTGGTGGGGTCGAAGATCAGGGTGCCGCTCGCATGCACACACTGGTGGCTGTTGGATTTAATGGTCACCGTTGCACGATCGGTCAGCTCAAGCCTCAGCTCCAGGGCCCGGGGAGGAATGGCAGGCTTGTGGAATTTCAGACGAAGAATTTTTGTCGGCAATCCGGAAAACCCATAGCAAAGCCTGGCAAGCACCACGGACCAGTGAAGCTGGACGATGCCCGGCAAAATCGGACGCGATGGAAAGTGTCCATTGAAGCAGATCGAGCCTTCGTGAAGGTCCAGCAAAAACCGGTTCGACTGATCATTCTTCAACCAGGAAACCACCGGAGGCGGGTTATTTTCAGGGGAAATACCGAGGACGTCAGAGCCAAGCCGCACCAGCTGAATCCCAGCATCGTGTTCATCACCGCGCTCGGCAAGGTCAGCCTCGATGGCGACAAGAAAATCATCATAGGCACAATCCAGCGCGGCCAGGTGACCTGCCCGCGTCAACAAGACATCTTGTGCCGAATCACCAGACCGGCTTGCAAGCCTTGCGCTCAATAATATTCCCTCAGACTGAATGGACGCCTTTTTTCTTCTTGTAATAGATTCGGAACAACCACTCTGAACCCAGCAGCACACCAACGAGTATGTATGCAATCAATCCATTATAAATCGTCCAGACTTCCAGTGATTGTGTGGTGGTCCAGGCGGCAATGGCTGCGTTCAGTAAAAAAAATACTGACCAGATAATCGTCAGGCAGTAAAGATACCTGGGCGCATAAATGCTCATCGGCACACCCCGCTTACGCAACACTCTCAGCAACAGGGGTTCTTCGTCGCGCAGGGACCAGGCAAACAAAAAGCACAGGGACAAGTTGACCAATACAGGGTAGAACAAAAGGAAACGCTCGCTTCCAAGAATTGAAGCCGTTAGTGCATAGGCAAGAAAGACCAACAGTATTGGTAATAGAATCTTCCGTTCATCAGGCCGCAGTATTCCAAACCGCAGCGCCAGCAAGACGACAAGAACAAGCCCGAAAAAGCTTGGCGGAAGAACTTTCAGACCGAAGAAAACCAGAAGCGGGTACAGAAAAACAGCCAGTACCAGCAGGCCGCGAAAGAAAAAACCGGCATTCATCACTCTGCCAGTTTGTCGAGAACATCACTGATGGTACGAACCTGTTGAAAATCCTCTGGAGAAATCCGCTGGTCAGTCAACTCCCGTAACTTCACCAGAAGATCGACAGCATCGATGCTGTCGATATCAAGCTCTCGATAGAGATTGGCCTCAGGCGTTACCAGAGCCGGGTCGATTTCGAAGTGATTCACGAGTATCTCGCGAATCTGTTCGTACATTTGGTTTCTGTCCATTTTTATATATGCGGCAGGCATTCTTATGCCATGAAGGACCCGAAGTAGAACAGCATGATGCTTCAATGTCAAAGCATGTTATGCACGATTGGGCTATCTTGTGCTTGTCTTCGAATCCTGGTCAATGCGATCCTCGTAATAACCCAGCAAAGCCGATTGAAATTGACGAATGGCTTCCCGTTCATTACCCAAAGAACCAATGAAATCCTCGATGCTGCGGGTGGCCGGAATCTCGAAAACCCAGTGCGGACGACGATCCGGTATCTGAAACCAGGACTCACCCTTGCGAAGTGTGGGTGGCGTGCAGCGAATGGTGATCGGCAGGATCTGTGCATCAGCTCGCACGGCAATGGCCGCCGCGCCCAATTTGAATTTAAGTGGCTTGCCCGGATCACCGCGTGTTCCCTCGGGAAACATGATCAGATTGGAACCTTTTCGAACTCGCTCAATGCATGTATTGAGCATGATTTCCGGATCACCATTTGAGATATATTTTGCCCCTGCGGCAACGCTTCGGGTGAATGGATTCTGAGTAATGGCCTTTTTCACAACGCATTCAGACATTGGAAAAAATGAAAGCAGAAAAACAACATCGATCAGGGAAGGATGATTGGCAACAATCAGCGTCTGTTCAATGTCGGACGCGTTTTCAAAACCATGAATCTCATAGGAAAGCACACCCAGTGATTTCATCATCCAGATGAATGTCGAGAACAATTTTCCTACCAACTTTCTGGTAAAACACTGGCGTTTGGCCGGATCACGAACGATAAGAAAGCAGATAGGGAAAATAATGGTACCCAGTATCAATCCACCGATTCCGAACATGGTGAAACTGAACCCTGTTCCAACCAGCCGCCATGCCCTGTCGAACCAGCCTCGTACTCCCAACTTGGTCACATTCTCGGCCATAAACGCTATCATAGCCCCTCATTATCAAAGCCACATTAACGGAATTTTCAAGTGACACGGTCAGGCAGTCCTACAAAAATACAGCCCGCTCAAATGGATACGCCACCCATCATCGTCGATGCGTTTGAATTGTCTGCAAACGGATGCAGGAGTACCCAATGCCTGATCGCAAAAGCGCCCATGCATCAGCCGTCACGAAAATATCAGCAGCAGGCCTGTCGACACTTGTTACACACGCTGCTGACGCCCAACCCTTTTCGGCCAAATGGAACAATTTCAGATGGAGAGTGGTCGTTGCACAAAGCTGAAACCGGGGCACCGATATTGACTGATGGCAATCATGATTCGAATTACAGCGTGAGCATGTCACATAGTCGAAACTGGATGATGGTCTCCGTATCGGTCAATGCCACTGTGGGCGTGGACATTGAATGCGGCAAACCCGGCATGAATTCTGAACAATTGGCTGAGTTTATGGGATGGGATGGATTCGCCCATGATCGTGATGATTTTCTGGCCTGCTGGACTTTGTGGGAGGCCTGCGTCAAGCAGAAACAATCCAGTATTTTCGAACCGTCTAATTCCGCCTTTGAAGCATTGATTGCAAGCCGGAATACCGAGGGAGTTTCAATGGCCAATGAGTGGGCTGCCGTCCGGGGTGTTGTTGCGGACGGACCTCACTTCGCCCTGGTGCTTAAGCACCGTGAAAAACAACCTCTGCAGCTGAACCGTTCATTTATGGCGACGGACACTGCCGTCAAAGGTAAGAGCATTGCATCATGTTGAATAATTGCTCAGAGTACTCCGCACCATGATGCGACTCGAAATAGCGTTCCACACTGCCACTTCAGCTCTGGGACCCGGATTGGACGCCCTGCGTCAGGCCATTGGCAATCGTGCCACCGGTTTACGTCCCAATGATCTTGAGAATTGTGACCTGGACACATGGATTGGAAGAGTCCCCGGGATTGAAGACACGATCCTGCCAGATGCCTTGCATCGTCTCGACAGCCGAAACAACCGCCTGGCGTGGCTTGGCCTTCAGCAGGACGATTTTATTGAAAAACTGAAATCAGTCAGGGACAAGTTTGGGGCAGATCGCGTTGGCGTCATCATTGGCACCAGCACATCCAGCATTGAAAATACCGAGCGAGCCTACCGAAGCCTTTCACCTGATGGCGCGTTCCCATCGGACAACAATGAGCCAAGGGTGCACAACATGCATTCGACCGGGCTTTTTCTGACCGAAGCGACCGGCCTGACTGGTCCTTCCATCACCATCAGCACCGCGTGCTCCTCAAGCGCAAAGGTTTTTGCCACTGCGCATCGCTGGATCAGCCAGGGATTGATCGACGCAGCACTGGTTGGCGGTGTCGACTCGCTTTGCCAGAATACGCTTTACGGATTCAATTCACTGCAGTTGGTTTCCGAGGACCTTTGCAGGCCCTTTGATCGTCGCAGAAATGGCATCAATCTTGGTGAAGCAGCTGCCTACTCGATTGTTACCCGGGCTGATGACAAACCGGGTCCCGGAATTCGGCTGTTGGGTTTTGGCGAAAGTTCCGATGCCCACCACATGTCTCACCCTCATCCTGAAGGCAAGGGGGCCATCCTGGCCATGAATGACGCGTTGAAATCGGCAGGATTGACTCCTGCGGACGTTGACTACATCAATCTCCATGGGACGGGAACACAAGCCAATGATGGTATCGAGGCGATTGCAGTGAATACCGTGATGGGACGAGCGAGGCAATCCGGGAATGCAGGTCCGGTGCCGGCGAGCTCAACCAAGGGCTGGACAGGTCATACCCTGGGTGCTGCCGGCATGCTTGAATCAGTGGTGGTTGTGGAGTCGATGCTGACCCAAACCATTCCGGGAACAATCAATTGTGAACAACCGGACGATGCGCTTACATACCCCATTATCACCCGGAATCAGCCCGGTGAAATTCGTTACGCACTCAGCAACTCTTTCGGTTTTGGTGGCAGCAACGCCACTCTCGCATTTGGAATGACTCATGATTGAGGTGGGCATTGCGGGAATCGGGTGCTGGAGCCCTTGCTTTAGCAACTGGGGCGAGCTGCGAAAAGGATTTCGTGATGGCGTCTGGGCTGATGAGGCGAAGCTGGTGCCCGAAATCCTTCCGCCACCTGAGCGCCGAAGAGCACCGAAGACTGTCAAGATGGCAATTGAAGTGCTGGGGCAAGCCTGCACGATGTCCGCAATTGAGCCGCACAAGGCAGCCGTGGTTTTTTCCTCGGCCATGGGAGACATGGACATCACCGATGCGATTTGCAGCACTTTGGCCAGGCAACCGGAGCTGGTCTCGCCAACCCGGTTTCACAATTCAGTTCACAATGCCGCCATCGGCTACTGGTCAATCGCGACCGGGGCTCACACCCCCACAACTGCAGTTGCCGGGCATGACCATTCGGCTGCCCTTGGGTTGTTGGAAGCGGCCACGCAAGCTGCGGTCGACGGCATACCGGTGCTGTTCGTTTGCCAGGAAGGTTCGGCGCCGCAACCCCTGGTGCAAATCCGTAACTCTTTACAACCGTTGGCGCTGGCGATGATGCTCACACCACCCGGTGCGGAGATCCCATTGATTGCACACCTGAAGGTCTCTCTTCTGACAACGCCTGCGGAGGCAACAGGATCAGGGGCGCCTTCTGCTTCTTTGCCACTGGAATTTGAAGGCAATCCGGCCTCAAGATTTTTACCTCTTTTTGAGCAACTTGCCCTGATCGACAGCGGCGTGGGATACAAACCTGATCATTTAACCCTCCCCATCAGCGACCAGCGATCGATTTCCATTGAAATTCATCCAGGCGGTGAAACATGAGCGCACAAAACGCTGATGCAATCATCATCGGTGGGGGTCTTGCAGGACTGACCCTGGCTCTGCAGCTTCGTAAAAACGGACCTGATCTGGACATCACCGTGCTCGAAAGGGCAAATACCGACCCTCCTGAAGCTGCCCACAAGGTGGGTGAATCAACCGTTGAAATCGGGGCCGACTACCTGGCAAGAACGCTTGATTTGGAAGACCTGCTGGAAGACACCCAGCTTCGAAAATTTGGCCTGAGGTTCTTTTTTGGCGCCCCCGACAAGGACCTGGCGCAAGCAGATGAACTCGGTGCCAGTGATTTTTTTCCGAACGCCACCTACCAGCTTGACCGGGGACGACTGGAACAAAGCCTGCATTCCCGGGCCGTGGCGTCCGGTATCGATGTTCGACGCGGGTGCGCAGTGCGTGGTTTTGACGGTTCGGAAACGTCCCCGGTAAAAAAGGTTCGTTTTGTCGACAAACAAGGGGAGCAAACACTGAGCGGGCGGTGGCTGGTTGATGCCAGTGGTCGCGCTGCGATGTTACGACGAAGCCTGTCTTTGCAACGGCCACCACGGCATCCCAGCTGTGCTTCCTGGTTCAGGCTGGACGAAAAAATTGACGTCGATGACTGGTCAGACAATGCCGAATGGAAGCAACGCTGTGTCGTGAGCAGGCGGTGGTTTTCCACCAACCACCTCATGGGGCCCGGGTACTGGGTCTGGATCATTCCACTGGTCAACGACCGCACCAGCATTGGCGTTGTCACCGACCCGGAGATACTGCCCCTTGGCGAAGTGAATTCATTTGAGAATTTTCAGCATTGGGCTGCGCGCGAACAACCCTTGCTGGCATCTGCGATTGAGGGAAAACAAAGCCGACTGATGGACTTTCGTTTTCTCCCGAGCCTGGCATCTGACAGCCAAAGGGTCTGGTCGTCTGACGGCTGGGCGATGAGCGGAGAAGCCGGCGTTTTCGCAGACCCTTTTTATTCACCAGGCTCGGACTATATCGCCATCAGCAACAGTTTCATTACGGATTTTGTCACCAGTGATTTGCCGGCTAACGAACTTGAGCAACGATCCCGTTATTTTCATGTGCTGTTCCGGTCATTTTTTGCCAGTACCATGAGTCTTTATCGAGGCCAGTATGGTGGCTTCGGCGACATGCGACTGATGGCGGTGAAGTCAACCTGGGACTATGCCTATTACTGGTCGATACTGGCCTGGATCTGGTATCGGGATGTTTTGACCGACGCTTCATTCCTGATGAGTTCCGAGGCTGAATTCCAGAAGGTGCTGGTTCTGAACAACCGGATGCAATCCGTGTTTCGCAAACGGGCAAGTCAGAAAAATGTCATAGCGCCGTGTCGTCGATTCATTGATCAACAAGCCATCCCGATCCTGAAAAGCCTGAATCACGCGCTGGCAGGTACAAGAGAAGATATAGGTGCTGAATTAATTTCAAACTGTTCAAGATTGGCTGAAGTTGCGGCTGAACTGGAACGCATTCTGTTAGCTGATGCCGGATCTGGCGCCCGGTTTCAATCTGAACACCTGGGTGATCTGGCCTGTCGACTTGATTGAGAACGATTTGCCCGAGAACGACTTTTCTGAGAACGAGGCCTCAGTTGACGGGTGATTTTGATGGCCAACGACTTCCCAGCAAGGCGCAGGCAAGGCTGGCGATTGAGCCTGCCGCAACTGTCAGACCAATAAACCTGAGCAATGGAATGGAAGAAATCGCCAGGATGGCAAATGCCAGGGTGGTTGAAGCAGCACAGGCGATAATGGATTGAATGGTGGCCCGGCGACCCGCGCTGGAATCCTCACGGCTCATAAACAGCGCATAGTCCAGGCCCAGCCCAAGCACCAACAT
>Ga0209939_1000184_pt1 | contig 10776 bp, 6 predicted proteins | sample SalPon2A_A_D1_MG_FD_185714 | JGI IMG/M metagenome (GOLD analysis project Ga0209939, IMG submission 185714) | Soil microbial communities from South San Francisco under conditions of wetland restoration - Salt Pond MetaG R2A_A_D1_MG (SPAdes)... | ecosystem: Environmental > Terrestrial > Soil >...
CGGGAGTCCTTCTGTTTGATGCTGGTCCCCATCCACGCCAGGTGATACCACATGAGCAGATCAGTAAAATACTGATCGCTGAGATAGCTGATCCGCTGGATATCAAGTTCGCCATCGGTATATTGCAGTCGAGCAAACTCCACCAGAGAACGAAAAGGCGCATAGCGTTGAATCATGGTCGGACCAAAAGCGCGCTGGCAGGCGCTGATTATTTCAGCTCTGGCTTCCGGATCAGCGGGAATCGGAGTCACTCCTGCGACCAGGTTGAGCAACGGATCCTGCATGGGGATCTGGTTTTCCAGGCAGAGACGCATCTGACTGCCGTAGTCATCCAGTTGCTCCAGCAGCACCGGAGCAAAATTGACCACCACCCGTGCGGCGGGATATCTCTCCAGGTGGGCCACCATATCTGCGTAATCCTTGATGGCATGCAGGTACACCCATGGCAATCGATAGTCGCCATCCAGGGCATCACGGTAATAGGGCTGATGCATGTGCCAGCACAGTACAACGTGGGTTTTCTCTTTCATGCAGTCTTCATTTCCTTAGCTGAATATTGAGATAATTCTGTTTCTCTTCACCTGTTCCGGGACGCGTGAGCTTGACGCTCAACAATCATTCTACCTGATCTAGAGGTAACGGGTCAGCGCACCAGATGCAAATGTTGCCCCAGCATATCCGGGGTCACCAGCACGATGCCATTCTCATCGACATAAAAACGTTTTTCATCCTCGGCCCGATCTTCGCCAATTATGGTATTGGGAGGAATGGTACAGGCCTTGTCGATCACCGCCTTGGTGATCCGGCAATGCCGCCCGATATCAACCTTGGGCAGAATAACACTGTCCTTGACAGAGGAATAGCTATGCAGAAAACACCCGTTGAACAAAACCGAACGTTTTAACCGCGCGCCGGAAAGAACACACCCTGAGGCAACCGTGGAATCGATGGCGACCCCGCGTCGCCCGGCATCGTCAAAAGCAAACTTGGCTGGGGGCAGCTGCGCCTGATAAGTCCAGACCGGCCAGGCGGCGTTGTAAAGGTTAAGTTGCGGGGAGATGGAACAGAGTTCCATATTGGCGTTCCAGTAGGACTCGAGAGTCCCCACATCGCGCCAGTAGCCGGGGTCGCCCTGCTCATCAACAAACGGGTAAGCCTGCACATTGCTGTCGGCAATGATCGAGGGAATAATGTCCTTGCCAAAGTCCTTGGAAGAGGACGGATTATCCCGATCCGCAATCAGCTTTTCGAACAGAAACTCTGGCGAGAATATATAAATTCCCATCGACGCCAACGCCTTGTCCGGTTTGCCAGGCATTGCTTCAGGGTCCTGAGGTTTTTCCGTGAATCGGGTAATCTTAAAGCTATCGTCCACCGACATGACGCCGAACCCCGTTGCTTCCATGCGCGGCACTTCCACGCAGCCGACTGTCACATCAGCCCCCGAAGCGGCATGGGTTGCGATCATGTCCCGGTAATCCATGGCATAAATATGGTCCCCACCCAGAATCAGGACAAACTCGGGGTTATGGCGCCTGATAATGTCCAGATTCTGGTACAGCGCATCAGCCGTCCCCTGATACCAGTCCTTGCCCACGCGCTGCTGAGCAGGGAGCAATTCAACGAACTCGCCAACCTCATAGCGCATGAAGCTCCAGGCCCTCTGAATATGGCGAATCAGTGAATGAGACTTGTATTGCGTCAGCACGCCGATGCGACGGATATCGGAATTCACACAGTTCGACAGAACAAAATCGATAATGCGGTATTTCCCGCCAAAAGGAACTGCTGGTTTCGCGCGCCACTGGGTCAGCTCCTTGAGCCGACTCCCCTCACCGCCGGCCAGTACCAGAGCCAGAGTGTTGCGTGTCAATTCGGTAATCCTCGAAAAATTCTTCATTGTCCCTCCTTTAGTCGGCGGATAATCCCGCCAGACGACGTGCCATCAACAAGGCACCTTTGAGTCCAACAAACTCGTCTTTCACCAGATAAACCGGCATTTTTCTGACCAGCTCAAACATAGGCTTCGGGGCGAGAAACAACCTGAGAAAATCTTCACTCTGCATCCAGTCCACTATTTTTGCGGCAATCCCCCCGGCAAGATAGATCCCGGCCCGGGCGGGCCATAACAGTGCAATATCGGCAATAAACTGTCCATAAATATTGACAAAAGAACGCAAGGCAGCCACCGCCAGTTCATCGCCCCCTTGCGCCTGACAGTGAACCTCGGCGGCAGACAACGCTTCCGCTGGCGGCTGACCATCACGTAACTGGTAATGAAACCGATACAACTGCTCCAACCCGTCGCCCGACAACAACTGCTCGTAAGACACATAAGTATTTCTCTGTTGCATCCAGGCCAGCAGTTTGTTCTGCAGGTCATTAAGCGGTGCAAAGGCCAGGTGTCCACCTTCCGAGGGCTGAGGGTAGAAACGGCTATTAAGTTGACATACTGGTGCCACACCCAAGCCGGTCCCGGCACCAACCACCAGCCGATTGCCGCGCGGGTCATAATCCCCGGGATGAAGACAGACCGTCTCGCTCGGATTCAGACCATCAATCCCCAGCGCTGCGGCGTAAAAATCATTGACCAGGGTGACTCTGCCGAACGCGCGCTGCTGTTCGAGTTCATGGGCATTGATGCGCCAGGGCAGATTGGTTAAGGCAACTTCGACATCGGACACCGGTCCGGGCAGGCCAAAGCAGGCCACATCGGCGCGCGCGATACCACTATCGGCAAACAGGTTCGTGAGCAGCTCGTCAAAACAGGAAAAACGGGCACTTGGATAGGGGTATAGAGGTGACAGGTGGCCGGGACCATCAGTATTAAACCATTGAAAACGGGAGGTGGTCCCGCCGATATCACCAGCAAGCAATTTCATTCAAACGCCAGAACGCAGGCCAAAAGAAATAGTATTTTCAGTAAGAACTACACGTATCGATATGTTAACAGCTTACCAAAAAACTGATACCTTAATAGGGTGAAGGGCTCGGAAAAGAGTAAATTAATCTGCCAGAAACATTGAGATTCAGACTGGGCGAGGCGCTGAACACCATACATCGACCAATTCAGCCCCAAAGACATGAGTTGTTTTTGAGGCTGAACTTCCCTGGAGCAGGGTCATGATCAAGGAGGGCAGGTCGGAACCCTGCTCAGGCTTTATACTTTCCATGCATTTAAAGTTTTTCCAGAACGAGTGAGGCAAAGCTGAGCACGAAAAAGAAGCCGCACATATCGGTTACAGTTGTTAACAGCGGACTTGAAACCAGTGCCGGGTCGAGCTTTATCCGTTTCAGCAGCAGAGGAATCAGGCCACCAAGAGAAACAGCAACGATGGTGTTGACCGCCAAGGCTCCACCGACCACCAAGCCGAGAAAAGGGCTCCCCTTCCACAGATAGGCAACTCCCCCGAGCAGAAGCCCGAGAGCCAGGCCATTGACGACACCAATGCTGGCTTCCTTGCCCAGAACCCGCAACAGCTCTGTTGGCCGAACCAGCCCCAGGGAAAGCTCTCGCATACTGACCGCCACAGCCTGATTTCCGGAACAGCCGCTCATATCACTGACCATCGGCAGGAAAACCGCCAAGGCAATGACTGCAGCAAGAGTGTCCTGATAAAGGGCGATGACACTGGCAGCGATTATATTCAGAACGATATTCAACGACAGCCACGAAAGTCGACGCCCAGAGCGGGCCAACAGTGGCATGGAACGGAACTCCTCACCACCGATAATACCGGACAGCCCGAGAAATTGCCGCGTCTGCTGTTTCTGGGTGGCCTGCTCGACCGCTTCAGGAAGTACAATTCCGAGCAATTTCGCCTCGGCGTCGACAACCGGAACGCCGAATAGATTATGCTCTTCGAAAAAGTTGCGTAAATCTTCCAGCGGGGTGTCAACATCGACCCTGTAGGGATTACTGATCATCAGCGAACCGAGTTCTGCGCTACGACTCGGAAAGAGCAGGTCACGCATCCGTAAAACACCCAGAAGATGGTTTTCTTCATCGGTCACATAGAGATACTGAACATCGTAATGAGCATATTCCTCGCGGTTCTCCTGTAAATCGTCAAGGACATTCTGAACTTTCTGGTCTTTCTGAAAATCAAGATATTCAGACAACATCAGACCACCAGCAGTATCGGGCGCATAGGCCAGAAACTGCCGCGCCTCCTCGGCCTCATCCGGAGTCATCTGATCAATAATTGCGTTAGCGTAATCCTCATTTAATTCGCCGAGCAGGTCAGCAATATGGTCGCTGTCCAACTCCTCAAGGATTGCCGCGGCCTGTTCAGGCGGAAGATCTTCGATCAGCTCCGCTGCCTGGACATCAGACATATCCTCAATGACATCAGCGGCATCCTCCGGCTGAAGCAGGATCAGCAGCCGTTGCTGATCCGCTGCGCTCAGCCGCGAGACCGCCAGCGCCGTATCGGCAGGATTGATACCATTCAAAAAGTCATTAATCTGTTTTGGGTCATCAGTTCCAATCAGCCCTGACAACTGTTCCCAAAGTTTTTGTTCCACATTCAAATCCGTCATCTAACCACCCTGTTCACCTGTTAGCAGTTAATGTGCTACGGCCCAGTTCGCTCCAGAACCGATATCTACCTTCAAAGGAACATCCAGCGGCACAGCATTCTCCATCTCCAATCGGACCAGTTCGCGGACCTGAGCAAGTTCCGCCTCCGGGACATCGAAAACCAGTTCGTCATGAACCTGCAGGACCATTCGGGTGCCGAAATCTTCTTCGCTTAAACGTCGATCGATATTGACCATCGCCACCTTGATGATATCGGCGGCGCTCCCCTGGATCGGGTAGTTGATGGCATTTCGCTCGGCATAGCTGCGCAGGGCGCCGTTCTTGCTATTGATCTCGGGGATCGCGCAGCGTCGACCCAGGAGAGTCGTAACATACTGATGCTGGCGGGCTTCCTCTTTCTTCTGTTCCAGATAATTCAGCACCGCGGGATAGCGCTCAAAATAGTTGTCAATAAAGGCCTGCGCCTCTTTGCGGCTGATTCCCAGATCTTTGGCCAGGCTGAATGAGCCCATACCGTAGAGTACGCCAAAGTTGATGGTTTTGGCCTGACGACGCATTTCATCATCGACCATATCGGGAAAGACGTTGAAGATTTCACTGGCGGTCCGTTTATGGATGTCCTCCCCGGCAACAAAGCTCTCCTTGAGAGCCGTCACATCGGCCATGTGGGCCATGACCCGCAACTCAACCTGCGAGTAGTCGGCGGAGAGAATCAGGTTTCCATCGACGGGGATAAATGCCTCGCGGATTCTTCGTCCTTCGGTGGTACGGATCGGTATATTCTGCAGATTCGGATCGCTGGAGCTGAGCCGACCGGTGTTGGTGACCGCCTGATTGAACGAGGTATGAATCCGCCCGGTCTCAGGGTTAACCAATTTCGGCAGGGCATCGGTATAGGTGCTTTTCAACTTGCTCACCGAACGATAATCAAGAATCCGCCTGGCGATCTCATGTTCCTCGGCCAACCCGGTCAAGACCTCGACATTGGTCGACCAGCCGGTCTTGGTCTTTTTCGCCCTTGGCAGTCCGAGCTTCTCAAACAGGACTTCCCCCAACTGCTTGGGCGAATTGATATTGAACGGCCCGTCGGACAGTACGAAAATATCCTTCTCCAGCTGGCTTAACTTTGTTGCCATCTCGCCCGACAGTTGCCCCAGGAATTCGGAGTCGATCCGCACCCCCTGCCATTCCATACGGGTCAACACACCGACCAGCGGCATCTCGACATCTCGAAACAGCTCTTGCGGTACCCGTTCTTTGAGTTGCGGAAGGAGCTTCTCGGCCAGCTGCCAGGTAATATCCGCATCTTCGGCCGCATAGACGGTGGCTTTCTCCACCTCGACTTCGCTGAAACAGATCTGTTTCTTGCCGCTTCCGGTGATCTGACTGTAAGGGATCATCTGGTGATTGAGATGATCGGAGGCCAAAGCATCGAGCCCATGAGATCTCGCTTCAGGGCAAGCCAGATAGGACATGACCATCGTATCGGCTACCACCCCGGCCAGCGTGATCCCGGCCCGGCGCAGCACCAGATCGTCATACTTGATATTCTGACCGATCTTTTCGATAGCCGGGTCTTCGAGCAGAGGCCGTAGTTTATCCAGCACCATTGCCGATGGCAGCTGTTCCGGAACACCCAGATAGTGATGCAGCAGAGGGATATACCAGGCCTCATCGCCCCGGACAGCAAAGGAAAGGCCCACCAGGTCAGCCTGCACCGCGTTGAGGCTGGTCGTCTCGGTGTCGAGGGCAAAGCGGCCGGCATTACGCAAAGTTTCGATCAGCGACTCCAACTGTTTCTCAGTCAGAACTGCGTGGTAATTATCGCTATTCCCCTGTTGCTGTACGGAAAACTCCTGCAGCAACTGATGAAACTCAAGTTTCTTGAACAGATCGGTCAACGCTTCGCGGTTTGGTTCGGAAAGGCTGAAATCGGCATAGTCCGCCTCGATCTCCATATCGTCAACCAGGGTGACCAGTTTCTTGGACAAGCGTGCCTGCTCGGCAAAGTTCTCCAGATTTTCCCGCCGCTTCCCCTTTAGCTGATCAAGATTGTTCAGCAGATTTTCGATGCTGCCATATTCATCGATCAGCGCCTTGGCGGTCTTCTCTCCGATTCCCGGCACCCCCGGCACGTTATCTGAGCTGTCGCCTGCCAGACCTTGAACTTCAATCACCTTCTCGGCACCACCAAATCGCTCAACGACTTCGGTCAGCCCTGAAATCTTGCCTTTCATGGTATCGAGCAGGCGCACCCGATCAGTGATGATCTGCATCAGGTCTTTATCACCGGTGACCACGGTAACCTCCAGCCCTTGAGCGGCAAATCGTTTGGCAAGGGTGGCGATAATATCGTCCGCCTCGTAACCGGCCAGCTCGATAGCGGGCATATTAAAGGCACGCACAATATCTTTTATGATCGTGATCTGCGGCACCAGATCCTCGGGCATGGCGCTACGGTTGGCTTTGTATTCCGAATAGATCTCTTTACGAAAAGTTGCTCCTTTCGCATCGAAAATCACCGCCAGGTGGTCCGGCATTTCATCACGGACCAGGCTCATCAACATTTTGGTGAAACCATAGACCGCGTTGGTCGACTCCCCTTTGGAGTTGGAAAGATGACGTATGGCATAATAGGCACGGTAGATATAGGAAGACCCGTCGACCAGGTAGAGTTTTTTAGACTGTTTGGGCATGGGAAACCTTTCTGAAAACAGAGAAGAGAGGTCTGGATTATTTCACAGCACCGCGCAAAGTGAAAGATCGGAAATGAGCTCAAACCTGTGCCACATCATTACCTGGAAGAGATATTGACAGGTGGTAGTAAATTTTACTAGTTTCACGGCTATACTTGTAGACTATGAACATGTTATTTCTTGGGATTCGCCCGTAACCTGTCCCATACAGAATATTGTCAGGGAGCACGTCTAATATGCATAACGACTTTGAAGATCATGACGATCAGAACAATTCGATTGAATACGAAATTGAGATTGAAACCGATGCCGAAATCCAGTCGGTCCCGGATGAAGGACTGGTCCTGGCGCGTGACATGCTGCCTGGCGAGTTGCCGATCATCCCGTTGCGGCCCCGTCCCGCATTCCCCGGCGTCATCATCCCGCTGACCATCAACGGTCGTGATCGGGTCAGAACCATCAAGCAGGCGATGGCAGACCAGAGTCAGACCATCGGTCTGGTGATGGTTCTCAATCTTGAGGAAGACGATGCCGCAGACAACCTGCACCAGGTTGGAGTTGCGGCCAAGATCCTCAAACTGATCCACGTCGAAGAGGAGACTGCCCATGTGCTGGTCAACAGCCTTGAGCGTTTTTCCATCGACCATGTTGAGTCGAAGGACGAGATCATCAGTGCCAGGGTGACCTATCATCTCAGCGCCGAAATGAGCAACAACCCGGAGCTGAAAGCCTACTCCATGGCAATCATCTCCACCCTTAAGGAACTGGTTCAGATCAACCCGCTCTACTCGGAAGAGATCAAACTGTTTCTCGGCCGCTCCAGCATGGACGATCCGGCCCGACTGGCCGATTTTGCCGCCAATCTGACCAACGCCGACGGCTTCGAACTGCAGGAGGTTCTGGAAACCTTTGAGGTGCGGCCACGGATCGACAAGGTCCTGATGCTGCTCAAAAAAGAGCTGGAAGTTTCGCGACTGCAAACCAGAATTGCATCCCAGATTGAAGAAAAGATTTCTGCCCAGCAGCGCGAATTTTTCCTGCGTGAGCAGTTCAAAGCAATCAAGAAAGAGCTGGGTCTGGAGAAAGAAGGAAAGACCAGCGAAATTGAAAAGTTCCAGAAACGCCTGAAGTCCCTGAAATTGAACGAAGAGGCGCAAAAGGCGGTTGATGAAGAGATCGAAAAACTGCAACTGATCGACCCATCGTCCCCGGAATACAACGTCAGCCGCAACTATCTGGACTGGCTGACCGCCCTTCCCTGGGGGAAGTTCAGCAAAGATGCCTACGACCTGAAACGCGCCCGCCGGGTTCTCGATCGCGATCATTATGGCTTGAAGGACGTCAAGGAAAGGATTCTCGAGTTTATCGCCGTCGGCAAGATGAAGGGTGACATCTCCGGCTCAATCCTCTGCCTGGTCGGTCCTCCGGGAGTTGGAAAAACCTCGGTCGGCAAAAGTATCGCTGATGCGTTGAAGCGGAAATTTTACCGATTCTCCGTCGGCGGCATGCGTGACGAAGCTGAGATCAAAGGGCATCGCCGGACCTATATCGGCGCCATGCCGGGCAAAGCGATACAGGCCATGAAAAGCGCCGGAACCGCCAACCCGGTCCTGATGCTCGATGAGATCGACAAAATCGGCGCTTCCTTCCAGGGCGACCCGGCATCAGCCCTGCTCGAAGTCCTCGATCCGGAGCAGAACGGATCATTCCGCGATCACTATCTGGATGTTCCGTTCGATCTGTCGAACGTTGTCTTCATTGCTACGGCAAACCAACTCGACACCATTCCGGGTCCTCTTCTTGATCGAATGGAGATCATCCGCCTCTCCGGCTACATTCTGGAAGAGAAGGTTGAAATTGCCAAACGGTTCCTGATTCCGAAAGCTCTGAAAAACCACGGACTGGACAAAAAACAGGTCAGCATCCAGAAATCGGCCCTGGTGGAGATTATCGACCGCTACGCTCGCGAAGCCGGGGTTCGCGGACTGGAAAACCGGATCAAGCGGATCATGCGCAAAGCAGCCATGGAGTTTGCCGAAGGGCGTGAAGAGAAAATCACTATCGTCAAAAAAGATCTTAAAGAGTTCCTCGGAAAACCGGTCTTTTCAGAGGACGAACTGTTCAAGGAAGCTCCAGGTGTTGTCACCGGACTGGCCTGGACCAGTATGGGGGGAGCCACGCTACAAATCGAAGCGACCTCGATGAAGAGTAAAAACAAAGGATTCAAACAGACGGGCCAACTCGGCAAGGTCATGGTCGAAAGCTCCGAGATTGCCTATTCTTATGTGATGGGCCACCTGAACGAATATGACATACCAGCCGACTACTTCGACAGTCACTTCGTCCACCTGCATGTCCCGGCTGGCGCAACGCCGAAAGACGGCCCATCAGCGGGAGTCACCATGACCACGGCCCTGCTGTCGATGATTATGAAAAAACCGGTGCGCAAAAAACTCGGCATGACGGGCGAGCTCAGCCTGACCGGTCAGGTGCTGCCGATTGGCGGAGTCAAAGAGAAGACCATCGCCTCGCGTCGCGCAGGGTTAAAGACTCTTATTTTCCCCGATGACAACAAAAAAGACTTTGAGGAACTGCCCGACTATCTACGCGAAGGACTCGATGTCCATTTTGTAAAAAAGTACCCGGAAGTATTTAAAATCGCTTTCAACAATCAGGGATAAGGGGCAAGGATAGTCGTTCTCCAAAAGCATTTATATCGTTACCCTTATCCTTTGTCACTTAACCTATTTGGAGTATTTCATGTCCCCGGAAGAGATAAAAAAAGCCCTGTACGGGCTGTCCGATGAAGAGAAAAAAGCATTTATCATTGATACCCTGCCGGTTCTGACCAGGGAAGTTATGAAAGATCCGAACTTCATGATGCAGCTGTTTCCGGTCATGCTCGGTATCCTCAAGGAGAGCGGCATGGATCTGCAGCAGCTGGTGCAGATGGCGTCCATGTTCGGAGGGCAGCAGAAGCAGGAGTGATTCCCGTTGACGAATCTTCCCGCTGCTGTTAGTTTAATCCGCTATGAAAATCAATCAGAATCATAATTTGCACCTTCGCTGGTGGCGCCGCTCGAGTTATTGAGCGGCCCACGCAGTTTTCTGTTGCCGCCTCGAAAGGGTCGCGGCAGTTAAGATCGAAAAAGCCGCTGACACTGTTCTGCGGCTTTTTGTTTAAATTTTAGATATTCATTGGATTGCCACACGAACCACCAAACTTCAAGAAATGAGCAATTTGCTCACAAGGTCGAGGCAACAAGGCAATCTCCGCGGAGGCTTATAAACAGACGCCGCAAAAGAAGATTGCCGCAGCCTGACACCGAAGTTGTGGCAATGAACCGTTTCCATACACGAGGAAAAATTATGCGCGTTTTATCCGGCATCCAGCCGTCCGGCTCCCTGCATCTGGGGAACTACTTCGGCATGATGAAAAAGATGGTCGACTATCAGGAACATGAAGAGCTGTTCTGCTTCATAGCCAACTACCATGCCATGACCAGTCTCAATGATGGCAAGGCACTGGCCACGGGG
>Ga0209939_1000188_pt1 | contig 10675 bp, 11 predicted proteins | sample SalPon2A_A_D1_MG_FD_185714 | JGI IMG/M metagenome (GOLD analysis project Ga0209939, IMG submission 185714) | Soil microbial communities from South San Francisco under conditions of wetland restoration - Salt Pond MetaG R2A_A_D1_MG (SPAdes)... | ecosystem: Environmental > Terrestrial > Soil >...
AATGCGGCAGCAGCGACACCAGGCTGATCAGCGAATTTGCTTCAACCGCCTGCAAGTCGCTGCACCAGTGCAATTCCTGCAAAGAGCCTTTCGATTACTTCAAATGTCATTGAGATCAAGATTCCATTCTCTGAAGGTCAGCAGCATTCAGAAAGACACCAAAAAGGCGGTTATCGTCAATTTCGAGGTGCCCCCTGAGCTGCAGGACAGTTTCAGGTTTATCCAGGGCCAATACCTGACTCTGCGCAGGGAATTTGACGGCGAAGAAGTCCGCCGATCCTATTCAATCTGTGCCGGACTGGACGATGATCAGCTTCGGGTTGGGGTCAAGCTGGTCGAAGGTGGCGTATTTTCGACCTGGGTACACAAGGAACTGAAAAAGGGTGATTTCATTGACGTGATGCCGCCTCAGGGGAATTTCTTCAGTGAGCTCGATCCGATGCGTGAACGCTGGTACATGTGTATTTGCGCCGGCAGTGGCATTACACCCGTGTTATCCATCGTCAAGACGGTACTGGCCAGAGAACCCAAAAGTCGGGTCACCCTTTTATATGGAAACCAGCGCACTGCCAGCATGATGTTTCGCAATGAACTGGCATTTCTCAAGAACAAATACCTGGAGCGGCTTCACTGGGTCAACATATTCAGCCGTGAACCACAGGAAAGCGATCTGTTCACAGGACACCTGGATAACCGCAAGGGCGGAAAACTCAATCGGCGCCTGATCAGCATCAAGGAGCATGATGAATTTTTCCTGTGCGGTCCCGAGGCCATGATTTCGGAGGTTTCACGTGGTCTGCGTGGTGAGGGCATCGCCGAAGAAAACATTCACTACGAATTGTTTGGTTCCTCGGCCGAGGCTGCCAGCAAGGCAGCCGATAAAATTCATGCCCGTGCGGTTGAGCACAAGGGCCTGGTCAGTGATGTCACCCTGATTTCGGATGGCCGCGAATATCGTTTCGAACTCAGCGCAGACGGCGGCAATATCCTCGATGCAGGCCTTGAAAACGGCGTCGACCTGCCGTTTTCGTGCAAAGGCGGAGTATGTGCAACCTGCAAGGCCAAGCTGGTCGAAGGTAAGGTCGACATGGATCGCAACCAGGCCCTGCAGGCTGACGAAATTGAGCGGGGCTACATACTGACCTGCCAGTCACACCCCATCAGCAAGCGCGTCGTGGTCGATTACGACCAGCACTGACTTCCATCCTGAAAATTTCCCCGGCTGTACTAGAATGAAATAAGAACTAAAAAACCGAGGGAGAACAAAAATGACAACGGAACTCTGTTATCTGACCGCCGCAGCCGTCCTGACTGCGCTGTTATGGGTCCCATACATTCTTGATGTCATCATGAGGAACTCAATCAGCGAAGCCGTCGGCTATGGCGAACTGAACCGGTCGCCATGGGGTGAGCGCATGAGAAAGGCGCACTACAATGCCGTTGAAAACCTTGTGCCGTTTGCCGTGGTGGTGCTGGTTGCCCATGCAATTGGCATCAGTGACCCGGCAACCACGATGAGTGCCGCAGTATTTTTCTGGGCAAGGGTGGTTCACGCCATTTCTTACACGTTCGCCATTCCCTGGATCCGCACCTTGTCATTCGTGGCCGGTTGGGGTGCTATTTTGTGCATCGCCTGGCAGATTTACGCCGCCAGCTAGAAGCTCATTTACTGGTGCGCTTCGTACCAGGCAACGATTGCCGGGTGCGAGTTGGTCCGCTCAAAATGCGCCACCAGGTTCGGGGCGATATTGTCGACAATATCCGTGGGAACGTAGTCGAGCAATCCTGATCTCAGGTAGCGAACCCACAGAAACACCTTGAGGTCTGCGACCGTGAGTTTTCCGCCGGCAAAATACTCACCGCCACGTCGATCAAGCATTTCACCCATTCGTCGGACAACCAGGGGTATCGGGCCTTCTGCAAGCGCCTCGCGGGCTTTGCGCTTTTCATCTTCATCTTCCATGAAGAGCGTGGGAACAATGGCGAACATCACATCCTCAACCGCCGACATCACTTCATCGCAACGGGCTGCATCAAGGTCGTCTTGCGGATACAAGCCGGCAAGTTTGCCGACATAGCGGTTGATGGTGTTGGTCTGGGTAATCTCTTCACCATCAACGTGCAGAACGGGCAATTGGCCAAAAGGTGTTGAATTCTTGTAAGCAGGCCAGGCTTCAACGCCAATTCGTTCATCGTCAAACGCCACGTTACCTATGGCCATTGCCAGGCGCGCAGCTTCGCCACGACCACCATTAAAATCAAAGTAGATCAGTTTCAAATCAGGCATTTTCGTCTCCGTATTCGTCATGTCGGCGGACCCAGGCCATTGGAAATGGCAAACCGCCCTCGTTTCGTCCCAATGGCGTCAGGTCCAGTATCTGGTATGCGCCCATGATGATGTCCAATCCACGTGCGTAGCACGAGTAACTGTGTGCGATCCGGCCATCTGCCGTGCGTACAAAAACACTCAGGCCAGGGTACTCGTTGCCCATTGGTTTTTGATGTTCAAAGTTATGCTCTACTTCACCCGAGTCGATTTCCTGCTGAGAATAGGTCACGTGAAAATCACTGTTGAAATCGGTTCCAAGTGAAGAAAGCCACCTGAACTGCCAACCCATTCGTTTTCGATAGGCCTCGATCTTGTCAACTGAGGTGTTCGAAATGGCAACGAATGCGGTATCCCGCGCAGCAAGGTGAGCATCAGCACCATTGAACTGATCGGCCACATAGGAACAGCTGGGGCAACCAGCCTCCCAGTCAGGCCCGTACATAAAGTGATAGACAACCAATTGCTTTTTGCCCGCAAACAGATCGACCAGGGATTGCTGTCCATCGGGGCCTTCAAAAACGTAATCCTTGTCTATCCTCACCCATGGCAATTCGCGCCGTTTTTGCGCGACTGCATCCAGCGCTTCGGTCAGTGCTTTTTCCGCCAGCAACAACGCCTTTCTGGCTACCTTCCATTCCGATTGCGGCACCAGGGGCCGGTCTGAAGAATCACTCATGGCCTATTTCTCATGTCTTGTTTCCCATGACTCGTTGACCAGGGGAAAACTTCCATCCGATTGTATTTGAGGGGAAGGCAGAGTATCCTACTAACTTGTATATTGCAAGTTACAAGTGATAAAACGAATTTATGACCCGACGAAGCAAACTTGATGCCCGTTCAGCCTGCCCTCTCAGCTGCGCCCTGGAGCTGATTGGCGACCGCTGGACAATACTCGTTTTGCGCGACCTGTTCGTGGGCAAGAAGCGATTTTCAGAGTTTTTGGAATCACCCGAAAAAATTTCCACCAATATTTTGAGTGACCGATTGTCAATGATGGAGGAAAAGGGGCTTGTCAAAGCAGTTGCCTATTCAGAAAGACCGAGAAGATTCGAGTATGAGCTGACAGAAAAAGGAGATGGCCTGTTACCGACTCTTCAGGAACTGTGTAAATGGGGCAATCGCTTTATGCCCGACACCTTTGTGCCGCCGGATTCCTTTATGAAGCGGAAGGTGCAGTCTGGCTGAACCAGGCCTCAAGGACCAAAACCGAAAAAACGACACGCCCCGTATTGCACTCCGGTTGCTTTGATGTTCTGCTATGCAATCCATGAGTATTCACGCCATATTTGTCGCACCCTTTTTCCTCGAAACCACATTGCGTTTCGTGGCCGGCGCTGCGGGATTGCCAGGTCTCAGGCTGAGCCTGATCAGCCAGGATCCTGCAGAGCGCCTGCCCCCTCGGCTGAAAGCCTCACTCGCTGGTCATTGGCAGGTTGAAGACGCACTCGACGCGGGGCAGCTCGCAGTTGCAGCCAAAGGCCTGATGCAGCAACTTGGCCCGGCAAAACGCATGGTTGGAGCACTTGAACAATTGCAGGTGCCTCTCGCTCAGGCGCGTGAAGCACTGGGAATGGAAGGCCTTAGTGCATTTGCTGCCAATAATTTTCGGGATAAGGCACAGATGAAAGATGTGCTGACAGCCGCAGACGTTCCATGTGCGCGGCACATCCTTGCAGAGTCAGCAGATCAGGCCATCAGTTTTGCACAAACAGCAGGCTTTCCGATGGTCGCCAAGCCGCCGGCGGGCGCTGGAGGCAAACGCACTTTTCGGATTAACACGGCTGACGAGCTCAATACCATGTTGCGCCGTTATCCACCCAATCGGTTCAACCCGACCCTGCTGGAGGAATTTGTTACAGGCCAGGAACACTCCTTTGACAGTGTCATGATCAATGGCAAACCGATCTGGTGGTCAGTTTCCCGCTACATGCCCTCACCATTGGAAGTACTGGAAAACCCCTGGATTCAGTGGTCGGTTTTCCTGCCTCGCGATGTCAGTGGTGAAGAATTCATTCCAATTCGCGATGCCGGCTTCAAAGCGCTCAAAGCACTGGGCATGACCACGGGACTGAGTCACATGGAGTGGTTCAGGCTCAAGGGCGGTCGCATTGCAATCTCGGAAGTTGGCGCAAGACCACCCGGCGCCCAGATCACCAGCCTGCTGTCATGGGCACATGATGTTGATTTCTACCGTGCCTGGCCAAGATTGATGATCTTTGATGATTTTGATCCTCCACCGCGACGCTATGCTGTCGGCGCTGCCTACTTCCGCGGCCAGGGGCGCGGTCGTGTCAAAGCCATCCATGGACTTGGCGAGGCGCAAAAACGTTACGGCCACATGGTGGTCGAATCTCGTTTGCCGCGCGCCGGCCAGTCACCTTCGGACAGCTACGAGGGCGACGGCTATGTGATTCTCAGGCACCCCGATTCTGACGCCGTTGAAGACGCTCTGCAAAATATTGTCAGCCTGGTCAGGGTTGAACTCGCATAAAATCATGAGTGTCCAGATTATGATAGGGCCTCAGACGCCCCACCCCAACCTTGCATCTGCACTCGAGCAGGTCAGCTTCGAAGGACCGATCGTAACCATCACCGCCGGATGGCAGGATTCAGAAGGTGAAGTGGAGGAATTACAAAACGACATCGGCAGGCCAGTGCAGGATCTGGGCCTGTATCACCTCGCTGAAACTGTCTGTGCCCGCGAACCTCAACTCCTGGAGCTAAAACGAGAACGGCAGTACAAGCTCAAGGCGCTTCAGAAGCTTTATAGAATCCGCCTGGAAGCAACGCTTTCAGCTGCCCGCACACTGTTGAATTCCGATGGTGACGCCGAACTGTTACGCCTGGAACAGCGTGCTGCGATTACCCAGGTGCGTGCCCTTGACCGACACCATCTGAAACGAATCGCAGCAATACACGAGGATTTCGCCACCAGGCGCAGCCAAATGGAGTTGCCGTTTGCAACCAGCAAACGCAATGAAATCTGGCAACGGGTGCAGGATGCAGGACTAATCCTGGTCGCTGGTGGTCATGTCGCAGTGTTGTTGAACCGAATACGCTTGTTCCGACTGGAGCCGTTACTGGCCGACAAACCAATCATTGCCTGGTCGGCCGGCGCGATGGTCCTGGGTGAGAGAATCGTATTGTTTCATGACAATGCACCGCAAGGTCGACGCAATGCCGAAGTTCTCGATTCTGGTCTCGGCATCGTCCCGAAGCTTGTGCCTTTGCCGCATGCAAAAACCCGGCTGGACTGGTCTATTCCAACCCGCATGGCCTTGTTCGCAAGAAGATTCGCGCCATCTCGCTGCTGCACACTGGATTTCGGGTCACTTATCAGGACCGAGAACGGAATCATCACGGCTGCCAAAGATTCATCAGTGATGAAACGCACCGGTGGCAAGAAAAGGCTGGTCGCGAAATGACCCAGTTGATCAATGAGTTGTTCGCCGATAAGGAGCCTTCAAAAGAGAGTATAGATTCATTCATCGAGGCGCACGAATTTCCACTTGTTGAGCCAGGGCGGGTCACATTTGTTTACCGGGGAGCGGGCGATGAGGTAATCCTGCGCCGCTGGATCTCCGGCCACAGTACTGCACGACCAATGACACGCATGGGGCAGTCAGACTTATGGGCCCTGACCATGGCACTGCCGGACTTATCCCGATTCGAATACAAGTTCGAAGTCGTCAGTCAGGGTAACCGACACCTGATACTGGACGAACTCAACGACGTACTGGCGCATGACCCGTTCGGTGCAAACTCGGTTTGCCAGGGTTTTGGATATGAGCGCCCGGACTGGACATTCAACGATGAGGAAAGCCGCAGCGGCACAGTGGAAGATTACAGGTTCCACAGCCCCGCCTTTGGGGAAGAACGCGACATCCAGGTATATCTGCCGGCGCGGTTCCGACCAAGCCGACAGTATCCATTACTGATCGTCCACGACGGCTCCGATTTCGTCCGGTTTGCTGAACTCAAGACAGTGCTGGACAACCTGATCCATCGTCTCGAAGTACCACCAATGATCGTGGCACTTACCAACTCAGCCGATCGCCTTGGCGAGTACACCTGCAATGACAAACACGCGCAATTCCTGGCTGAAGACCTGCTGGGATTCATGGAGTCCAGCTTTCCGCTGATGGGTGAGCCGACGGCCAGGGCTGTCATGGGTGCCAGCCTGGGCGCGGTGGCATCGTTCCATGCGGCTGCAAAATACCCCGACAAATTTGGAAGATTGCTGCTGCAATCCGGTACATTTTTATTTACCGATCTTGGCCGAAACAACAAGGGTGAGGCGCTGGATCCCATTGTCAGCTTCATCAACAAGTATCGATCGGACCCCTGGAAAATTGCAGAACGTATTTACGTGAGTTGTGGCGTTTATGAATCACTGATTTACGAGAACCGCTCACTCATTCCGGTTCTTCAAAGCCAGGAAACCCTGATAAATTTCGAGGAAGCACGCGATGCGCATAACTGGGAAAACTGGCGTGATCGTCTTCGGTCAGGTCTGACCTGGCTATTACCCGGCCCTCTATGGATGGTCTACGAGTAGAATAGGACAATGACTCAAATTACCCGAAAAATCGGCCTCTCTCTGGGTGCCGACATTTGCTGGCCCGTCTGTTATGAGGCCCTGCTGAAAAAGCTCGATCTTGATCTGAAAATCGACGGCGACAATGTTCGCATCGATTGCGACAGGGTCATGATTGAACCATTTTCCCTGACATCTGAATGCCGATACGATGTTGTGATTGACCGGGTCACCCATTGGTACAACACCTCGCGTGAGTGGATCAAGAAGTCCATTCTGATGAATGACCTGTACGTCTTCAACAACCCATGGGCTATTCAGTCCATGGAAAAACAGACCACGTATGCCGCCATGTTGCGCTTGGGTTTCCCGATTCCGGAAACCTGGATGATTCCACCCAAGGAATACGAGGAATACGCAGACCTTAAACCCACCCTGGAAAAATACGCCAAGCTGTTTGACCTGCGCGCCATCGGCGACAAGATGGGTTACCCCTCATTCATGAAACCCTATGACGGTGGTGCCTGGGTGGGTGTGACCGCCATCAAAAATTCTGACGACCTGGCTGCAGCATATGAAATCAGCGGCAAACGCGTGATGAACCTGCAAAAAGGCATTATTCCTAACGATTCTTTTGTACGTTGTGTCGGCCTGGGTCCACAATTCCGACCTGTAAACTATGATCCGGACGCACCTTTGCATGACCGTTACCGGATGGACTACGACTTCCTGCCGGATGACGAGCGCCAGATGCTGGAAGACATGACCATGGTGATCAATGCCTTCTTTGGTTGGGATTTCAATTCATGTGAAGCGCTGCGACAGGATGGTAACTGGTATCCAATCGACTTTGCCAATGCCTGCCCGGATTCACAGGTCACTTCCCTGCACTATCACTTTCCGTGGCTGATCAAGGCAAACCTGCGATGGTCAATTTACTGCGCAGCCACTGATCGGCCCATGAAGACCGATCTTGACTGGCATGAATATTTTGAAATCTCAGACAAGGACATCCCTTTCGAGGAAAAGATGAAGGGGTACCTGGCCATCGCCAGAAAAAGGTTCGAAGTAGAAGCTTTTGAGGAATTCTGCGACACCCACCTTTCACACCTGGATGAAGTGGCGCATGAATTTTTTGCCAGCGACACGGTGCATGATGCGATCCACCAGAAGGTCACCTCCTTGTTCCCTGCACATGAAATCGATTCCTTTACAGAATTGTTCTGGAACAGGGTGCAGGAATGGCGCAGGGTTGAGGGTCCCGGATCTTGAAGGAAACTTTTCGGTGGGTTTCCGCCCATCTGGAAAAGGAAGTACAACTGGTCCGCTGGGGTGAATCCGGCAGCCCTGTCCTGCTGTTTCCCACTGCCGGAGGCGATGCCGAAGAAGTGGAGCGATTCAACCTGATCAAGGCGCTTGAGCCATTAACCAACGCCGGCAAAATCAAGGTTTATTCAACCGACTCAATTGCAGGTAAAGCATGGATATCCGGGCAGCACTCCGGAAAATACTGTTCCAGGCTGCAAAACCTGTTTGACGCGGTTGTGTACAACGAAATTGTGCCGCTGATACGAGCTGACTGTAATTCCGATGACATCGAGATCATCACCGCGGGCGCATCAATCGGCGCATTTAACGCAATGGCATCCGTATGCCGCCACCCCGATGCATTCAGGCTGGCAATCGGAATGAGCGGTACCTACGACCTGACCAAATATCTGGACGGGCAGTTCAACCAGGAATTTTACTTTTGCTCGCCATTGCAATTCCTTCCAGGTCTTGAAGGTCAAATACTTGAGCAATTACAAGAGCGAATGATCGTGATGCCGTGCGGCCAGGGAGACTACGAAGACATTGGCGAGTCGTGGCGACTGGCCAAAACTCTGGGCGAGAAGGGGATTCCAAACCGGGTTGAGCCCTGGGGGGCTGAATGGCATCACAACTGGGTGACCTGGCGGGAAATGCTTCCCAGGTACCTTTCGGAGCATGCCTGACACTGACAAAGTAAAAATCACCGCGCCACTCACGATAAAGATTGTGGCCTGGATGTCCATTGCGCTGGGGGCGTTCTTTCTGATTACCTATGGCCTGTCCGGCTACCTGCTGGTGACCAGCCCCGCAGTCGAGGAAGGGCAAAATTTTAACCCGGGCGCTTTTCTTGGCTGGTCAGTCTCACCGGCGGCGTTCTGGACATTGGTCATGGCCGTGCCACTGGTCCTGGTCGTGGATGGCATTTTCCTTCTCAAAGGCAAGAACTGGGCCCGGATGCTGGCCGTATTCTGGTGGACCTTCAGTTTCCTGTCACTGCTATACACCTATGGTTTCAACTCCATGACCATGATTCAGTCTGCGTTTTGTTTGCTGGTGATATATTTTCTCAACACCAGACCAGCGGTCGTTTTTTTCAAAGGTAAACCAGGAACATGATGAAATCAGGCATTCAGTACCTTCTCCTAATTTTTGTTTTCGCCATCTCAGGGTGTACCACTCAGCACGAAAACGATGCGACGCCTGGAGCAGATGCAATGACTGATTCTGCCCCAACGTCTGAACCCGCAACGCAGCCCCGGGAACTGAACATGGAAACTGCCGCTCAACAAGCCAATGATTTCGCAGCAAATTTTTACGGTGAAGTGGCCAAGGAAGAGGCAGGCAACCTGTTTTTCTCTCCTTTGAGTATCCATTCCGCGCTCTCCATGACATTTGCAGGCTCGGCTGGCGAAACAGCCAAACAAATGGGCAGTGTGTTGTCTTTCGATTACTCACCTACTGAAGGAATTGAGCATCATGCCTACTCGCTGATGCTCCAGGCAATCAACACGGTGCCCGTGGTCAGGTTTGAATCTTTTGAAAGTGAAAAGCGCAGAACCGTCGAGCGACCGGCGTTTGATCTTGTCCTGGCAAATCGCCTGTGGGGACAGGAAGGGTTTCCATGGAACCCCGGCTACCTGCAAACGGCCAAGCGCCAGTACATGGCCGGACTTGAGGAAGTTGGTTTTAGATCTGATCCTGACAGCGCGCGCAAAATCATCAACGCCTGGGTTGAAGAAACCACCCGGGACAGAATCAAGGACCTTATTCCTTCGGGAGCCTTGAACGAGCTGACGCGCCTTGTACTGACCAATGCCATCTACTTCAAGGCCAACTGGAATGAGTCATTTGCAGAAAATGACACGACCAATCAGCCATTTTTCCTCAGCGATGGCGGCCAGGTTGATGTTCCACTAATGACCCAGACTGATCACCTGAACTATCACGAGTCGGATGACTGGCAGATGGTCGAATTGCCCTACGAATTGAAAGCACTCTCGATGCTGTTGGTATTGCCGGAAGACAATGAAGGGTCAATGGCCAGGGTTGAAGCCCAGCTTGCATCGGGCCAACTCCTGGAAGAACTGAAGGCGCTCGAACGAACCAGGGTCGAGCTTTGGATGCCAAAATTCAGCCAGACCCAGGAGCTGGATCTTAATTCGACATTGAGCGCCATGGGAATGCCGGTGGCTTTTACCGACCGGGCAGATTTCAGTGGCATGTCGCCGGATTCAAATCTGTACCTGTCAAAGGCCTTACATAAAGCATTTATTGAAGTTGACGAAAAGGGTACAGAAGCGGCAGCCGCAACAGCGGCAATTGTTTCATTCACCTCTGCACCTCCACCGGAAACACCGAAAGTTTTCCGCGCCGACCGGCCATTCCTGTACATGATCCGTCACAACGCGACTGGCGCAATATTGTTTATGGGGCGGGTGACGGACCCACGGTGAGCCTCGAGAATGGAAGACAGCAGAAAATCCATCGTTGCCAGGGCT
>Ga0209939_1000189_pt1 | contig 10647 bp, 9 predicted proteins | sample SalPon2A_A_D1_MG_FD_185714 | JGI IMG/M metagenome (GOLD analysis project Ga0209939, IMG submission 185714) | Soil microbial communities from South San Francisco under conditions of wetland restoration - Salt Pond MetaG R2A_A_D1_MG (SPAdes)... | ecosystem: Environmental > Terrestrial > Soil >...
CTTTGTTTGAGGTTATCCTTTTCCTTCTTGATATCCCTTGTGTACCCAAAAAGCGCCTCGGCAAAATCCACATCTTCCGGTAAGTCATCCCGTAAAGGTTGAGGGATGTAATCGAATGGAGAATTGGGATAGGGCACCCGGAACATACGTGCGTGGCCGAAGAACTCAACCTGGCTGGTCTTCTCATCCAGTATATAGAACACAGGCTGGCCGTCGTTCAGCGCTCCCTGTTTGCCCAGTAGTTTGATCTGTTCCTGGCTGATCTGTTCCGTATAATCATCGATCTGTTCGTCAGTGAGCCGAAGCAGTTTCTTGTTATCTGGATCGGGCTCGTAGATCACTGCATCCGAGAGTTTGCTGAACATCGACCCGCTTCGGGCTAATGTCGCCGGGCGGAAACCGTCTTCAGGATTTGCTTTGGCAGATTGTACTTTGGCATATTTAATTCTCAGGAATCCACCGCGCACATCCTGATAATCATATGGCCATGTTTTTATGTAAATCTGAAATGCGTTCTTGGTATGACCGACACTTTTCAGACCCTTGAAAAATCTTTCGTCAATCCGGATATGGGCGTAGGTTGTGCCGTCAATTACTTTTGCGGGACGAATCGCCCAATCGCGCGATCCGATCTTTTCCATATACCCGCCCAGGATTCTGGGTGTGTAATGTTTCTTGCGGTCATGGTCACCATCAAAACGCATCATCTTGTCGCGGTAGTGAACATCATGGTTCGTGGCACCGCCTACAGAGCGGTAGACCAATTTTTTCTTCGACACAAAACTCACCTTGCTGAATGTAACGATCTCAACCAATGTTCGTAACATGCCGCGCAGGCTGCTGCCTGGGATGACCGGTTCGTTTGCATCGTTGAGGTAAAAGAAATCGGGGATGTCTTTGGACTGTTTACCAGCCGCCACCTGGTCTTTATTAACTCCGGCACGAATATAGATGGGAGTTTCAGTGGTCAGTTCGCAGTCAATATAACCAGTCAGGTGGTCTTTGCTGTAAATTCCCTGATCGGGAAGATCGGTAACTTTTTGAGTGACGATCTGATCCGGCAATGGGACAAAGTTATAGGGAGCAAAAGCTTGCCGCTTCTCGTCAACATCACCGGGCTGAACAGGAAGTTGAATTCTTTTCATTTGATTTTCTCCTCGGCAACGGGGCCAGTACCAAGCTTCACCAGTCGACTCAGGAATACGCGCGCTTCACCTGTCTCGTTGTCGTAATCAATAAAATGGCGTACCAGAAGTCGTGGGCCTTCCTCATCAAGATTCAATCCGTTCAAATCCAGGGGTAGAGCGTGCTCCATCGCTTGCTGTACTCGATCGCGGACCTGGGTGAAGCCGGGGATGGTTTGTTCTGATAATGCCTCGGTTCCCCAGAGCAGTTGATATTCTTCAATCATGTCTTCTCTGTCGACATTGGTGTCAGTGGTAAGGCATGCTTTCCACTCGCCCTCTTCGCCACGAAACAGGCGCAGTTCATCCGTATCGCCAAACAGGAAGGCTTGTTGCAGGGTATCTTCATTTAATGGGGATGAAGTTTTTAGCTGATCATCGTGTTTGCCCCAGATCACGCCATCGTAGGCAAAGGCAAGCAGGAAGTTGCGGGAATCGGATGCGTTATCTTCCAGCCATTTTTTTGCACCACCATCTTTGGGGGCGTCGAAGTCATTCTTTACAGTAGGCAATGTTTGACTCATTTGGCAACTCCCATCTGTTTGTTGAAATCGATCACAAAATCTTCAAGCTGTTTGGCATCGGATGGTAATTGCAAGCTGCCATCCGGATTTTCTTTGATAGACCACTCATCCTCGCCAAGTTTTAAGCTGGCTTCGCGGCCGTGCAGCCTCCCGCGTCCAACCCCGGACTCTCCGCCAATGGGTAGGTCGCCCGTCCATAGATCTTTGAGCAGGAGTAGAAGCAATCCAACGTCGGCATTTTCAGGGTTGCGCAAAGTGAGCACCAATTCCACTTCACTGTCTTCGGTGCCGACCAAAGGTTGTTCCGTGAAAAGAGCGCCTTCGTAGGCGCCACCGGTAAATCGGTCGATGGCGACCCGAGTGATCTCCAGCGATTCAGCCTTTTTCACTTCCGACTCTTCAATGGAGATGCGGCTGGCTTTTACAGGGTCAGGTTCTTCATCAAAAGTTTTCTTCTCTTTGATCTCAGATGGACCGAACAAAGAATCAATAAAGTCCTGGACTTCAGGTACCGGCTTACCGTTCCTATCAAAGACAGGTTTCTTATCCTTGTCAAGTTTTTGTCTGTCGTCCGAAAGTGTGCGCGCGATCTTCAAGGCGCGGTGACGCAGGATGCCTGCCCAACTTGTGCCGGGGATGACGGCAACGCTGTCATTGTCTTTACGCGTCGCATGCAAATGAACGGTATCAGCCCGCGCGTCCAGATCACCAAAACCGGAGCGAATGAGCAGTGTGCCGTCAATGCCAAAAGTGGCTTTGAGCGTGGCGCGGTTGCGTGCATCATCATGCAGTTTGGAAACACTCAAAGCTTCCATGATCAGTTTCCTGGTTGGAGGTGCTTCCTTCTTCCAACTGCGTTCACTGACGAGCCAATCGAGCAGGCCTTGTTTATCTTTCAAGTTGTATGAGGTGACTTCCCAGCCAGTAACTTTGCACTTGCCGAAACCGCGACGTTTGCGCATACCAAGTGTGATGGCTTCATCCTCAAAGCCTTTTAAGGCCGTTGCCAGAGCTTTCAGGAGATCATCGCGTGAATCTCCCTTGCGGATGATCAACTCGAACTGTAAGGGAAAACTTGTGCCGGCACCGAGCAGTTGAATGTCGAATTTCTGATCATCTTTGGCTGTTCGTGTGGATGCGTCAATTGAAACGCCATCACGCAGCTCAAACTCACTGAGCGAACCAACCGCATCTTCCACGATCAAAAGGCTTTGTTCGCCCTCGTCATCGCCGCGAAAGGCGCCGAACAGAAGAGTTGCAGCCCGGTTTCTCTCGTCTTTTACCTCAGATGTTTGTTCATCAGCATTTTTTTCTTTGTCAACCCTGGGGATTGATACCCAATCGCCTGCTTCGAATTCACGCAAGTAGTTGCGGAGTGCGCCGGCAATCGAAGTGCCGGGCAGAAGCGGGTTGCCATCCACTTCGTTGAGCAGGACGGGCATATCGGTCAGGGCATCTGCCTCGGCGCCACCGAAGTGCGCGGGTGATTGTAGAACCAGCTTCCCTCGCACGATTACGCGTTCGACAATGGCGCGATGGACCATTCTTTTTTCAGGTTCGTTATTAGTTGCCATCCTGCCCTCCTTCAGCATTCTTCTTAGACATCGAAGCCATCACGGCATCCATCAAGCGCAGGCTGTATTCCACGTTCATGTTCTTTGCATTGAAGGGACGTGTGCCCAGTTTCTTTTCAGGCGCTTGTGCGTAGCCGATCATGCTCCATACACCGGCAGGGTCCTTTAGCAGAGTATCCATCCATTCTGTTAGGCGGACAGGGGCATTGCCAATTTTTACGCGTGCACGGGTCATCTTTTGCCAAGAGGGGCTGTTGCGCGCATCTTCTTTTTTGTAAAACTCACGCATCTTGTCCAGCCCTTTTTCAGGTGCACCGATGGCGCTTCGTAAATTTACACGCCAGCGCGAAAGTTGACTGTTCTTCACGCCGCCTTTGTATTCGTTCACAGCAACGATGACTGCGCTCAGCATCTTCTCATCCAATTCGCGGCGCAGGAGGCGTTTGAGCATCAAGTCAGCAACAGGTTCTTCTGCGGGGAGCAGGGATGCCTTAATCTTCGTTTCAAACTTTAATTTCCCTGTACCCAGTTTAAAATCTTTTTTAGAACTTACACTCACCGCCACTCGCCCAAACCCTTCGGCAGTTCTTTCGCCCAAGCCTGAATTTTCCAGTTGTTCCAGCGCTTTGGCTTCAATGCCAGATGCTGATTCGATCACAATGACACTACCTGCAGCCAGTGCCTGACTTTGAGGAAGCGGCATTCCCCACTTACGGTTGAAGCCGCCGACGGTTTCCATTTTATGGAAGGTGTGCTTTCCTTTGAGGTCGTTGACTTTGAAGATGGCTTGCAAGGCTGGGATCGGATCAAGGGTAACCTGACCGTTCGCATCACGCAGAACCGCATCACTCAGGAAGGTGATGGTGAATTTATTCGTTTTGCCCGTTGGCAAGTCTGAGGAGGTATCTTCACGCCAGTCTGAAAAGATCTCACTTGTTTCGACCCGCACACGACCATAACCAGCTGTGCGTGCTTTGCCGAGCATGATGGGGTCATTCAGCAGATCCTTGAGTTCTTTGGCGTCAGCTTCATCGTCAGCCAGGATCACACCTGAGAGATGCAATCCCGCAGGTAAGGCTTCATAGCGGTAAACCGCGCCTTTGCCCGCGCCTTTTGCCCTGCCATAGACGGCATCGCGCTGGGTATGGACGTTGACCTGCCATTCGTGCCTGGCTTTAAAAATAGTGTCATCATCGATTATGTAGAATGGGAAATCTGTGTGCTTTAGTTCAGGATCATCGATGATCTTGGCCGCAAAATTCTCAACGCCGCGCGTGCCCCCGAAATCATCCTTGTAAGTTTTCCAGGCGACGGGAGTGGGGAGCATGCGTTGATCGTTGCAAACAGGATAGGCGTGTAAAAAACGAGTTGTTCCATCAAGGAAGAGACGTTGGAAATCCTTGTCGTCTGCTTCTTTTTTACCGTTGTATTTATTGATCATTGCACCGCGCACCAAGCCTCCAGGGATGAAGGGTAGGCTGCGCGCGCTGTTCGTATCGCCGGACAGGCTGTTGGCGAGAACGGGTTCTTCGAGAATAAGTGTGTAGGTAAAGCCGTTCATGCATTCACCTCCTTTGCGAACGTATCAAAGAGGGATTTCGTGGTTGATGCATCGTCCAGTTCGACCAGGACATGACCACGCCCGCGGTTGCGACCTGTGCCGGCACGTCGAAGGTCAAGACAGGCAGCTGTGAGCAGGCTGAGTTGTTCGTCGGTGGGATCATCAATATGGATATCGGCTTCAAGAACCACCCCGGGGAGCAGAACGCGCATGGAGCGCAGAGAGGCGTGTTCTGGTGCGCCGTATTCGTTCATGGCGGTTTGACGGCGGATGCCGGTCAGGCCATGGAGAATATCTTCTGCTGTAAGGGCTTTAGCTTCGATTTCAGCTTGCAAGGCGGAGCGCAAGCCTTCAGTGAGTGTGGCATCACCAAGGTGAAGTGTGCCGCGTGTCCCGTTGCCCTGACCGGGTTTTCCAAAGAGCGTATCTTTTGCTGTACGCCAATTTGTGTCATCTCCGAGTGCAAAAACAATGTTTTCCGCTGATTCAGCCAGCAACCCTTTGAGGGTTTTGCCTCTCAAATAGGGAAGACCGTTTTCATCGTGCTCGATCTCGCGATCTACGAGGCCAGCTACGCCATCACCGCGGCCAAAGGTGGCAGCGCTTTGAATGGTAATGCGAATTTTTGAGGGAGCCATGTTTACGCCTCCTGTTTTTCAAGCGGCAGGTATTGGTCGAAGAGTTCCACCGCATCAAAGTAGATGCATCGTTTTTCCTGCCAGCCATTCTCTCGTGCACTTGCGCTTGCAAGTTCGGGCAGGAGTTGAATTTCAAAGTTGGTGCGGTAGGTTTTTACTGCATCTGCACCTTTACGGAGATGATCGCGCAGGCCAACCACTTTGTTCTTGCGTTTTGACCAGTAAGCATCATTTTTGAATTTGAGGATCACGCTTTCAAGACCACCGCGCCAGTAACGACCACTATCTTTTTGGTCACCGGGATCAATGCGTACGGGGCGCAGGTTGAGTTCGCCTTCTTTGGCGCTGTATTCACGTTCACGGATGAGATCGAGTTCGCCGCTTAAGCCGCCTGTGGCATAGTGCCAATCAAGTGCGGAACAGTCGCCATTGGTCTCGTTCTTGATGAATTTTTTGGCGCTCTTTGCCAGTTCTTCGCTGAGATTATAGGCACGTGCAAAAGGATAGTGCATTTTTACAATGGCGATGCCTGCTCGACCATGTACATCCTCGAGGCCTTTGATGATTGGTGCTTCTTTGAAGGCTTTTTCGAAGGCTTCCAGGTATGCTGCGGCGAGTGAGACGCCAATCTGCCCGTTGCATAAGAGGGTTACATCATCACCTCCGAATACCAGAGGGCGAAGGGGAAGATAATGCCCCTCATGGGGTATGCGATTTTCAGCCACGGCCTTGGCAACGAGTTCTACTACATGTTTTACAGCACTCAAGCCAGCGGCATTTACTTTTTCCGAGAAGGTGCGCAATGCCTTTTTGCAATCTGTGAGTGTAATTGTATCTTGCAAGGCTTCTTCAAGGTGTTTTCCCATACGGTTGCCATCGGCATGAACTACTGCCACATAACTTTCATCGCCTTCGAGTCTGCCAAGCTTGTCGATATCTGATGGAAATTGATAATCGTCAAAATCTTTTTTGAGGCGTTCGGTTGCCATATCACGCCACGCCAATTTTGCAACGGTTTCACGGGAGATTAGTCTGGGAGGTTCGTTTTCCTGCCCTTTTAACCGTAATCTGATTTCTCTTGTTTCGTTTTGGGTGGCTATTTTTACTGTGCCGGTATCATTACATACTGCCGGCAATCCAGTGGATTGGCAGACAGCGCTGACGCCCAAGCCAAGCAATGGGACGGAAGGTTGCCGCGATTGTTTATGGGCGGCAAGTTGTTGTCGAAGCTTGGTGCGGGCATTTGCCAGGGAGACGGTATCAATATCAAATTCCAAATGGGAAGCAACGAGGGTCAGGCCAGGCGCTTCTTTCAGCACTTTGGTTGTGATGCGCTTGGTGAATTTTTTTGCTTCATCCTTATCTTTGAAAAGGATCATGGTGTTGCCGCCACCAGCATAGATCACTTCTGCATTCAGGGATGAAGAATCCTTCTCAATATCGCCATCATTGATCATCCATTGGATACCATTGACTTTAACATTGTGAGGTGCTGGCAATTTTTCAAATGCCCACAGGGTGGTGGCGCGGTATACCAGCTCGGACGCACCGATATTCTCCTGCAACCTGTTACTGTTGAAGATGTAGTCCTGGATGCCGCTTGTGTCCAGCATCGTGAGCGTTAATTTCTTCATTTCACCTCCTTGAATATCGATTGTTCAATTGAATACCGAATATTTTCACGCGCTTGTATCGCCGCCAATTCTTTCCCGATCGAATTTCCCCACCAGGCAGACAATACATAAGGAAAGTTTGAACTTCCCAGATGTATGATAGCAGTTTGGGGCTCTATTTTCAAGATGTTATTTGTCATGGTTTTTCCGTTGGTTCGAGGAGAAACTGCATTACCTCATTAGTTATATGCCTGAGTTGTGAGTATTCCTTTCAAATTTCAGGAAGGGTGATCTGTTAATTGCCTTGCCGACCCGAAACCGGTATCAGATTGTGTCAAGACGCGGTAGGGCATCGCCGACGCGTGTTGATGGATTTCGACTGAATACAACGATAGCCTGATTGAGACGCGGGTCATCTATTGCGATCCAATCATGACTCATTGCCAGTGTATGTGTGATGGTGGCAAATAGCCAGCGCGGAAGTTTTCCGCTGAGAACGATGCCATTATTGTTGGGAATGGGGTTCAAAATCAGTTCCCCAGGTTCGATGGTGCCGCCGGGGATGCTGATCTCCAACCAGGTATCTTTCCCTTGATAGGCAGTGCTCTTTGTTTCGAGGTTGGTGTTTAGTTGACTGAATTGAATTGCCTGCGGATAAAGCCAGCCAAAGCGGGCATCGAAGATGGCAAAGGGAGATGGGACAGCCAGTGCGGCCAAAGCGGAGGCCAGCCAGACCGGCCCTCGCCCGTAAACTGCCAGGGATTGTGAAGCAGGCACGAGGTCCGAAAGTGAGGCGAGGTGTTTTGGGCTCCAGACAGTTCCTCTGTCCCCCACGGGCACGGATAAATTTTCTGCCAGAGTGCGTTCATTTACCATGCGGTATGGAGCGCGTCTCTCATGTTCCTTTTCGATGGTGATCTCATCGTAGGAACAAATGCCAGCCACCCTGTCCAGAACGAGACCGAGGGTCATGCCTGCTTTGCGTTTATCAATATCCCGTTCCAGTCCGTTAATGGTCCCCCGCAGGTAGGGCTGACGTTCGTGGACTGTGTCATCTTCCGTTAATGATGAACGCAATTCGGCGATCGGGATCAGACCCGCTTCGTTCAGGATCTTGCGCCATTCCTGTCGTTGTTCTTCGGTTCGGTAGAGCAGGATGGAATGTGTACATGCCTTTATAATTCCGAACTGATCGCCCTGCGGTTTGCCACCTATATCCACCAGCAGAGGTAGAACTCGGCCTTGGATGGCAGACAGCATGTGTTCGACGAATTGTGATGAAAAGGATGTCTTGTGGATGGTTCTCAGGGAACCTACAACTTGCGGATTGCCTGCCAGAAACCAATCGCCTTCGCCATCTGGGACAGCACGCAATAAATAATGGGAAACACGCAGTTCGCGCAGGCGATGGGTGAGAAGAAATGAAAGGACGGATTTTCCGCAGTGTGGAGGTCCGGCCAACAGGATGGCAGGAAAAAGACTTGTCATCATCGTAACTCGTTTATGGAAGGCAGAACATTATGAGCAAACATACAACCCTCATTGCTATATTGGGCGGTCAGCCGCAGGTGGTTACGTTCACCCTCGACCTGCTGCTGGCACGCGGTGAGAAGATCGACCAGGTGGTGGTCGTATACCCGGATTCCAGTGCGCGCTATCGCAATGCCTATCAGCGATTGGCTGGCGAGTTTGCGGGCGATCTGTATAAAAATCAGCCCTGCCACTTGCGAAGCGTACCGATAAAGATCGGAAGTGTTTCCCTGGATACGATCAGCCGTCCCGATGAGGTGGAAGCGGTGCGCAGGACGATCCATGAATTGCTTGCCACATTCAAGGACGATGGTGACATCATTCACTTAAGCCTGACTGGTGGGCGCAGGATCATGGCCTTGATCGCGTTGAGCGCCGCGATGCAGTATTTAACACCCGCAGATCATATCTGGCATATTTATACACCAGATGACTACATCGAAGAAGCCCGTGACGGCGCTTTGATGCACGCATCTCCGGAGGTTGGCGTGCAGTTGGTGAATGTACCGTTCGTTCCGTGGGTGGCGTACTTCCCAGGGTTGGCGCCTTTGCTTAGCCGTTCATCACAGGAGTTACGCGAGGCTGATCTTGGCTGGTTGGATGAAGATGAACGTGAACGCTGCCGAAACGTATGGGAGCAGCTCACACCCCGCCGTCGTGAAGTGTTACAGGCTTTCGCCATGGGATTGACCCGTCAACAGGCTGCCGCCCGTTTGACGATCGAGCCCAGCACGATCGATTCACATCGTGACGCGATCATCGATGCCTGCCGCCAGGTTTGGGTTTCGTATGAAGGAAGATTTGATATATTTTTCCTTCGCGAGAAATTTGCTCCATATCTGAGAGGCCTGGGCGAACTATATTGATGGCTCCAGTATAAGGTGGGGGAGAGGCACTGTCACCCCTACCTTTTAGGAATAACCTCCATATCCATTCGGATGTAGATATCAGATCTGCATCCGAATTTTTATTTTCCCGATTTTGAGGGGTGATTATCCCAACACATGGGGGCGACGTAATAATTTACTCAATGTATATTGACTATACATTGAGCGGACGATGACAGACTAAACATTTCGACCACATTCCGCTCTGTAATAAGAAGGTTGGCCAACCTAAACAAAACGATTTAGCCCAACCGAGCGGTTGTTGCGTGTCTATAGAGGCTGATTATTCAGCCGGGCGCCCCACTCGACGAACCCTCCATTCGAATCACAGGAGGTTCTCGATGACACGCAAGAAAATTGTTTCTCAAGTTCTCGCCGCCGTAATGACGCTGGTAATTCTGGCAGCGACGGCATTTCCGTTGGTCCATACTGCCGGCGCGAAAAAATCAGCCATTGAAAACACGCGGTTGACTCATCAACCCGCTGTGCTGGCGTCCAATCCATCTGGTGGTGGAAACGGCGGCGGATAACTGATAGTACCAGCCACAAAGGGGACTTGCCTATCACCGGCAAGTCCCTCCATTTTCACCAGGTGCCCGGCACCTGCATGCGATCAAGCCGGAATGTGCGCTGAGCACGACGGGTCTGGCACCAGGCAATGACGTATGTCTTCCCGCCGCGTTCTTCGATGGACATCGGTGTGATGCGTCTTTGTTCGGCAGGATAGCCGGGTGTACGATAAAGGATATCGAGCGCCTGGCCCAATTCCTTATAATTTTCGATGATAGATAATTTTGGATGCATCTTTCCAACGGGTTGCAGAATCGTTTTTGGTTTGTACGGGAAGTGTGTGCGCTTCTTTCTCCCTTTTGGTTGTATTCTGCTTTCATCCATATACACACCCCGACGATTTAACATCTCGAACAGCCCTTTTTTCTTATCGATAGACACCAAAACACGCTGCGGGGAAAGAAACTCATCAATATATTTTCTGAAGACAGGCTGGCGGCGCAATTGTTTCAATTGCGCCGGGCTGGAGAATTCAAGCACGATGCCGCTGGCAATGCGAATGGATGGCTGTTTGAGAATGAGCGCTTTTGTTTGTGGAGGCATGGGTTTGCCCAGACCAAGTTCAA
>Ga0209939_1000194_pt1 | contig 10494 bp, 9 predicted proteins | sample SalPon2A_A_D1_MG_FD_185714 | JGI IMG/M metagenome (GOLD analysis project Ga0209939, IMG submission 185714) | Soil microbial communities from South San Francisco under conditions of wetland restoration - Salt Pond MetaG R2A_A_D1_MG (SPAdes)... | ecosystem: Environmental > Terrestrial > Soil >...
GCTGCAGTGACCCTTGATGGCTTGGGTGTTGATGTCGTCGGTTCCAATTGCGGGCTTGGGATTGAAGGACTTTATTCAATCCTTGAACAGATGCGCGAGGTGACATCCTTGCCATTGATTGCTCAGGCGAATGCCGGCTTGCCGGCACTGGTCGACGGAGAGACGATTTTTCCCGGCACTCCCGAGGAGATGACAGCTTACCATCAGCGCCTCGCCGCGCTCGGTGTGCGCGTGATCGGCGGTTGTTGCGGGACCACTCCAGCTCATGTCCGGGCGATGAAGGATGCTCTGACCGGGTTGGACCATAGCTGGAAGCCGCCAGTTCGTGGAACTTATCTTGCGAGTCGTAGCGCCGTAGTGTCGATTGGTCTTGATCTCCCATGCGCGGTCATTGGCGAGCGGATCAATCCTACTGGAAAAAAAGGCTACAGCGAAGAACTGCGACAAGGAAAGACGGCTTACGTCAGACGGGAAGCGCAAGAACAGACAGCGGCAGGCGCTACTCTGCTTGACTTGAATTGCGGGGCTCCGGGTGTCGACGAACCGCTGGCTCTGGAGCGGGCTGTCTATGCCGCCAGCGGTGTCAGTAATGCGCCGCTGGTTCTTGATTCCTCCGACCCTGAAGCGCTTGAGCGAGGACTTAAAGCTGTCGATGGAAAGGTTCTTATCAACTCAGTTTCAGGCGAACAGAAAAGCCTGGACGCGGTCCTGCCATTGGCTCGCAAATATGGAGCGGCCGTCATCGGTTTGGCTCTCGATGGGCAGGGAATTCCTGAAACAGCCGAAGGGCGGCTCGATGTCGCGCATAAAATTCTTAAAGCTGCTCAACTGCATGGTTTACCCTCGTCCGATGTGGTGATCGACTGCCTGACTTTGACCGTCTCTGCAGAACAGAAAAGGGCGATGGAATCATTACGCGCATTGCGCCTGATCCGTGACCGGCTCGGTTTGAACACGGTTCTTGGCGTCAGTAATATTTCCTTTGGCTTGCCGAGCCGGCCGATTCTCTCTTCGGTCTTCTTTGCCATGGCTCTGGAAGCTGGCCTGGGCGCGGCGATCATTAATCCGAAAGATGAACGGATGATGGACGCCTTCCGGGCAGCACAAGTGTTGTTGAATCAGGACCCGCGGGCAGAAGCCTATATCAACCATTACAGTCACAAGATCGCACCGGCTCAGATGTCTGACGCGACTGCAGGGCCGACCGATATCCGCCAGCAGTTGACAGCAGCGATCATCGAGGGAGACAGTGATGGGGTTGTTCCGCTGATAGAGGCTGCGCTCAAACAGGGGCTGGATACGCTGGAAATCAGCAACCAGGGACTGTTGCCGGGTCTGGAAGAGGTCGGGCGTCGTTTTGGCGCACAGCAGATTTTTTTGCCGCAAGTGATGCTCTCTGCAGAGACCATGCAGCTCGGTTTCGTGCGCTTAAAACAGGAACTGAAGGGGCAACAGCTCGCCAGCCTTGGCAAGATCCTGATGGCGACAGTCGAGGGGGATATTCATGATATTGGCAAAAATATCGTCTGCACGCTGTTAGAGAACCATGGGTTTGAGGTTATCGATCTGGGAAAAAATGTATCGGCCACAACAATTATCGAACGAGCGCTTAGTGAACAGGTCGATGCGGTTGGTCTTTCGGCTCTGATGACGACAACCCTCAAGCAGATGGAGGTGACCGTCGAGCGGTTACGCGAGGCGGGGGTCAAGGTATTCACCATGGTCGGCGGGGCTGTCGTGACTCAGTCTTACGCCGATGAGATTGGCGCGGATCTCTATGCGAAAGATGCCCTGGAAGCCGTTGCCAAAATCAAGCAGTTGCTGCAGTTGTGAATAGAGCGTTCGGTCTTTTCGCTGGATTGAAATCCTTATATTTTTCAGACCGGTAAGCAGGTTATTGCGCCATATCGCGTACTGTGTTAGTTTTTCTAATTGCTCTGTTTTTTATAGGGAGTCGGGTATGATCGTTGGCTTTAATCATAATATGACCCATCGCGGGATCTGTTTTCACGTTCAGACCGAAGACAGCGGGATCAAAACCCCACATCTGATTACACTGCTTTATCACGGCGGCACGATTATCACCTCTCAGAAAACCTCCTACGCCGATATCCTCAATGTTGATAACCTTGAAGCAGTCATTGAAGATTTGGCCAAGGAGCAGCACAAGGGAATGCTGCGGCGCTTAAAGAAGGGTGAGTTTGATCAACGGATTATTGAATACGGCATCAAAATCACTCCTCTGGAACAAGCCGAGAAACCGGAAGCTTCCTCCGTTGAAGCCACTGCTCAAGCCTCTTCTGCTACTGCGCCTGAAATGGTGGTGGTAAAAGCGGGATCCGCACCAGCCATCGACTTCCCCGAACCCGAAGATATCTCACTTGATGATGCTGAACGGGCATATGAAGAGAAGCTTGATCCAGAGAAGAACACCGATCTGGATGACCTTATTTTTTCCTACCTTACCGGAGATGAAGAAAAAGAATAATCATGTCTGACTTTCGATCTGCCTTCAACTTGCCGGTATCCCCTGTGCTTTCTGCGCGGGTTGCCGGAAATCAGCGGGGAGGGGTGTTGCTGTTTCTGTTGGTGGCCGTGACGATTCTCGGTCTGTCTGTCGGAATTGCCGGGTCGACCTGGACTTCCATGGTGCAGCGCGCCAAAGAAGAAGATCTGCTCTGGAAGGGGAATCAGATCGCCAAGGCAATCGGAAGTTACTATCAGACCAAAGGCGCGCCGGGCAAGCCGCTCGTTTATCCAAGAAGTGTCGATCAGTTGCTGAAAGATAATCGAAGTCTCAGCGCCAGTCGTCACCTCCGTAAACCCTACCTGGACCCGATGACCGGCGAGGATTGGGAATGGATCAAGGCTCCCGAAGGCGGTCTCAAGGGGGTTCGCTCAACCTCGCAAAAGAAACCTTTCAAGATGGATGGCTTCCGCGAAGAGAACAAGTCCTTTGCCGGGATGTGGCAGTATCGTGACTGGGAGTTTATTTACCAGCCACCGAAAACAGCTGCAAAGAAAACAGCGACTCCGAATAAAACCGGGGTGACCACTCCCGGAACCACCTCGCCGGGAGTAACGCCACCGGCAACGACGCCACCGGCAACGACCCAATAACGCCCGAACAGTGCCGGAGTTGGCGACGCCGAATCCTGACCGTTTCCAGAGAAAGAGCTTTCCAGGAGATCGCCCTTGTTTAAAAGCGTCATCAGTCGAGTCATCCTGCTGAATGTCCTTTTGCTGGCTTTTGGCATCGGAACCCTGTCACTCTTTCATCTGCATCGCGAACAGAACCACCAGATTGCGGTCACGCAAAAGAGCGCGCGCCTGCTTCTCGCAACCATTGAAAAGTCGATTTTCAATTCAATGCGTCTCGGGGATTCAGCAGAAGTGCAGGCCATCCTTGAACTGGTCGGAGGCAGCCACGAGTTGGAGGGGGTGCGGATTTTCAGCCCGTCCGGTCAGATTCTCAAATCTGCCGACCCCGAGGAGATCGGACACTGGACCAATCCTCAGGATTTCAGCCTGTTTCAGCAGAAGGCCACAGAGGGATTTTTTCAGTCGAAGAGCGGGGTACGAGTGCTTTCGATGATCAGCCCGATCGTCTCTGATGATCGCTGCTTCAAATGTCATGGTAAAGACCGCAAGGTTATCGGCATTCTCAATATGAACTTCTCCCTCGAGGAGATGTACGGCCAACTGCGCGCCAGCAGCCAGATATTTGTCTTCTCCACCATCGCGATTATTGTCCTGCTGGCCGCCGGAATGTCTTACATCATGATTCGTCTGTTGAGGCGACCCCTCGAGCAGATCACCGGCAGCATGTGGCAGGTTGAAGAGGGGAACCTCACGGTAAGGATGGCGCCGAAGAACAATGATGAAGTCGGTCGGCTGATGCTCGGTTTTAACGCCATGGTCAGTAATCTGGAACGGGCCCAGTCGGAATTGCAGAACATGCATTCCCAGCAGATGGAACGGGCAGACCGGCTTGCCTCTATTGGCGAAATGTCCGCCGGGCTGGCGCACGAAATCAAGAATCCGCTGGCTGGAATCAGCGGTGCGATCAGTGTCCTGTCCGATGATTATGCCGACCAGGACCCGCGGCGAGAGATTTTCAACCAGATTCAGGATCAGGTCCGCCGCCTGGATAAAACCATCAATGATCTGCTCTATTTTGGCCGACCGGGAGACCCCGAGTTCTCCTATGCCGATATAAACAGCCTGCTCAGGCAGACCCTGCTCTTTGTCTCTCAGCACTCCGAGGCAAGGAATATCGGTCGGGTTGAAGAGCTTTCTCCAGAGTTGCCACCTGTGTGGATAGATCAGAAACAGGTTCAACAGGTTCTGCTCAATATCTGCATCAATGCATTGCAGGCCATGGATGGTAGCGGGACGCTTTCAGTGCAGACCAAAACCGTCAAACATGGAGATAAAAGCTGGGTGCGGGCTGAAATCCGTGATAACGGCCCCGGAATATCACTGGCCGTACAGAAACAGATCTTTACCCCCTTTTTTACGACGAAAACTCGGGGAACGGGATTGGGGTTGTCTATCTGCCGCCAATTGATGGAGAACAATGGCGGCAATCTGCAGGTTGAAAGTCAGTTGGGCCGTGGCAGTTGTTTTATCCTGCATTTTCCGGTCGTGGAAAACGTTGAAATCTGAGATGATGGTAAACTTGATATCCTTTAAGTCATCAAAGGTTCGATCACTGAACCGACGAGGAGATGCGGAACGTGCGCAGATATAAAATACTGGTTGTCGATGACGAGCACCTGATCCGCTGGTCGCTGGAACAGAACCTGAAAAAGCAGGGTTACGATGTCCTGGCCTGTGGTTCCGGCGAAGAGGCTCTCCGGCTGGCGCAGGAAGAGAGTCCCGATCTGGTCCTGCTCGATATCCAACTGCCGGACATCAATGGTGTAGAGGTTTTGGAGCGGATTCGGGACATAGATGAAGAGATGATCGTCATTATGGTGACTGCCATCGGAGTCCTGGAAACTGCCGTCCGGGCGATGCGGACAGGCGCATATGACTACATCAACAAACCATTCAATCTCGACGAATTAGCGATTGTCATCAAAAAAGCCCTTGAAACCCAGGAGCTTAAACGCGAAGTTGCACAGCTTCGAACCAATCAACCGAAAAAATTCAATATCGACTCCATCGTCAGCGAAAGCGACGATATGACCCGCATTCTCAATATGGTCTACAAGATTGCCCAGAGCGATGCCGGGACGGTCTTGATTCAGGGCGAGAGTGGCACGGGGAAAGAACTGATTGCCAAGGCCATCCACTATGAAAGCGCTCGCTCTGATCGACCGTTTGTTGCCATAAACTGTGCAGCTGTCCCGGAAACGCTACTGGAAAGTGAGCTGATGGGGCATGAAAAAGGTGCTTTCACCGATGCCAGGGTTCAGAAGAAGGGTCTGTTCGAGATTGCCGATGGTGGCACGGTTTTTCTTGATGAGATCGGTGATATGCCGCTGTCGATTCAGGCCAAACTGTTGAGAGTTCTGGAGGATCGAGTCTTTCGCAGGGTCGGTGGGACCAAAGATATCCATGTCGATGTGCGGATTGTATCGGCCACCAATAAAGACCTGCTCGTTGCCATTGAAGAGAAAGCCTTCCGCAACGATCTCTACTATCGTTTACAGGTCATCCCCCTGTTGCTGCCACCACTCCGGGAGCGGCGCGACGATATCCTGCCCCTGACCAGGGCCTTTATAGAAGATTTTAATAAGGAGTTCGGCAAATCGGTCAAAGGGCTTTCTGTCCAGGCGGAAGAATTTCTGCTCGCTTACGACTGGCCAGGTAATGTTCGCGAACTGCGCAATGTTATAGAACGGGCGATCATTCTGGAAAGCGATGAAATCATGCAGCTTGAACATCTGCCGCTTGAAATAGTATCAAAGTCGACCGCAACACCAGACGTCGGTTCATTGACTTTCATCCTGCCTCCGCAAGGGATCGATATCGAAGATGTCGAACGGGAACTGATAAACCAGGCCCTGCAGGCGACCGAAGGAAACCAGTCGCAAGCTGCCAGAAAATTGAACCTGGGTATTGATGCGTTCCGTTATCGAATGAAAAAATTCAAGTTGCTGTAGGGTCACGAAGGGTGACGGAAGGAGGGGATCGACGAATAATAAGTGGATGAAGCTCAGCCAGATGTCTTCCTTTGTGATCTTGTTTGCAGGGTTTGAGCAGCCTGTTACCGACCAGCGCTTTAATAAATGTTTCTGGCGGGTTAAGTTGTTTTTTTAATGGTAGCAACCCTTGCAGACAAATGTGCCCCCTTACTTCTGCGCTTTGTTGATCACCTCGTGAATCGCTTCGGCCATCAGGCGATAGCCGGTGGCATTGGGGTGAATGGTGTCGCTTTTCATGCTGTTGTCACCAAGCAGGTCGACCAGGATCTCCCCCTCGAAGGGAATTTTTAATTCTTTAGCCATCTCCGAGTAGAAGTCAGGTACCGCGAGTCCCCAGCCCAGTTTCGGTACGCCGAGCAGAATGACATCTGCGCCACTTGCCTGAATCAGTTCAACCATTGACCTGAGGTTTTCTGCGGTTTTCTCCTGGTCGAGCCGGCGTAAGAAATCGTTCCCGCCGTGGCAGAGGACGACAAGGTCCGGGTTGTGTTTCTCCAGTTCGACCGAAAGTCGATTGCGGCCAGCTGCGGAGACTTCGCCCGGGATTCCGGCGTTGAGTACTTTTCTTTCAAGCAGTCCGCTCAGAATGCTTGGGTACGATTGCTCTTTCTGTGCGCCGGTGCCATGGGTCAGACTGTCGCCAAAGGCCAGTATCACAGCGTCCCGTGCAAGCGGTTCGATAGTCGGGCCAGAGTCACAGCCGGGGCATAGCCCGACAAAAAACAGCAGAAAAAAGATAACGAAACTATTCAAGCGCATGATAGTCCTGTCTTTGGTGATGTCAGTTGCTCAGTCAGTGGTCACTAATCCGTTCTTTTCCTCAGTTATATCCTCCAGATAAACCGTCCGGCTTGGGAAGGCGATCTCCAGTCCCATCTCTTCGAGAATGTCCATGATCTTTAGAAAAACGTCCTGCCGTGCATCCAGGTATTCCTGCCAGACGGTGGTGCTGGTGAAGCAGTAGACCATGATGTCGAGAGAGGATGCGCCGAAATCGGTGAAATTAACCAGAAAGAATTCCTGATCAATGGCCGGATGGTCACGCAGCATCTGACGGATCTTGCCGACGGCCTCTCGCATCTGATCGGAACTGGTGGCATAGGTGACGCCGACATTCATCTTGATGCGGCGTTTCGGCATGCGACTGAAGTTGTCGATCGACATATTCATCAGCACACTGTTCGGCACCGTGATCTGGGTTTTGGCAAAGGTGCGGATTTTCGTGGAGCGGAAGCCGACCTCTTCGATGGTCCCTTCCAGATCGTCAGCCTTGACCCAGTCGCCGATGGCAAAGGGGCGGTCGAGCAGGATCATGATCGAGCCAAAGATGTTCGAAAGGGCATCCTTGGCTGCAAGGGCTATTGCCAGTCCTCCGATCCCAAGGGATGCGAGCAGACCCGAGATGGAATAGCCGAGGTTCTGCACCCCCATAATAAGGGCCATGACAATAATAAAGATGCGAAGTGATTTACGGATGAACGGTAGCAGGTGGTCATCCAGGTCTGTTTCTGTCTGGGTGGCCCATTTCTGCAACAGCGAATCGAGAACATCGACCAGATTGTACAAGGCCCAGGCAATATCGAATGCAATAAGAAGTTTGACGATCCCTTTGACAATCAGGTCCAGGGCTTCCTGGTTCCCGGGGATTTGCAGGAGTTCAACGGCAATGTAGAGTCCGGCGATAACAGCTAAAAATTCAGCCGGTTTGCGAAGAGCCCCAAGGGCGCGATCATCGTAGTCGCCTCGGGTCCGTGTCGCAATGGGTTGAAGCACGCGGATGAAAAACTGTCCAATCAGTTTTTTAACGAAAAATGCGCAAATCAGTGTAGCGATGGCGGCGGAAAAATGGCCCAAACTGATTCCTAAAAATGTCTGATCAAGCTGGGCGAACAGTTCTGTCAGGGCATCCATGCTTCACTCCTTGGGCCGTGTGATGAGCGATCGATTATCGGGGAAAATGTAAAGTTTGGCAAGGGTGGGAATGTCAGGCTTTGCGGATGTTATTGCTTCCAGATACCAACTTTGGCTTTTCGCGCACTCTTTTCTGCAGCGAGGAACTTCTGCTTCAAACGGAAATCGAACCGACGGTAAACGGTGGCCAGGCCATTTTTTAATAACAGGAGATTCAGAAGGTCTCCCTCCGGCAGGTAAACATAGGCGAGGGTGCGGCCGAACTTGTCTTTCTTCTGCTCATCAAATTCAAGAAGAACCTGCAGCCCTTTTACATTCCGGACATTGAAGTCGAGCGCAGCTTTGGCGATTTTCCGAAGCCGTGCAGGGGGAATCTGGTGTCGTTGACTGTAGTAATGGTCGCGAGCAGAGCCTTCTCGTTCAGGTGTGTCGATTCCGATCAGGCGAACCTTGCCGATTCCGTCGACCATGAGGGTGTCTCCGTCGTAGATCCAGCTGACCATGCCTGTGGTCGGCGCTGCGCAGAGCGGTGCTGTCCAGAGCAGAACGGAAAGTGAGAGCCAGAGCGCGAGGGCGTTCAGATGGATTAACGACCCCATAACAGCCGCGTAAAGACTCCGGTGAAAAATCCCCAGACCAGATTGACAAGCAGGACGATAAGTGGTGTAAGCAGGCCGAGTTTTAACCCCCCTTGTCCAAGATTCATCTGGTAGGGAAAAACGACGAAGAGCATGGCCAGAGTTGGCAGCAGGCTGCACCAGAGCGCTTTTCTGACCCAGTGACGGCGAGAGCGGACCAGGCTGACGGAGAAGAAGTAGGGGATACCCCAGAGCCCCCCCCAGATTAACCTGGGATAGAGCCAGGCGGAGGTTAACACGGGCGCAAGTTCGACCCCGGCCATGGCAGTCAATCCCCAGCCACCGATCATCCAGATAAACAGGCTGTTGGCGAGACCACCAATGACTCCGGCACTGAAACAGACGGCGAGAAGAGCGCTGCTTTTCGGCATGATACCTCCCTGGCTGGATCTTCTTGAAAGTTCCTGATCGCCAATCTTTTCAACGCTTCTTCAGGAAGCCGTTGTCCGGAATCACGGGAACATAAATAATCTCTCATTCTCAGGTTTTGGGCAACGTCTCGTTCATGCTGCCGGTTCGGTAACCCTGAAGGTCGAGAGTAACATAGATAAATCCGGATTTCTTGAATTCTGTAACCACTGCTTCACGCAGCTTGTCGTCGAGCAATCGATGAATTTCATCCGGCGCGACCTCAATCCGTGTTATCTCCTGATGATAACGGACGCGATAGTTTTGAAATCCTTTCTGCCGCAGAAAGTTTTCGCAGTGGTCAATTTGAGCCAGACGCTCGGCAGTGATACGCGTTCCATACGGGAAGCGAGAAGAAAGACAGGCAAAGGGTTGCTTGTCCCAGGTCGGAAGGCCCAACTGGCGACTTAATTCCCGGATTTCATTCTTGGTCAGCCCGGCTTCCAGCAGAGGGGAGCGGACTTCCAGCTCCTCTATCGCGTCACGGCCGGGACGGTAGTCACTCAGGTCGTCAAGATTGGAGCCGTCGAGAACCGTACGATATTTCAGCTCTGCTGCTTTTTCCAGACAGAGAGAGAAGAGCTCATGCTTGCAATGATAGCAGCGCCGCGGTTCATTCTCAGCGAAGCCAGGAATCTCCAGCTCGTTGCTTTCAAGCACCAGTTGCTCAACCCCCATTGAGGTGGCGAGTTTGACGCTCTGTTCGAATTCGAACGCTGGATAGGTTGGCGAGGTTGCCGTCAGCGCCAGAACTTGTTGAGGGCCAAGGGTATCCGTCGCCACCCGAAGCAGGAACGTGGAGTCGACGCCGCCGGAAAATGCAACCAGAACAGATTTCATCTCCTGTAACATCTGCTGCAGGAGATGAAATTTTTCATCCAGAGTCGGTGGGGCTGTTTTTTCAGTCATAGATTCCGGTCGAAAGATAGCGCTCTCCGGTATCGCAAAGGATTGTTACCACGGTTTTTCCTGAGCCAAGCTGCTGCGCCACTTTACGAGCGGCGAAGACGTTGGCTCCCGCTGAAATCCCGCTGAAAATGCCTTGCTCACGGGCTAGTTGGCGTGTGGTGGCGATGGCCTCGTCATTGCTGACGGTGATGACTTCATCATAGATTGAGGTGTCGAGAGTGTCGGGGATGAATCCTGCCCCCATCCCCTGGATTTTATGTGGTCCGGCATCTCCGCCCGAGAGAACCGCAGAATCTTTCGGTTCTACTGCATAAATTTTGACATCAGGGTTCAGGCGGCGCAGGACTCGCCCAACACCGGTGATGGTTCCACCGGTTCCGACACCAGCGACAAATGCGTCGATCTTGCCGTTGAGGGCTGCGACGATTTCCGGCCCGGTGGTCTCCTCGTGAACTTTCGGGTTCGCCATGTTT
>Ga0209939_1000195_pt1 | contig 10463 bp, 14 predicted proteins | sample SalPon2A_A_D1_MG_FD_185714 | JGI IMG/M metagenome (GOLD analysis project Ga0209939, IMG submission 185714) | Soil microbial communities from South San Francisco under conditions of wetland restoration - Salt Pond MetaG R2A_A_D1_MG (SPAdes)... | ecosystem: Environmental > Terrestrial > Soil >...
CCTCCAGGAGACATCAGTATAAAACAAAAAGCCCCGGCATCTGCCGGGGCTTCATTGTAACTGATGTATGATGATCAGACCATACGCTTTTCTGGTATTCTCGCAGCTTTGCCACGAAGATTACGCAGATAATAGAGCTTGGCACGACGGACCCGGCCGACTCGCAGGACTTCTATCTTCTCTATACTGGGAGAGTGCAGTGGGAAAATCCGCTCAACTCCGATTGATCCGGACATTTTGCGCACGGTATAAGAAGAAGCGAGCCCACGATTCAGACGCTTGATGCAAACGCCCTGATAAATCTGGATCCGTTGTTTATCGCCCTCTGTAATTTTTACATGGACCTTGAGAGTATCACCCGGCTTAAAAATAGGGATATCTTTCTTGATCTGTTCCATTTCCAACTGATCAATGATGTTCATTTTGTTCCTCCTGCGGAGCTGCTGATATATCCATCTCAGTCTGTTTTCTGTATCAACTATTAGTGACAAGCGGAGACCATCTCTCCGTCTGCTTATTTACATTTATCCATCTGACATTGATTGTTTTGACTGCGAAACTCATCAAGGACCTGCCTGTCATCATCCGTGAGCTGTGCGGTCTCAAGCAAATCCGGGCGTCTTTGCAGAGTGCGTAGCAATTGCTGATGTCTGCGCCAAAGAGCGATTTTGCCATGGTCGCCTGAAAGAAGAACATCCGGCACCATCATCCCTTCAAAAACTGCTGGACGAGTGTATTGAGGGTATTCCAGAAGTCCGTCTGAAAAGGAATCGGTCTCTGCACTACCAGAATTACCGAGCACACCAGCAAGGTGCCGGGCGATGGAATCGATCATCACCATGGCCGGCAATTCTCCGCCGGTCAGGATAAAATCACCGATAGAAAATTCTTCATCGACCAGACTCTGCCGGATTCTTTCGTCAAATCCTTCATAACGACCACAAAGAAAAATCAAACCCGACTCAACAGCCAGTCGTTTTGCATCCGACTGAGTGTACGGATTACCTTGTGGAGTCATCAGCAGAACCTTTGACGCGGGTGATTTTTGCTTCATCGAAGCAACAGCACGCGCAACAGGTTCTGGTTTCATAACCATTCCGTCACCCCCCCCATAGGGAGTATCGTCGGTTGTCAGATGACGCCCCTCTGCCCAGTCGCGCAAATTATAGGTATTGACTTGCAGCCGACCCTGATTGATCGCTCTACCCAGAATGCTCTCTTGCAATGGAGATTCAAACATCCCCGGGAACAATGTCAAAATGTCAAAGATCATCGGTTTAACGAAATCAGACCCTCAGGAAGATCGACTTTCATGATCTGCACCTCAAGATCAATATCGGTAACAAACGACGGAACTGCCGGAATCAGGATTTCACCCGAATCGCCATCAACCACATAGGTGTCATGCGCAGCCGTTGTAAACATGCTGACCAATCGGCCAATCGGCCCAAGTTGCTGATCAACGACTTGCAAGCCCTCTAGCTTATGAAAAAGATAACGACCATCTTTTTGTTCGGAGAGGTCTTCATCTCCAAGCAGAATAGTAGAACCAACCAACGACTCTACGGCCGTTAAAGATTCAAGCCCGGCCATCCGCAGAAGAACATTCCCTTTGTGCAACGACTGGCGAAGTAAATTCAACTGCTCAACCTCACCATCTTTGCGCCGGAGATAAACCTGCTTTGCCGCCAGCAAGTCTTCAGGAGCAAAGCCGGTAACCCGAACCTTGATATCCCCACGTAAACCGTGGGCTCCAACGACCTGACCAACTTCGTGCAATGCCACTGAACCGAATGACATCTGCGAACCCACCTCTATCTCCGAGACTATACAGCAGAAAATTATTCCATTATCTGCAGCGATGCCCGCTTGTTTTCACGGGTCGCCTTGGCATTTAACAACGTTCTCATTGCCTTGGCGTTTCGACCCTGCTTGCCGATAATCCGACCCATATCTTCTTGAGCCGCAGCAAGCTTGACCAAGACTGAGCCATCCTCAGCCACTTCTTCAGAGATAACAATCTCATCAGGTTTCTCAACCAGAGACTTGGCAATGAACTCGATCAGGTCTTTCATAGGTCATCCTCCGGGTAGTAGGGGATACAGGCCCCGGATCGGACCAGTTTCAGGCGTCGGCGGAAGCTCCTGCCTTAAACTTGGCCCAAATGCCACTGTTCCGCAGCAATCGGCGCACTGTATCGGTCGGTTGGGCACCTTGTGTCAACCATGCCAGTGCCCGGTCTTCTTTCATGTTCAGCAGAGGCTGCTCCTGGTGCGGGTCGTACTGCCCCAGAGTCTCAATGAAACGGCCATCCCGGGGAAAACGCTCGTCGGCCACAACGACCCTGTAGAACGGTTTCTTTTTGGCGCCACCTCGGGCGAGCCTGATCTTCACTGCCATGCTGTTGTTCCTCCTAGTACTTCGTTAGAAGGAATTCCATGTCTATATTATAAACCGGAATTCCCTCGGGTCAAAAAGGAAGTTGGCCGCCACGGCCAAGCATACCTTTGAGCCCTTTTGGGCCCATTTTCTGCATCTTCTTCATCATCTTCTGCGCTTCAGTAAAGCGCTTGAGTAACTGATTAACATCCTGAACTCTGGTCCCGCTTCCTTTTGCTATGCGCAAACGACGTGATCCGTTGAGGATTCGGTGATCCAGTCTTTCTTTGGGCGTCATAGAACGGATGATCGCTTCGATTCTCTTTAGCTCATCCTCGGGCAATTGCATTCCACCGGCCTTTTTCATGGCCTTGCCAGCCCCGGGAATCATTTTCATGATCGATTCAATTGAACCCATCTTTTTGATCATCTGCATCTGCCCCAGAAAGGTTTCCAAGGTAAACCCTTCCTTGCGCAGACGTTGCTCCATCTCGGCGGCTTCTTCAACTTCAACCGCCTCCTGAGCTTTTTCAATCAAGCTGAGGACATCACCCATCCCCAGAATCCGCTGAGCCATCCGATCAGGATGAAACTGCTCGAGTGCATCGAGCTTTTCGCCCATACCGACCAGTTTGATCGGCTTGCCGGTGACCGCCCTGATCGACAGTGCAGCGCCACCTCGGGCATCCCCGTCAAGCTTGGTCAGGACAATGCCGCTCAGCGGTAACTGCTCATCGAAGCTCGCAGCTACGTTGACTGCATCCTGACCGGTCATGGCATCGGCCACAAAGAGAACTTCTTGCGGCATAACGGCTGCCACGATACGCTGCAATTCCTGCATCAATTCTGAATCGATGTGCAGGCGGCCAGCAGTATCAAGGATAATGGTATCAAACCCATTAAGTTCGGCGTAAACCTTTGCCTTGGTGCAGATTTCAACCGGATCCTGCCCCGGTTGTGAATCGAACACCTCAACGCCAAGCTGCCGTCCAAGGGTCTTTAGCTGTTCAATAGCCGCCGGACGATAAATATCAGCCGGAACCAACAGTGGATTGCGTTTGTCGCGACGAAGCTTAAGGGCCAATTTGCCGCAAGTTGTTGTTTTACCCGCACCCTGCAGACCACAAAGCATGATTGGAACCGGGGGACGTGCCGCCAGGTCGAGCTGGTTATCCTCCCCATCCCCCATCAGGGCAGCCAATTCTTCCCTGACAATTTTGATAACCTGCTGGCCAGGAGTCAAACTCTTGAGCACATCCTGGCCGACGGATCTCTCGCCCACACGGGCGACAAAATCCTTGACGACTCGAAAGTTAACGTCAGCTTCAAGCAGCACCAGACGGATTTCCCGCATGGTCTCCTTGATATGCTGCTCACTCAAGCGGCCGTGCCCACGCAGTTTCTTAAAAACTGAGTCGAGTTTTTCTGAAAGATTATCAAACATAACTTATGTGCTTCGCGCCAAATCCACGAAAGAGCAAATATAGAAAAACGACCTACAGCTTGTCAAGCCTTAAACCGACCGTGAAACAGCTATTTCCGTCAGCAACGCACAAAGTCGTCACCCTGCTTACAAAAAACTTCAGTCGGCGACAAGTCCGCATCCCGCAGAAGCCCCTCTACCGATTCACGGGCATCGGGTGCGTAACGAATAGCCAAACCGCAATCCGAGGTCAGCTGCCTTGGCACAGGAATCAGCAGAATCGGTGCTTGCTTGCCCTTCAGTATTTTTTCGGCCTTCATCACACGGTGAATCGAATGAAAAATGGCCACACAATCACTATCAGCAACCAAGCGAGAACCTCCCGAGCAACAACCCGGACTCAACCGGCCGAGCATAATGGCACGTTTGACTTTCACATGCAAGAGCTGTTTCCAGAACCGTGCCCTCCGCTGTCATTGACAGGAAAACAGGAGCCAGAGTAGAGTGGTGAGCAAAAGACAGATCGATAACAAGTTGAACATTGAAAGGACATCACGTGACGCCAGACCGCATGCTACAACTTGCCATTTTGTTGATTTTCGCATTTGCTGTCAACGTCCCTCTCGGGTATATCCGCGAAACCAGCCAGAAGTTTTCACTCCGTTGGTTGGTCCTTATCCATATCTCCATTCCGTTCATTATCGCCCTGCGTACCATTCAGGGGTTCAGCTGGCACCTGATCCCACTGACCATCGGGTGTGCCATCGCCGGACAAATTATCGGCGGTCAACTCCGACGAAAACGCTTACCATGAAGACTCCGAAAAGACCTCCTATGCGTAAGGCGGCCAGTGTTGGATCGTTGTTAAAACAGGTCCTAAACGAACAGGGGGTGGATGACAGGCTGTCACGCTATCAGGCATGGCTGGTCTGGGACAAGATCGTCGGCGAGCAGATAGCTCGTCGAGCCAGACCTTTGAGATTAAGAGAGAGCGTTCTGGAGGTTCGCGTCGACAATGCCGTCTGGATGCAGCAACTGCAGATGTTGAAGCCTAAAATATTAAAGAAACTAAACGACAAACTGCCCAACGCCCAGATCGAAGATATCTACCTGCGGCGTGGCAACCACACTCCTCAGCCGCAGGTACCGCCCGCACCTGCAGCCCCCCCGGCCTGGCGCAGCCAGGAGCTGGAACAAGACGATCTGGAAGAGATTGAACAGAGCCTTCAGGGACTCGATAACTCGGAGTTAAAAGAAGGGCTCCGCCACCTGTTCACACTGCAAAAGCAATTAGAAAAAGCGAAACAAACCCGAGATCGAAACGATAGAACCTGAAAAGCTCAACCCTTGCCATAAAGTGCCAACACTTCTTCAGAATAGTCCCTCTCAGCCCCCGAATAGACGTACATAGGGGACTCAAGAGCCATTCCCGGCCCTCCGCACTTGCGCCCCTCCACCAGAACCATCTTGGCGGGCTCACCCAGACGACAATGAACAGAGCGCATCCGTTTCGGCTCCAAGCGGAGCTTCCGCATACCATCCAGCAATTCTGCCAGGCGTTCCGCCAGATAGACAACGGCAAAGTGCCCACCATTTCGTAATAGATAGTTTGCAGCCACAAGAAAATCGACAAGGCCGCCGGACAATTCGTGACGCGCGGCGGCCCGTTCATCTTCTGGAGCAACTCTTCCGCAACCCGGATTCCGATAGGGGGGATTGGCAACCACCAGATCAAAAGACTCTACCTGAAACAGATCACGAATCTGTCGCAGGTCGCCTTCAACGATTCGGATACGATTCTCCAGACCATTCAGTACCACATTACGCTGGGCTCGTTCGGCAAGACCATGCTGCAGCTCCAGGCCAACAATTTCCTCAATCATATCGCTTTCTGAAAACAAAAGGGGCATGACTCCCGCCCCGGTTCCCAGATCGAACACCTTCTTCGCCTTTGTCTGACCAACGAAATCCACCAACAACACAGGGTCAAGAGAATAACGATAACCGTTTCTCGCCTGCAGCAGTTTAAATCCGCCCGGTTGAAGAAGGTCTACTGTTTCCGCTGCCTTCACTATGATGTCCGACACACCACCCATCAATACTTTACCGCCCTTTTCGGTCATACAGATCCGGATTTATGACAACCGGTTGCACAACGATCGTCTCATGGACAGAGCCGGTCGCTCCATAATCGCGGGATACTCCGACCTAATGCAGCCATCTAGACCAAACGGTGTCACTCCTTATACGCCAGAAAGTACAACAACCAGAAGCATACCAGTAGAAACAGTATAAATATCCTTTTTGGAAAACCCAACCCACGAAGCTCGCAAGACTACGTCCTGACCTGACGCGAATCTCATCAAGAACACAAAACTTGAACTGAAGGCTCATCAAGACCAGCCCGGCGATTCAATTGACCACTAAAGACACAAAACCACTATTGTCCGACTTACAGTTTAATAAAATCAGTTAGTTATCATCTTGAGGTTCTTTTTTTGCTTGAGAGCGTCCGCAACCAGCGATGAAATGGTGAGGGGCTCGAACAAAATTGACCTCAATAATTTTCAAAAAATGTTGAGCTGACAAGAGCGATTGATCATTTTCATGGTAGTCGCGATCAACAGATAGATGCTCAGGGCAACCCAGATCTGACTCTTTACCACGTTGATTGATTTCTACTTTTTCCAGTCTACCTTAAAGCCGCGTCTGAAAGTGTCTCCGGTCAGCGCGAAAGGGCATAAAACCAGGACAAAGGCTCTATACTGAGGCGAGGACGAGATCGGAATCTGACGAATGTCATCAAAGAGCTAATGCCTGTCATGCGCGACAGGATAAACCATTACCGGCATGCAGAGGTTAAAGATATCTTCAAAGAACTACAGCAATAGATGCGGCGCAAACTACACTGTATCCTCTGGCGTCGCGTCAGTAGAAACGGCCTTGCCTTGTGCCAGGCGGATGAGGCAATGCGGACGGAGAAAAAAAAACACATGCTTTCTGCTCCGCCTTTAATGGGCAAGGTCCTTGCTGAAACGGCTGGGGAACCTCATCTCCTGCCCGATATGATTTGCTGATAATCTGAACACTAAGAGTGTTCGTCAAAAAGAGCTTCATGCAGATTGACCGTGTGGTTCTTGATCCGCCGCATGGCAACGGCCATATCGCTGAAGGTCAGGGCGGGCAGAGCATTGCAGGTCCCCTGCTTCATCCGGTCAAGGTGCGCCTTGCGGATGCTGTCAGCCAGGTCATTGAGTCGGGTGGCTTCGTCATAAATTTTACGGGTGCTGCTGCCATCCTCTTTCTTGAAGGCCTTACAGACCAGGTCAAAGAATGCAAAAACCTCATGATGATAATCGATCAGATCTTTCCAGCCATCTTCGCTGAAATCGAGCTCATGCTTGTCCAGTCGCTTCATGTACGAACAGAGGTTGGCTGCATAGTCCGCGATCGACTCCAGCTCATCGGCCGCTCTTACAAAGCTGTAGGCCCGGTCCGACTGGTCGTTGCTGGCGTTTCCGGACTGCATCAGGGTAACGATGAAGGTTGTTATTTCGTGCTGCATGATATCGGTTTCGTCTTCCAGTGATTTCACCTTGCGATAGAAGCGGTCGCGCCCTTTGAGATCACGCTGCAAAAAACTTCCCGCATGGCGCAGGGTCTTGTGAACGCGACTCTGCATCCGTTTCAGCTCTTCAAAAACCATGGAGATACCCATCGCCACAGGCATGGTGCCGGGTGAGCCGATGTATTTGAACGCACCTTTTTCGGCCCCTGCCTTTTCGGGGACCATCCGCGTCACCAGTCTGGCCAGGTGATTGAGGAACGGCAACATCACCAGCGTGGCGGTCACATTAAAAAAAGTGTGCCCCATGGCGATGTGGGCGGCAATGTAGGGTCGATTCCCATCCTCGCCGATAAAGCTTGAGAGGCCCGGCACAAAGGACTCGATCATACTGACGTAGGGAGAGAAAAACGAAATAATGATGACGACTCCGAGTAGGTTGAACACCGTGTGGGCCATGGCGGCACGCCGTGAAGCGATGCTTCCGCCAATAGCGGCAAACTGGGCGGTGATGGTGGTGCCGATGTTTTCACCCATAACCAGGGCAATGGCTGTGTAGAGCGGGATAGCCCCGGTGGTTGCCAGAGCGATGGTGATACCGAGCATTGCCGAGCTGCTCTGGATAACCATGGTCATCAGGCAGCCGATGGCGACGCAACCGAGGATACTCATCAGCGTCTGGGCATCAAGGGTCAGCATCAGGTTCATGAAACCTTCATCGCTGCGTAGCGGCTTGAAGGCACCACTCATAATCTCCAAACCGAAAAAAATCATTCCCAGTGCGACCAGGACTTTCGAACTCGCGGAGATTCGATCATTCTTGGAAAAGAGCATCGGAAAGACACCGAGGGCGATCAGCAATAGACCGTATTTCCCTACTTTGACCGCCAGAATCCAGCCGGTGATGGTGGTTCCGATGTTAGCACCCAGAATAACACCAATAGCCTGTGTCAATTGCATCAGGCCAGCATTGGTCAGTCCGACGACCATGACGGTGGTAATCGAAGAGGATTGAACAAAGGTGGTGACAAACAGGCCGACCAGAACCGCCAGGAAACGGTTTGTGGTCACAGAGGAGATCGCCTTGCGGATCAGCCCCCCCGAAAGCATCTGCAGACTGTCGGAGAGGTATTTCATGCCGATAATGAAAACACCCAGGCCGCCAATAGCGGTGTAGCCCATCTTGAAAGGTTCGATCATTGGTCTGCTCCAGTTTTGTACATAAAAGGCGATTCTCTATGGTTTGGATGGTTAAATCGACTAAACTCGATGGTGGGCAATCTAGTCGGCTTTTAAAGTGGTGTCAAGTCTGTCATTTAGCCTGCGTTAGTCAACAAAAGAAAAGCCCGGCAATGGGTCGCGATTGCCGGGCTTTTTGTTTTAAAAACAGGAGTTTTTGACCTTCATGCAAGTTTGCTTGTGAGCTCAGTGAGACTGCTGACTGTCAGCGTCGGTTCAATACCCCAGGGGTCAAAAACTGCCTCGGTGGAGCGTTTTACCCAGGCTGCTTTCATTCCTGCGGAGATTGCCCCGATGACATCAAACGAATTGCCGGAGATCAGCCAGGCGCTGCATCCCTTCGCATCGGCTTGTCGTAGAAAGTGACTATAGACTCCGGGGTTCGGTTTAAAGGATCTGAGGTCATCACAGCTGACAACAGCCTGAAAGAAATCGCTGATTCCGGCAGTCTCCAGCAGCATTTCAACGGCGTCAGCACTGCCGTTAGAAAAAGCATAAAGGCGATACCCGGCAGACTGTAAATCGGTCAGGGCCTCGCGCACATCGTCAAAAGCAGGCAATATGCGATAGCTGCCCAGCAGGTCTTTTTTCTGCTCATCTGTAAGTGCTTCTTTATAGTAGGAACAGGTGTAGTCGAGGGCATTGCTGGTACAGACGGCAAAGTTCTGATAGTTCTGCATCAGCCCTCTGCGGAAGGAATATTCCAGTTGTTTGTCACGCCAGGTGCTGGAAAATGCCTGCGCATTGTCCCCGATCAGACTCTGCAGCGCCTCAACCACTCCGTGGGTGTCGATTAGCGTTCCGTACACATCGAAGGCAAGAGTTGTCCTCATGTTGTCTCTCCGGTAAAAGGTTGTCACTGGGTTGCAGCGGCCCTGGTGAGCCCGGCCAGCGCTTGCTCGATCTTTACCAGAATCTCTTCGCAACCGGTGATATCGTGTCTGTTTTTCAGGTAGCGTGGATCATTATACGACAGCCAGACCTGCTCCTGTTCATCTTTCCAGATCAGGACCTTTTGTGGCAGGTCAATGGCAACCGTCTGCTGGCATTGCATCAGGGGGCTCCCCACCTTCGGGTTACCGAAAATAATCAGCTCGGCGTCGCGTAAGGGAATGCCGACCTTGTCTGCCGCTTCGGAATGATTGATACGATTGAAGATGGTCATCCCTTTGCTTTTCAGGACCTTTTCCATCCGGTCTGCGGTGACTTCGGCACTGAAGGAACTCGGGATATTAAATACCCCTTCGGCAGCTATGGCGGGGATTGCGATGTGCAGGGTCAGTATCGCGATGATCATTATTTTTGACATCAATTGCTCCTTTTCGTTGTTTCACTGGTCAAGAAGATTTCTTCCTTTCGCGGAAGCGCCGTCATGATGATTCTTCCTCCATACTCATGAACAGAACCATGAGGACGAATCGTTACGTGTTTGATGTTTTGCGGAATTTTTACTTTCGACAGGCTGCGGGTAAACTGTTGTTTATTATCGTGAGGATGGTGAAGGGTGCGTTTACCCAAAACAGCTCTGGACGAAATCACTACGTTACATTTTTTGTGCAGGGGTGTTTGCATGGTAAATCCTTCTCTGTAGAGACATTGTATCAGACAGGATAGACATTAGAAGAGAAGGTGGGAGGGGAATAACCTATTTGTAGTGAGGCCAGTCGGCGGCAGTTTGAACAAAAAATAGAGAACGGGACGCGCTTGCTGTTATTCCTCTCAATTCTTCTTCCTCTGAAATTTTTCGATACCTTCTGCAGAATCCGTCTGATTCGTTATAATTTGTTGCCTAGTACTGAACAATTGAGAAACAAAGGAGGTAACTTAAATGAGTGATGTCAGCAAGTGCCCGGTCAC
>Ga0209939_1000196_pt1 | contig 10449 bp, 6 predicted proteins | sample SalPon2A_A_D1_MG_FD_185714 | JGI IMG/M metagenome (GOLD analysis project Ga0209939, IMG submission 185714) | Soil microbial communities from South San Francisco under conditions of wetland restoration - Salt Pond MetaG R2A_A_D1_MG (SPAdes)... | ecosystem: Environmental > Terrestrial > Soil >...
TTCAATCGATTTCATGTGTTTCATAGCGGTTCTCTCCTGTCCGGGCGTCAATCCCCGGACGGCTCCAGTTCGGGAAAGCTGAATCCTGCGATCTGTTTCTTCGAAGGCTCCGGGTAACACAACTTGCTGTGACTAAGGCCGGTCTTGACCAGCGCGTCGGCCTGATGAACGGCCAGCGGCACCGGGTCGATCACCGGAACATCGCGTCCGGATGCCTTCAGCTTGGCTTGCATGGCCTCAGCGCACCCCAGAAAACCCGTGCAGCCCAGGATGATGTAGTCGGCGTGGTCCTCGTCGATGGCGGTGATGGCCTTCTCGGTCAGCGCGTTATTGAGCTTGTCCATGTCACTGACGATGTGCAGCACAGGAATGTCGACCGCCTGGAACGATGCAAAGTTGTCACGCAGGCCGTAGCGCGCCACCAGGCTGTCGATCATCGCGCGCAAGCGGTCGAGCACAGTAATAAAGGCGAAGCGATGACCCATCATGCTGGCCACATGCATGGCCGTTTGGCACGGCCCAAGCACCGGGATCGAAACCACCTCGCGACAGGCATGCAGGCCCGGGTCGCCCATGCAGTCGATGATGATTGCATTGGCGCCCGTTTGCTCGGCGTCGATCGCCTTGCGCACGGTGTCCGGAACACTGATGGCCTCGTCGAATTCGGACTCGATGGACGACGGCCCCTGGTCGAGCAGGCTGTGGCGGATTTCAAGATCGTCGCGCAAGTACGGTTTAACCTCGTCGAGTGAGCGCACGCCCTGGGTAATGATCGGCGTTATTAGCTGGATGATGGTCTTTGTGGTCATGTGTGTTTCCTTGGTGTGTTCACTCCGGGATGTCCTCGAGTGGCACGAAATCCTCTTCCAGCCCAAAGCAACGCGGGCCGAATATGGCCAATGACTCCGGGCTTCTCATGATAGGTGCGGCGCTGGTCCCGATCACCTTGACACGCTGGCCGTACTTAAGCGCTTCCACCGTGATGGGGTTAGCGGTCTCGCGGTCGACCAGGCAGATCAGGTCGGGCACGATGGCGCGTGTCTTGCCATCCTCACGCGCAACCAGGAATTCGTTTTGGAAGGTGATTTCCATCTTTCGGCCCGAGCCATCGAGCGTATCGAGGCGGCAATGTCCGATGTTAAAACCCTGCTTGGTTTCGCGCTGTATGTCGGAGATCTTTCCGTCGAACAACACTTTGCACTGGTTGTAGTACGGCGTGGTACGCAGGTAGTCCACCAGCGTTTCCACCGGATTCCCCTCACGCCGCCCGCGGCGAATGGCACATCCCACTTCCCTGGCCAGGGTGAGCGTGCCTCGTACCGCACTGTCCTTAAGCTGGGCGCCCGACATCGGGTAGCTGGAGATGATCACGCTCAGGCCGAGATGCATGGCCGTCACCCGCACCAGGTCTTCTGCTGGCTTGGCGCCGTCGGTATCCACGATCACTGAAGTCAGGTGGTCGTCGGTGACCGAGAGCGGCGTGCATGAAACCCCGCGCACGTTAAAGGTCACCATCTGGATTTCAGGGAAAGCGCGGCCCATACCGTCGGCGTCCACCAATGGCAGGCCCAGCCGCGCTGCAGCCATCACCGGGATCAACGAGTTTATACCGCCGATCTCGATACCCACGAGAGCGTCCGGAGCACGGCCAATACGCTGCGCCAGGCGTTCAATGGCGAGATCGACGTCGTCTCCGCACGCGGCTTTTTCGCCGAGCACGGTTGGAGCGCCCAGCATGGCGATGGTAAAGACCAGGGCCTCGTCGTCGATGCTTTCTGCCTCGACAATCCTGGGAGTGCCGTAAGAATCCATGGCGCTCAGGGCGAGCAGCCGACCGATGTACGGATCGCCACCACCACCCGTGCCCAGGAAGGCCGCGCCGGTGGCGATGTCGTCAAGGTCTTCCTTGCTGATGTTTGTTTTTTTCATCCTGTTCATAGCCCCACGAGTTCGCCCGCCACTTTCACACGAATGCGCACGGCGCCGCCGGGCATATAGGCCAGCGGCACTTCTTCGATGTCCAGGACTTCGATGGTTTCAGGGTCGGCACCGGCCTGCTTTGCCCGCTCGATGGCTTCCTCGCGAGCCGTTGCCATGGCCGTGTCTCGGCCAGTGGAATCGTAGGCGAATACCCGGTCGGTCTCGCCGCTGACCTGTGCGATCGAGGCGCCGATCGCGTTGGCCACGCCCGCGTGTTCGGGTACGATCACTTCCGAGGTGCCAGGAATATCGTCACGAACCAGCACGGCCCCGCCGCCGACAAGCACGAGCGGGATGGCATCGGCACTCGTCTTCATACGATCGACGCCCTCGGCGATCATGTAATGGATGCGCTTCACGGTGGCGTTCACGGTTTCAGAGTCCAAAGATTTCACCCGACCGGAATCGCCAAGATCCAGGTAACCGGACGCGACGGCGATGTCCGTGGTGGTCAGCGTGTCGCCGCCAAAAACCAGGGCTTCTTGCAGCAGTCGATAGCCCACTGAATCGGGACCAATGGTTACGCCCTCTTCCGAATTGCGAACCCTTGAGCCACCACCCAGGCCCATGGCCAGGATGTCGGGCATGCGGAAGTTGGTGCGCACACCACCGATATCGACAGAAAGTGAAGATTCCCGCGGAAAGCCGTTCACCAGCATGCCAAAATCGGTGGTCGTACCGCCAATGTCCGCCACCAGTGCATCGGTGAGCCTGGAAAGGTAGGCCGCTCCACGCATCGAATTGGTAGGACCCGAGGCGAAGGTCAGCACCGGGTATTTTTCAACAAAGTCCGCGGTCATCAGGGTGCCGTCGTTCTGGCTGACAAAAAATGGCGCGGTAATCTCGAGCTGGTCGAGGGCCGAGCGGAAGGAGTCGACAACCACCCTGGCCATGTCCGCCAGGCTCGCGTTCATCACTGCTGCATTCTCGCGTTCGAGCAAACCCATGCGCCCGATGCGCGAGGACAGCGTGACCTGCATGTCCGGCGCTTCATTGAGGACGATCTCCTCGGCACGAATTTCCATGTCGGCCGAGACCGGTGAGAATAGCCCGCTGATTGCCACGCTCTTAAGGCCACGCTTACGCATGGCCCGCGCCGCTTCAGCCACGGCCTGCTCGTCGAGCGGGTCGGCCATGCGGCCATCGTACTGGTAGCCGCCGCGGACCAGGTAGTGAGCATCGCCCATCGCACCGGAGAGATCGGGCGGCCAGTCGGTGAGCGGCGGAATGCCGCGGGATGAAGGTAAAGCCACGCGAATCACACCCACCGGCAGCAGATCCTTGCGCTGAACGAAGGCGTTGGTGAAATGGGTGGTGCCGATCATCACCCCGGATATGCTCTCGGTATCGATGTTCGCTGTATTGCGCACCGTGCGGATGGCCTCGACAATGCCGCCGCTGACGTTCTCGGTGGTCGGCGCCTTGTGGGCCGCCAGCACCGAGCGACCGTCCATGACAACGGCGTCGGTATTGGTGCCGCCGACATCCACGCCGATCCGAATCATTCGGGTCTACCGTAATTTCGGTTCATGACCTCAAACTAATGGAGACGCGGGGAATGCGGGAACACCTGCCCCGGGTAGGGTGGGTAGGGAAACCGGGTAGGTCAGGCCTGAAAGTGCTGCGCCTAGAGCAGCCGTTTTCGGATGGTGGCGGAGACCGCCTCTTTTCGCGAGGCCACGCCCAGTTTGCCGAAGATATTCTTGAGATGGAACTTGACGGTGTTTATCGAAAGCTCCATCGCTTCAGCGATTTCGCGGTTAGAGCGCCCCTGGATGAGGAAGCGCATGACCTCTTTTTCACGCGGGCTCAGTTCGGAGGAATCGCCAGCTGTTTGGTGGTGGGCCGCGGTGATCTCGCCGCTGAGCTCGGCGATAAACGCGTCTCGCAGCCGGTTGCCGCGCCGCTCTTCGGAGGCCGCGCTCAGTTCGGACAGCACGCCCGCGATGAGGTCGCCTTCATCGATGAACGGGCGTTTGAGGCCCTCAAACAGGGCGGGCGCTAGCGCGGCTTCAAAGGCCTGCACAGCAGCCTCGTGCTGGCCGCGCTTCCAGTGGGCGGTTGCCAGCAGCAGGGACAGCGTAAGAAAAGAGCGCACGAAGTTTTTTTTGCGCGCCTCAATCGAGCGTTCAGTCAGAAGTTCGATCGCCTCCTGAAACTGTCCGGCCAGGATCAGCCCGCGCGCACGCACCGAGGCATCGAGAAACCTCATCATGAGGTCGGAACCAGTGAATTCCATGCCCGAGATATCAGCGTTCCAGGTATCCACACCGGCCGACGCCAGTTGGTCGTGGCGCCGAATGTCCTTCCGATAAGCGTCGATCACCTGTGCCAGACGGCCAAGCCCGCGATTCACCGCTGTGGAACGCGCGCGACGCACTATGTCGGCAATCAGGCGCTCGTCACCACGTGCTCGCGCCAGGCGGATGGCGGTCAAATAGGCGGCGATATAAATCTCGATCCAGGCGTCAAAGCGCTCGATATGATCGAGCGACTGGTCGAGCAGTTGGCCGGCCTCGTGAAGGCTGTTTTTCTCAAACATCACCTCGGCCAACAATGCTCGGCCGATAGCGGCCGAATCGTGACCCTCGCCGAAATTCTCCACTGCAAGCTCGTAGCCCTCACGGTAAAGAGCCTCCGCGTCGCGAAGGCGAGCTTGTTGCAGGCAGGCCCACCCCTGGTGGAAATAGATGAATACCTCACCCCACTGTGAACCCATGCGGCGAAAATTCATGATGGCCTGGTCGCCGGCAGCCATGGCCTCGTCGATGCACCCCATGCGCCCATGCAGGGAACAAAGCAGGTTGTAGCAGACCGCGTTGAGCTCGTGGTTATCGTTGGGCAGCAATTCACCGATTTTTTCCAGCCGCCGGATCTCCTCGTCATTGGCTTCCCGGTCGGAATAGCGCCCGATCAGGCATTCCATGAGATGTGCTTCGCACACCAGCAGCCGATCAGTCTCCAGATCGTTCAGGTAACGCTCCGCGAATTGCCCGAACTCCGATTCGGCCCGGGCGCGCTCGCCCACGCGGCAGGCGAGAAAGATGCGCGCCAGCCACACCCGTGGAAACTCCTGCACTACCTCGCCCTGCAGGTTTTCCATGATCCGCTGAACCAGTCCGACGTGTCCCCGCATTGCATACTGCCAGCCGCCGAGGTCTTCAAACAGAGAGGCCAGTTGCTCTGGCGAACGGCTGCACAAGGCATGCTGGATCGACTCGTTGACATAACCGTGTTCGTGAAACCAGTTGGCCGCGAGACCATGAAGTCGATGGATGGCCGAGACATCCTGGCGTCGCAGCCGTTCCTGCAAAAACTCGGAGAATAGCCGATGGTAGCGGTACCATGCGCGGTCACGGTCCAGCGCGGCGACAAACAAGTCGCGGCGCTCCAGGCGCTCAAGCACATTCCAGGAATCGTGACGCTCGCAAAGCAGGTCGCCCAGTTCGCCGTTAACGCGCTCCAGGATGGAGGTGCGCAACAGGAACTGCTGCTCGTCGGTTTCGAGTTTTTCGAACACCTGCTCGAGGAAATAATCAACCAGGTCCGAGCTCCTTCCGGAAATTTCCGTCAGGGTTTCGTCCAGTGACGCGCCTTCCTTGAGCCAGCGGCGCACTGTCTGCACCGCGATGGGCCAGCCCTCGGTGCGCTCGACCAATTGCCGCGCCCAGTTCACCCTGGCGTCTGAATCGACCAGGTCGCCCAGGTAGTCACGGATATCGGTGGTAGAAAATTGCAGTTCTGACTGCGTCATCTCGAACAGGGAATCGCCTACTCGCAAGTGGGCCAACCGCAGCTGGTCGGGATACTCGCGTGTACTGATCAGGATATGCATGTTGGCCGGCAGGTCGGCCAGCAGTACGTCCATCACCTCGCAGTTTTCCGGCGAATGAGCACGGTGAAAATCATCCAGTATGATCACGTGGTCGCCCTGACTCCGCGCCAGCGCGGTGACCACCGCGGCACGAGCCGCCGCCGCGGGCGAATCCGTGACGCTCTGTGAGGGATTCCGGAACTCAGCGGCCGCAGCAAACCCGCCGACCCGGCAGGCCTCCAACAGGTAGGCAAGAAACTGAAAGGGGTCGGAATCATATTCGTCCAGTGAAAGCCACGCCACGGGCACACCTTCAGCCACCAGCTTTTCGCGCCACTGCGCCAACAACGTGCTCTTGCCGCAGCCGGCTGGCGCGTGGATGATCCCGGCGCGCACCGCGAGCATTCGGCTCATGGACACCAGCAGCGATTCGCGCTTTACCGGCGCGTGCAGTGGAACCACGGGGCATAACTTGGGAGGTACGATCCAGTCGGTCAAATGAATCCAGTCATGGGTGTATAGAGGCTACAAAAAGTGAGTATAAATCACGTTGAATTGGAAATTTGATTCAACCTCTTTACCTGGAAGCGTTGTTGACGACTCAGGCCGGCTTTTTGGCCGCCAGCACAGGTTGGAACATTCGGCAAAGTTCGGCGATACGCTGACCATCTCCGAAACATTAGCAACCCGAGGACCCAAATTCGGACCTGACTTTAACCCGGATGACCTCGAGCTGATTGACCGGGGAACGATGGAATTTAACCTGAGTTGTACCGGCGTGATGGATTACAACGGCTCGCAGGCAGGCTGCCTCGCTGCCCCTGACCCGATTGTCTGTGCTGGCATGCTTGTCGTATAACTGATTTTTACTGGGAAATTCGGGTTCAGAGGAAATTCGGGATCAGAGTAAAGGGATAGAGTCAAACCAGATCTCCATCAATGAGAGAGAGTGAATTTACTCTGTCCCTTTATTCTGGCCCACCATTCAATTGGCCTGGGCCACCTCGCATCGCGGAACATTATCCAGCGCGATCCGCTGGATGGGAATCTCGCCCTGCAGGTTTGCCGAGGTGATATCAAATGTCACAACCCCGGCATTGCAACCGGTAAATTCGATCATGATCGACCCATCGGCAACCTGGCCAGGCACCGGAGTGACACTATTGAAAATCCCGCCGCTGGTGACTTCGATGTCGAGTACTGCCGCGGCACCACTAAATGATCCAAAAGCTGTCAACCAGCGATGTCCGGGCTCCCCCAGGTTGGCGTCAACACCTGCGGCCGGGCGCTGGGTGTCATAAGTAAACCAGGCCAGAAAGACGCTTTGAATGTCCGGAAATACCGTGATGAAGAAGCCTTGCCCTGGTGTCTCGGGATTGAACCAGGCGTCATTGAGCCCTGAATTGATCACAAAACCTGTTTCGTCGTTGGTGTCGATGGTGGACAACACATCCTCCAGCACCTCAAAAAAATTACCCGCCATCCACACCTCGCCCGTGAGGTTTGGAAAGGCTCCCTGATCCAGCATGGTATTGGTATTTAAACCCGTAAAGTTATCGATCAGGTATACCGGCGATTCAGGCCTGTCCTGGGAATGGGCCAATTCACCAATGGCGTCGGCCATCGGCGCGACGAACTCGGTGCCGGCGGTACCGCCGTGGGGCGCGTTTAACCACGGCGGCGGCTTGGCCAGCAGGATGACCACGTCGGGCACGTGATTGCGAAAGCCCTGGATAATCTGTGGAACATTATTGGTTGTCAGCGTGATGCCACCGGAGCCATACTCGTAGATATCACGACCGCCGACCATTAAAAGCACAATATGCGGCTGGAAAGTCTCGGCCCTGGAATCGGCCACGGAAATCATCGCAGAGGTGGGTTGATCGCGGCCCTCATGATCGCGATCGAAAGTCGTGTTGTACTCCGGATACCAATCCAGGTTCGGCGCATCAAGAGAGCCAGATCGAAACCCCACGAAATCGACGTCGAAACCCGCATCCTGAAGCATGAACCACAATGGATAGCGATAGGATACATGACCGTAAGCACCTGCCGTCCAGTCATCCCCGAACGGCATGATGCGTATTGATTCTTCCGCCGCTGCAGGTTGTGCCGCAAAAACAGCCAATGGCAGCATTAACAATTGCAGTATGTAGCGCAAATAATTGTTCATACTTCGCCTCCTCCCCGAAACGCGTTAACTGCCAATTCCCGCTATTCAGCGCTCACTACAAGCTCGACACTGTTGCCGTTGTTGATCGAAATGGTCGTGGTGTATTCACCCGCCACATTGCCGGCACGGAACCGCAAGTCCAGCCGCCCGACTGGTTGTGGACCGATCCCGGGCGTCGTGGCAATCACCGGCGCGCCACCCAATTGCGTTGGGCAGCCTTCCGGGTTGACCTCTACTCCGTATCCGCTGGCGCCTGCAGGCGCATCGATCACCAGGTGTCCTATGACCTTCTTGCCTCGAACCAGCCGTGCGTGTTTATCTGATGACCACGCCAGCGAAACGTCATTCAAGGGTTCGTTGTTCTTACCCCAGAGCAGCAACGTCCAGAAAAACGGAGCGTCCTCACCCACCAGGGTGTGCTGAAACAGCGGGTTGAGTGGATTCGGCGGGAGTGTCGGTGAGACACAGTCCGGGTCGCCGGCGGGATTGGTCAGGCCGGCCAGTCCGGATACGAACACCGAGGTGATGTTCACACTGGGGCGCGTGCGTGGTATGACTTCATAAAGTGCTGACCCATTCTCCCAGGAGCCGCCAGGCCCGGTCTGCGCCTCGACTTGTAGCAGATATTCGCCTGGATCCGGATTAATCAGGCCATTGAGGATCAGGTGGATCTGCTTGATGCCCGGCGCGGTTGGTCCGGCCGGTTCGAGGTCCTGCAATGCCGTGATGACCAGGGCGTTTTCGACCGGATCAATGCTCAAGGTATGATTTAACGCAGGCGGGAAAAAGGGTTGCTGTGGCCAGCCATGCAATATGACTAATGTCGTGCATTGCAGGTTGCCGGGAACACAGGGCATTGGAGGCAAAGGCGGCATCGGAGGGAGCGGCCAGGGCACGTCTCGTAGCGGGTACCCCGGATCCAGGTCGGTGAGATCAAATTCGGGAGGGAAGATGACCCGAATCTCATCACCCATCGCCAGAGATCTGCCATCGACAGCCGGATCCAGCGAACGATCGAGATTAATGACGATATCGGTTGGCTTTCCAGTAACGTCTCCGTCTGCAATGACTGGCGCTTTTTCGATGTTCGTAACGATGCCCGCCCCCATGGCAATATTTGAAATCAAAAAACTGAGGGCAAGCAGCCCTGCGGCACTGAATTTCGTGAACAATGGGTTATTGACTGCAATTTGTTTCATGGTCCTATGCTCCTTTGGAATGCGAACGACCGCCAATCTGGCTGCCTAACAGCATAGAAACAGTGATACCCGCCTCCCATCGTCAAAATTGATGATTTTGTTGATTTTCAGCGGCCCAGCCTGAAAAACCGGCGTTTTAGTGACTAGAATGAATGGTATGAGGTGTTCTGACGCCACACGGTGCAGCTTCGCATGACGGTGCACGCCCCCATGGTTGGGCGGACCACCGAATTCTCGGCGATTGACCGGGCGCTTGAAGCTGCCGAATCGGGGCAGGGTCGCGTGATTGCTGTGACGGGTGATGCGGGAATGGGCAAGACCCGCCTCCTCACCGAACTGGCCAGCCGGGCAGCCAGCCAGGACAAGGCAGTCTTGTGGAGCCAGATGATCGAATTATCCGGGGCACCGCCGTATTTCCTGTGGATGCCGGTCCTGCGAAGTTGTGTTAATCAGTTGGACCGCGACGAACTGACCACCCAACTAGGGGATATCCTGCCTGACCTCGCGGTTATCCTGCCCGAACTCAATCAACATTTTGGACTTTCCAGTCCTGCCCCGGCATCCAGTTCAGGCAGGCAGCCTTATCAATTGTTCGACGCTGTTTCCCGCTTGTTCCTGCACCGCGCCGGCCAGCAACCACTGGTCCTGCTGTTGGACAATCTGCAGCTTGCAGATCAATCTTCCCTGGCCCTGTTGCGGTACTTCTGCCAACAAACAGCGAATTTTCCGGTGCTGGTGGTGGTGGCTTGTCGGGTCTCTGAGCTGGGCCTTAAGGATCCCGTCCGATCGACACTGAGAAGCCTTGCGCAAGGACAGTCATTTACAAAAATTTCATTGAATGGAATCACGCAAGACGAAGTCGCAGAATTGCTGCGCCAGCACCTGGGTTATCTGCCGCCTGAAAACGTGGTGGATTCGGTGCACGAGCAAAGCGGGGGCAACCCACTGTTCGTAACCGAGGTCGGAGCGATGCTGGCACAACAGGCGCCCGAGTCACCCCTTCCTGGTGCAGGCTTCCATTATCGTGTGCCCGAAAGCCTCAACGAGGTGATATCGGCCCGACTGGAATCCCTTCCCGAATCGACCAGCAAACTGCTTGGGGTTGCCGCTGTTATCGGCCGCGAGTTTGATGTTGCCGTGCTTGCTGCCATCAGCGAAAAAACCACGGAACGTACGGCAGACTTACTCAGGCCCGCCGAAACCGAGGGCCTGATTACTTCCCTGGGGCCCAACCGTTTTCGTTTTCATCACGTACTTTTTCGAGAAGTGCTGTACGGGGAACA
>Ga0209939_1000199_pt1 | contig 10356 bp, 8 predicted proteins | sample SalPon2A_A_D1_MG_FD_185714 | JGI IMG/M metagenome (GOLD analysis project Ga0209939, IMG submission 185714) | Soil microbial communities from South San Francisco under conditions of wetland restoration - Salt Pond MetaG R2A_A_D1_MG (SPAdes)... | ecosystem: Environmental > Terrestrial > Soil >...
CCACCCCGACCCGGCTCTTGCCTCCCAGCAGGTCCATATAGGCCACCTCGCTCCGGTTCGTGCTGTGCTGCAGGGTAAGGAAACGACTCTTCCTTATGCATTTCGTCAGGAAGATTATATCGGCAGTGCAGCCCTGATTCCCGGGCCAAACTGGGCGGTTCTGGTCTCGCAAACCTCCGCCGATGCATACCGACCGGTACGTCATGCCGGTATGCTTTTCATCGTTGGCGCAATCGGTGCCATTCTGCTTTCCGTAATTTTCTCTCTCAACAAAACCTTCAGACTCTCCACACCTCTCTACGAATTAACCGCCAAAACCGAGGGCATTGCCAATGGTCAGTATGACATCTTTTTTGCCGATTCGGGCTACGCCGAATTCGACAAACTGACCGACAATGTCCGTCACATGGCCACGGCAATTCGCGACAGAGAGTACCAATTGATGAAGAGCCGTGAGCGCTACCGGTTGTTGGTGGAGACCATGAGAGATGGTTTGATTGTCCTCGACCAGAACGGCATCATCACTTATAGCAACACTGCTTTCACCAGGTTAATTGATCCTCCTGCTACCAGCATTAATGGCCGATCGCCCCTGGATTTTCTCGACAAAACCAACCAGACTCTGTTCACTGATCACATCAAAAGACAAACAAAAGACCCGGATCCGCTCTTTGAAATTGAATGGACCCGGAGTAATGGAGAACAAATCGTTACCGAGGTATCGGCAACACCCCTCTATGAGGAGAATAATTATATCGGCAGCTTTGCCGTTATCAACGATATTACCGAACGTAATAAAGCCGAGGAACGGGTCAAACAATCCCTGCGGGAAGCGGAAGAATCCAGAGAAAAGATCGATGCAATCCTGAAATCCGTGCCGTTGGGTCTGATTGTTACCAATATGCAGGGACGGATCATTCTGATGAACCGCTCAGTAACAAAAACGCTGGGATACCGGACCAATGAGTTAATTCAGCAACCGATTGAAACAGTCCTGAATGAGCCGGAATTTCAGAACTACTTTGCTGCAATACTCGCTGATTCCGGCACTGAAGAGTCTATCGACCTCGACCTGTTTGATCATGGCCTGGGCCAGGTCAGGACCATCCAGATCAGCGGTTCTCTGGTTCAAAGCCAGAAATACGCTCAGTCCGGAGTCATTATCGTTCTCAACGATGTCACTGGAGAGCGTGAAAGCGACCGACTGAAAAGCGAATTCATCGCCACGGCTGCCCACGAACTCAGCACTCCGCTAACAGCAATTATGGGCTACGCAGAGCTGCTGCTCAAACAGGAGGAACTCGGAGACTTTCCACCGAAGCAGTTGAGGGAATTCTACGAAACAATCTACGAGCGGGGTGAAGCGCTGAATAGGATCACCGATGATTTACTCGACCTCAGTCATATGGAGTCAGGACGAGCCATCCTGCTCGACAAAAAGCCGCACATCATTGAAGAGATCATCGACGGCACCGTCAACCAATTCAGGCGTGAGTCGCCGGTTCGAATCTTTGAGGTCCAGTTGAATAACCAGAAAACAGAGCTCGAAATAGACCGGGGACGTATCATCCAGGTGCTGGAAAACCTTATCGGCAACGCGACGAAATACTCACATATCAGTAAAACAGTAACGATTGCAGGATTCAACCAGCAGAACAGCTACAGGATCGAAGTTGTCGATAATGGCATCGGGATGACACAGGAACAGGTCTCAAGAATTTTTGAAAAGTTTTATCGAGCCAACCCGACCCACACCTCTGTCAGCGGTCTGGGCATGGGCATGTCGATTGTAAAAAACATTATAGATGCACACGCCGGCCAGATAGACATTGAGAGCCTCCCGGAGCAGGGCACAAAAATAACCGTCAGACTCCCGCGTCAGTAAAAAAACATCTTCATTGCGACAGGATATTATCATGCCGAACATCACAGTGAGCGGACCGAAAATTGACAGTCTGGATAAAAAACGCGAACTGACTCGCGCCTTGACCGACGCGGCTGCCGAAGCGTATGGATTGCCCAAAGAGACCATCGTTGTGGTCATTATGGAAAATGCGCCAGAAAACGTCAGTGTCGGTGGCCAGCTCATTATCGACCGACCGTCCTGAACGCATCACTCTCTCGCACAGAAATTGGGAGCTTTAAATTGACAAAAGAGAACAGCCGACTGGTCTATTCCAGCGAACATGGCAGAATGTGTCCTGAATGTAAGCAACCAGTTGCGCATTGCCACTGCAAAACGAAGAACTCGAATCCGCCTGCCGATGGGACGGTGAGGGTTCTGCGAGAAACCAAAGGAAGAAAAGGAAAGGGCGTCACCCTGATCACCGGGATTCCCCTTGATGACATCGCACTGAAAGCTTTCGCCAAAAAGCTCAAGCAACTCTGTGGTGCCGGTGGCGCGGTGAAGGATGGCGTGGTGGAAATTCAGGGCGACCACCGGGAGCGGCTGATTGATGAGCTGAAGAAAGAAGGCTGGAGAGTAAAAAAGTCCGGAGGCTGAGCGGCGCTTTGCCCCATATCCTGACGCAGGATCAGCTTAACTCAATCGGCGCAAAACCTCCCCCGGCTGTCCTCATATTGGTCACCTGCCCCTGGTAGAGCCTGGCCCCGATGCCGAGCGGGCGATTGCGATAAACGAACAACCTCAAATCAGTTTTAAATGTCTCACCGTCCCCTAGCGTCAAAGCTGGAGAGACCAGTTTTTGAACCAGCGTGGTGGCCGGATCCTGCTCAAGAAACCTGTGCCTGGATATGCTTTTTCCCATTAATACACCACGGCTGCCAAAACGGCTGACCGGTTTAAAAACCAGCTTTTTCCGCTGCTGCCAGATTTCCTCAAGATCACAATCCGCAAGTAACCGACTCTTCGGGACGAGATCGAGAAGTAGATTTCGTTCAGCATCTTTGAGCCCAAGTTCCCGCAGCATTGCTTCATCGGACCAGATAATCATTCGCCGTTTGTCGGCGAGCAACCCATAAACATGAGGGTTGGGAGATAGACAAATAGTCCGGTTGAGGTAAGCATCGCGCAGAGCTGCCATCTGTGGAGTTTCAAGAAAAAAATCACAGTGCCGATTGTAGATCAGGTCTATTCTTGCACCATTGCTGAAAACGCCACTTGCATCCGTCCGAAGCTGTTCTAGTGGAACGACTTCAGCATCAACTCCCATCCCGGCCAGCCACTGGCTAAAAGCAGACATTTCCATAAAGAGAGGTTGTTCCTCCGGGGCCTCATCGACAATGGCAACCCTCCTTAATGGCCTTGCCGATGCAGAGAAGTCGGACCATTCGCCGAGGAAACTCTCGAATACCCTCTCCGCTAAACGTTTCGACAATCGATCCGGGTCCAACTGTGACAGCTGAGTATCAGCCAGCCAGGCCAGGTAGCCACCTCCCGCGTTGGTATTGACCTCGATCAGTCGCGGGCCATCTTCGGTGAGATGAAAATCGTAACCCATCATCAATCCGGCATGTCCGGGATCAAAGCGAGCCACCTCAGGGAGTTGCGGCAAAACCAGCTGAAGATAACCGGTATGCCGGCTGAGGGCATAGGTCAATCTCACCAGTTTCAGCATTTGATGCAGATCTCGACGCGGCAAACGGACAGGATTTCGACTGATCGGAAGTTGATTAATTTCGGACATCTGTAAACCGTACTAAAAAGAGCTAATGCGACGAATAAACGCTTTGAGCAGTCCATAACTGCGCCGGTTGAAGTCCAGGCACAAGCGGGGCAGCAAGAGCAGGTCTGGTTGATCTTTCTCTTCGGGCAGCGGCCCGCTCAAATGCATCGAGCCGCCGGGGCGAATAATTTCGCTGAACTCATTGCTCAAGATCTGAAGGTGACTTGAGTCCAGCGACTTGTTAAGGCGAATCACCAACTTCTGGCCAACAAAACGAAGTGAATGAAAATTCCGATAAAAATCATCAATGAACTGCACTGCCTCAACAGGATCACTGGTGATGGAAAACAGGCTGAAATCCTCGCCTGAAATCAGTCCGCGTTTTAGCAGGCTATCACGGGTGAAATTGAACCAGTCCTGCCAATATCCGCCCTCGTCATCGATCATCACCAACGGGATCGGTGGGTTTTTCCCTGTCTGGACCAGGGTCATAATTTCCATCGCCTCGTCGAGAGTTCCAAACCCACCGGGGAACAGTGCGACTGCGTGCGCCTCTTTCAAAAAGGCAACCTTGCGGTTGAAGAAATATTTGTAAGTAATCGATTTATCGCTCTCCATCATCACCGGATTGGTATCCTGTTCAAAAGGGAGCCGGATATTGACAGCAAAAGAGTTATCGGCTCCGGCCCCTTCATTTCCAGCCTGCATAATTCCAGGCCCGCCGCCGGTAATAACCATATAGTCTCGCTCTACCAGAAGGCGGGAGAATTCAACACATTTCTGATAAATAGGTTCGTCCGGTGCTGTACGAGCGCTACCGAAGATGGTCACCTTCTTCCGGTCACGGTATGGTGCGAAAATCTTGTTCGTGTAACGCATCTCTTTCATCGTCGTGCGCATCAACTTCAGATCGGCCAGATAACTGCTCTCCTGACCGGCCTTCAATGCGGTCAGGATCATCTGCCGGATCATCTCTGGATGATGTGCTTCGGTACGGAGCAACAGATCGTCAATAATCTGATCGATCTCGCCATTATCTTCAACAAAACTCAACTTCATACAGATACCTGCTCCCAAAAGCTATTATCAGCTACGGCTTTTTTGACAATAGCGACACACCATTCAACCGCGCAGCCTGCAGTAACAGGCCGCTCATCCCCCCTCCGGAATAAAAGTCGGCGACCCGGAGGTAGAGCTTTCGCAGTTCCTGATCCAGCCGGTAAAACTCTTCAACATCTGCGTTATCGAGGCGTTCCTCAAGTTTATCACAGAGAAAGGTGATGCAGTTATAAGGGCGATGTCGGGCTTGATGAACACATCCACAAGGTCCAAGCCAGGGACAGGTTTTCGAAAAATCAGCATCGGGTGGCACCATATTCTGTTGAACATAAGACAACAGGTTCGCGAGTCCGGCATGATTATGCCCCTTCGCGCAGCAGGCCCCCTTGCACCTGGCACAAATCTGTTCGCCCTCGGCCTTGTGGAACAGATGGTCCAACCCATACTGCAATTTTTCGATCTGTCCAATAAGTTCGGCAAGCCATGTTTTTTCAGCCTCTGGTAGCGCGTAATAATCCCGCTCCAACTGCTCGACGACCTGCTGCCACCGCTTCTGTCGATCTGCTGACAGCTCATTCATTATCACGCCTATCCTGAACAACAACGGCAGTATCGTTATGACTACGATACTGCCGGAAAAAAGTGGTTGAAGAAGGCCGTAAGCCGGGTCCTGTTCCCCGCCGCGGTTACCCCCGGCAGGGTGATGATCATTCATCTAGGGCCGCCGTTGCCGACGGTCTCAAGCAGCCTAACCCGGAAACTTCGGGCGGACCACCCTCAAACGTTTCCCTATTCGGCCTTGCTCCGGATGGGGTTTACCTAGCTCTCGACGTCACCGCCGGGACTGGTGAGCTCTTACCTCACCCTTTCACCCTTACCCTCTCTGCCTCGGCAAAGGGGGCGGTCTCCTCTCTGTGGCACTTTCCCTGAGGTCACCCTCGGTCCCCGTTAGGGACCATCCTGTCCTATGGAGCCCGGACTTTCCTCCCGCCCACCCGACGGTGAGCCGGCGATCATCTGTCCTTCTTCAACCACGTGACCTGTCAGGTTTAAACTTCAGCTTCAATGTAGAGCAAACGATTGCAGTGCGGACAACTCTGCAGTTCGGTCTGCCGGTAGAGGCTATTGAACTGTTGAGGCGGAAGCTGCATGTTACATCCGAGGCAGGCACCGTTACGCGCCATGGCGACTGCCAGTCCAGCGCGACGTTTGAACAGGGTCTGGTACTTTCGCAGCAACGACGATGGAACATCGCTGGCGACAGAAGCTCTAACGCTCTGCTTATCCTGCAGCCCCTTGTCACTCTCTGCCAGCAGCTTGTCCAACTCGCTGCGACGGGCATCAGCTTTTCCAATCGCGGCAGTCAACTCGTCGGTCTTCTCTTTAAGATCGCCTTCCAGGGTTTCGATCTCTTGCTGCTTGGCGAGAACCCGGTCTTCAATCTCTTTGTTGGCTTTTTTCGCCAGATCGATCTCCTTGAGGACAGCAACATATTCCTTCTGCGTCTGAATTCCAGGAAGCCGGGCCTCGACCTTGCTGATATTATCCTGTTCCTTGATCAGCTCCTGCTGCAGTTGCGCATCCTCGGCCCGAAGCCCTTCAAGCTCGGCGTTCAACTCATCGGACATGCTCTGAATACGAGAAATTTCAATATCAAAAGCGGACAATTCTTCAAGATAGCCTTGACGGGTCATCTCAAGTGCGGAAACCTCCTGATCGATTTCCTGAAGTTCTCTAAGCAGGTTCATCTTTTCATGCACGTTCCAGCCTCCATTAGCGTGTTTGCAGCAGTCAGTTTCTATGCCCGATTCAGATCGTCGAAAACGGGTCCGATTCGGTTTCCATTTCTACAATTTTCAGCGGCAACTGTCGTAGTGCGACAGACTCCCGTAATTTTTCAGCAAGACCTGCGACCATCAGATGTTCCGTTCCAAAGTGTCCGGCGTCGATCAGCAACAGACCTTCTGCGCGAGCGCGCTGGGCATCATGATATTTTACATCTCCCGTCACCAGGCAGTCGGCACCTTGACGTTGCGCCTCAGAAAAAAGGGAGACTCCGCTGCCGCCACAGACGGCAACTTTACTCAGCTTTCCTTTTGCATTCCCGGCCAACCGGACTGAAGGCAGCCCGAGACGATCCTTTATTTGAACGATAAAATCGTCAACTTCCAGCGGTTGCGGCAAGCGACCGATCCGGCCAAGCCCGACATCCTGACGTTCGTTACGCAAAGGTATCAGGTCGTAGGCGACCTCCTCGTAAGGGTGGGCTTTGAGCATTCTTGCCACGACCTTTTTTTCCAGGTCCTGCGGGAGAATCGTCTCAAGACGATATTCTTCGACCTCTTCAGCCTGACCCTGCCGGCCGATAAAAGGCTCAGTTCCTTCACCAGGGCGAAAACTTCCCGTTCCGATGGTGCGGAAGGAACACCGGTCGTAGGCACCTATCCGGCCGGCCCCTGCATCAGACAAAGCATCCATCACTGTGGTTTCATGACCGGCGGGAACAAAGACCACCAGCTTGACCAGTCCTCCCCCGGGGATTTTCTCCAGGGGCTTGACCTGTTCAAGACCGATTCGTTCGGCGAGCCAGTCGTTCAGACCATCCGCTGCGCGATCCAGGTTGGTATGAACGCTGATAATGGAAATATTTCTGCGGACAGCGCGAAACAGGACCCGCCCGATTTCATCGTCCGGGGTCAGTCGTTTTAACGGGCGATGGATAAGCGGATGATGAGAAACCACCAACTGGGCACCACATTTCTCCGCACTATCAATCGCTGCCTCTTCTGCATCAAGGCAGATCAAAACCCTCTCGACCAGAGCCGAACTGTCCCCGACCTGCAATCCAACATTGTCCCAGTCTTCTGCAAGGGAAGGAGGGTAGAGGCCGTTCAACAGTCCCAGAACCTCGCTCACCCGCACACTCCTCGGGCGACTCATGAGAGGGGCTCCGGACAAAAAGAAAGAGTGCATCCGGTTCTCCCGGTGCACTCTTGTAAGACTTGGTTCTCTCCCCCTGTTGTTCTGGTCGCGGTATCATCGCAGCCCGGATTCTGCTCCGGAACATGCCGAAAATTCAATAATCGATTCTCTGCAATCAATGCAATCTGCTCACGATAAGGGGTGCAAGGTCGCCTGATGTTCTTGCTGGTGGGCCCACCAGGACTCGAACCTGGGACCGACCGGTTATGAGCCGGTGGCTCTAACCAACTGAGCTATAGGCCCCACGCGCAACAAATGAAGATTTTAGGCAATAGCCATATAAAATGTCAAGACTTAACAACCTTAAACAGAAAAGAAACCGGAAAGGCACATGAACCTTTCCGGTCTTTACAAGCTATTGATTCTGCTCGCCCTGAACAAACCCTTTAAGCCTTTTCGCTCGACTGGGGTGTCGCAACTTGCGGAGCGCCTTGGCTTCAATCTGGCGAATCCGTTCCCGGGTCACGTTGAAGTCTTGCCCGACTTCTTCGAGGGTATGGTCGGACTTTTCACCGATCCCGAAACGCATCCGCAGGACCTTCTCTTCTCTCGGCGTCAGGGAGGAGAGAACCCGTGAGGTCTGGTCGGAAAGGTTCCCCTTGATAACCGCTTCCAGGGGAGAAATAACCCCTTTGTCTTCGATAAAATCTCCCAGGGAAGAATCTTCTTCTTCCCCGATAGGAGTCTCCAGGCTGATCGGCTCTTTTGCAATCTTAAGAACCCGGCGGACCTTGTCGAGGGGCAGATCCATACGTTCGGCAATCTCTTCAGGCGTCGGCTCCCGACCAAACTCCTGCACCAGTTGACGGGAGGTTCTGATCAGTTTATTGATCGTCTCGATCATATGCACCGGAATTCTAATTGTTCTCGCCTGATCGGCGATAGCCCGGGTAATCGCCTGTCGAATCCACCAGGTCGCATAGGTGGAAAATTTGTACCCCCGCTGGTATTCGAACTTATCGACCGCCTTCATCAGGCCAATATTCCCTTCCTGAATCAGGTCAAGAAACTGTAGCCCACGATTGGTATACTTCTTGGCAATCGAGACCACCAGACGCAGGTTCGCCTCAACCAGCTCAGACTTGGCTCGCTTGGCTCGCCACTCTCCTTTATGAACCTCTTTCAGATATTCAAGCAGTTCTTCAGGCTCAAACCCTGACTCTTCCTTGACCCGCTTGAACTTACGCTTGGCGGCCTTTAGTCGTTTCTCAACATTCAGAAGAATCTCCCCGTCAACCCCCAGCTCCTTGGCAACAGCGCAGGCTTCACTATCGTCTTTGCGCATTCTTCGTAACAGGCTGCGAATGTCAGCGTAGGGGCGACCAATCTGCTTTTCACAGGCGCTGATCTCGCTGTTCCCTTTTTTAACCTGCTCCGCCATGTCTTTGAGCCGGTCAACAATCTTGGCGACCTGAAAGTCTTTCAGTTTGACCTGATGCAACAGGTTCGTCATCTCTTCAAGGGCGGCAGCTTGATCTTTCTCTAGCTTGGCCCGTTTTTTTGCCGGTGGCTCCGCCGCCAGTTCTTCATGAACCCTTTTCAGGGTTTCATCAATCGGGCGCAGGGTCTCCAGAAGCTCCATCAACCGGGCTCTCTGCCTCTGTTCTGCCTCGCCGCCCTCCTCGTCATCATATTCCTTGGTAATGTCCGAGACATTGACCGATGACCTTTCAAGCTTTTCAAGCAGCACCAGCACCTCACGAAACGCGATCGGTGTCCGCATGACAACCTTGGTCACCTGCGCTTCACCATCTTCGATCCGCTTGGCGATTTCTACTTCGCCTTCGCGAGTCAACAGCGCGACCTGCCCCATCTCACGCAGATACATCCGCACCGGATCACTGGTACGACCGAGGGCTCCGGCTTCCAACTCAACTTCTGACTCATCTGAATCGCTGTCGTCGTCATCATCCTTCAGGTTTGATGCTTTCGACTCGGAATCGACAACCTCAATATCCATCTCACCAAACATCGTCATCACGTCCTCAAGCTGCTCTGAAGAGACCATGTTCGCGGGAAGGGTGTCATTGACCTCATCATAGGTCAGAAAACCCTTCTCTTTGCCCAGATCGATCAGCTGCTGAACCTCTTCCTGATTAACTTTCTTCGCCATTTTTACCCCTTCTGTTCCGTGCCACGACGCACGCAGGCACAGTATTTATATACTAGTTTAACCGTTTCTTCAGCTGAGTAAACTCTCGCATTAATTCTATTTCCAGGTCACCATCGGCCGCGCCGATTAAACCGGGTAAATCTTTATAGCGTTGCTTCAATGTTTCCCGCTCAGCCGCGCGCCGATAATCCTGCAACTGCTGCTCATAGGTATCGGCAAAGAGCTCCCGGTCGATCTGCAACAGCGGCTGGAGCTGCGACCGTAGTGGTTCTGGAAGCTCTGAAAGATGAGCGGCCTCTTCTCCTGCAATAACGCCATCCAACAGTTCAATCAATTGACGGGCAAGACTCTGCAGCTCTGTTGTCTGAAACAGATCCTCAACCCCAAGGGTCTTGATTGTTTCACGAACTTCCGGGACCAGCAGCAGCATACTTAGCAAACGCCCTTCAGCATTTCCCCACAGGGGTCTGTCCGGCTCCTCAGTCGCGTCATCATACCCGTTTTCAGGTGGTGCCTCTGGCAACGGGTATTCTGGCGGCTCAACCAGTCGGTTCTGTGGCCTGGACGACTGAACAG